>CDZR01046595.1_pt1 | contig 191296 bp, 141 predicted proteins | sample 554781 | NCBI WGS metagenome assembly CDZR01 (sample SAMEA3182065, study PRJEB8094) | gut metagenome | biome: human; feature: gut; material: Stool; isolation source: human stools | place: Canada | collected 2013-01-28
TAATAAGGTTATAGTAGTCCCATGTTGGTTGAAGAAAGACGAAGATGATAATAGACCATTTTGACTTTATCATTCAGTTGGATAAATGCGAAGGACGAAAGAGAGGAAGTCCCTCCCTTTTAAGCGCACACACCACGCCTATATAAATACACACGCGCGCGAGGAAAAATCACCTCGTTATGCGTTTAAAATCAGTCTATCCTATCGGTCTTTATCCATAGAGTCTAACGATCTTCATCGTTAGCACCTAATGATCTTCATCGTTAGCACCTATCGGTCTTCATCGTTAGAGTACTAAGATTTAGGTCGTAGAAACAGCTTAATCTTCATCGTCAAAACAACCTTCTGGAAGGCCTAAATAATCCACGATGAGGCGAGTTTCACGAATCGTAAGATTTTGCCTTTTGTCGAACAAAGAGCAGTGGGGCAGTTGTTCGTAAAGATCTGTGCATCGCTTAATCATTCCCGTCATTCGTCTTACCTTCTTCTTGCATCCGTGCCCAATACTTTTCAGCTTTGACACGTTCCGTATCATTCAGGTTTTCCATTTCTTTTAATGGAAAAAGTTGTTGTTCACTTCTGTTTTTGAAACGTTCAGTCAACGCAACGGCAATGCGACGCATGCTTGCAGGTGAGAGATTGGGGTCAAAACCCATATTCAACACAATGAGTGAATGTACATTTCCACACACATCACGATAGGACTTCTTTAATCTGTAATAAGGAGCCCTATCGCCAGTTTGGGGATTATTTCTGAGTTGTACATTCACGTGCATGGCTCAAAGCTACGCCTTTTTATATTAACGTTTGTGTCCTACATTTTGCATCGGGGGCTTGTAAGTGGCTTAAGGCAATATTAAATAGGCCCTTATTGCTTCTTTTGCAATATATAGAGTAACAAATTTGCTCGATAAAAAATTGAAAGTTTTTTTTGGGGTGTGAAAGTTGGGCTAGGATGGAATGTGCTAGCTTTGGAAATAAGTAAAAGCACAAGACGATTGTTAATTACAAGGTCTTGTGCTTTTTCTATAAATCAATCTTTCGCTTGCGAAATGTAGATTGTCGTCTGATTTTCTTTTACTTAATGATTTCCAATTCTTGGAACACTTTCTTTAAGGCTGCTACTGCACGATCAACTTGTTCTTTCGTGTGAGTGGCCATGAGTGCTACGCGTACAAGGGTGTCGTGAGGATGGCAGGCGGGCGGTATTACAGGGTTGATGAATACACCCTCTTCGAAAGCACGAGCTGTAGCAATGAAAGTCTTTTCTACATCACGTACATAAAGTGGAATAATGGGTGATTCCGTTTCACCAATTTCAAAACCTTCTTCGCGGAAACGCTTCAGTGCATAGCGAGTGACGTCCCAAAGGGCTTCTATTCGTTCGGGCTCATTCTGAATGATGTGAAGAGCTTCCATGGCACATGCTGTAGCAGCGGGAGTGTTGGAAGCAGAGAAGATGTATGTACGTGAGTTATGACGTAGCCAGTTGATGATGCTCTCATCGGCTGCAATAAAACCACCAATAGATGCCAACGACTTACTGAAAGTACCCATGATGAGGTCTACTTCGTCGGTCAAGCCAAAGTAGTCACAAACACCACGACCTTGGCGGCCGAAGACGCCGATACCATGAGCTTCGTCAACCATGATGGTTGCATTGTATTTATGCTTTAATTTTACGATTTCAGGCAGGTTGGCCAAGTCTCCCTCCATAGAGAATACACCATCAACAACGATGAGCTTTACAGCCTCAGGGGCACATTTTTGCAGTTGACGCTCAAGGTCAGCCATGTCGTTGTGCTTATACTTGAGACAAGTGGAGAAGGAAAGACGACGTCCGTCTACGATAGATGCATGATCGCGGTCATCGCAGATGATGTAGTCTTCGCGACCTGTAAGACAAGAGATTACACCGGAATTAACAGTAAAACCAGTGGAGTAGCAAAGTGCATCTTCCTTGCCTACAAATTCGGCGAGTTCTTTTTCTAGTTGAAGGTGGAGATCCAACGTTCCATTTAAGAAACGTGAACCTGCACATCCTGAACCATATTTTTCCATGGCTTTGATGCCAGCCTGAATGATTCGTTCATCGCCAGGAAGACCTGTGTAGGCATTAGAACCGAACATGAGAACGTGGTGTCCTCCCATTTCAACTTCTGTTCCTTGTTTGCCTTCAATGGCACGGAAGTAGGGATATACACCTTTTGCCTTGTATTCTTGAGGCAATGTGTATTTTGCTAATCTGTCTTGTAATATACCCATGAGATTATTTCTTGGTTGTGAAATGGAAAAGCCGTGTATAGAGCGGCTATCTCTGATAGCTTCCACTTCTTTTTTATATTTGGCGACAAAGGTAAACATTTTCTCATAATAATTAATAATTGAAGATGAGAAAAGTGCACGTTGTTGCTTTATTTGTGCGATTTGAATTGATTTTAGACAGGGTTGTTGTATGTTATGGTGGGGCTTATGTGTTACCTTTTGCTTGTATGTCAACTTGCATCCCAGCCAGCGACTGATATTTATTTTCTATGAAATTCTTTGGCAAGGCCTCCTTCGGATGTCTCGCGATAGAGCGAGGGTAGGTCATGTCCTGTTTGTTTCATTACTTCCACCGTCTTGTCGTAGGGGATGCGGTGCGTACCGTCCGAGAGATTGGCATAAACGTTGGCATCGAGGGCTCTTGCAGCAGCATGCGCATTACGTTCGATGCATGGAATCTGTACAAGGCCGCACACGGGGTCGCAAGTCATTCCCAAATGGTGTTCCAGTCCCATTTCTGCGGCATACTCTATCGTGGCCAACGATCCACCAAATAGGTAGTTGGCCGCAGCGGCTGCCATTGCACAAGCCACGCCTACTTCGGCTTGACATCCTGCTTCGGCTCCTGATATGGAAGCACGGCTCTTGGCTATATTGCCAATCAATCCTGCAGTGGCTAAGGCATGGAGTATGCGTGTCTCGGGAAAGTTCCTAGTCTTTTGTAGATGGTAAAGCACGGCAGGTACTACTCCACTAGCTCCACATGTTGGAGCTGTAACGATGGTTCCGCCAGAGGCATTCTCTTCGCTCACGGCAAGTGCGTAAGCGAACACGAGAGCTCTTGATTGCAAATTGCTGGGGTAGCCCATGGCTTTTATATAATAATCGGGCGCTTTTCGATGCAAACGAAGCACTCCGGGAAGTACACCTTCGTGCTCGATACCTCGTTCTACGGCTGCACACATCGTTTTCCACACGGTTTCGAGATAATCCCATATTTCGGAGCCTTCGCAGTGTTTCACATATTCCCAGTAAGATACGCCGCGTTCTTGGCTCCATTGCTGGATGTCGGACAAACGGTCAAGGTCGTACACCTCGGGGGTGTCTGTTTGTACTTGTCCTTCTTCGATTAGTGCACCGCCGCCTACGCTATATACTGTCCAAGGGTCTTCATACTCGCCTGAATGGGACTTGTATTCAAACTTCATTCCGTTAGGGTGGAAGGGAAGTACAATTTCTGCGTGCCATAGAATATCAGTTCTGCCTTCGCCAAGTACCTGTTGGATGGCAAAGTCTGTCAAGTGTCCTTTTCCGGTGGCGGCAAGACTACCATAAAGGGTTACTCTGAAACCTAGTGCGTCAGGATGGCGCTTTAGGTAAGTTTCAGCTGCGGAACGAGGTCCTATGGTGTGCGATGACGAAGGTCCTATGCCTATTCTGTAAAGTTCTTTGAGTGATTTCATGATTATGTTGTCTTGTTGTCCAAGTACGTATCTTAATAGGGCGAGGATTCTTTGGAGAAGAATCTATTTGTAATCCTGGTTTACTGTTCCTTGATAAATCCTCTGCGATATGCGATGAGTAGTTTTTCTAAATCTGCAATTTGTTCTCGCAGTTCAGCTCCTTTATCCGTGTCGTTCACCATGGCCCGGTGTCCCATCATTTCCACAATTTGTGTGGTCGATCGAATGTCTGTGCCATTGAGAATGGCCTCTTCGGTAGAGGTGAAAGGAGCGTGTTGAACGAGTTGAAACCCGCGTGAATGATATACTAATGTATAGCCTGCGATACCGGTTGTGTTATGGTAAGCCTTAGCGAATCCACCATCGATAACCATCAGTTTCCCATCGGCTTTGATGGGATTCTCGCCATTGGATGCTCTTACGGGAACGTGTCCATTAATAATATGTCGATGCTTACCTACCACGTGAAATGCATCCATGATGCTATCGCATATGGCGGGGTTTTCGCGCAGACTATAATACCAGCCTTTTTCTTCTTTATGCGTGGCTTTGTCGTCAATGAAGTAGCGCTCAAAGGTCGCCATTTTGGATTTGTCGAAGAGGGGAGAGTCTGGGCCGCACCATAAGTACCAATAATAGTCGATGGCTCGATCGCGTTCCATAGCATCCGCTTCTTCATCGTAGGCCATTCTTACGAGTTGTTCCACGCGGTGCATTAGTTCTTTCCCTTCCACGCGCATACCTTCCACTTCCACCATTTTGAGTGTGCCATCTTCGTTGAGTGGTACAGAAGCATGGAATAGTAAGTTGGAATTGTAAATGCCATACATGCTTCCATGCAGCAATAGTTGTTGTACATGGGTTTGCAGTCTGTCAGATATTAGGAAGGAATGTTGTAATCTTGTGATGAGATCCTCTTCTTCGGCCGTCAATTTGTAAGGGTCACTAGCAACTAGGGTGGGGAAGTCGGTATCCTTTAGTTCGTATTTCTGTCCGTCAATTAAGCAGGAATGATTGTCCAAATCTATGCCTTCGATTAAGGCGCGATTGCCCATGCCCCACTCGGGATGTTTTTTGTAAAGTTGTGCCTCGAGTTTGAACTGAATGATCGCAATGGCTTTGTGCATTTTTGCAATCAGCTTGCAAGTCTTCTCGCTTGGTTTGCGTGTGGAATCCTCAATTTTGGGATAGAAAATAGTGCAGGGGTCGTCAGCATAAGTTTCCATGGCAAATGTGGCCAAAGGAACCATATTGATACCATATCCTTCTTCAATGGTTTGTGTGTTGGCGTAGCGAAACGAGAGACGTAGCACGCTGGCAATGCAGGTTTTGTTTCCTGCGGCGGCTCCCATCCATAGGATGTCATGGTTACCCCATTGTATGTCCCAATGATGGTAGGCAGACAGTGTGTCCATAATCAGATGAGCACCTGGGCCGCGATCAAAAATATCGCCCAAAATGTGCAGCTGGTCAATGGCAAGTCGCTGAATGAGTTCGCAGATGGCTTCCACAAATCCCGCGGCGCGTCCCGTGCCTATAATTGTCTGTATAATCACTCCCACATAGGCCTGCTTGTTTCGATCATCGCTATTCTCGTGAAGGAGTTCCTCGATGATGTAAGCGAATTCAGTCGGCAGGCTCTTTCTTACCTTTGAACGTGTATATTTTGACGAAACGTTTCGGCATACGGCGATGAGTTGGTTGAGCGTAGTCTGATAATAATCAGAAAGATCTGTATCGTTTTGCTTTACGAGATCTAGCTTTTGCTTGGGATAGTATATCAAGGTGCAAAGATCGCGAATCTCCTTTTCGCGCATGGTGTTGCCGAAAATTTCTTTCACTTTGCGCTTAATATTTCCTGAGGCATTACGCAGTACGTGCTGAAAGGCTTCATTCTCTCCGTGCAAATCAGCTAGAAAATGCTCTGTTGGTTTGGGTAAATGGAGTATGGCTTCTAGATTGATAATCTCTGTGGTTACCTGTGAAATGGTTGGAAAATCTCTTGCGAGAAGTTTCAAGTATCTCAAGTCAGTATGTATATTTCTATTGGAGATGGTCTGTTTTGGCATAAGGCTTTTATGGTATTTGAGGTGATAGGAAAAGGAGTATGTATTTTAATTCTAAATCCAATGTTTCAGAGATTGTTATGCAAAGGTAGCATAAACCGCGTGTAATGCAAAATAAAAGGGTGTAGACTTTAGTCTTTTGATAAAAAAATAACATACAATTCGAATATAATCAAACATGGTTATTTTCACACAATTTGCTCTCAAGAATCGTGTGTTTTTGCTCGTTTCCCAACTTGACTGGAGATAGTCGATTCTTGAGTGCTATTCGTTCCTTATTGATTATCAGATGTCTATGAATGAAAAATGTATTTGCGTCACATGAAAATGTCGATATTTTGCCCAATTTATTGCTTAAAAGTGCCATAAAAGTAGAATTTTCTTGCCCAATAAGAAAAAACTACATGCCCATCTAGAATTTTCTGCATGGGCAAGAAGTTATTTTTGCATGCCCAAAGCGCAAGTTTTCTCTAACTAATAGGTGCTGTTTGTTTCTAGAATGATTTATTTCATTGTTAAAATAAATTATCATTAACGACATCTGCAGAGCAACTATTCTTAGGGGCATAAGTTGTGGTAGGTCAATTGGGATAATAGACTCTAGTAATGCCTATCCTGTAATATAGGGTGTTGGCAGTTGCTCTTAAGAGAAACGAAAGAAGTAAGGATTTTGACTGTTGAAGTGCCATTGATAGAGTGTAGAGGTCGGTTTTTATGTACTGCTAATCATTACAAAAGCGTTTTTCCTGAAAAAACTTTTGCTTTTTGCTCGGTTTGCATTACCTTTGCCCTTGTAAAGCGCATGAAGGGGCTGAGATGCTTCTCTCTGTGCGATAAGTACGGATAAAGAAAATACTTATTTAACAATATACATTCACTCACTATGACTATTGAAACTTGCGATTTTAAGGGCAAGAAGGTAATTGTTCGTGTAGACTTCAATGTACCTCTTGATGAGAATGGTAAAATTACCGATGATACTCGTATTCGTGGCGCTCTGCCCACACTGAAGAAAGTGCTTGCAGATGGCGGTTCTCTCATCATTATGAGCCACATGGGTAAGCCCAAAGGTAAGGTTAACCCTAAATTCTCTCTCAGCCAGATTGTAGGTGCTGTAAGCGAAAAACTCGGTGTGGAAGTTCAGTTCGCTCCCGACTGCGCAAAGGCTCAGGACGCTGCTGCTGCTTTGAAGCCCGGTGAAGTGCTCCTTCTCGAAAACCTTCGCTTCTATCCAGAAGAAGAGGGTAAGCCCGTAGGTATCGACAAGGAAGATCCCAAGTACGACGAAGCAAAGAAGGAAATGAAGGAACGTCAGAAAGAATTTGCTAAGACGCTTGCTTCTTACGCTGATATCTATATCAACGATGCCTTTGGTACTGCTCACCGTAAGCATGCTTCTACTGCAGTGATTGCAGATAGCTTTGATGCAGATCACAAGATGCTTGGCTACTTGATGGAGAAGGAAGTTCATGCCGTAGATAGCGTATTGAGTAATATCAAGCGTCCTTTCACGGCTATCATGGGCGGTTCAAAGGTGTCTACAAAGATTGGTATCATTGAGAATTTGCTTGGCAAGGTAGACAATCTCATCCTTTGTGGTGGTATGACCTATACTTTCGCTAAGGCTCAGGGCGGTAAGATTGGTAAATCTATTTGTGAGGACGATAAGCTCGACGTAGCTCTTGATGTAATCAAGAAAGCTAAGGAAAATGGCGTAAATCTCGTTCTTGGTACCGACTGCATTGCCGGTGATGACTTTAAGAACGATTGCAACACGATGGTATGTCAGGCTAACGATATCCCCGAAGGATGGGAAGGTATGGATGCTGGTCCTGAAACTCGTGAAGCTTTTGCCAAGGCTATCGAAGATGCTAAGACTATCCTTTGGAATGGTCCTGCAGGTGTGTTTGAGTTTGATAACTTCGCTGGTGGTTCAAAGGCTATCGCAGAAGCTATCGCTAAGGCAACTGCTAATGGTGCATTCTCACTCATCGGTGGTGGTGACTCTGTAGCTTGTATCAACAAGTTTGGCATGGCTGACAAGGTTTCTTACATCTCAACAGGTGGTGGTGCTCTGCTCGAAGCCATCGAGGGTAAGACCCTTCCTGGTATCGCCGCTATCAAAGGCTAATTTAGGATACGAATCCTTATAGGGTGGTTCTATAAATTCTGAGATTTATGGTACCCAATTCTGATGCCCTATAAAATATTCATTTACACAATGAGGCTATGTCTCTGATTTCGTGCTTCCAAAGGGAGACGGCGGAGGTATAGCCTCATTCTTATTCAATCATCCTGTGTCGCATTATTCAGCGCGCACAATATACATACATAGTGCAAAGCTTGTATCTTCAACACATGAAAAGATTCTTTACGCGAACACTTTGCCACGTGGCATGTTTATTATTTTTCCTATCGGCTTGTCAGCTCGTATCTTGTCAGAGTGATAAGCCCATAGAGACATTAAATTTTGGCTCAGAACGCTATGACTCTACGGCCCTGCATATCGCGTTGGTTCCTAATCGTGACTGCTTCCCCATCTATGTGGCTCAGCGTATAGGCATTTATGATTCATTGGGACTGAAACTGCAGATTGCAACTTATCCCTCGCAGATGGATTGCGATACCACGCTTATGGGAAAGATTGCTGATGGCGGATGGGCTGATAAAGAGCGCATGGCTTTTTATGGTTCTCGCATGAAAGGATTGGAAATCATGTGGGAGGGTACGTCACGCTGGCATCTCTTAGTATGTGGCACTTTGCGTATAAAAAATGTAAAGAGTCTCAAGGAACGTACTGTAGCTATAGCTCGTTCTTCTTCGGAGAATCATCTGCTGGATGTGGCATTAAAGAGTGTTGGCCTAACTGATGATGCAGTATATCGTCCGCAGATTAACGATATCAAACTGCGAGCCGATATGCTGAATGGCAACCAAGTAGATGCCGCAGTCCTTACGTGGCCTTACACGTCTTTGGCTTATGCCAATGACCATTCTAGTATCTATTCACAACGCAATGCAGATGCCAACGGATGTTTTGTGATGAAGACGAAAAGCTTAAAACGTGTTGATCTTCGTGCGCAATGGAAACTGTTTGAGAAAGGACGAAAGATGGCGCTCGACTCTATTCGGACGAAGAGGGATGGCGCATACTCTCTCATTCTTCAAAAGGATTATCACTTACCTAAGGAAGTGGCAGATACGCTACGTTTCTGATGTCATAATCGTGTTTCCGCAAGGGAATGTAAATCACAGAAAAATGAAAACGCATACTTATCAATATTTGCATAGTGATGCCGTGGAATCGTTGAAAAAACACAAACTGATGTCTGCGCTGCAATCTTTGCAAGGACTTGCCACTTCGTTGGGACAGTGGACTGTGAAAGACGAGGTGGACAATCTCGTAGGCTCTTACCAAATATTGCTCAATTACATGAAGCGTGGAGCTGCTGATCCCGAACGAGCACGGATGTATCAAGGCTTTGTGCGTCGTGCCTACGAATTAGCTGATGTGCTCGAACGAGAAGGGGCTCTCTCTGATAAAGAATCTTATTATGCTACGAGTTTTTGCACTTTGCAAAATCTGAAAGGACAGTGTTTTAGTTTGGCTGAACTTGCTAGCGATGAAGGAAAAACACATGCACGCAACCTATTTGAAGGTGTGATGCTTTCGGGTGCATGGACGGCTGACGATGAGACAGCGATGAACGATTATATGGCCTCTGAAGCGCATCCTCAAATTTATAAATGCTTGCTATTGAGCGCAGTAACGCTTTCGGCTATGAAATTTTTCGATGTAGCAAAATATCGTTTCCTCCTTGACTATTCTATGGCAGGTTCCACGGAACTGCGTGTTCGCGCTCTGACAGGTATGGTTTTTGTACACATTTGTCATGCTGACCGCGTGGCATTCTATCCCGAAATAGAAAGCCGACTTCGCTTGATGGCCGACATTCCCAACTTCGTGCGTGAAATAGAAAATCTTCAAATGCAACTCTTCTTGAGTTTGGAAACGAAACGCATAGAGCGCAATTTGCAGAAAGAAATCATTCCAGAAATGATGAAGCGTATGCAGCAAATAAAGTTGGATAATTCATCTGATATGGACGAATTGCAAGAAAAACTATCTGCGCTAGAGTTGAATCCCGAATGGGATAAAGATGAAGATAAAGCCAAGTTGTCGGAGTATATGCATGATTTCATAGAATTGCAACAACGCGGAGCTGATATGTATATGGGATCTTTTAAAGCGATCAATCAGCGTTTCTCTTTCTTTCATACCGCTTGTAATTGGTTTTGGCCTTTTACGCTCAATCATCCCGATTTACCCAAGGGATTGGGAGATAATCCCATCGTTAGACTATTTTTTCATAACGAGGGGCTCTGTGATACGGATAAGTATTCGTTCTGCTTAATGGCCGAAGAAATGTCGCGTACCGATGGTTTAGCTGCGAATTTGCTTTCAAAGCTCGAAGAAATGAAAGAAGGGTCGCTTGAGTTTTTAAGCGAGTCTGATTTTAAAGGGCATCTTCGCTCGTATGTGCAAGGATTTTATCGTTTCTGTAATCTATATATGCATCGTTCGCAGTTTGTCAATCCCTTCCAACTCAACCTCTTCATTGCAGACTACACACCCTTTGACAGGTTGCTAAAAGATGACGATTTCTTGTTGCGTATGGCAAATTTCGTGTTTAAAGACAAATCGTATAACCTTGCAAATATGCTCTTTAAGCGTTTGCCTGACGTGCTTCATACGGCCAATATCTGGCAGAAAGAAGGCTATAGTCATGAGTGTTGCAACGAAATTCAGCAAGCTTGCGCGTGCTACGAACGTGCTGATGCGCTGAAGCCACATTCCGCGTGGACACTTCGCCGTTTGGCTTCGTGCTGGCGAACTCAGGGAATTTATGAGAAAGCACTCCGGTGTTATGACGAACTCGAAAGTCTTGACCATGAGGATGTTGATATAGCTCTTCGTCAAGCCGAATGTTTGGTAAACTTGAAGCGTTTTGATGAGGCTTTAAAATATCTCTATAAAGTCAATTATCTTCAGCCAGATTCGGAGGATGCTTTGCGTGCTTTAGCCTGGTGCTCTTTGCTCACGAAGAAGTTTGATCAAGCTGAACGATATTATGCGAAAGTGATTGAACTCCATCCCACCGCCACCGACTATCTGAATGCAGGACATGTTGCATGGCTGCAAGGGAAGTTGAAAGAAGCTATCTCGTTCTACAAGCAGTCACAAGCGGATGCTCCCGATGTCAACTTCTTGGAAAAAGACGCAGATTTGCTGCGTGCATCTGGACTAAACGATGATGATTTAGCCATGATGACTGATGCGGTAAGTTGTTGATGCGAGAGGAAACGAAGGGAACCCAGGGCGTTGCCCTGGGCTATGAACAGCATTGGGCTTTTACCGTCATTATCGGCTGCGTCTCAGCAATTCAAGCAAGCTTGATCGCATTCGACTTGCACGATAAATCAGCCCGTCCATCCTAAATCCGAAAGTTGAGAAAGTAGTCACTAATTACAATTTTACAAAATAGTATGCTCCCTAAAATATGGCTGACGCTAGCTTGTCTATGCTCACTGATGGTCTCTGCTCAAAACCAGAAAGAAATAACGGCTTACTTTGAGCAAGTGATAAAAGAAAATATTTCTGCACAAGCACCTTCGGGTCGCCTCTCGTATGGACAGATAGAGAAAGTACGCAAACAAGTATGGTCGCTGTGGAAACAGGTAAATGCAGAAATGTTGCCTACCGACTTGCCTATGTTGGATAGCCTAGGTCAAAAAACAGGTGTGTGGCTCATCCCTGATAGTCTAGAACATCATGCCGCAATGCCGTTTTATTTCGGATGCAAAGGCACGTGCCCGAAGAGTGGCTATCCCTTCTATCTCTATCTCCATGGTTCCGGTCCAAAGCAACAGGAGTGGCAGACGGGGCTTTTGTTAGCTCGTCGATTTGCTGATGCCCCTTCTGTTTATTTCATTCCGCAAATCCCCAATGAAGGAGAATGGTATCGATGGTGGCAACGGGGAAAACAATGGGCTTGGGAACGGTTACTCCGTCAACTTATGTTGCTCGATGTAATCAACCCTAATCAACTATATGTATTGGGTATTTCTGAGGGCGGATATGGTTCACAACGTTTAGCTTCGTTTTATGCTGATTATTGGGCGGCAGCAGGACCGATGGCGGGTGGTGAACCTTTAAAGAATGCTCCTGCTGAAAACTTGAGCAATGTTGGGTTTTGTTTGCGCACGGGAGCCAATGATATGGGATTCTATCGTAACAAACTCACGCGTTATACAGCTCAAGCACTTGATAGCTTGGAGGATTTGCATCCCGAAGGTTATCGCCACAAAGTGGAACTTATTCCTGATCGTCAGCATTTTATTGATTATTCGCCAACCACTCCATGGCTCTCGCTTTTTACACGCAATCCACATCCCAAACATTTCATTTGGGAAGATTTCGAGATGGATGGCCGTCATCGAACGGGCTTTTATAATATCAAAGTCTTAAAGCGCCCTGATGCAGTACTTCGTACGCGCTATGACGTAAATATTCATGACAATGAAGTAGATATTGCCGTGGAAAATGTGCATTATACTGCAACCGAACTCGATCCTCAATGGGGAATCGAATTGAAGTCGAAGCGCACGTATGAGCAAGCCTCTTCAGGATGTTTCTTGTTATTCCTATCAGAGGACCAAGTAGATTTCTCTAAGCTGTTGACTGTCAGAGTGAATGGTAAGAATGTTTATCGCCGTAAGCCTTCGCTCAATGTACAAGCTATGGCAGAATCGTTAGCCACATTCTCTGATCCAGAACGAATCTTTCCCTTTGTTCTGAAAATCAATTTGTAATGCGGAATTTTATAGTGAATGACATCTTAGTGGAGGCAACTATCAAGGATGTAAGAACGCTAAGTTTGAGAGTGGATCGTAATGGAAATGCCAAGATGACCATTCCTCGTGTGTGCTCTGAAGCGCATGTGAATAAGTTTTTAAAGGAAAAGCAAGCATGGCTAGAGCGTGCTGTGAATAAGATGAAGGAACGGAGCAAGACGGAAAAAGCCTTGCTAGAGCATCGTTTCGAACCAGGAGAGACATTTGTATTCTTCGGTAGAATCTATACTTTGATTTTCGAGGAACATGTTGGCGTTTCACGGGTGGAAGAGCGTGCAAATCTACTTGTGATATGTTCAGCTAAGTCTTTAGCTATTATGCAGAAGCGTAAACTTATCAATGCATGGATTTCGAGGAAACTTTATGAAAAAGTTGATACATTGCTCAAAAAGTGGTTGGCCATCATGGACGAAGCTCCACTCGCTTATGTTCGTTACCGACGGATGAAGTCACGTTGGGGAAGTATGTCTCCCACTCAGCGTGTAATGTGCTTAAATACGAAGTTGGCTTTTAGTCCCGAGGATTGTCTAGAAATGGTTATTGTGCATGAGCTGTGCCATTTGAAAGAGCCTTCACATAATGCCCGTTTCCATATGCTCATGGCTCACTATCTCCCAGATTATAAGGAAACAGACGCAAAGCTACGTGAGTTCTTTTGTAAAGGATAAAGAGGAGCAGCTTTCTTTCCAGTCTTTATCTTCGTGTTCTGATGACTTCAGTCGTTAAGTGAATTTATATTGCTCTTTTCTTTCCCTCTCTCAATGGCATAAGTAGAAAGTATTTTATTTAATTCTTCATCAAAATGCCATATTTCTTTAAGAACCTTCTGACTTTATCTGTATATATTTGTGGATATTTGTGATAGCTACGTGCGTGTTCCGCTCCTGTTGCAAGCCAAATGGATTTGGGAGAGGGCTTGGCTTGATAGAGAGGGTATACCATAGAGGTGGGTACGAACTTGTCGGCAGTTCCGTGGATGAAGAACATAGGCTTATGGCAAAGTTTTACTTGGTTGAGCGAAGATGCTTCGCGAAAATCCCATCCATAGCGCCAATGACATAGTGTGGAGGCTATTGGCATTATAGGCCAACGGGGAATATAAAACCGCTCAGAAAGTTCTTTGCTAAACTGATCGTAGACACTTGTATAACCGCAGTCCTCAATATAAGCTAATACATAGTGAGGGACATCGCTATCTCCTGATAGCATCATTGTGGTGGCTGCTCCCATCGACACGCCGTGGACAACAGTTCGTGCACTATCACCGAAGAGGGTAGGGATGGTCTTTGCCCAAAGTTTTACGTCTTCGCGGTCGAGCCATCCCATTTGAAAATGATCTCCTCCGCTTTTTCCAGCATTACGTAAATCGGGAAGCAGAATGTTCATGTTTAATTTTTGAAAGTACATTCGGCCAAGGGGCATTATTCTGACAGCACAGTCTGTATAGCCATGTACTAAAAGCGCAGTAGCGGCCGTAGGTCTAGACGCACGTGCATAGTAAGCATGAAGACGGCAACCATCGGAAGCTGTTAGCATTGTGTCTCGTAAAGTATTTGTTTGTACGAGAGAATCTCTCCAATTTATCATGCCAGGATAGAGTGAGTCTATTTCTTCCCAGGCTTGCGCCTCTTGTCGAGAACGATTGCCGGGCATGAGTGCATAGTCTATTAGATACCATGCTCCGCCCACAAGGACAAGCATTAGCGCAAGAATAATGTATAGGAATGTGCGCAGGCGTTTACGCCAAGAATAATGTATCATAAATAGAAACGATGTTATGTAGTGCTTGTTGAACTTTCGTTCTATCTTTTGCACAAATACTGGTTAAGAAATTACAACGATGATTATGGCAAGACGAATGCCAGGAGTGTGCTTCGTTGCAGAAGATAAAAAGATAATGATAAAGAATAGGTATGGTGGGGTAAAGTATAGGCGGAATTAGAGAATTTGTCGTCTAATTCCGCCTATACGATAAATAGAGTGTGTTTGTCAGAATTTTTTTACGAAGTCTTTAATAGCCTCTGTGGTTTCTGTACGAGCAGGCACAAGAGGTAAACGCAATATGTTGCGTGTCTTTCTTTGAACAGCTAGCATAGATTTGATGCCTGCAGGATTGCCGTCAGCCGATAGCAATTTGTAAGCCTGGCTGAGCGAACGATGGATTTTGAGAGCTTCGTTGTAGTCACCTTGCAACGCCTTGTGCGTCATTTCACCAAACTCTTTTGGATAAGCGTTACCTATGACAGAAATAACACCTTGCGCTCCAATGGTGAGCAACTCAAACGTGATAGAATCGTCACCGCTCAGAACTTCGAATCCTTCGGGGGCGTTTTTCACAATGTCTTCTATCTGTTCAATCTTTCCAGAAGCTTCCTTGATGGCAATCACGTTGTCGCATGCATTGGCAATACGCAGTGTAGTCTTTGCTTCAATGTTTACGCCAGTACGTCCAGGCACATTGTATAAAACTACTGGAACAGGACTTTTGCTTGCTACAGCTGTGAAGTGTTGGAAAAGACCTTCTTGGGAAGGTTTGTTATAGAAAGGAGCTACAATCAGCACGCCCTCAAAGCCTGTGAGGTCTGTGTTTTGCAAATAGTCTATGACACTAGCTGTGCAATTACCGCCAGCACCAAGCAGAAGGGGCAAACGTCCGTGGTTTGTTTGAATGACACAATCCATTACTTTACGTTTCTCTTCGGCCGAAAGACAAGGTGTCTCTGCGGTCGTGCCAAGCACGCATATAAAGTCCACACCATTGCTAATCTGGTTCTCAACGAGTGCGCTGAGTTGGTCAAAGTCTATGCTTCCGTCCTCTTTAAAGGGAGTGACCAGTGCAATGCCAAGCCCTTTGAATGGATTCACTCTTTTCATTTGTTAGAAATATTGTATAATGTATATAGAAGTACGAAGGATTATCCACGTCATAATGCAGAACGCGGACTTGCTTCTGTGCAAAGGTAATGCAAATCATACGCTATGCAAAGAAAAAGGATGATTTTCTTACATTTTGATTAAGAAAATAGTTCTTCTCTGCATAAGGATGCAGTTTATCTTTAAATATATGCGACAATTTCGTGTGAGAGGAGTCTTTATTGAATATCTTCTTTCTTCATAGAACCTTTCTATAAATTCCACCAAAAGACGCCAATAGATAGCGCATGTAACTCAAAAAATGGTTTTTACTGCGTTTTTTCATTGACAACTGAAGCCGATGTTGTAACTTTGCGGTGCGAAGATACTCCTTATTATATACAATAAAAGAGTAAGTGCGGTTTAATAAAAATAATTCGCAGAAACGACTATGTCGCAACATACATTATTGTCAAGATATATACAAGTGATTGGCTTTTTCATGCTACTCTGTGCTTTTTTCCAATCTTGCGGGAGTGCAGAGAAGTCTGTGAAACGTGGTGATGCTGCTTTGGCCTTAGGCGAATATGCTGAGGCTGCAGGGCAGTATAAGAAAGCCTATAGCCAAACCTCGCCGAAAGACAAACCCGCACGTGGGCGAATTGCTTACAAGATGGGGGATGCCTATCGACGTTATGGTAACATAGCACGTGCTGCGGGGGCTTTTCAAAATGCTGTGCGCTATCATTATACAGATACATTGACTTATCTAGTCCTTGGCCACATGCTTCGTCAGCAAGGCAACTATAAAAGCGCTGAAGAAGCTTATCGCAAATATTTAGAAAAAGATCCTAATAACGAAGAAGCCGATAGAGGTATTGACTATTGCCTCACAGCACCTGTAGAAAAACAAAAGGAATCGGCCTATACGGTGAAGATGGCACCACTTTTCAATGGTTCGCGTTCCGACTATAGTCCGGCTTATATGGGCATTGAAGCACAGCTGTTGTACTTCAGCTCTACGCGTGCGCAGTCAAAGGGAGATGTAAGCGGTATCACGGCGATGAAAAATGGTGACTTGTATTTCTCCAAAAAGGACGAACGTGGTAAGTGGAAAGTGGTGGAACCTGTCGAAGGAGACTTAAATACGGAATATGACGAAGGGGCGTGCTCTTTCTCGCAAGATGGAAAGACAATGTATTTCACTGTATGTCGTTCGGATCCTTCTTATCCTCGTATGGCAGAAATATGGACTTCACAACGCACGGAGGCCAAGTGGGCAAAGCCCACACAACTGAAAATTTCAGGAGATACACTCTCGTCGTATGCTCATCCAGCTTTGTCGCCTAATGGACGATGGCTATATTTTACATCGGATATGCCAGGCGGACAAGGAGGCTTAGATCTTTGGCGTGTGGAACTTGGCGGTAAGCATGGAATGGGTAGACTCGAAAATCTCGGGGCAGATATCAATACGGCAGGAAATGAATGCTTCCCGGCATTTCGTCCCAATGGTGATCTGTATTTTTCAAGCGACGCTCATGTTAGCAATATGGGAGGTCTCGACCTGTATATGGCTCGTGAAGACACCATCGCACATACATGGGAAGTGAAACATCTTCCAGCTCCGATGAACTCTAATGGCGATGATTTTGGCATTACCTTTGAGGGATTGCACAATCGAGGTTTTTTCTCTTCAAATCGTTCTACGGGTGGACGTGGATGGGATAAAATCTATGAGTTCTCTTATCCTGAAGTGCTTCAGACTGTAAAAGGATGGGTCTATGAACAAGATGGCTATGAACTTCCGCGTGCGGTAGTCTATATGGTGGGAAGTGATGGTACGAATGAAAAGGTGAGCGTACTTTCTGATGGATCGTTCGAACAACCTTTAAAACCTGGTGTGAGCTATCTATTTCTTGCCACTTGTCAAGGCTATCTCAATATTCGCAATGAATTGACGGCAGACTCTACGGAAGTGGAGAAACAACACGTGCTACAATTCCCATTACCTAGTATCAACTCGCCCGTATTGGTGCGTAATGTATTCTATGATTTCGATAAAGCTACGCTGACAGATAATTCGCGAGCAGCTCTCGATCGACTGACAAAAATGTTGAAAGAAAATCCCAATGTAACGATAGAACTTTCCTCTCATTGCGACTATCGTGGCGATGATGCTTACAACTTGCGTTTGTCTCAGCGAAGAGCCGAAAGCGTGGTGAATTATTTGATTGAACATGGAATTGCTGCTGATAGATTGACGGCTCGTGGTTATGGCGAAGAACGTCCCAAGGTGGTCAATAAGAAACTGCTTGAATCCTATCCATTCCTACACGAAGGTGATACGCTCACCGTGGCATATATCCTAAAACTACCAACAGAACAACAGGAAGTATGCAATGCGCTAAATCGAAGAACGGAGTTTCGCGTGCTTCGTACTACTTATGGTCTTTTTGATGAAAACGGGAATCTCAAACCTGATGCCTTGCGAAAGTCAGAGGAAGACAAAGAATAATATAATACTCCCCAAACAATTATATATAAAATATGCTGATAACGAAATTTCTGAATGCTTTTGGCCGTTACCTCATACTTATGGGACGCACCTTTTCTCGCCCAGAACGAATGAGGATGTTTATGAAGCAATATATGAAGGAAATGGTACAGTTGGGTGTTGATTCCATTGGTATCGTACTCCTTATTTCATTCTTTATAGGTGCTGTTATCTGTATTCAAATTAAGCTCAACATACAAAGTCCTTGGATGCCTCTTTGGGTATCGGGCTATGTAACGCGCGAAATCATGTTGCTTGAATTTTCATCAAGCATTATGTGTTTGATTCTTTCAGGTAAGGTGGGGTCTAATATTGCTTCGGAGTTAGGTACAATGCGAACGACTCAACAGATTGATGCTCTTGAAATTATGGGGGTCAACCCTGCTTCGTTTTTAATTTTGCCTAAAATAGTAGGGCTAATCACCATTATGCCGTTGCTCGTTATTTTCAGTACATTTAGTGGTATCATTGGTGCGTATGCTACGGCTTATGTAGGCCATATCATTACGCCATCTGATCTCACGTCTGGTTTGCAACACTCCTTCACGCAATGGTTCTTTTGGATGGGTGTGATAAAGTCGTTGTTCTTTGCCTTTATTATCTCTAGTGTATCTTCTTTCTATGGCTACAATGTAGAAGGTGGAAGTATCGAAGTAGGCAAGGCCAGCACGAATGCTGTGGTATCATGCTCTATGCTAATTCTTTTCTCTGATTTATTTCTTACGCAATTACTCTCATGATAGAAATCAAAAATCTACATAAATCGTTCAACGACAAAGAAGTTCTGAAGGGCATCTCGTCAAGATTTGATAGTGGAAAGACCAATTTGATTATCGGTCAAAGCGGTTCAGGTAAAACGGTATTGATTAAAAATATCGTAGGATTGTTTGAACCTACTGAAGGCGACGTTATGTATGACGGACGTAGTTTTATGGAGATGAGTAAGAAAGAGCGTGCTTTGCTTCGTCGAGAAATGGGCATGATTTTTCAAAACGCAGCTTTGTTCGATTCGTTGTCTGTGCTCGAAAATGTTATGTTCCCGCTTGATATGTTTTCTAACGATAGCTATAAGGAACGTGTACGTCGAGCACAGTTCTGCCTTGATCGCGTGAATCTTTCGGATGCTTCAGCAAAATATCCTGGCGAAATATCGGGTGGTATGCAAAAGCGTGTGGCTATAGCACGAGCGATTGCCTTAAATCCTAAGTATCTATTCTGTGATGAGCCCAACTCCGGTCTTGACCCAAAGACCTCGCTTGTCATTGACGAGTTGATTCACGATATTACACAGGAATATAATACAACCACGATAATTAATACTCATGATATGAACTCCGTGATGGGAATCGGCGAACATATACTCTTTATTTATCAAGGTAAAAAGGCTTGGGAGGGAACAAAAGACGATGTGATGTCGTCTGACAACGAATTACTTAACAACTTTATCTTTGCCTCAGATCTTTTCAGAAAGGTAAAGGAAGTGGAGCAACTCGAAGAAAAAAAGCATGAATGAACTCGAAAGGAAGGTACGAGTTCTCTTAATGCCTGAAATAGAGTAGTAAGATAAAAATTGCATCGTCTTATGATTGATCGTTTTCTTCAATCATAGGACGATGCAGTCTTAGTAAAGTAAGCAAAGAGAGGCTATTGTGCGCTATGAACGGTGAACTTACGCTCTGCGTTTACTTTGTATTTGTAGTAATACCCGCCTACATACTGATAGGAAACTTTTCCCATATTGTCTTCCCAATATTGAGAGAAATAGCTTCCATATTTCTTTTGCCATGAAGTCGCGTTGTTGCCCGACCCCTCATAATCAGCGGAGAAGCTGATGGTATAGGTGCCAGGAATGTCGATAATTAGTGTGTCTGTTGGGTTTGAATTTTCAATATTGGCTACAAAACCACTACTTGCGTGATGATAACTTGCGACGGCCTCTTCATTAAGTTTCCATTTGTATGTGCCGCGGAGTAGGTTTCTCCCTACAGATTGATGCTCCATGGTGACAACAAATTTCTCTCCAGCATGGATGCGGCTACTTCCATCGAGTCTTTTAATGGTCATATCGCGAAACATAGGCGGCTCTATGCTATATTTCTCGTTGTTATTGTCTTCACTGCAAGCTGTCATAATCAGCAGAACTGAGGCGAAAGCAAATAGGTGATAAATCTTTTTCATTGTATATTGTAAGAATAAGTAGTTTCGTGTAATTGGACGGAGTATTTTGTCTAACAGAAAACGAAGCGTGGCGAGGCAATCATATAGAGCAATGCCTCCCTATCTTAGTTCGCCAATTCCTTGGCGGATAATTTCCATTTCGTCGTCACGACAATCAACGATGGTTGATTCGCCTATAGATCCTAAGCCTCCATCAATGACAAAATCCACTTGATTCCCAAATGTTTCGTCAATTAATTCCGGATCAGTCCGGTAGGCATCGTCTTCAAATCCATCTATTGGTAATGAAGCCGTCATCATGGGAGCATCAAGCGCTCTCAAAATATCGCGTACAATGGTTGAATTGGGCATACGAATACCAATTTCTCCCGATTTTTTTGTGCGGAATATCTTCGGAAGTTTGTTCTTTCCTGCCAAGATGAATGTAAAAGCACCAGGCAAGTTGCGCTTCATTACCTTGTATACAGGAGTAGAGATATGAGCATACTCGCTGATGCTACTCATGTCGTAACAAATAACAGAGAGAGGGTGGCTTGCAGGATCAATATCGCGAATGTGACATATCTTTTCCACTGCTCTTTCTTTTAAAGCGTGACATCCTAGTGCATAGGCAGTGTCTGTTGGGTAGATAATCACTCCGCCATCATTGAGTACTTTTACAATATCATCAATGCGTTCGGGAGGATTATTCTTAGAATATAGTTTGATGATTGACATGGTTCCTATCGAAAATCTAGTAGACTATGGATTCTTTATAAGTGAGGAGAACGTTTGCGGGGTGAAGAGTTGCTAAGGGATAGGAGCAGACTTAGAAAGATTTCAACTTTTGATATAGACGTTGAACTGGTAGACCTACCACGTTGAAATAGCTTCCTTTGATTTCTTCCACGGCAACAATTCCTATCCATTCTTGAATACCATAGGCGCCTGCTTTGTCAAATGGTAAGTAGTTGTCAACGTAGAAGTTGATTTCCTCATCGGTCAGCTCTGCAAACTTTACTTGGCTCGTTACACCAAAGTTTTCGGTTCGTTCGGCTGTAACGATGGTCACACCCGTGATTACCTGATGTGTCTTGCCAGAAAGTTTATGTAGCATTTCCTTAGCTTGTTCTGCATTCTTGGGCTTGCCCATTACTTCTCCGTCAAGATAAACAATCGTGTCGGCTGTAATGAGAAGTTCATTCCCTGCCATCGAACTGCGATAGGCTTCAGCCTTATTGCGTGAGATGTAACATACAATATCTTCGCCTCTGAGTGAATCGGGAAAACTTTCGTCGATGCCGAAAAGCGTTCTCACTTTAAAGTTTACTCCCATGCGTTGAAGGAGTTCTTTGCGTCGAGGAGAATTACTCGCTAAGACGATTTGATATTTGTTGAGATTATCGAGCATCATAGTCATTATATGTTTGATAGGGGTTAACTTTTTGTTTTATTATATAAACACATACTTTACCATCCAAAAGCTTTGGAGTTGCTCAGCCATTTGTTTTGGGCACGAAGCACTTGTTCCACCACATCGCGTACACATCCGTAACCGCCATTGATGGGACTTACATAGGTGGCAATCTTTCTTATCTCTTGTGCGGCATCGGCCGGACAGCAAGCGCATCCACAACGTTGCATTACTTCAAAGTCGGGGATATCGTCGCCCATATAGATAACTTCCTCATCTTTCAGACCTTGCTGATTGATCCATTCTTCGTATTGATGAATCTTCACAGCGGCACTTAAAAATACGTTTTGAATGCCAAGGCCTTCGTAGCGCTTTCTTACAGCTTCGCTCTTTCCACCCGTTATGATGGCCAATTGCAGTCCGCTCTTCACAGCATGTTGCAAGGCATATCCATCCTTGATGTTTGCCGTACGGCAAGGCTGGCCACCTTCCATTAGCACCACATTGTTTGTGCTGAGCACACCATCAACATCGAAGGCTAAGGCTTTTATTTTGCTTAGGTCGTAATTAATCATAGGCTGTATGGGTTATTGTAGAGGTCTTGTGGCTTCTTCGTGAATGCTTTGACTCATTAGTTTGTAGATTTGCTGCATGGTGGGGTATTCCTTCAGAGACTCTGCTTGATGATTTATCACGTTTTCGTCCCATCGCACGGCAGGTCCCGTCTGTCCTTGTCGTGGAGGCATGTCTTTTAGCTTGTCAATGGTTTCTTGAATCAAAGGGTGCAGGCAAGTGGGAGAGATTCCTTTGTCTTCGAGCAACTTATATGCCAGGGTGAAGCAATGATTGGTAAAGTTGTTGGCCCATACTGCCGATAGATGAAGTAGGGCTCTTCGTTCTGAATCGAGCAAGGTTACATTATTGCTTAGTTGATGAGCCAAGTCAGTGAGAGTCTTTGTGACTTCATCTGAACTTCCTTCTACAAAAATCGGTACTTGCTGGAATTGGATTTTTCGTTGTTTACTGAAGGTCTGCAAAGGGTAGATTACACCATAGCGCGGGCAGTACTCCTCAAATAGATTGATACTGACACTCCCTGCAGTGTGTACCCAAATGCCTTGCTGAGCAGAAGCTAGTTGAGAAAGTTGCTGGCAGATAGATTCTAGGCAATAATCCTTTACAGAAAGGATGTAAAGGTCGGCTTGAGGAAGATGTTCTAGAGAGTCTGTTGCTTGTGAATGAGTTAGACTAGCCAATTCTTGTGCATGGGCCAGATGTTGGCTATAGACCTTTAATATAGAGTGTCCAGCCTCAGTGAGCGCACAAGCTAAGTGTGTAGCCACATTGCCAGAACCAATCATGCAAATATTCATAAGGCTGCGATGTTTCTGAGTAAAAGAGAAATTATCCTACGTGATTTTAGCTCTTGTGTTGAGCCACAGATTTCATACGCTCTGCATATTCCTCGTAGGTTCGTTTCCAGCGATTGTGCGTCCATAGCCACAGTGAGGGGTGATTTTCTATGGTCTTTTCGAGCATTTGGAAGTAAAGGTCTGTTACGGGGTAGGGACTATCTTGTTGCTCTTCTATGTCTTCCGTTTGACGCATAGGGGTGATACAGCAAGTGTAGTAGCCGCGTTTTACCCGTTTCATGTGAGCGTAGAAATAAGCAGCCCCCACTTTTTTGCCAATCTGTTCAGCTCCTGTAAAAACGGGTGTGTAATGGTGCAGAAAACCTATCCAATGGTGAATACTTTCCCATTTGGGAGCTTGGTCTGAAATAAATCCGATAATGGTTGTCTGCTTTTCTGTCCGCTTGTTGAAAACGTAACGGAGAGTTTCCTTCATGGCAACACTATCTGCGCCAAAACGCCCTCGCATTTTTAAGAATAGTTTGTCGAAATTGGCGTTTTTCAGTGGATGATAAATCTGTCCTGTAGCCACTTGACTGTCTACTTCATGAATGTGCATGCTCAATGAAGATACCCATTCCCAATTGCCGTAATGTGCTAAGTAGATAAAGCCGAACTGCTTTTTTTCTTCTTCCATTAGCTCCAACATTTCAGGCACACCTTCAAAGTGCATGTGTTTTTTTAGTTTGTTTGGGCTGATGGAACACAACTTAATTGTTTCTACAATATAGTCGGCAAAGAATGCGTAGAAATCTTTTTCTATTTGTTTGAGTTCAGCTTCACTTCGTTCGGGAAATGATAGATGTAAGTTTCGTCTTACCACCTCTATCCGGTAATGGATTACTCGATGAGCAATCCAAGCAATGAAGTCTGATAGAATATAGAGTATGCGCAGTGGTATGAGTGAAAGGACCCACACCAAAGCGTAGAGGAGACAATATCTATTATTTATTTTTAAGGACATATTTTCGGTTTAATAGAAATGTAGTTTTGTCACAGTGCGTAACATTAGGGTATATATGCCGAAGGCAAAGTTAAGTAATTTGTTTGAAAAGATACGTTGTTCTTTTGCTTTTTTGATTATATGTGGGCTAGTTAATAAGATTTGTGGTGTGTTTTGTCACAATCGAGAGAATTTAAGCGCAGTATAAAGGATGATAAGGAAAACACAATAGGTGTGATACAAAAGCATTGTCCTTACCTGTTTGTCTGTTCTGTGGAATACTACGCTATCCAAATCCTTTATGAGCGACGTTTGGAATTTCATATTCCCCGTTCACAGATGCACGTCTTTTCGTTCACAGATGGTCATCTTCCCATCGTTCAATGCCTAGTGGCATCTTTACCGCTGCCGAGCGGTAGCTCTACCGCTGCCGTGCGGCAGCTTTACCACAGGCCTGTGGTAGCTTTACCGCTGCCGTGCGGTAGCTCTACCACAGGCCTGTGGTAGACGGGAAAGTCTTCAAATAGAAACGGAATAACCTAGATTTAAGCGTGATAATGACGAGATTCGGAGCACTTCGTTCGCAACTTACGCATTTGTCTGTTCTCAAGGGGAAAATTCTACCTATGCAGAGAGAAGGATTTGCGTGCCCCGAAGTTGAGTAAAATCTTTTTACCGAAAAGGCTATGTAAAGGGGCTTTTCACCCAGTATTGGAGAAAGTCTCATGTATCTTCATTATCAAATGCGGATCATTTCATTCTTTTGGCCTAATATTTTGTTCTCCACTTTGTTTGCGCTATCTTTGCAACTTATATACTAAATCCGAAGCTTGAGTTATACACCTTATTTCGGTAATAGATATTCGCATTATACACTTTTAGATAAAAATCCCATGCAGATAAAAAGCGCAGAGTTCTTTATAAGCAATAGTAGGGCAGACCAATGCCCTGTAACTGATAAACCCGAATACGCATTTATTGGCAGAAGTAATGTGGGAAAGAGTAGTCTTATCAATATGCTCACCCAGCGAAAAGCTTTGGCTATGACTTCGTCTACTCCAGGCAAAACGATGCTTATTAACCATTTTGTAATCAACGATGAATGGTTCTTGGTGGATCTTCCAGGTTATGGTTATGCAAAACGAGGTAAGAAAGAAGTGGAAAAATTGCAAAAGCTCATTAGTTATTATGTGCTTAATCGAGAGGAACTTACTTGTCTCTTTGTATTGATTGATTCGCGATTGAAACCTCAGAAGATAGATCTTGAGTTTATTCAATTTCTAGGCGAGAATGGTGTGCCATTTGGCTTGATTTTCACGAAGGCAGATAAGACAAAACGCGGAGAATTAAAACGTAATGTTGAAGCTTTTCTCAATACTTTGCGAGAAGAGTGGGAAGAACTCCCTCCTTATTTTATAACCAGTAGTGATAATGGTTTAGGGCGTGACGAGGTGCTCAACTATATTCAGCAAATCAACGATAGTTTGAAAGCCTAAAATAGGATGATGTTCCCTTTTAAAAAGCGTAGCGTCAGAATGGTATTTATATTGTCGGCATTACTTTTGTCGGCCGCTATGCTTGTGTATTCACATCGTCTCACGCGCGACTTATATGCCGAGGAAGTCTCAAAAATGGATGTATGGGCGCAGGCCATGAGCTCGTTGACAACGGCTGATGAGTCGACAGATTTGAATCTCGTTTTAAAGGTAATCAATAGCAACCATACAATTCCTGTGGTAGTAACCGATGCTAGTGGAACTGTACTGACACAACGTAATTTGCGTCCTGAACCTACGGGGGAAGATTCACTTGACATACTGCATCGGGTTGCGAAAGATATGAAGCTTCATGGCGAAGTGATGCGAATGGAGCTAAGCCAGCATGGACAATCGTCGCCCAATTATATATATATATATTATAAAGAATCTTTTTTGCTGCAGCGTCTTACGATCTATCCTTATGTACAGCTCGGTGTAGTAGCTCTATTCTTTCTCATAGCTATAGCTGCTTTGCTTATTTCCAAACGTGCAGAGCAAAACCGCGTATGGGTAGGCCTCTCTCGTGAAACTGCTCATCAGTTAGGAACGCCTATATCTTCGCTAATGGCATGGAATGAAGTATTGCGCGAAACCTATCCAGATGAAGAGATGATACAGGAAATGGAGAAAGACGTAAAGCGACTTGAACTTATTGCCGAACGTTTTTCAAAGATAGGATCCGCTCCCGAACTAAAGGTGCAGAATGTAGACGATATTGTGGCTAACGTTGCTGATTACTTTGATCGTCGCACCTCCTCTCGCGTGCACATATCTGTAGTATTAGCTTCAACCCCCGTTTTTGCAATGGTTAATGCCCCGTTGTTTGAATGGGTGATAGAGAATATTTGCAAGAATGCCATTGATGCCATGCAGGGAATAGGTAGTTTGACGCTTCAAGTGCATTCTTTTGCTTTTGTGAAACATGGTAATCCCTACGTCCGCATTACCATCACAGATACAGGGAAGGGTATTCCTCGTAATCGATTTAAAACAGTGTTTAAACCAGGGTTTACCACGAAAAAGCGCGGTTGGGGACTTGGCCTCTCTTTGGCTAAACGCATTGTGGAGGAGTATCATCATGGCTTGATCTACGTGCAAAGTAGTCAAGTAAACAAAGGGACAACTTTTGCGATAGAATTGAGACAGATAAGAAAGGAGAACCGAGAAAAAGTCTAAATCCAAAAGTTGAGTTTGTTAATTATATAGAGATTGGCTTCAACTCTTAATGAGGAAAAATCATAGCATATCGAAGTACTTATAAAGAAAAACTGCTATTAAACATATAAATGATATTTTGAGTTTACAAAAATAAGCAGTAATTTGCGGCGCAAAACGAAGAAACACTTCGTGTGTTGCATTTCCTAATGGGCTTAAAGCAAGGCCAAATGAGATGCGAACTCCTTAACTTAATTCCTCAAAACCATGAAAGTTTATAATTCTCACGAGATTAAAAACATTGCACTCTTAGGTAACGATGGATCGGGTAAGACCACTCTGACGGAGTCGTTACTCTTTCATAGTGGTCAGATAAAACGTCGTGGACGCATTACTGCCAAGAATACTGTATCCGACTATTTTCCTGTAGAGCAAGATTATGGCTATTCTGTGTTCTCTACGGTGTTTCATACAGAATGGAAAGGAAAGAAACTCAATTTTATAGATTGTCCGGGTTCAGATGATTTTGTGGGCGCTGTGCTGACCGCGCTCAATGTGACAGACACCGCAGTGTTGCTGATTAACGGCCAATTTGGACCAGAGGTAGGCACACAAAATCATTTCCGCTATACGGAGAAGTTACACAAGCCAGTCATTTTCCTTGTAAACCAACTCGACTCTGAGGGATGTGACTATGATGTCATTGTAGAAGAACTACAAAGTATTTATGGCACAAAGACTGTACCAGTGCAGTATCCAATAAAAACGGGTGCTGATTTTAACGCGCTCATCGATGTTATATTGATGAAGAAGCTTTCATGGGGACCTGATGGTGGTGATCCTGTGGTAGAAGATATTCCCGCAGAGGAAATAGAAAAAGCGCAAGCCTTACACAAGGCGTTGGTAGAGGCTGCTGCTGAAAATGACGAAGGATTAATGGAAAAATTCTTCGAAACAGAACAGCTTACAGAGGATGAGATGCGCGAAGGTATTCGTAAGGGAATGGTGACGAGAAGCATCTTCCCCGTATTCTGTGTATGCGCTTCGAAGGATATGGGCGTAGGGCGATTGATGGAATTTTTAGGCAATGTAGTTCCTTTCGTCGACGAAATGCCTGCAGTACATAATACACGTGGTGAAGAAGTAAAGCCCGATCCTAATGGACCGACTTCTATTTATTTTTTCAAGACAGGCGTTGAACCGCACATCGGTGATGTACAATATTTCAAAGTAATGAGTGGTACAGTGCATGAGGGTGATGACTTAACAAATGCAGATCGTGGCTCAAAAGAACGCATGGCACAGATTTTTGTATGCTCTGGTGCCAATCGTGAAAAAGTAGATTCGTTGCAGGCTGGTGATATTGGTTGCACTGTAAAACTGAAAGATGTGAGAACAGGCAATACTCTGAATGGCAAGGACTGCGAGAATAAATTTAACTTTATCAAATATCCTAATCCCAAATGTTCACGTGCTATCCGTGCGGTAAACGAATCTGAAACAGAAAAGATGATGGCTGCGCTCAATCGCATGCGTCAGGAAGATCCAACCTGGGAAGTGGAACAGAGTAAGGAACTTCGACAGATTATCGTGCATGGCCAGGGTGAATTTCATCTTCGTACATTGAAGTGGCGTCTGGAAAACTTGGACAAAATTGCAGTAGAGTTTTCAGAACCACGCATACCTTATCGTGAGACAATTACTAAAGCTGCTCGAGCTGACTATCGACATAAAAAACAAAGTGGTGGCGCAGGTCAGTTTGGTGAAGTTCATTTAGTGATAGAGCCTTATAGTGATGGTATGCCTGATCCTACAGTTTATAAGTTTGGTGGACAAGAAATACGCGTGACCATCAAAGGTAAAGAAGAAATACCTTTGGAATGGGGAGGCAAGTTGGTCTTTATCAACTCCGTAGTGGGAGGTGCTATTGATGCACGTTTCATGCCAGCTATCTTGAAGGGTATTATGAGTCGGATGGAGCAAGGTCCTCTTACAGGAAGCTATGCTCGTGATGTTCGAGTTGTGGTATACGATGGGAAAATGCACCCAGTAGATTCTAATGAATTGTCGTTTATGCTTGCAGGAAGAAACGCATTCAGTCAAGCGTTCAAGGAGGCTGGACCGAAGATTCTTGAGCCTATCTATGATGTGGAAGTTTTTGTACCTGCTGAAAAAATGGGCGATGTAATGAGCGATCTGCAGGGCCGTCGAGGCTTGATTGTAGGTATGAGTAGCGAGAGTGGTTATGAAAAACTGCAAGCCAAAGTGCCATTGAAAGAAATGTCTAACTATTCTACGGCTTTGAGTTCACTTACTGGTGGGCGTGCTTCTTTTATAATGAAGTTTGCAAGCTACGAACTTGTTCCCGGAGATTTGCAGAAGAAATTGATTGAAGATCATGAAGAAGAGAAAGCATAATCTCTTACTCACTAAGAGAGTCTTTCCCTATTAGGTATTAAACAAAAAAACTCGCAACTCAGATGTATAAGTGTCTGGGTTGCGAGCTTTTTTAGAAGTATCAATAAGTATTGCTTCGTATTGTAGTAGATTTCAATCTTTCTTAATACGTAGTGTGTTGGCGAAGCTACGCTTTTAATTCATTGTTCTTTCCTTCAGGGAAAATTACCTGAGGTTTGAAGGTCTTTGCTTCGTCAGGGCTCATTTGTGCAAATGCCATGATGATGATTTCGTCGCCTACTTGAAATAAACGGGCTGCAGCGCCGTTTAGGCAAATACATCCCGACTTGCGAGGACCAGCAATAATATAAGTTACAACGCGTTCACCATTCATATTATTGACCACTTGCACTTGTTCTCCAGCCACCATACCACAAGCGTCCATAAGGTCTTGATCTATGGTAATACTTCCCATATAATGTAGGTTGGCTTCAGTGACCACCGCACAATGAATCTTTGATTTTAGAAGTGTGAGGAGCATTTTATCCTTTGTATTTAATATTGTCAATGAGGCGTACAGGACGATGACCGCAATATACGGTGATACAACCAACGATATAGTCGGTGTCGTCCCATGAAGAAACAGGCTGCAAGGTTATGCCATTTACAATCTCGAAATATTCTACTTCAAGCCCTTTCGTAGCGTTTAGAGCGCCAACCACAAGATCGTGAGTTTCTTTTACTGTATGGCTCTTGGCAAATTCAACGCTCGTCTTCAGAGCTTGTGAAATACATACGGCGGTGCGTCGTTCGTCTTCGGTGAGTAAACTATTGCGTGAACTGAGTGCCAAACCACTATCTTCGCGTACGATGGGACAGGGGCATATTTCAAGTGGAAGTTTTAAATCTTTCACCATGGCGCGAATCACGGCAATCTGCTGAAAGTCCTTTTCTCCAAAGTAAGCACGATTGGGTTGTACCATGTAGAACAACTTGCTCACAATCTGGCAAACGCCATTAAAGTGACCAGGGCGACGCGGTCCTTCCATCACGGAGTCGATGGGGGGATATGAGAAAGTTCGCGTATCGGGTTCGGGGTAAATCTCCTCTACGCTCGGCGCAAACACGTAAGTTGCTCCCAATGATTCGAGCAACTGACAGTCGGCTTCGAGTGTGCGAGGATAATTGTTTAAGTCGTTTTTATCATTGAATTGAGTGGGGTTGACGAATACGCTCACGACAGTGATATCGTTTTCGCTGACAGAACGCTTAACCAATGAAGCGTGTCCAGCATGCAATGCTCCCATTGTAGGCACAAGGCCAATTTCTTTACCCTCTGAACGGGCAGAGGAGAGAGCTGTTTCAAGGTCTTTCTTTGTGTTGAAGACTATCATAATGTTTTTGGTCTTTTTAGTGCGAGGGTTTCCTCGCTTACTATAATTGGAGTGCAAAATAACACATTTATTATGAAATAATTGGTATTGTCTGCCTTGAAATGTGCGATATTTAACACGAAGACCTTTAAAAGCCAGTGAATTTGCCCTTTTGTCTTGTTTTTTTTAGTAACTTTGCATGCGAAGAACCATTGCGCTCATGTTTAGAAGACAGTTTGTTCTTTTTTTGATAAAGGATAACAAATACATGGGCGTGACGGAAAAATATAGAAATAATGAAGTCTAAGAAAGTATTGTTTATTACTCAGGAGATGACTCCTTATGTGCCCGAGAGCGTCATCGCTCTTGATGGTCGACAGTTGCCGCAAGCATTGCAAGAGAAAGGATGCGAAATCCGTACATTTATGCCTAGATGGGGCATTATCAATGAGCGCCGCAATCAGTTGCATGAGGTGATTCGTCTGTCAGGTATGAACATTATTATTGATGACACAGATCATCCGTTGATTATTAAGGTGGCTTCCATTCAAGCTGCTCGTATGCAGGTCTACTTCATTGACAACGATGATTATTTCCACAAGCGTGCCATGTTTGCCGATGAAAGTGGAAATGAATACGACGACAATATAGAACGTGCAATCTTCTATGCGCGTGGCGTACTCGAAACGGTAAAGAAACTTCGTTGGTGTCCCGACTTGATTTGTTGTCAAGGTTGGATGTCGGCAGTCGTACCATTCTATATAAAAACAGCTTATCGAGAAGAACCTCCTTTTGCTGAAGCCAAGGTGGTGAGCACGCTTTACGGTGAATTGCCTGATGCCACAAAGTTGCAACGTTTTGCAGAATGTCTTGATTTCCGTAGTGCCAATGCAGAAACTCTGCAACAGGCAGGTGTGGATTTGACAAAAGCCGATAGCCTTGGACGCTTGGCTGTAGCATTCAGCGATGGCGTAATTGAGGCCGAAAGTGGCAAGCAGAATGAATTGCTCGATTATGCAAAGCAACTCAATGTACCTGTACTCAATACTCCCGCTGAGGAGACTAAAGCAGATGCTTATAATGCGTTCTTTGATCAAGTGCTTGGCGGAGAATAAACATTCTAGCGTTTAGTACAGATAAATAATAGATAATTTTATTTAGTCCCCCTATAAAAGTCCATGTACATTCAGATGACGGAGTTGTTCCCTGAAAGCATGGACTTTATTTTTCTAATTTGTACTTTGCAAACGATGAGCAAGATTTGCTGCGAATTGCAAGGAAAAGAATCTACAATTCATCTTTTATGAAAAGATTATTCCATTCAGCATTGTGGTTGTGTGCCCTAGCTTTCGTGGCTTGCGATGACACTACTTCTAAAATAGGCTATGATGTAATGCCCAAGATTGATGGGATGACCGCAATAGATGCTGACTTTAATGTGACAAGCCGTACGATAAAGGCTGATTCTGTATATGCTGGTACAAACACATGCTATTTGGGCAGTATCAAAGATCCTGAAATGAATATTCGCACTACTTCGGGATTCCTTGCACAGTTTAATGTTCCCTCAATGAAGGCATTTCCCGCTGATAAGGGAAGAATCGTTGTTGATGAAAACGGGCAGTTGGCTGATTCGTGTGACATTCGTCTCTATATAGATAGTTTCTATGGCGATTCTCTGACCACGATGAAATTGCGCGTGCAGGAATTGAGCAAAGAGAATGTCTTGGAAGAAGATTCTGCTTATTATACGTGCATGAATGTTGATCAATTCATTGACAGAAATGGTATTGAAAAGTCTCTAACTTATACGGTGAAGGACTTAACACGCCCTGATAATGAGACTACGGGTAAGAATTATTACCGTGAAATCATTATACGCTTGCCGAAAGAGTATGGTACGAAAATTATGAATGCCTACTATACTCATCCTGAATATTTCCAAAAACCTTATTCTTTTATAAGAAAAGTGTGCCCCGGATTTAGTTTCAAGAGTGCAGGCGGTACTGGGGTAATGGTGAAGACGGCCATGATGTCAATGAATGTGTATTTCCGCTACAAATCCCAAACAGAAGAAAGAATAGATACCGGTATGCAACGTTTTAGTGGTACGGAAGAAGTTCTCCAAACGACGCATGTTGACAATTCATTGCCTGGAAGTCTGAGCGTGGAAGAACTCAATGAACGACCTTGTACCTACATCAAGTCGCCTGCTGGATTCTATACGGAATTGACACTTCCCATCAACGAACTTGAGGATGGAAAGAATGCGGATGGTACACTAGACGTAGGTGCTCATTACAATGATAGCATTAATTTGGCAAAGATTGTGATACGTCATAAGGAAAATGGCACTACGGGTACAGTGGCATCTTCTATGCCAGTTCCCACTTATCTGCTCATGGTGCGCAAGTCGCAGATGAATTCCTTTTTCACCAATAGCAAATTGCCCGATAGCAAGCTTTCCTATTTGAGTAGCGCTTCAAGTACAAGTAGCAATTACTACGCTTACTCCAATATTGCCTCGCTCGTTTCTTATCTCCGTGCAGAACGTGATAAGGGGGCTGGTATTGATGGAATAAAGAATATTTCTCCTGCAGAGCGCAAGGCGAAAATTGAGGAATGGGAGAAAAAGAATCCTGATTGGAATAAAGTAGTGCTCATTCCTGTTGATGTGGTTTATACAGAATCAACCTCCATTTATGGCACGCAGAAGGTATTGCAAAGTGTGCATCCCTCGTTGGGACTTACCACTGTGCAGCTTGAGGGTGGGGTAGGGTCACCGCTTCAGATGCAGGTGGTCTATAGCCGCTTCAATAAATAAGTTCCTAGTTACTTCGTTCTTTTAAAAACCATACACAACGTAGATGCCCCATCTTGGTGTGCAAGTCTTCTATAGAATATAGAAAGATATGTCACGAAGATAGGGCATTTTCAGAAATACATTATAACATGAAAGTAATGCTTTTTGCCGCAGGATTGGGTACGCGCCTTCGTCCGCTAACCGATACCATGCCCAAGGCAATGGTGCCTGTTGAAGGTCGCCCTTTGATAGCTATTGTAATGAACAACTTAATACGTCAGGGTGCGACGGAAATAGTGGTAAATGTTCATCATTTTGCACAACAAATTATCGACTTTATTGCTTCTCAGAGTTGGCGCATTCCAGTAAAGATCTCCAACGAACGGGAACAATTACTCAATACGGGAGGAGGTCTGTTACATGCAGCACCTTTGTTCTCTGCAGATGATGCTCCCATTTTGATTCACAATGTGGATATTCTTAGCAACGCTCCCTTGCAAGATTTCTATCAGCATAATCTGCATGCAGATGCCACTTTAATGGTGAGTCAACGCGACACGCAGCGCTATTTGCTTTTCGATGACGATATGCGTCTTTGCGCTTGGACGAATATTGCTACGGGTGAAGTAAAAAGTCCGTATGAGAATGTTCAAGTGGAAAAACTCCATCGTTATGCTTTCTCTGGCATTCACATGTTCTCTCCACGTTTGTTCGCATTGATGAAAGATTGTCCTCCTGCTTTTCCTATTATGGATTTTTATTTGCAGAATTGTGCAAAAGCCGACATCCGCGGTTATGTACAAGAAGACTTGAGTTTGCTTGATGTTGGAAAACTCAATACATTGCATGAAGCAGAGGCTTATGTAAAGTTGTTAGGTATATAGGGAATTTCTATTAGTTTTGAGCCCCTCCCTTTAGTCATTGATTATAAATTCTCTATGATTGAACGCTACTCATGAAAAAAGTATTGATTATAGGCAGCCTGTTATTTGCCTCATTCGCCGCTTCTGCATCCTCTCGTGTTGAGAGTGCTTGTTCCGACTCTCTCGCCTTGGCATGCGCAAAGACTGTATACTCTCTTCCTAATGTACGATTTATGCACAAGGTGCGTACGTTATCACCTCATGGCAAGGTGATAGCAGTCTGTAATCTTCCCAAGGGCTTGAAGTGGAATGCGAAAAGACAAATAGTGGAGGGACATGTGAAAGAAGAAGGACGTTACATCTATCAAATCAAGGTAAAAGAAGAGGATAAGGTGAAGTGTGAAGATATCCGTCTTACAGTGTCCAAGGATTTGCAGATGCCGCGTCCATTCATGGGTTGGATTTCATGGAATGCGGTACAAGATGAAATTTCAGAATCCATTGTAAAGCAAGTTGTAGACCTTTTCCGTGAAAAGGGGTTGTACGATTGTGGTTGGAATTATGTAGCACTTGACGATTGGTGGCATGCCCAGCATCGTGCCTCTAATGGACTTCCTCAGCCCAATGCACAACGCTTTCCTAATGGAATAGCCGCAGTCGCTAGGTATGTACATAGTCATGGAATGAAATTTGGCATTTATAGTGATGCTGCAGAAACAACTTGTGCGGGTGCGTTTGGCTCTTATGGCTATGAACAAATTGATGCTGATCAATACGCACGTTGGGGAGTCGATTTGCTGAAATATGATTATTGCAATGCACCGATAGAAAAGGATAGCGCTTTTATCCGTTACAAAGCGATGGGCGATGCTTTGCGCAAGGCTGGTAACAACACTCGATTGTACGCTTGTGAGTGGGGAGATCGTCAACCATGGACATGGGCTGCTGAGGCCGGTGCTTGTTGTTGGCGTGTTTCGGCTGACGTACGTGATTGTTGGAATGGTGTTTCTGGCGGAGAAGGCTTGCTTCAGAGTATTCGTGATATGAAGAACCTTTCAGCCTATACAGGTGTGAATCGATACAATGATGCAGATATGCTTTGCACAGCATTACATGGTACAGGAAAATCGTCGAACGACTTGTGTGGAACCGGACCGGGAATGACGATGGATGAATATACTAGCCAATTTGCGCTTTGGTGTATGTGGTCTTCTCCAATGGCTCTCACTTTTGATCCTCGTAGTAATCAAATCACGGAGGATGACTATGCACTCATGTGTAATAGAGAATTGATTGCTCTGAATCAAGATCCGATGGGGCAACAGGCTGATTTGATTTCTGAAAACGATAGCATTTTAATTCTAGCAAAGGATTTAGAGAATGGCGATGTCGCTATTTCTGCTACGAATATGAACGATGCAGAACATTATGCAACATTCAATTTTAAGCAAATCCCCCATTTGAACGGAATGAAACATTTCAAAGTGAGAGATGTGGTCAATCAAATCGATTTTCCTCTAAATGCAAAGTCAAAGGATTTCACGGTGAGCGTACGCCCTCATGCTACCGTCGTATTCCGTTTGAGAAGAAAAAGATAAAGATTCCTGTTTGATAACAAAGCAACTAGCAGTTTGCTCTATATTAATTCTCAAATACGCGACTCCATAAAAAGCAAAGTGTCTGAAACAGATAGGTTGCTATGGGGTTGTAGATTTTAAGCTAAATAAAAAATGGGAGACGAGGTACATCTTGTGTGTGCAATCGTTTCCCATTTTTTTGTTTAATCAGGAATGCTGTCTCCGTAGTAATAAGTAGTGTCGCTCCATTCTACGAATGGCAGTTCTTCGGTCAGAGGAAAGTGCTCAATGGGAATGCCCTTGGAGTTGAATACAACAACTTCACGACGGAACATTTCTCCCGATGGAAGTACGACATGTGAAAAAGCTATTTTACGTTGCATTTCTGAGGAGGTTGGTAGAATAGAGTGGGGATAACTTTGTTATAAAAATGACTATCGTTCAGCACTTCGAGAAAATATGTTTGCATCCGACTTTGTCCATCGTTTCTGTAAAAACGATGGAAGTATATCAGACGAAATGCGGTTTCTTTTCGTTCTCTACTTCTTGTTTTATCAAGCTATCTCTAATGATGCGATGGCGATTGATGGGAATCTTTTTTACACTGTCGTTATCTTGAGAATCATCGGAGGGAGAGATGGGAAGATCGTGCATCCTTACACGATAAAGTCGAATGTTACTTAGAAACAAGATACGTGAACGATCTGACCACGGACTGCATTGATAAATGAAGCAGTCAATGCGCTTGACAGGCAAGTTGCCCAAGCGGAAACTGAATGTTTGCTGTCCACTAGAGAAAATGGCTTGCTTGTGCATGGCTATGGAATCGTTGGCATAATGAATCGTAGCACAAGCAATGGCTCTGCGCTCGCCATCATGATAAAACCAATCTGTGCTGAAAGTCCATTGCAGCATATCGTTGGCTTGAACGGTTGTATCGGTTCTGAGTGTACAACTGAAGTGGTTAACACTTTGAGAATTGAACAATATATAGGAAGGACCTTTCCAAATATTGATTGTATCGTTGTTGCCTCCGTTTGTGCCTGCCCACATTGGAGCGGAAGCATCATCTGCGCCACCTCCCAATCGGTCGGCCAAATGGTCGTAGATTTTCTTGAGTTGAGTGGTATGACGTTCGTACCATTGCATGGATAAGTCGAATTTCTGCTGGTCAATGTGATACTTTTGGAACACAGCTTCTGCATATAGTCGAGTATAGAAATCCACACTATCTGTAGGCATTTGTTGAGCCAAAGCTTGTGATACATGATAGTCGTAGAGCACATTCTCCATATCTTTCTCGCCAAGAATACCCTCGGGGAGAGAATCTTTGCAAGAAAAGCATGTGAGAGCAGCAATGAATAACATACTCAAGAATAGAATGAGGGTACGCATGTATATCTACTTCGTTTTTATGCGTTGGAATAATTGATAATGTACTACTTAACAGACTTAGAGAACAATCTCATACGTGAAATGTACTTATAATAGAAGAGTGCCAATGCGACAGCTCCGCAGCTGATGGAAGCGTCGGCAAAGTTGAAAATGGCACCAAAGAAAGTATTTCCTCCGAACACAGGCACCCAGTTAGGCCATGTAAATAAGGGAAAGTAGAACATATCTACTACCTTGCCAGAAAGGAAACTATCATAGCCTTGTCCGAATGATACAAGATGGGCTACATCAAAAGGAGTACTTTCTGTGAAAATCAGGCCATAGAACATGTTGTCAATAATATTGCCAGAAGCTCCAGCAATAATCATTGCCACGCAGACAATCAATCCATAAGGAGCCTTGCGCCTTATCAGTCGAGCCAGAATGAAGCAGAAGAAAGCAATGGCCACTACGCGAAAGATGGCTAAGAACATGGTGCCAACGAAACTCATGCCAAAGGCCATTCCGCGGTTTTCGGTGAAGAGAATGTGAAACCAATCGTTCACCACGACAAGGTCTTCGTGGAGAGTAAATGAGGTCTTTATCTCGAATTTGATAATTTGGTCAATGAGGATAACGCCTAATATAATTAGGGTTGCAACAATGGAGCGACGCATAAAAAAATTGTTGGTGAAAGAACGTGCGAACATACAAAAGGAATACTTAGAAGGCTCGTCATTGCCTATTGTATGTTCACACGAGGGGAGAGTTAGTCTTGTCTATTTTTCATCTGCTTGGCTTCGATGCTCAATGTGGCATGAGGCACAGCGCGTAGACGTTCTTTCGGAATGAGCTTACCCGTAACACGGCAGATTCCATACGTCTTATTCTCTATGCGTATGAGTGCGGCTTGTAGAGATTGTATGAATTTTTGTTGTCGAGCAGCCATCGTAGTGATTTCTTCCTTGGTTTGGGTCATCGAGCCCTCTTCAAGTACTTTGTAAGTTGGCATGGTGTCATCAATGTCGTTGCCACCTTTATTGCTCAGCGTGTCCATCATTTGTTGATAGTCACGTTTTGCTAGTTCCAGCTTCTTTAGGATGAGTTGCTTAAATTCTTCAAGTTCCTCGTCTGTGTAGCGCTTTTTTTCTGTCATGGTCATTAGGAATAAATTTGCAGATTAAGAAGAATCGTACCCTTGGAGGGATAAAAGTAGAAATATGCAAATGCTTGTATGGAGTTGTGGGGAAGATTGTTGTTTCTTCAGTAACTTGCATACATTAGCATTTGCACATTTTCTTATAGAGTTTAGCGAGTGATGCTCATCTTGGCTTTGAACTCTTCGAAGTCGAATTCCATCGCTTCGGCAGGCATGTGCTCACTCAACTCAATATCGTCGGCCAAAACTTGTGACGCAATGTAGTCTTTGAAAGTATTCACTGCTGTCGTAAGTTGGGGTACGTTTTCTACAACGATGTGGATGCGATCTGTTATTTCAAAGCCACTCTCCTTACGGAAGGTTTGAATGCGCTTCACTATTTCGCGAGCAAGACCTTCGTTCTTGAGTTCTGGCGTGATTTCCAGGTCGAGAGCTACAGTAAGAGTTCCTTCGTTGGCCACGGTCCATCCAGGCATATCTTCGCTGATGATATCCACGTCAGTGCGTTCTACTTCTATGTCCTGTCCGTCGATGGTCAAGGCAATCTTACCTTCCGCATCCAAGCGATTAATGTCATCTTGGCCAAGGGCGGTAACGGCCGCATTGACAGCCTTCATCATTTTTCCAAATTTCTTGCCCATTACGCGGAAGTTGCACTTCACCTTCTTTTCCAGCATGTTGGCATCGGCATAGCGAAGTTCCTTTACGTTTACTTCGTCGAGGATGAGTTGCTTCACCTGTTCCAAGTCTTCGCGGAGTTGATCGTCGGTGACGGGGATGGAGATGCACTGAAGGGGTTGACGCACGATGACATGTTCCTTCTTACGCAGAGAAAGTGTCATAGAAGATACTACCTGAGCCAATTCCATGCGGCGTTCCAAAGCCTTGTCGATATAGGTCTCATTGGCTTTGGGGAACTGCGCAAGATGTACACTCTCGCTTGCATCCTTTACGCCATTCGTCAAGTCGCTATATAAGCGATCTGCATAGAACGGAGCAATAGGAGCCATGAGCTTGGCTATTGTGACGAGGCAAGTGTAAAGTGTTTGGTATGCGCTCAGTTTGTCGGTGCTCATACCGCCACCCCAGAAGCGCTTACGGCTCAAGCGAACGTGCCAGTTGGAAAGGTTGTCTATGACAAACTGCTGAATCAATCGGCCTGCCTTCGTGGGCTCGTAGTCTTCAAAGTCAGTAGCCACATTCTTCACGAGCGTATTGAGTTCTGAGAGTATCCAGCGATCGATTTCGGGACGTTCACTCAAAGGCACTTGTGCTGCATCAGGGTCGAAGTTGTCAACGTTGGCATACATGGCAAAGAATGAGTAGGTCTGGTAGAGCTTGCCAAAGAAAGTGCGAGCCACTTCCTGAACGCCTTCTTCATCAAACTTGAGATTGTCCCAAGGAGAAGAATTGGTAATCATATACCAGCGCAAGGGATCGGAACCATACTTCTTGATAGCACCAAATGGCTCAACAGCATTGCCTAAGCGTTTAGACATCTTATTGCCATTCTTGTCGAGTACCAGTCCGTTGCTGATAACGGCTTTGAATGCAACACTGTCAAATACCATCGTGGCTATGGCATGGAGTGTAAAGAACCATCCACGGGTTTGGTCAACGCCTTCTGCAATGAAGTCGGCGGGATAAACTGTGCGATTGTCGAGCAATTCCTTGTTCTCAAACGGATAGTGAATCTGAGCATAAGGCATAGAACCAGAATCGAACCATACGTCAATCAAGTCGGTCTCACGCTTCATGGGCTTGCCCGAGGGAGATACCAGTGTAATATTGTCCACGTAAGGACGGTGTAAGTCGATACGATGATAATTCTCTGTGGAATAATCACCAGGAACGAATCCCTTGTCCTTCAGAGGGTTAGAAGTCATGAAGCCAGCGGCTACACTCTTTTCTATTTCGGCATAAAGCTGTTCGAGCGAACTGATGCAAATCTCTTCTCGAGTCTCGGCATTACGCCAAATAGGCAACGGAGTTCCCCAATAGCGTGAGCGGCTCAAGTTCCAATCGTTGAGATTTTCAAGCCATTTGCCAAATCGACCAGAACCCGTGCTAGCGGGCTTCCAAAGAATCCCGTTGTTGAGCTCCATCATGCGCTCTTTCAGAGCAGAACTACGGATAAACCAGCTATCAAGTGGATAATAAAGGATGGGCTTATCTGTACGCCAGCAATGGGGATAGTTGTGAACGTGCTTCTCTATCTTGAAAGCTTCGCCGGCCTGCTTCATCTCCATACAGATGACGATATTGAGATCTTCGGCCTTGGCTGCGGCCTTCTCATCATACTTGCCGTCCTTGTTGAATTCGGGAGCGTAAGCATTCTTCACGTAGTCGCCCGCATGATGGCTATAAGCTGCTACATCGACACACTTCTTTACGAAGTTCTCGCAGAGTTCATCTACAAGGTAGTACTTACCTGTAAGGTCTACCATCGGACGTGTCTCGCCTGCCTTATTGATTAAGAATAGAGAGGGGATGCCTGCCGCTTTTGCCACCTTGGCATCATCGGCACCAAAGGTGGGAGCAATGTGTACGATACCCGTACCATCCTCCGTGGTAACGTAGTCACCGGGTATTACGCGGAAAGCTTGTTCTTCTAGCTCAACAAACTTGTCGATACCCGACGTGAAGCATTTATCAGCGTGAGCCTCAGCATATTCTTTTACCCATGCGGGAGCATTCTCTTCCACTTTTTCGGTGGGCTTTACCCAAGGCATGAGTTGCTTATAGTGCATGCCTACGAGTTCAGAACCTTTCCATTCTCCTACGATGCGATAAGGAATCACCTTGTCGCCGTGCTTGTAAGCTTCAAAGTCAGCGTTCTCTCCTTCAGCCTTGAAGTAGGCAGCGAGGCGTGACTTTGCTACAATGGCTGTCATGGGTTCGCCATTGTACGGGTTGAAGGTCTCCACAGCCACATAGTCAATGTTCGGTCCTACACAGAGGGCGGTATTTGAAGGGAGTGTCCACGGAGTAGTGGTCCAAGCCAAGAAGTAGGGCTTGCCCCAATGTGTCATTTCAGGCTTGGGGTCGATTATGGAGAACTGAGCTGTCACCGTGGTGTCTTTTACATCACGGTAGCAACCCGGTTGGTTTAATTCGTGAGAACTTAGTCCAGTACCTGCTGCAGGAGAGTAGGGCTGAATGGTATAGCCTTTATAGAGAAGACCTTTCTTATAGAGTTGACCAAGCAGCCACCAAAGGGTTTCGATATATGAGTTTTCGTAGGTGATATAGGGATGTTCCATATCCACCCAATAACCCATCAAATGGCTTAGGTCTGTCCATTCCTGCGTAAACTTCATTACGTTTTGACGGCAGCGAGCGTTGTAGTCTTCTATAGAAATAGATTTGCCGATATCTTCTTTGGTAATACCCAATTCTTTTTCTACGCCTAATTCTACGGGAAGTCCATGTGTGTCCCAACCAGCTTTACGCTTCACTTGGAAGCCTTGCATGGTCTTGTAGCGGCAGAATACGTCTTTGATAGTACGAGCCATGACATGGTGAATGCCAGGGTGTCCGTTGGCAGAGGGAGGTCCTTCAAAGAATACGAAAGACGGGCATCCTTCGCGTTCACTCATACTCTTGTGAAATAAATCCTGCTTATCCCACTTGTTGAGTACATCTTCGTTCACCTCAAAGAGGTTAAGTCCGTTGCGTTCGGTAAATTTCATATTTCGTTATTGTGTCTCTTTTTGTAATTAATCTGATTCGGCAGGTAGAGCCATTAGTGCATGGCTATCATAGCCCTCTTGCGCCTATATATTAGGTGTACAATATAAAGCGTGGCAAAGTTAGACAATTTTTGCGTAAGCAGAATACAAAACTCGGCGAAATATCCATATAGAATAGATATTTCACCGAGTTTTATCATTTTTTATTCCAATCGTTTTGTTGTATGAACGAGCGGAAGTGTCTTAGGAATAGCAGACTTTAGTCTTCCGACCAAGGATTGTTATCCCATAATCCTTGTTTATTAGAAAGTGCGTCGTTTGATGTTGCTGTATCGTCGGTTTTTGTTTCAATGCTCTTACCTGTGAGCGAATTGAGGAGAAGCGCACCTTCAGAAATGAAAGAATAAGTAGCGCTTTCGGGGGTAATATATTTCTTCTTCATAAGATGATGAGTCTTTAGATGAGTTATTTTACAATGATTTTCTTGCCATTCACAATGTAGATACCTTTCTGCAGCTTGTTCGACTTGCGTCCGCTGAGGTCGTAGATAGAGCTTGTCTTTTCCTGAGCCAAAGTAGCATTGTTGATAGCTGTCACGTTGTCGTTGAAAGAGATAGACAATTTTGCAGCTTGGATACCAGTAAGGTTGAGATAAGCCTTATACTGAGCTAAAGCGCGTTCTTCTGTGTTAGAAGAGAGTTTCTTGAATACGGCTTTGTTGTCAGTGTCAGTGTTTTTTGCCAATACGTAAGCTTGTGTAGAAGCATCAATGGCAGTACCCGTGGAAGCTACCAACTTGTTGTCTGCATCAATGCTTGCAACTCCTTCTGTGGTGCAAGCTGTAGGAATGTAATCTTTAGCTTCTTCAGCTGAAAGAATTACGCCAGTGTTCTTGGGCAGTGCACCTGTGATTTTCTTCAGCACGATGGTCTCACCAGCGGAGACTGCGATGTAAGCATCTACTTCTTTGGGCAGTACTACGGGGAAGGGAGAACTATAAGTGGCAATGTTGGCTGTAACATTGTCAACGGTCAGCGCTGTAGTCTTAAATTTGTTCTCCTGCGGAGCTTCTTCGAAAGCAAATGCGCAAGTGTTGTTGTTTGAAGTATAGAAGATCTGAGTAGTTGTGCCATTGTGGAATTTCTTATCGTTGGTGTTGGCCATCAGGTAGTGGTTGTCATCTCTGCCCGTGGTCATGGCACCTTGCAGCAAGAAGAGTCCCGCTTCGTCTAAACAAGCCGTGGTAGGATTAGAAGATGTAATGGCGTCGCCGCTAACACCGCTAAATGACTGCATGGGGAAGAGGGTGAACACATAGTAGTTGTTGTACTCGTCGGCAAAGCCATTGGAAACGCCGTTAATGCTCTTTGACTCTGCTTTGAAAGTTAAGTACTTACTTGTGAGCGTAGAAGATAGCGTTGCTATTGTCTGTCTCGCCAACACCAATCTCAAGACTACCATTGTCGCAGTACAAACGATTCTTTGAACGATCACTTACGGCTGTACCCTTATTGACGGGGCGAATATAATAAGCCTTACCATCTTCAGGCATTGTAAGATTGGCGCGTGAAAGCAGTGTGTTCAAAGCTGCCTGAGCCTGGCTCATAGAAGTAGCTTTGCCCATTGTTTGTGTGAAAGCGTCCCATGCGGTTTGCGTGGGATAACCCATCTTGCCAATGTTCGCTTTCAGTTTAGATTCAACGTTTTGTTTGAACGTTTGAATCTTATCTCCGATGGCGCTTTGTTCGTAAGTAGTAACCTTTTGAACAGCAGTAGTATAATTACCGCTTGTTGTGGCAATAATCAAATTGAAACGACTACCAGCATCAGTTTTTGCATATTCCTTTACGCCAGCGATAGATGCATTACTTAATGTCAAATAGTAAGTATCATTCACAATGGAAAAGTTGAATGTACCAGAATATCTGTTAACATCTTCGGCAGATGTTTGTGTATGTACGTCCTTTGTAATTGTCCAAATGAATGATTCTGAGTTGGGGGTCTCGTTCAGAGCCAATTGTTCACTTTCGCTTGTGGTGTTTCTCTCAATAAACTTTTGAGCACCCACATTGTAGAGGTAATAACCTCCATCGCGAAGAGTAGAGGGAATCAACACAAAGTTGAAATCCTCATCACTGCTACCCAATTCAGGTATAGTAGTATCTTTGTAAGAACTCGTGTTGTAGTTGGAATATAGCTTTGTGCGATCCGTGCTCAGTGAGAAGATATATCCGCGTGAGCCTTGGATACGATAAGCTACAGTAGAAGTCTGGTCAATTTTAGACGTCTCTGATACTTCTGAACCTACGGAGGGGGTCGTTGTGCTTTCTTGTGCGTAAGCAGTCGATGTGATGCATGCAGCACAGGCACAGGTCATGAGTAAATTTTTAATCTCCATAATAATATATTAAAGTGTTAATTAAAAGGCTGTATCGTGCAAGGTTATTTTAATAATAATGAATTCACTTGCTTACTTCGATGCTAGCTGCAAAAATATATTATTTCTTTAATATAACAAAATGGGGGTGGTGAATTATAGTATATTAACTATATTTTGTGCATAAAGGGAGTGTCTACTAGTGTTTCTCAAGTCATGTAAAGAGATGGATAGTAAGGGTAGCTTCAATTTCTTAGATAGAAATGCTCTTAGGGTAACAAACTGGGCGAATATTATAATATGTCAGCTATTGTTCTTCCGTTTGTTCGCAATCTTGACAGCATACAAAGGATCGTATACTCTTTATTTTCAATATGGCGTGGACTACGTAAGGGTGGGCCTATAAATTCTGAGATTTATAGAGCCACCATAAAAGAAGTCAGACAAAACATTGTGATAAGCAAAATCCCGCCAACGTCTTGTTACGGACGTTGGCGGGATTATTCTCATATCTTATGTCTCGATAGGGGCTCGAGGCTTTTTCGTCATGTTTTAGGTTGGTTCTATAAATTTTAGAATTTATAGGATTACCCTTAATGATGTTGCATGTTCTGCACAATGAGTTTAGACGTCGAAGTCGTTAATGATTTTTTCGACAAGCGCTTGCGGTAGGTTCGTAATGCGTACGATGTTGGGAATATCGAGGCCACCTTTGCTCATGGAGAGTATCATTTGAGCTCGTTCTTGCATGATTCCTTTTTCTATCCCTTTTTCTATTCCCTCAGCCAATCCTTTGGCCAATCCTTCAGCGCGACCTTCTTTCAGTCCTTCTTGGAAGCCTTCGTCTCGGCTTGTTCCAAGCACGCTTTTTTGAGTTCGCACGGCTTCCATATGGCGCAGATAAGCACGGCGCTCTGCGGCTGGGAGTTCATCAAAGCGCATACATTCTCGGGCACGCTCAAGACCTGGGGCTGTAGAATCATCGGGTATTTCACCAGTTTTGAGATAAGAAATCCATTCGTCGAGCGGTGTCTTGGCTACTTTGTCGAAATCGTTCACACGCAATACGTAGTACTCAGGGAATAAATCGCCCGCATCTTTGCGTTTCAGAACATCCTTTTCTTTCCGTCCGAAGAATTGCTCGTTCTGACGAACAGAAAGCTTCAACACGTCGCTAGGATCGTGCAAGCCCTGGAATATGGTCTTGCCGTGATATACATAGTCTTTGCCTTGTCCTAATTCAAAGTATACAATATTTACGGAATAGACTTTGCGCACTTTATCGTATTCATCGCCCAAGCCGATATAGTCTGTAATGGCTTTTGATACACCATAGAGCATGCGATGGAAGTAAGCAAGTTCGCGTGTATTCTGAATCTCAACAATGATGAGCTCTTGTTTGTCGTTCTCGGCGAGTATGTCTACGCGATTGAACTTATCGTCTTCTGTCTCTTGATTGGATTCGCTCTCAAGAAACTTTAAGATGGTGACTTTCTGTCCGAAAAGCGAGGTGAGAAGCCCCTCAATGACCGAGTGGTTCGCCTTGTTGCGCAAGAGGCGCTTCATGGCCCAATCAAAACGGATATAGTTTGTCATAATGCTTGTATTTTTTATGTGGCAAATGTACGGATTTAATACTTCATACGCAATATTATGTGAGAAAAAGGTCGGTAGTCATACGAAAACGCCTCCATTCATATCATATTCTTTGTTTCAGATATAGGTCTATTAGTTTCTATTTCATATCTTTGCCGTCGTAAGATGAGCTGCGGTAGCTCTGCCGGACGGCAGCGGCAGCTTTACCGAACGGCAGCGGCAGCTTTACCGAACGGCATCGGCAGCTCTGCCGGACGGCAGCGGCAGAGCTCTTAATCGAGATCTTCAAAACATTAACTATACAACGAAACATAAAATAACGATATGTCAACAATTACTTTCAAACTTCGGGAGATTCCTCATGTGGAGGGAACGGAGATGTGTGGCTACTATCCCGTATTGGCACACTCTAACAAAATCGGTGCAAGCGAACTCTGCAAGATGATACAGGAACGATGTACTGTGACGGAAGGAGATGCTTTGGCTGTGCTAAATGCTGTGGCGCAAATTATGAAACAGGAATTGGCTAATGGTGTGCAAGTGGAGTTGCCCGAACTTGGTACTTTCTCTCCGTCGCTGGCAAGCGATCGACGTATCATGGACACGACGGACAAACAATTGGCTCGCTACTTACGTGTGGATAATATCAATTTCTATCCGAAGGCTACGCTTAAAGACTGTTTCCGTGGGGTATCGTTTCGCCGTGCCAATGACTTGGTAAAATCGCTTACAAAGCTTACCGATGAAGAAGTGGTATGTCGCATTCATTCTTTTTATCAAAAGCAACCCAATGAGGTGATGGACCGTACCGTGTTTCAGTCAATAACGGGTTTGCGCCGTACAAAAGCAAAAGAGGTGCTAAGTCGACTTGTGGAGCAAGGGGTGCTTGTGAAGAAAGGCAGATGGAATGCACCTTATTATGTGTTGTCAGAGGAAAATACCACAGAGTGATGATGCAATTCGCTTTGCTGCATGCAGGCTGTCTGTATGAGTGATTAGGACCGTGGGGAGAATGCTTGAAAAAGAGAAACGGCTCGTTTCACAACGAGCCGTTCAATGTTTTCTAATAGGTATTAGTCTCTAAGGTAAAAAGATTGTTTTTAGGATAACGCTGCAAATGTAGTGCGTTATTTCGATATAAGCAAGCGTTTCTTAAAATTTTTATAGTTTTAGTTTTACTTTTTGTAAATTACACCTATCGAAATAGGGCAAACGCATCAAAATGCGTTCTGCGTTCGCCCTAGCTTGATGCTCTTAATCGCAGGTTTTCAGCGGAAGTTATTTTTTGAACATTACTATACGAACACATATATAACAGATCTAACAGATAATTCTGAGTTATACGAACACAGAAATAACAGATATTTCTCTATCTGTGTTATCTGTGCTATCTGTGTTCAAAAATAAAGAAACATGCGTATTTAACAGATAATTCTCTATTCGTGTTATTTGTGTAGTTTGTGTTCGGAAAATAGACATAGTTACTAAACCCTAAAAAAACAGAGCGCATGCTCTCAATATGGGGAGTGCGCTCTGTGTGTTCATTAGAAGTCGAAAGTGATTCTTCCGTTGATTTGTCGGCCTGTCAGGTAATTGGGTACTGCATATTGGGTGTTGGTGATGTCGGTAATCCAATAGTAGGAATTGACATTGTCGATACCTAGCAGATTGAAGCAGTCGATACCTAGCCAGATGTTTTTGAATATCTTGCCAAAGCCACGCGCGATGTGGCGGTCTTCGTTCTTGAGTAGTCGGTAGCTCATGCCCACATCTACGCGCTTATAGGCTGGAGCTCGGAGCGTTTGTTCCGATTTCTGACTGCGGGGCGGCCCGAAGGGAAGGCCATCGGCAAAGGCTGCTTTAAGCGTGAACTTCCAACGTGTGCTTCCTGGAAAATAGTCGGTGAAGTAGAGAGATACGTTGTAAAGTTGGTCGGTGGGACGTGGAATCCATTGTCCACCAATCTTCTCCTTTGTACGCATGAGTGAGAATGTGAGCCATGAATCTGTGCCGGGAACAAATTCGCCATAGAGTTTGAAGTCGATTCCAGCAGCATATCCGCTTGAAATGTTTTGACCATAATAGACTACGCGCACATTGTCTACGGTGTATGGAATCAGTCTGGAAAGTGCTTTGTAGTAAGCTTCTGCCGTGAACTTAAATGGCCTATCTGCCATTTTGAATGTATAGTCTGTGCCTAATACGAAGTGGATGGAACGCTGTGATTTAATGTTTCTGTTGAGTTCCACTTCCGATACTCCATTGGCATGAATAGTGGTATCTTTTATTTCCTTATAGAAGGGAGCTTGATAATAGAAGCCTGTGGCAAAGCGGAATGTAAGGTGGTCGGAGAAGGAGGGAAGTAATCCTACGGAAAGGCGTGGAGAAAAGAGCGTCTCTTTGTTCCAACTCCAGTGGCTTACGCGTAGGCCGTAAGTAAGATTGAAAAGTCCTGCCTTGCTACGAATACGCCATGTGTCTTGTGCAAAAAAAGCGAGGCGTGTAGTGGTGAGATTGGCTTTGGCTTTCAAACTGTAGATTACACGCAGATTATTGGGGTCGTAGGGGAGGGAATAGCCCATCGAATCGCGCATTTCCCATTCGCGTGAATTATCATGAATGGTCTCTTGCGTCCAGTTAAATCCAGATTGCAGTGTATGCCCTGTAAATTTGGTGCGGAAGCGTAGTCCAGTGTTCATCACGCGGGCACGAAGCCTATTGCGAGCATGCTCTAGATAAGTGCCCACGCCGAGTTGTTCTTGAGTTCCCGTCTCGTTTAGCCAATATTGCCCCTGAATATCGTAGGTCTCGTGCTCCTGTGTTCCGTAGGTGGAAAATTGTAGGGCAAGATAGGTGTTGGGGGTGAAATGGCGTGTGAGTGTGGCTGCGCCAAAGAGTGTCTTAAAGAAGTCTTTCTCCTGTCCGTCGAAAAAGACTTTGAAGGTTTTGGCTTCTGTGATAGTACCAAACTTGGTCTCTCTGTCGTGTGGGCGGAAGTTGTAATGATTGTCGGAGATGTTGGCAAGTACGTCGAATGACCATCGCCTGTTGGGACGCCATGAAAGGAATGTCTGATAATCAAGGAAGTTTGGAGAGTATTCGCCGTTAGTATCAGTTGAGCCAAGTAAGTATTTCGTAGTCTTATAACGAAGGGATGTCATAAAACTAAATTTTTTCGTTCCCCATCCTAAATAAAGGCCACCTCCAAGCATGGAGGCTTGTAAAGAGCCTTCGAACGATTCCGGACGCTTATAGGTGATGTCAAGCACTGACGACATTTTGTCGCCATAGCGTGCCTCGAAGCCACCCGTGGAGAAGCCAATGCTCTCTACCATGTCGGAATTGATAATGGAAAGTCCCTCTTGCTGTCCTGAGCGTACTAGCATAGGGCGATATACTTCAATACCATTAAGGTAGACGCAGTTTTCATCAAATGATCCACCTCGCACGTTGTATTGCGAGGAAAGCTCATTATGAGTAGAAACGCCAGCTTGTGTAGAGATGATTTCTTCTATGCCGTTTCCTGTGGTGGAGGGAGAGAGTTTTGTATTAGGTTTGGTGATTCTCTGTGTAGTGGTAGTCTGACGGCCTTGCCCTGTCACAACGGCTGTTCCCAAAGTGGTGTTGGGGTCGTAGGGAGGAAGTGTGACATCGAGACGAATGGAGTCGCCAGGATTACGAAGTAGGCGCTTGCGCGTTTCGTAGCCTATCATAGAATAGGAGATACGTACGCTGTCGCCCGAGGTGCACCATAAAGAATATTCTCCCTTCAGATTGGTGAAGGTGAGTGCAGTTTGTCCGATGGCTCTTACTGTGGCTAATTCTATGGGGGCACCATCGGTGTCTTTGATTGTGCCGAATATGCGTGTGCGATGTTGTGAGAAACAGGGCACACTGACTGTTGCTAGACAGAAGAGGGCTATCAGTAAAGTGATTCTGTATGGATGGTTCTTGGTGTGAGTCATATATGAAAATATAACGTGGTGGCGGGCTGTTTATTGTATAACGGAGTTAATTCGTGGTGAATCTCTTGTTAAGGGGTAAAGGTCTTTGGGTTGGCTTTTATATTGCGGAACTAATAGAACGCTCCTTTATACAAATCAACGGCGCAACTCTCAATGAAAGTTGCGCCGTTGCGTGGGCAAAGATGGATTCGAACCACCGAAGGCGTAAGCCAGCAGATTTACAGTCTGCCCCATTTGGCCACTCTGGTATTTGCCCTTTGTTTCTCAATTGCGATGCAAAGGTAAGAATTATTTTTGTAACTTCCAAGCGTAATCTACCATTTTTATTGCAGTAAGTGCAAATTCTTTTCCTTTGTTGCCTAATTTCCCTCCTGCTCGCTCTTCTGCTTGCTCTTCATTGTTGACCGTTAACAGTCCGAAAATCACGGGAATATCGCCATTTGCATTCAGTTCGGCAATGCCTTGAGTGACGCCTTGACAAATATAATCAAAATGTGGCGTATCGCCACGAATTACGCAGCCGAGGATGATAATTCCGTTTACGTGACCGAATTTTGCGAGTTGCGAAGCAGCATAAATAAGTTCAAAACTGCCAGGCACATGTTTTATGGTGATATTGTTTTCCGTTACACCATTGCTTTTAAGTTCTTCAATGGTTCCAGCAAGAAGTTTATCGGTGATATGGTTGTTCCATTCTGTGCTGATGATTCCGAAACGCATTTCTGAAGCATCGGGTACGGGGATGGATTGGTCGGCGGTATAAGAGAAGTTGGAAGTAGACATACTTATATAATAAGGAGTGTTGTCGTGTGAGATGGGTGTATGTATAGAAAAAAATAACAAGTAATAGGTAACCTTTGGCTGGAATCTCCTTACGGAGTATCTGATATTAGGCGCACAATTGCGAATGATTCGGAATGTGTGCGATGTGCAGATGCCTTGGATTGTTACTTATTACTTGCTATTCTCCTTGTAATAGGATTAGTTGGAGAGACGAGCGATATACTTGTCGATTACAGCATCAAGTACAACGCCATTCTGCTGCTGACGAGAGCAAAGCGGAGCAGAAGGATAGTTCTTCTTGATGTCCTGGTATGTTTTGAGTGCTTCGTCTTTCTTGTTTTGCTTTTCGAGAATCAATCCCGACTGAAACAATGCTTCGGAACAGAGGGCAGGAATGTCTGTAGCTTCGGCAGCTTTCTTGAATGTCTTTACAGCATCGTCAAGGCGATTCTTGCTAGCATAGGCATTGGCCAAAGCTGAAAGCATTTGCGCTGAGACAGTCTCATCGCCCTTGGGGCTGAAGCTTTCAAGATACTTGATAGCATCGTCGGTCTTGCCCAATTGGTAGCTACAGATACCAGCAAGGCCTTTAGCTACGTTGCCAGCGTCGGTTGAACTGTACTTGTCGGCAATCTTGACAAGTCCCAATGTTTTTCCCTCACCTTTTAGTGCGTGTTCGAAGTCTTGGGTCATCACGTACTTCTGCATCACAATGCCTAAGCTTTCTTGAGCTTTCTCTTCGTTGGGCTTCGCAATGCCGTATACATAGGCGAAACTGCCGCCAACGATAACCACAATTGCTACGATGGCTGTGATAATCTGTTTCTTGTACTTGATGAAATAGGCCTCAGACTTTGCTAAGGTGTCATTTACATCGAGAGATTGATTCTTCTTTTGAATGTTCATAATATTGTGTTTCTTTTTGTTTCAGAAAAATTGCAGCGCAAATTTACAACTTTCCCGTTAAGTTAGGAAAGGAAACTCTTGTTTTTTTTACATTTCACTGATATTTACCGCATTCTCTTGGATAAACTTGTTGTAAAATGTAACTTTGTATGCATAATATGCTCATAGAATCAGTAATTAAAGTATGATACTCAAACATCTTTCTGTAACGAATTATCGCAACTTAGCCATTGCTAACATGGATTTCTCATCGAATGTGAATTGTTTTGTTGGTGACAATGGTATGGGTAAATCCAATGTGCTTGATGCCATCTATTATTTGTCGTTTTGTAAGGGTTTTGCCACGGCAATGGATTCTATGAACGTTAATCATGAGGCAGACTTCTTTATAATAGAGGGAGATTATGTGCAAGAAACGGGGAGTTGTAAGCATGTCTGTTGTTCATTGAAACGAGGAGCTCGCAAGCGCTTGAAAGTTGATGGAAAGGATGTGAAGCGTATATCGGAACATGTTGGCCTCATCCCTTTAGTGATGATTGCTCCTGCAGATTCGGCCTTGATATTAGGCGGAAGTGAAGAGCGTCGACGCTTTATGGATTCGGTAATCATACAATATAGTGCTTCCTATATAGATGCATTGATTCGTTATGACAAGGCTCTCAAGCAACGCAACGCAATGCTCAAGCAAGAATCAGGATATAATGAAGCAGTGATGGATGTATTGGAGGATATGATGTCGGAAAGTGGTAAAATTGTGTATGAAGAGCGTAGCGCTTTTGTGTCGGAGTTCTTGCCCATCTTTTTGGATTTATATCAAAAGCTGTCAGGTAATGATGGTGAGATAGTGGATGTAAAATATGTGAGCCATGGCGATAGGGGAGAACTCCAACCGCAACTTAGGGGATTCAGAGAAAAAGAACGCATCGTGGGTTATTCCTTACATGGCATGCATAAAGATGATTTAGAGTTGACGTTGAATGGATTTAGCGTGAAGCGTGAAGCTTCTCAGGGACAGCAAAAAACATTCTTTATTGCCATGAAGCTCGCTCAATTTGTCTATTTGCGAAATCGCGGAGAGCAGCGTACTCCCTTGCTTTTGCTCGATGATATCTTTGATAAGTTAGATGCCTCGCGTGTGGAGCGCATTGTGGATTATGTGAGTGGTCATGATTTTGGTCAGATATTTATTACTGACACACGTCAAGACCATCTTGACCGCGTGCTTGCAACGACAAAGCGCGATTATAAATTATTTGATGTGAAGGAGGGTGTGGTTACTCCTCGTTGAGGATATTCTTACTAATAAGGTGTTGATAAAATCACTCTATTCGTTTTTTCAATGGTTTTACCGTTGTGTGTGATAACGTTCGTTTTTGCAATCGTTTAGGCAGGGAATTTTTTCAATGCAGTCAATGGATTGTGTGGGGGCGTCATGGTATTTACTGCTTTTCATGCAAAAGTTGTCCTACTTGACAAAAATCTGAAAAACGGCAAGAGAGTATGACAAAATGCAAAGGAAATGATATAAATTTAGCAATATAGCAAATTTTCTTGCTTGATTGTGTAAAATATGAAAGAGAAATTGTATTTTTGCAATCAATAAAGTAAATCAATAAGGATATTAACAACACAAGGACACTATGCAATTAGAAGAAACAATTGGCAAAGGGCTCTATCATTCAGACTATGAGCACGACGCTTGTGGTGTGGGCATGATTGTCAACATTCACGGCAATAAAAGTCATGAGCTTGTAGACTCGGCCTTGAAAGTCCTCGAAAACATGAAGCACCGCGGTGCAGAGGGTGCTGATAATAAAACGGGTGATGGCGCAGGTATTTTGCTGCAGATTCCCCATGAGTTTATATTGCTTCAGGGTATTCCCGTACCAGAGAAAGGACATTATGGCACAGGTCTTGTGTTTTTGCCCAAAGATGAGGAGCGTCAGAATGCGATCTTCAAGGTGTTTATCGAAGAAGTGGAACGCGAGGGACTATCGCTAATGCATGTACGTGCCGTTCCTGTATGTTCGGACATTTTGGGAAAGGATGCTTTGGCTGCAGAACCTGATATAAAGCAAGTGTTTGTCACAGGAGGAAATGCCGAAGAATTGGAACGTAAGCTTTATTGGGTACGTAAACGAATAGAGCGCAATGTAAAAGATAAAGATTTTTATATCTGTTCGCTTTCGTCCAAAAACATTGTATATAAAGGTATGCTCTCTTCTACCCAGTTGCGAGAGTATTATCCTGACTTAACTCAGCCTTATTTTACAAGTGGCCTAGCAATCGTACATTCACGTTTCTCTACGAATACATTCCCTACATGGGGGCTTGCTCAGCCGTTCCGCTTATTGGCACATAATGGTGAGATAAATACGATCCGTGGTAATCGTGTATGGATGGAAGCTCGTGAGTCGGTGCTTTCAACAGAGACTTTAGGCAATACAAAAGATATTCGTCCGATTATTCAGTCGGGTATGAGCGATTCTGCTTCGCTTGACAATGTATTGGAATTTCTTGTGATGTCGGGATTGAGCCTTCCACATGCGATGGCAATGCTTGTACCCGAAAGTTTTAATGATAAGAATCCTATTTCAGAAGACCTAAAAGCATTTTATGAGTATCACTCCATTCTTATGGAACCATGGGACGGACCAGCAGCGTTGCTCTTTAGCGATGGACGATATGCAGGAGGTATGCTTGATAGAAATGGTCTGCGCCCAGCTCGCTATCTTGTAACTAAGAATGACATGATGGTAGTAGCTTCAGAAGCTGGTGTAATCAGTTTTGAAGCAGGAGATATCAAGGAGAAGGGACGTCTTCAGCCTGGTAAAATTCTTCTAATCGATACGCAAGAGGGAAAAGTGTACTACGACAAGGAACTCAAAGCACAACTGGCAAGCGCTTATCCTTATCGTCAATGGCTTTCGGCAAACCGCATAGAACTGGATGCACTTAAAAGTGGTCGAAAAGTGGAGAATAATGTGGAGGATTTCGATAAGAAACTCCGCGTGTTTGGCTTTACTCGCGAAGATGTAGAGCGTACGATTGCTCCTATGGCTAATAAGGGGGTAGAACCTATCGCTTCGATGGGTAATGATACTCCGCTGGCAGTGCTCTCAGATCGTCCGCAATTATTGTTCAACTACTTCCGTCAGCAATTTGCACAGGTTACCAATCCGGCTATCGACCCGATTCGTGAAGAATTGGTTATGTCGCTTACGGAATATGTAGGTGCAGTGGGTGTGAACATTCTCTCGCCCAATGAGAGCCATTGTAAGATGGTGCGTTTGCCTCAGCCTATTCTGACAAATCGCCAACTTGACATCCTCTGTAACATCCGTTATAAGGGCTTTAATACGATAAAACTCCCCATGCTCTTTGATGTGGAAAAAGGTGCAGAGGGACTTAAAGAAGCGCTTGATAATCTGTGTAAGATGGCTGAACAGAGCGTCAATGATGGAGTGAACTACATTATCCTTTCTGATCGTGGTGTGGACGAAAAACATGCTGCGATTCCTTCCTTGCTCGCTGTAAGTGCCGTTCATCATTATCTCATTTCGGTGCAGAAGCGTATGGAGACGGCTTTGCTGGTGGAAAGTGGTGAAGTACGTGAGGTAATGCATGCAGCTCTGTTGATTGGTTATGGCGCAAGTGCAATTAATCCTTATATGGCTTTTGCTGTGTTGGATGATCTTGTAAAGCGTGGCGAAGTGCAGATGAACTACGAAACTGCTGAGAAAAACTACATCAAAGCCATTTGCAAGGGATTGTATAAAGTACTCTCTAAAATGGGTATCAGTACTCTGCGTTCTTATCGTGGTGCCCAAATATTTGAAGCTGTCGGTTTGAGCGAAGAACTTCTACATAATTATTTTGGTACTGCAACAAGTACCATCGGTGGTATTCATTTGACTGAGATTGCACGTGACTATAAGCGTTTCCATGATGAGGGTTACGAACCTTGTTATGCGGATCGTGAATTGGAAGGCCTTCTTCCTCACCAAGGCTTATTTAGTTACAGAAAGGACGGAGAGAAGCATGCTTGGAATCCTGAGACCATCTCAACACTACAGTTGGCTACTCGCCTTGGCAGTTACAAGAAGTTTAAAGAGTTCACGAATCTTGTCGACAATAAACCAACGCCCATTTTCCTACGTGATTTCTTTGAGTTTAAGAAGAATCCAATTCCTGTTGATGAAGTGGAGTCTGTCGATGATATCGTGAAGCATTTCGTTACAGGTGCTATGTCTTTTGGCGCTATCAGCAAGGAAGCTCATGAGGCTTTGGCATTAGCGATGAATAAACTCGGCGCTCGTAGCAATACTGGTGAGGGCGGCGAAGATAGTGAGCGCTTCCACGAGACATTCGATGGAATTTCTCTCTCTAGCAAAACGAAGCAGATTGCCTCTGGTCGTTTCGGTGTGACCACAGAATATCTTGTGAATGCCGAAGAAATTCAGATTAAGGTAGCTCAAGGTGCAAAACCTGGTGAAGGAGGACAACTTCCTGGCTATAAAGTCAATCAGATTATTGCCAAGACGCGCCACTCTATTCCAGGCATTTCTTTGATTTCTCCTCCACCTCACCACGATATTTACTCTATTGAAGACCTCGCACAACTGATTTTCGATCTCAAGAATGTCAATCCACGTGCTAGCATCAGTGTGAAGCTTGTAGCTGAGAGTGGTGTGGGAACTATCGCCGCTGGTGTGGCTAAGGCAAAGGCCGACTTAATCGTTATTTCTGGTGCCGAGGGTGGTACGGGTGCATCGCCTGCATCTTCTATGCGTTATGCTGGTATCTCTCCGGAAATTGGTTTATCAGAAACGCAACAGACGCTTGTGCTCAATGGCCTTCGTGGACAGGTACGCTTGCAGACAGATGGTCAGATTAAAACAGGTCGCGACATCATCTCAATGGCACTGCTCGGTGCAGAGGAGTTTGGCTTCGGTACGACGGTATTGATAGTACTTGGCTGTGTGATGATGCGTAAGTGTCATGCCAACACTTGCCCTGTGGGAGTTGCAACGCAGAATCCAGAACTTCGTGAACATTTCCGTGGTCACTATGAATATGTGGTCAACTATTTCCGATTCCTTGCACAAGAAGTGCGTGAATATCTGGCAGAGATGGGATTCCGTCACTTCAATGACATTGTAGGTCGTACTGATTTGATCTCTTTGAAGGAGACAAAGCAGGAAAGCAAGGCCTCTTCGCTCGACTTTAGTCGCTTGCTACACAAGGTCGACAACGGATCGTCCATTCATCATACAACGAACCAAAAGCATGATATTGACTCCGTGCTTGACACTACAATCGTGAAAGATGCTGCGCCCGCTCTTGAAAATCAGAAGGACGTCTCGTTGGAATATGCCATTTCTAATACCGATCGTTCGGTTGGTGCAATGCTCTCAGGAGCAGTAGCTTACAAGTACGGACAGAAAGGCTTGCCCGATGAAACTATCAACGTGAAGTTTAAAGGATCTGCAGGTCAGAGCTTTGGCGCATTCCTTACCAAGGGCATCAGTTTCAAACTCGAAGGTGAAGCAAATGACTATTTGGGTAAGGCGCTCAGCGGTGGACGTATTGCAGTGATGCCCCCTGTACGTTCTAACTTCAATGCTGAGGAGAATACAATTGCGGGCAATACGCTTCTCTATGGTGCTACAAGTGGTGAAGTTTATATCAATGGTGCAGTAGGCGAACGCTTTGCTGTGAGAAATTCAGGTGCCATCGCTGTCGTGGAAGGTGTGGGAGACCACTGCTGTGAATACATGACAGGTGGACGAGTAGTGGTGCTTGGCGAAACTGGACGTAATTTTGCCGCTGGTATGAGTGGCGGTATTGCTTACGTTTGGGACAAGAATCATAACTTCGACTATTTCTGTAATATGGAGATGGTGGAACTCTCGCTTATAGAAGATTCAGCTTCGCGCAAGGAACTTCACGAACTTATTCGTCAGCACTATCTCTATACGGGTTCGCAACTAGCACGCACGATGCTTGATAATTGGAATCGCTATGTTGACGATTTTATTCAGGTAACTCCGATTGAGTATAAGCGTGTGCTCGCAGAAGAACAGATGCGTAAACTTCAGCAAAAGATAGCAGAAGTACAACGCGATTATTAGTCCATTCGCGTGCAGATGCTATAGTGTGAGAGAAGGATGTAGCTCGTGTGGGCTCTCGTTTTTCTTCCTATAGCGTCTGTAAGCGTGGATAATTCATTCATCCATTTATTAAGACTTTCCAAACAAGATATATATTATGGGAGATCCTAAAGCTTTCCTTACCATACCTCGTCATGAAGCGGGCTATCGTCCCATCCATGAGAGAATCGCTGATTTCGGAGAAGTGGAGCAGACACTCAATACGAGCGATCGCCGTCTGCAAGCCTCTCGCTGTATGGATTGTGGTGTTCCTTTCTGTCATTGGGCTTGTCCGTTAGGCAATCGCCCTCCTGAATTTCAAGATGCCGTATTCAAGGGCGAATGGCGTGAGGCTTATGAGATACTTACTGCAACAAACGATTTTCCTGAATTTACAGGTCGTATCTGTCCTGCTCTTTGTGAAAAGAGTTGTGTGCTGAAACTTTCAATGGACTCGCCTGTTACGATTCGTGAAGACGAATGTTCTGTTATTGAAGCTGCTTTCCGTGAAGGCTATGTTCAACCGCGTCAGTTTGAACGGAATGGCAAGCGTGTTGCTGTGATTGGTTCGGGACCTGCTGGCTTAGCTGCAGCCAATCAATTGAATCATAGAGGATATGAAGTCACGGTGTTTGAAAAAGATGAATACGTGGGCGGACTTCTTCGATTTGGTATTCCCAACTTCAAGCTTCAGAAAACGGTAATTGACCGACGCGTGAAAATTATGAAAGCCGAGGGCATTACGTTCAAGGTGAATAGCTCTATTGATGTAACGAATCTTCCCGAAGGATTCGATGCTTATTGTATCTGTACGGGTACTCCGCAAGCGCGCGACTTGAAAGTTCCTGGTCGTGAACTCAAAGGCGTACATTTCGCATTGGAATTGCTCGGTCAGCAGAATAGAGTGCTTGCAGGACAAGTTTTCGATGCTAAACATCGTGTAACAGCTAAAGGAAAACGCGTACTTGTGATTGGTGGTGGCGATACAGGTTCCGACTGTATTGGTACTTCTCATCGTCAAGGTGCTGTGAGTGTCACGCAGATTGAAATCATGCCGAAACCTCCCGTAGGCCACAATCCAAAGACTCCTTGGCCACAATGGCCTGTGGTGTTAAAGACTTCTTCTAGTCATGAAGAAGGATGTGAACGCCGTTGGTTACTCACTACGAATAAGTTTATCGATAATGGAAAGGGGCATGTATGTGGTGCCGAGGTGGAAGAAGTGGAATGGCTTCCCAATCCCGATGGTGGACGTCCCATCATGAAACCTACGGGTAAGAAGGAAATTATCGACTGTGATATTGTGTTCTTAGCCATGGGATTCTTGCGCCCACAGCAACCAGAGTTTCCAGAGAACGTCTTTGTGGCTGGCGATGCTGCCACAGGAGCAAGTCTCGTTGTTCGTTGTATAGCTGGAGGCCGAAAGGCTGCAGAAGCTATCGATGCGTATCTTAATCGATAGATCTTTGATTGCTCTGAAAAGTCATGAAGTTGACAAGGTAGCTTTTGATTATCAATAATAAATACGCTTGTTAACTTACCAGAGCATCGTACTTTGATGTTTTTTCAGCAAAAAACGAAACGCCTTGTAAGAGCATAAGAATTTAATAATATTTGCTCTTGCAAGGCGTATTGTTTTTGTTATAAGTATAATATGAAGTCTTTCGGTATATAGATTAAGTGTAACGTTGTTTTGTGGGTGCTGTTAGTGCAGATACTAATTGCTGTTCTTCCTTGTTGTATAGGTAGAGTGTTGGAAGAATGCGGTTAGCATTCAGCAAGCTTTTGAATGTGAGCGTTCGTATAGTAATGTTTTAGGATATCGGTATAGGAAAAACCTCTGTCGGCCATGACGGCAGCTCCTATTTGGCACAATCCTACGCCATGCCCCCATCCAGCACCAATCAACTTAAACAATGCAGGAATGCCTGTCTGTGCGTTCACTTCATGACGCTCCACAATGAATGCGGAACTATAGAGATGACTATCAGAGAGCATACGGCGGATTTCCAATTCTTTTCCTACTGTTAAGGTGCGCTTGCTTCCTATTACTTGCAGACGGATTAGTCTGCCGCTAGCCCCTCGTTCTATGGGTTTGAGATCAATGATGTCGCCAAACTCAAGTCCTAGTTTGCTTTCAATCAAAGTACGAATTTTCTCTTGGCTCAACGTAACGCTCCAGCGATAGAAGTCTTGTGTCTCTTGGTCGTAGTTGTTGAGCACTTGGGATAGCAGGTGCTTGTCGTTTGTGTTGCAGAAAGCTTCGGCGCTATTGCGAATCCATTTTTCTGCTTCTTCTTCATTTGTGAGGTCGGGTAGGGAAGTAGATGCAGCATCTCTTATCGGGCTGAGATAAGGATATTCTGTATCATCCCAACACGCACTATAGCGTTCGCTTACTCCTCCACAACATTTTGAGAATCTAGCATCGCATAGTTCTCCGTCGAATGTGAGTACTTCTCCTTCTGTATCTCTTACGGCTTGTTTCACCTGGGGTAAGGCAGCTCGGGTGATACCTTGGTAGCGTTGGCAATGGTCGTCTGCACAGACATCGTAGAGCATATGATCGGAACGATCGTGCCAACGCAGCATTTCATCGGAGTGGTGTACGAAGTTGAAATAGCCTTCTGCACGGTTGCTTCCTTTGAGGCGATGGAGCATCTGGCTGTATACCCAACTTCTCGATACTACGGCATGCGTTCTAAGGAGTTCAAGAGAGGACGTAGCGCTCATCTCCGAGGAAATTACGCTTTCGAGATAATCCTCAACAGGTAGCTCGTTGATAATCACTAATTTCTCTTCATCAACAATCAACTTCAATCGACCACGGAAGGTCTGGCTCTCTTGTCGTTCCCAATGGAATCCAATGCCAATTGTCACGTTTTGAAGTGTGAAGGATGCATTTTCTTCCTGCTCAGGGATGAAGTTTAGTTCGCTATAGATATTGCCATTCCAAAGAATGCCGCCATCCACGCATTCAACAGTCTGCTTGCCTTCTATTACAGCTCCTTTCGCCATGAAAGCACCATTGAGTTCAAACTCCACTTTTTGCGCATGAAGAATGCCTACGCTGATTCGGCGATTTACTAGAGATTTGAGTAAGCACGTTTCATGATGAGAGTTTGATTCTGTACTCGCTGCGGCATTTCTTTTCCTTCCATGCAACTTACGCACAACAGCATTTATTTCGGCATCGTCGAGCGTCACTTCGCGAAGGATGGATGTAGCTAGTTGAGGAGTCATTTTCTTGAAATCTTCCTCGCGAGGCGTGATGAGCAGTCCGCCCATGTCAATAGACCCTGGGCTTACAAGACACTTTTCGTTATCTTCAGCTGTGTAGCATTTGGGGCGATGTTTCTTGCGGGGGAATACGATGGTCACAATATGGTCGTCAATATTAGGGCCGCTTTCTTGTCGCCAACAGAGGATATTTACATCAGGCTCTTTCCCTTTCTTGTCAATGGGCAGTGCGTCCATAAGTTTTTTGAGCAAAATAGGGTTGCCGTTCGTAGCAGGAGGACCTTGCACCACGAACGCTGGGCAAGCATATCCTTTCAGTCGGAATATTCCACCAGTCTTGGGCATATAGCCCATTTCTTCCAAGTCGGCCTCTTCCTCCTTTGTGGTGGGATAGATGCGCTCCAGTTTGTGTTCGTAATAAGCCCAATCTTTCTCTATGGGTACGAAGCCGCGATCGCCCGCTTGCAGATGCGCATGGTCGGGAGCAGAAGCACCGCAGTTTGCCCCGTTGTAGAATACAAACATACCTGGTAGATTCCATGCTACTTTATCGATCAATGAAGAGAAATGTTTAAACTCTTGGTCAGTGTGTCGACGCGTGGGAATCGTGAGATGATGGGGAAGAATCGGGTAGGGGTTGACTAACAGTTGAAGTGTACCCATTGTGGGCAGTGACAGTTGTAGAGTTGGACGATTTTTGTCGCACAAAAAGCAAGGACGTGCCTTGATGGTCTTTGCATCAATCTTTGCTCCTGTACTCACAATGCGTGAGGGATTGAACTGTACATGCAACTCGTTGTCGCCTAGAGAAAGAGAACGATTTTGTGCCTTCTCATTCAAGTCGTTGAATCGTTGCTTGGCTTCGTCCCACGTGTTCATCTGCAGGTCGAAGAATTTGATGGCCTCTTGTTTGTCGAGTGGATGGTTCCATCGGGCAATCATGGCTTTACGAGCACGCAGTTCTAGTGTGCGCAATAAGTCTTTGTAGGCATTGTTCTTATTTTGATGGGCAATATCTAGTTGTGCATCAGAATTACCATCCCAGCGACGACACAGATAAAGTTCTTTAAAAATTCTACCAATGCGATAGTGGCGTGAGAAGATCAAGCCGAGGGCATAATCCTCTCCGTAGCTCGTATTAGGAAAACCTATCTTTCTCAAAATGTCTGTGCGGAAAGCACGAGGAGCTCCGAGCCCATTGATTCTAAGGGCATTGTTACGTCCATTTTCTGGTGTCCATTCTGTGTGGGCAATGAGACCAGGAGGAAGCGTTTGTAAATCAAAGTTAACCATGCGGTAGCTACCAATCACCATAGCTGCTTTTTGTGTATGGAAAGCGTCCACTATCTGACTAAGTGTATGGGGAGAAGAGTAGAGGTCGTCTGAATCGAGTTGCACGGCAAAGCGTCCGCAATGCTCAGAGCGTATTGCCAAGTCCCAACATCCACCAATGCCTAAATCGGTGCGCGAAGGAGTGATGAGTATAACGCGTGGGTCGATAGCCAATTCCTTGACGGCATCGGAAGTTCCATCAGTAGAATGATTGTCGACAATGAGGACGTTAAAAGAAAACTTCGTTTGTTGTTCCAATACGGAATGGATGGCATCCTTGATTGTACGTACACGATTACGTACAGGGATAATCACACTAGCTTCTACAGGATACGTTTCGGTGTCCTCGTTGGGCAATTCGTCATATTCGTTAGGAGCAAGCCAGGCACCAATATGTTTAAGGTGTTCGGTACAGGCCTTTTCCATCTCTAGTTGTACTTCGCGATTGGAAGGATTTACGTAATCAAACTGTTTTTGACCTGATGCGCGAAGATCTGTTTCTTTTTCTGTATACAAAGGCTCTCGCACGTGAAGAATATCTCCGTGCGCACTCACGTAGAGTCTCAGAGCATAGAAAGCTGCATGGCGGTATCTTGCATTTTTCTCTGCTTTGAGAAAATCTTTTATGTCCTTTGTGCGATAGAGCACCAACGATCCGAAATCAAAGTCGTCTCTTAATGCGCCTTCTTGATAATCTATTACAGGATGAATACCTTGATCGTCATAACGATCAGAATAGACCATTAGTGCTTGTTCTTTGTGGTCGACATCCAATGTCGCTTGAATTAGGCGTTCGATAGCTCTATAACCCAAAGTTAGTTTGTGCGTGCTTAAATACGCAATGGTGTAACGGGCTGTAACTTGTTGAGCTATTTGTCGCAGGAACTTGATACTGCGCAGATTGTCAGCTTCTATTGTGGAGCATCTTTCATCGGCATATTTTGCTGCCGACTGCATACTTTCGGCTGTGCATACGAGGTATAGATGATTGACTGCCACACAGTCTTTTATTTCTTTAATCAGCAAGTCCGTGCCCTCATTTTGAGGAACATAGGCCAAGACAAAGTCTGTTTTTTCTTGCATGGGAAGGTTTCTTAATATAGTTCGTGGGGCAAAGATAATGAAATAATACGAATTATGTTGGTTTGTAAAAGGCACAAAGACTATTCCCAACAATAAATACTTCTATACTCCAACGCTTTGCGTAGATTTCATAGGCACGCATAAAATTGAGTTATCATTCAGCTAGATAAATGCTACGGACGAAAGAGATAAAGTCACTCTCTTTTAAGCACACACACCACACCTATATAACAACACGCGCGCGCGAGGCTAAATCACCTTGTTATGCGTTCAAAATCAGTCTATCCTATCGGTCTTTATCCATAGAGTCTATCGGTCTTCATCGTTAGCACCTATCGGTCTTCATCGTTAGCACCTAATGGTCTTCATCGTTAGAGTACTAAGATTTAGGTCGTAGAAACAGCTTAATCTTCATCGTCAAAACAACCTTTCAGAAGGCCTAAATAATCCACGATGAGGCGAGTCTCACGAATCGTAAGATTTTGCCTTTTGTCGAACGAAGAGTAGCAGGTCAGCTGTTCGTAAAGATCTGTGCATCGCTTAATCATTCCCGTCAGTCGTCTTACCGCATTGCGTGGTTCACAATCAGGAAAATAGAGCATAGCCAGTGAGCGGCGAGTATAAGAAGAGTTTAATCTCATATCTATTATTTATTTTAAAATTTATAACTTAATCAGGGCAATGAACACACGAATGCCTCGCTCCTGCATTCTTGCCAACCAAGAACTTCTGCTGATATACCATTACCGATTCCTTGCTCCAATACCTGCGATATAGCCAATTCAAACTCACCCTTTCTTTGCTGCGTGTAGTTCCACACTCTATCAGAAAAGCTCTAATGTCTTTTTCAATGTTTCATAGGCTTGTCTCTGAAGAATATGTGCTAACTTTGCAGTGCAAACGTGAAAGCAAGATTACCCAAAAGTGGGTATTGATGATAAGAAAATATGCTTGTACTTTTGCAGACTTGATAAAATTACTATTAAACACAATGAAACTCTCAGACTTACATACCGGCGAACGTGGCGTGATAGTAAAAGTCTATGGACACGGAGGTTTTAGAAAACGCATCGTGGAAATGGGCTTTGTGAAGGGGAAAACTGTAAAGGTCGTTTTAAATGCTCCTTTGAAGGATCCTATAGAGTATGAACTCATGGGTTATAAGATTTCTCTACGACGCGAGGAAGCAAAACTTGTGGAAGTCATTAGTGAAAGTGAAGCTAAAAATGATGCACGACTGCATTCGGGAGAAACTCTGAAAGGCATTGTATCAGGCGATGACGAGGCAGAAGAACTCAAAATGCAGCTCGAGCGACGTATGGAACAAATGGCGGCAGACAAACGACGCGTAATCAACGTGGCGCTTGTGGGCAATCCAAATTGTGGAAAGACTTCACTCTTTAATGTGGCTTCTGGCGGCCATGAACACGTGGGCAACTATAGTGGTGTGACAGTGGATGCCAAAGAAGGTTTTATGGATATGAAAGTCCTTGTGCATCGCGATAAGAATGGCGACTTGAAAGTGATACATGAGAGTGCTAAATCTTGTGATTCGGTTTGTTCTAGTTGTTCCGTAAGTGGTAGTTGTGGCAAGAAAAATGGGCAAGGGTATGAAGAACGTATTTATCATTTTCGCATCGTTGACCTTCCTGGCACCTACTCGCTTTCGGCCTATTCACCTGAAGAACTCTATGTGCGCAGACACTTAATAGATAAAACGCCAGATATCGTAATAAACGTTGTGGATAGCTCCAACTTGGAACGAAATCTTTATCTCACCACGCAACTTATTGATATGCATCAACGCATGGTAGTAGCCTTGAATATGTTCGACGAGTTACAGCATAATGGTGATAAACTAGACTATGTACAGTTGGGACACTTGTTAGGAGTACCGATGATTCCTACGATTTCGCGCACAGGAAAAGGTATTCGTGATTTGTTTGAAACTGTCATTGCGGTGTACGAAAATCAAAATGATAGTTCACTAGAACGCCATATTCACGTAAATCACGGGGCAGAACTGGAACATAGCATTGATAGATTGAAAATAATCTTTCAAAAGAATCAAGACATACGATATAAATACTCCACGCGCTACCTTGCTATTAAATTTTTAGAAGGAGATAGCTCGGCACAGCAACTCGTGGAATCTCTTCCTCAACATGACGAACTAGTGGCCGCTCGATATGAAGAAACTCAGCACATAAAAGAAGAACTTCACGATACGCCTGATAATGCGATTACCGATGCTAAGTATGGATTTATCCAGGGAGCATTGAAAGAAACGTATCAACCTCACGCTGTAAAGAGCGGTAAGAACGTAACGGAGAAGATTGATAAAGTGGTGACCAATCGATACCTAGGCTTTCCATTGTTCTTCATCGTATTATTCTTGATATTCTTCTTTACTTTTCAACTCGGATCTTATCCGATGGATTGGATTGATTGGTTGGTGTCGAAGATATCCGATTTCATCAACTACGTGATGCCTAATGGTATACTGAAAGATATGATAGTTGATGGAGCAATTAGTGGGGTGGGAGCCGTTATCGTGTTTTTGCCCAATATCATGATCCTTTATCTATTCATATCCATTTTGGAGGATACGGGTTATATGGCGCGTGCTGCTTTCATCATGGATAAGTTGATGCATCGTATGGGATTGCATGGAAAATCGTTTATCCCAATGGTGATGGGCTTTGGTTGTAACGTTCCAGCTATTATGGCTACACGCACGATAGAGAATCCTAAAAGCAGACTGATAACCATGCTGATTACTCCATTTATGTCATGCTCTGCACGAATCCCTATCTATGTAGTGTTAGTGAGTGCTTTCTTCCCTCAGCATGGTGCTGTTGTGATGCTTGGTTTGTATGCTTTAGGAATTGCTGCTGCCATTGTAATGGCTCGAGTATTTAGTAAATTCTTGATGAAAGGAGAAGATTTGCCTTTTGTGATGGAACTTCCACCTTATCGTATGCCGACGGCAAAGTCCGTCGTGCTTCATACATGGGAGAAGGGTCGTCAATACTTGCAGAAGATGGGTGGTATTATCTTGGTGTTTTCATTAATTATATGGGCGCTTAATTATTTCCCCCACGAGGAATCTGTGAAACAGGTCGAGGCCCAGAAAGTAGAAATGGCTGGTAATACAGAGGTGGAAAACGCGTCGAATGATGCAAACATGATAGCAAATAATGTAGATAAGCTAGATGTCACTCATGAAGATGCTTCGAGCAATTTCCAACCTTCTTATTTGCAGCGTATAGGTCACTTTATTGCGCCAGTGATGGCTCCGATGCATTTCGACTGGAAAATGAGTGTGGGTATTCTTTCGGGTATTGGTGCAAAGGAATTGGTGGTAAGCACGTTGTCCGTGATGTATGCTGGTGAGGATGTGGATACCAATTCTGCATCAACTGATACAAAACTTTCTGCAGCTTTGAGAACGAATATGACACAAGCCTCGGCTTTGGCTTATCTCGTGTTTATCTTGTTCTATTTCCCATGTATAGCTACAATTACAGCTATTAAAAACGAAAGCGGAGGCTGGAAATGGGCTATATTCACGGCAGTCTATACTACGGGCTTTGCCTACGTAGCATCGTTCGTTACTTATTTGATTGCATCAAGTCTCCTCGGATAGGATAGATGCTGAACTTTATACATTAAGGGCTATTTTGCTTAAGTATCTCTATAAGAATATCTAGGCAAAATAGTCCTTAGTTTTTAATAGGAAGAAAGATGAAATGCAACGAATACTTTGAATTTTTGTAATAGAATTTTAATAATTTGTTTTGTCTTTCGCTTATCAAATACTAATTTTGCAGCACAACACAATTAGAACCCACGTAATATGGATTTTTTCTATCTTGGAATACTCTTATTCCTTATTGTATTGGCAACGTTCGACTTGTCTGTCGGCGTAGCAAATGATGCTGTAAACTTTTTAAGCCCAGCCGTAGGAGCGAAAGCTGCTAAATTTCGTACCATTTTGATTGTAGCAGCCGTCGGAATCTTCGTCGGAGCAAGTACTTCGAGCGGAATGATGGATATTGCGCGTCATGGTGTGCTCAATCCACACTATTATACATTGAGCGATGTGATGTGTATCTTCCTAGGAGTAGCTGCCACTGATGTGATATTGCTCGATATATTCAACACGTTGGGTATGCCTACTTCTACCACAGTTTCTATGGTATTCGGTCTCTTGGGTGGTAGTACAGCCTTAGCTTTCTCTAAGATTATTACGGATGGTCATACTTATGCAGACTTGATAAATACGGATAAGGCGTTGAGTGTGATTATCGGCATTTTCCTTTCTGTTGCTATAGCCTTTGTATTTGGTTTTATTGTTATGTGGATTACGCGAGTCGTATTCACTTTCCATTATAAGAAGCATCTTCGTTATAGTATTGCCATCTTTGGTGGCTTGAGTATCACCTCTATTTTTTACTTCCTGCTTGTAAGTGGTCTGCGTACGAGTCCTATTCTTGCAGATATGGGTTGGACACCAGAATGGATTGACCAGCACAAACTCTATATTCTCTTGATAAGTTTCTGTTCGTTTACCATTCTGATGGAGATTCTTCATCTATGTAAGGTAAATATCTTTCGTATTGTAGTGCTTTTCGGCACATTTGCCTTAGCTATGGCCTTCGCAGGTAACGACCTTGTGAACTTTATCGGTACGCCTCTCGCAGGTCTAGAATCGTTTATTGATTTTACAAATCATCATGGCAATTATACTCCTGATAATTATATAGTAGATGTATTGGCGGGCGAAAGCAAGCTCCCATATAAGCAGTTCTTCTTGGTAGCAGCGGGAGTTATCATGACCGTGGCCATTTGTACTTCCAAAAAGGCTCATAAGGTAGTGGAAACAACGGTGAATCTTTCTCGTCAAGACGAGGGAGAAGAGGTGTTCTCTTCTTCGCGTTTGGCTCGTAGAACGGTTCGTGCAGTGTTGAATACAACAAATGCTATGTCGCGTTATGTGCCTAAATGCGTGTCAACTTGGTTAAACGCGCGTTTCTCACAAGACGACATTTATCTCGAAAATGGAGCTGCTTTTGATCAAGTGCGTGCGGCTGTCAATCTAGTATTGGCTGGTTTGTTAATTGTTGTGGGAACCACTCTTCAACTTCCTCTTTCTACTACTTACGTTGCTTTTATGGTGGCGATGGGTTCGTCTTTGGCCGATCGTGCTTGGGGACGTGAAACGGCAGTTTATCGTATTACGGGTGTAATTACAGTGATAGGTGGATGGTTTATCACGGCGGGAGCGGCTTTTATCGTGAGTTTCTTTATAGCTACTGTCAATCATTTGGGTGGATTTATTGCGATGATTTTGGTGATGTGTGTGGTAGCATTAGTCATCATTAACAACAATCGTAAGTTTAAAAAGAAACAAGAGCAAGATAATGTTGATACGCTCTTCCGTCAGCTTGTACGTAGTCACGATCGAACTGAAACATGGAATTTCTTACTCGAACATGTTCGCCGCACGCAAGGTAATATTTTAGTCTTCGCTCGTGAAACATTTAGAAACATTTCTCAAGGTCTTATGCATGACAATGTGCGTTTACTTCGCACAGCTTCGCATAGTATTGATAACGAGAAGAGTACTTGGAAGCGTTATCGTAGGAAAGAAATCCTAGGTATGCGAAAGATTGACTATTTGGTAGCTGTGGAGAAAAATACGTGGTTCCACTTGGGATGTAACTGTGCTTCTCAAATCATTTATGGTTTGAAACGTATGCTTGAGCCATGTGTAGAACATGTAGACAATAATTTCAATCCACTTCCTCAAGACTATGTCGACGAGTTTACTCCCATCTGTAATGATGTGGATCGTTTCCTTGATGCAGCGAACCGCATGATTACCTCAGGTGACTTCTCTGAAATCGACAAATTGTTAGTTGATGGTAATGCAATAAAGAATCGCATTTCGCAAATCCGTCATGCTCAGCAAGACCGTATCCAGCGAGAAGATTCCAACATTAAGATAGCTCTATTGTATCTCTCTACTTTGCAGGAGACACAGGAATTAATTGCCGCTGCTCGTCACTTTGTTCGTGCAAGTAAACGATTCCAAATTCAGTAAATTCTGTTTCTCGAAGTCGCAGACAAACAAAAGAAATATTCGGTAAGCATCCCATGTAAACCGTATTGTATAAAAACAAGTAAGCCAAAGTCAATCGTTAAGACTTTGGCTTACTTGTTTTTATGTAATAGTAGGGTACTAAAGTTATTATGTTTTGCAAATTACGATATAGTCTTACACAACCATTCATTTGTATTTATTACCAAACTCACAAGGTTTCTCCGCAATGTGAAGAACACGCGAGTTTTATGTACAAGTCAGGTATTTCCCGAAAGAATTTTTTCGGATGGTTACTATTAAATGAGGGTACAAAGAAAAGAGACAAATGCCCTTTTAGGAGTATTTGTCTCTTCAATGAAATTATAAACGTGTTGTTTATTCTGCGCGGAGAGTGAAACGCTTGAAAGCAGTTACTGTAAGATCTTTATCTGATGATTTGAGATACTCAGCAACAGTCATCTTGCTATCCTGAATGTATTCCTGATTGAGGAGGCAAGATTCCTTGTAGAACTTCTTCATACGTCCGTTAGCGATGTTCTGGATCATCTGCTCAGGAAGGTTTGCAGCCTTCTGTTCAGCAGTAGTCTTCTTAAGCTCGCGGATTTGGTCAGCCTGCTCTGCAGTGATGTTACCCTTCATGATGCCTTCTTCGAGGTGTTCCTCGCTTTCAGCGATGTAGAGGTTGAAGCCAGCCTTCTTAAGAGCAGCTTCTACAGCCTTCTTTACTTGTTCTTCCTTAGTCTTTTCGATAGCAACCTTGAGTTCTTCGTCCTTAACGGCCTGAGGAACGCTTGTTTCGTCAAGAGCAACGGGGTTCATAGCGGCTACCTGCATGGCAACGTTGTGAGCTTGCTCTTCTGCGGGCTTGTTGGTCTGAACCATGGTGCAGAGCATGTGACGACCCATGTGATCGTAAACAGCTACGTTGTCGCCCTCGATGAAGTTGTAACCATCGAGCTCCATCTTTTCGCCAGTGATACCACTGCGGTCAGTAACAGCTTCAGCTACGGTGTGACCACCCATAGGAAGAGCGTTTACTTCTTCGAGGCTCTTGCACTTGTTGGCAACAGCTGCGTCAAGAATGTCTTGAGCAAGCTTTACGAAATCGGCATTCTTAGCTACGAAGTCAGTCTCGCACTTGAGAGCAATGATAGCGGCAAAGCCGTTTTCGCTCTTAACGAGCACAGCGCCTTCTGCTGCTTCACGATCAGAACGCTTAGCTGCTACAGCCTGTCCTTTTTTACGGATGATTTCGATGGCTTCTTCAATGTTGCCGTTTGATTCTGCGAGTGCTTTCTTGCAGTCGCCCAAGCCAGCGCCAGTAAGTGTGCGCAGCTTCTTGATATCTTCTAATGCTACTCCCATTTTGTTTGGAAATATAGATTATGTTAGTGGATAATGTGCAAAAATAGAAAAGTATAAAGCATAAGGCAAAAGTACAAAAGTGTAATCTCGTAAAGGGGTTATACTTTTTACTTTATACTTTTATACTTTATACTTTCATTAGATTTTGAGTAGATTACTCAGCTTTTGCTTCTTCGGCAGGAGCTTCAGCCTTCTCAGCACGAGCCTTAGTGGCACGCTTGTTGCGAGTTTTAGCTTCGCCTTCGCCTGCAGCTTCAGTGTCAACCTTCTCTGCCTTGCGCTCTTCAACACCTTCAGCGATAGCACCGCATACAGCGTCAAGGATTACTTCGATACTCTTATTAGAATCGTCGTTGGCAGGAATGATGTAATCTACAACGTTAGGATCTGAGTTTGTGTCGACAATACCGAATACGGGAATACCCAAACGCTGAGCTTCCTTTACGGCAATGTGTTCCTTGCATACGTCTACCACGAACAGGGCGGCAGGAAGACGAGTAAGGTCAGCGATAGAACCGAGGTTCTTCTCCAACTTAGCACGCTGACGAGAAATCTGGAGGATTTCGCGCTTTGAGAGGTTAGAGTAAGTACCATCATTCATCAACTTGTCGATATTGGCCATTTTCTTAACGGCCTTACGAATAGTGGGGAAGTTGGTGAGCATACCGCCCGGCCAACGTTCTGTAACGTAAGGCATGTTAACAGAGGCAGCCTTGTCGGCTACAACCTCTTTTGCTTGCTTCTTAGTAGCTACGAAGAGGACACGCTTGCCCTGTTTTGCAATTGCTTTCAAAGCTTCAGCAGCTTCGTCAATCTTAGCAACAGTCTTGTGAAGGTCGATGATGTGGATTCCGTTACGCTCCATGAAGATGTAAGGAGCCATAGCAGGATTCCATTTACGCTTGAGGTGACCGAAGTGGCAACCTGCCTCCAAAAGGGTGTCAAATGTTGTTCTAGACATTTCTTTTTTGTTTTTGTTCGTTTACTTTCTTTGTTAGTTGTGTTAGTTCAACCAGCCGAGAGGTAGCTTCTTCCGCTGAGCGTAAGTAGGATTCTCCTTTGATTTAGCTCGTAAAGAGGGGGAGAAGATCCTCTTGGTTTAGATACTAAACGTAAATCCAGCAGCAATCCTGAAGTCATGCAACATGACATAAAGTCGTATGATATCAGGCAGCGCAGAATATTAACGCTTGCTGAACTGGAAGCGACGACGAGCTTTGGGCTGACCGGGCTTTTTACGCTCAACGGCACGGGGGTCGCGAGTCATGAAGCCTTCAGCACGAAGAGCCTTCTTGTCGTCTGCGTTGATTTTCACGAGTGCACGGGCAATAGCGAGGCGTAGTGCCTGGCTCTGACCTGTGAAACCACCACCGCAGAGAGTTACCTTGATGTCGTACTTTTCAGCAGCATCCAAAAGGGTAAGAGGCTGTTTTACAACAAACTGCAGGATGGGAGAGGGAAAATACTCTGTGAGATCTCTCTTGTTAATGGTAATTTTACCAGTACCTTCGGTTACGTAGATACGGGCGATGGCGCTCTTACGACGGCCTAATGCATTAATCATTTCCATTACTGCTAAGCTTATTTAAGGAGGTTAATATCAATTGCCTTGGGAGACTGTGCTTCGTGCTTGTGGTCTGCGCCCTCATAAACGTAGAGGTTGGTGAGGAGCTTAGCACCGAGCTTGTTTTTGGGAAGCATACCCTTAACAACGCGACGGAACAATTTGTCTGCACCGTTGGGCTTAGCCATGATGCTGGCAGGAGTGTGCTCGCGCTGACCACCAGGATAGCCTGTGTATGTCAGATAGATGCGATCTGTCCACTTCTTACCGGTAAGCTGAATCTTGTCGGCATTGATAATGATAACGTTGTCACCACAATCTACGTGCGGAGTGAAGTTGGGTTTGTACTTACCGCGCAGCAGTTTGGCAACTTTGGTGCAAAGACGACCGAGAACTTGGTCTGTAGCATCTACTACAACCCATTCTTTCTGTGCAGTCTCTTTGTTAGCAGAAATGGTCTTGTAACTTAAAGTGTCCACTTTTGTTTGTTTTAAATTGTAACTACTAATGTTTATCTTTTGCCACGAATATTACCTAACCATTACATCCTGGCCAATAAAACGGATGCAACTATTAATCCGCGGCGTGGCTGGCTTTTGGCCGGCCAGATAATAATCGGCGTGCAAAAGTACTATTTTTTTTATTCATGGCAAATATCTACTTGTCTTTTTTTCGTGATTTTGCGGCGTTTTCCCGTTTTTTGAAGTCGTTTTGTTCAAGATAGTACAGACAGTGTATGGCTTTCTATTAGTAGATGCTTTGGTATTTATCGAAACATGAACTCTTTATATATAATATAGGAGTATGCAATGTATGAGGTAGGGGATAGGCGTTGTGTGTAAGGGACACGTCTACTTGAAGAGCCTATTTTTAAGAATTTATTGTAAAAAAAGAGAAGCGTGCGTGTTTGTTAGCGGAAAAAACATTATCTTTGCCAACGTTTTGCGGCAGTAGCTCAGTTGGTAGAGCATGAGCTTCCCAAGCTCAGGGTCGCGGGTTCGAGCCCCGTTTGCCGCTCCATTTTTATTCTTAGGGTTGTCTAATGATTCTATTTAAGATTTTATTATATACAATATACATGTGTAGTGTATAAGAAAGTTTGAAAAAAGAATGTGTTAGACCTCGTTAACTTATACGGACGCTATGGCTTTGGTATTGATAGCAATTATGCTTGTGGGCCTTGTGCTGATCGCAACAGAGTCTTTGAATCACATAAATAAGGCTGCTGTTGCCATGTTTGCGGGTGTAAGTTGTTGGCTTGTTTTTATCGCTTATGGTGCGGATATAGTTCGTGCAGAACATGCCACAGATTTTGAACGTTTTATTTCGGAACAATCTTTCTCCTCGGTAAATGTAAAGGATTTTGTTGCGTCTCATATCTTTTTTAAGTATATCGTGCAATGCGCTAGTATTGTGTTGTTTCTTTTGGCTACAACGAGCATTGTAGAAGTACTTAATAATAATGGTTGTTTTGATTTCTTACATGAATGGCTGAGGACTCGTCGTCCACGGAAGTTGTTGTGGATGTTGGCGTTTTTTACTTTTGTAATTTCTGCAAATCTAGATAACTTGGTGACGGTCGTTCTGATGCTATCTATTATTCATCCATTGTTGCAGACTGATAAGCAAAGGCGCATCTATGGCACAGTGGTGATTCTGGCAGCAAATTGTGGAGGAGCCATTACTGTTATTGGTGATTTAACTAGTTTGAAATTATGGAATGACGGGTTGGTTACTCCCTCGCTCTATTTTATGAAACTAGTAATTCCTGTCTGCGCATCCTTAGTAGTGATGCTTATGCTTTTGGGGAGGAATTTACCCGCTCGCATAGAGTTATCGCTCAGTCACCTTCCTTATAGGGGGGATGATACTCTTCTTTCACGTCCGCAGCGCTTACTGATGCTTTTTGTGGGAATGGGAGGCTTGTGGTTTATTCCAAGTTTCCATCGTATCACGCATTTGCCTCCTTTCTTAGGAGCCTTTTGCGTGTTGGCTTTGTTGTGGATGGTGAATGAACTTTGCAATAGACAATTGTTGGGAAGCGATAAAATGGTATTGCGAAGACTACCTATGGCTTTACAATATGCCAATCTTCAGAATATATTGTACTTCGTAGGATTGACTTTAATGTTTGGTGCTGTAAGCGAGGCTGGTGTTTTTCATTATTTGTTCTCATGGTTGAACAATATTAGATTTTTTGCTCCTTGTGTGGCTCTTGTAACGTCGATACTATCGGCTATATTTGGAAATGTACCCGTATTGCTTGGCTCTGTAGAAGTGATGAATCAGATGAATTTGCCCCACCAAGTAAGTATGACAGATGGGGCTTTATGGCCAGCTTTAAGCTTTGCCTCTTCGATAGGCGGATCTATGCTGCTTACGGGAAGTATAGCAGGTGTATTATTGATGCGTATGGAAGGAATGAGTTTTCGCTGGTATTTGCGACATATTACCCCCAAAGTGATAGCTGGTTTTTTGGTAGGCTATGCTATTGTTTTGGTTATGACATTGTATAATGTCTTTTAGAAAGGTTGTACATTGGGTCTGAAAAAGATGCAAATTGCAGCTGAGAACTAAAACAAACAGATGTAACATATTATATAAAGCAAATAGAAATAGAATATGAGCAAAATTAGATGTGTGGGTGTGCTTACTTCAGGTGGTGATGCTCCTGGTATGAATGCAGCTATTCGTGCTGTAACTCGTAGCGGTATATGCAATGGCTTTAAGGTAAAGGCCATTTATAGGGGCTATGACGGGCTGATTAATGATGAAGTAAAGTCTTTTACTACGGAGGACGTAAGCAACATCATTCAAACGGGTGGTACCATTTTGCGTACAGCTCGTTCTAGAGAGTTTGAAACTGCAGCAGGCCGAAAGAAGGCTTATGAGACTTTAAAGAAGGAGTCTATAGATGCTTTAATCGTAATTGGTGGTAATGGATCGCTTACAGGTGCTATGAAATTGGCCGAGGAATATGACTTCCCATGTATCGGTCTTCCAGGAACAATAGACAACGATCTTTACGGCACAGACAGCACGATTGGTTATGATACGACACTCAATACCATCACGGAATGTGTAGATAAAATACGCGATACTGCAACTTCGCATGAGCGCATTTTCTTTGTAGAAGTGATGGGGCGTGATGCTGGATTTCTTGCTCAAAATAGCGCAATCGCTGCAGGAGCAGAAGCTGCAATTATTCCCGAAGATACCACGGGTAGTGACCAGTTGATAGAATTTATGGAACGTGGTATTCGTAAGAGCAAGAAAAGTTGTATCGTCATTGTGAGTGAAAGTCCTAAATGCGGTGCAATGTATTATGCCGAGCGTGTAAACAAAGAGTATCCTAATTTTGATGTGCGTGTTTCCATCCTAGGTCATCTACAGAGAGGTGGTAGTCCTTCAGCTCGTGACAGAATATTGGCTTCGCAGGTAGGAGTAGGAGCAATTGATGCTTTAGTACAGGGCCAACGTAATGTGATGGTTGGTGTACGTAATAATGAAGTTGTGTACGTTCCCTTCATCGATGCAGTAGGTAAACGTAAGGCAATGGATAAAAAATTGATTAAGGTACTTGATGAATTGAGTATTTAGATCCTTAATGTGAAGAATACAGCAAAAGGCTGGATGCAATTATTTGATTGCATCCAGCCTTTTGCTCTCTCTGTCGAACGAGTAGACCAAGCAAATATTGGGTCAGCGGACATTTCCGGTAGGTATTAGTCATATGTATACCCATATCCCATGTTGAAGTAAGGTTGTTAAGTGAAGATACAGTCTTATTTCAGGGAATGAAGACCGTCTTTCTGCATAGATGGAAATTCACCCTTGTGAACGGAGTATTTCATAAATAGCGAACGGAATGCTCCGAACTTCATTATTATCACGCTAAAACCTAGGTTATTCCGTTTCTCTCTGAAGATTCTTCCGTCGTTCACTGAGTGTTGAACGCTTTACCGCTGCCGAGCGGTAGCGCTACCACAGGCCTGTGGTAGCTTTACCGGACGGCAGTGGTAAAGCAGTCACTGAACGTTGAACGACGGTAAGATGCCCATCTGTGGACGGTAAGACGTACATCTGAGGATGGCATATAAGTCATTTTCCTCATCATACAACCGGAAATATCCCCTTACTCAATGTTTCGTGAGAAGAGGAAATGATTTCTTTTCGGGTAGGTTATAATGGCATTATACAATATAAGTGGATTGTCATTTCGTTATAGATTTGTGCGTAATTCATGCTACTTTGTTTTTCTCCTTGTAGTAGATTGAAATAATTTTCTTACTTTTGCATGATTTTCCAAGATTTGTTGCGTCCTAGAGGGGACGAAGAATTTTAGAACGCATGAAAACAGACTAGAATAAAAAGTGTGGGCAAGAAAGCGTCCATCCTTGTTTAAAATAGAAAGAGACATGATAAATGCTATATCGCTAGATATGTTGCAATCGGCTGGAGTGGGTGCATTGGCGCTTGTGGTAGGAATGATTTTGACCCATCGAGTGAAATGGCTGCAAAAGTTTTGCATACCTTCGCCTGTGTCGGGAGGCATTATCTTTTCGTTGATTACATTAGTATTATACTCGTTTTTTGATATAGAGGTATCTTTTGATGGCACACTCAAAGAAGCTTTTATGCTAGCTTTTTTCTCTTCTGTGGGATTTCAGTCTAATTTGCGTGTATTGCGTCAGGGCGGTCGCACATTGGTTATGATGCTTGTTCTTCTCGTAGTAGTGATTTTATCGCAAAATATTCTTCCGCTTTGTATTACGAAAGTGATGGGTGTGAATCCACTAGTGGGCATGGCTGCAGGATCTATCTCCATGGCTGGTGGTCATGGTACGGCTGGCGGATTTAGTCGTGTGCTCGAAAGTATGGGGCTTATTGGTGCCGATACAGTGGCTATGGCTGCTGCCACTTTCGGCTTGATAGCGGGTTCTGTGATAGGTGGGCCCATAGCCGAACGGCTAATTCATAAACGTCTAGTGTCAGAACAAATGCAGCCTAAAGATTACACCATAGATCCTGCTATGGCAGGCTTTGAAAGCGACGAAGCTACGCCTGGGGGACATGCACTGCATGTGAGTAGTAATGAACAGGAATTTCAGCAATATGCTCGTGCCACATATGCTTTGTTGATTGTGATGGCTATAGGTACGTTAATGAGTAGAATGTTAAACTTGACAGGAGTTACATTTCCTACTTATTTTGGCGCGCTTGTTACGGCAGCCATTATTCGCAATTTGGGCGAGGTATTTCACGTGGCTCATCGTATGGAACTTGACAAGATAGTCAGTGTGGGGAATATTTGCCTTTCCGTATTTTTGGGTATGGCCATGGCTTCTTTGAAACTTTGGGAACTGCATAGTCTGGCTCTTCCGATGATAGTCATCCTTCTATCACAAGTGGCTATGATTGCAATAATTACCTATTTCCTAGCCTTCCGCCTTTTGGGCAAGGACTACGATGCTGCCATACTTGTGGCTGGTATATGTGGTTTCGGTTTAGGAGCTACACCTAATGCGATGGCCAATATGAGCGCTGTATGCTATAAGTATCACTATTCAGTAAAGCCATTCTTGATAGTTCCCATCGTTGGAGCCATGTTCGTCGACTTAATTAATACGGCCATCATCACGCTTTTCCTTAATTGGGTGATATGAATCGTTTGATGAATACAATTTGACTATTTTATTGATTACTAATTAATGTTCAATCTAAACATCTGATTCTTTTTATGCAAGATCAATTTCATTCCTGTGCACAATTGATAGAATACGTACAATCAATAGGTATACTACCTCTGCTAAGTATCAAAAATTTTGTGGGATGGTCGGCCGAAGAGGTAGTGGATGAAGAATGTCAATATACAAAATTGCCTGATGGTGGCTGGGAATGGCCGCTTTGGGAGTGGAAAGGCGAGATTATACGTGAAAGTGGTTGTGCTTATGGAAAGTTTTTTCATGGTAAAGCCGCTTTTATCAGCCAAGAATGGTGGCCTCACTATTGTAACTATCGTCGCAGCATTTTTCCCAAAATAGAAGAGGGTAGTATTGAAGAGACTATTTTAGAGGTGTTGAAGCTAGGTGGAAGTATGACTACGCGCGATCTCCGTCGCGCCTGTGGATTTATTGGAAAAAACGAACGTAGCAAGTTTGATGCATATATTACGCGATTACAAATGTGTGGCCGCATTCTTACTGAGGATTTTGTCTATCCTCATGATAAGCATGGTAACCGTTATGGTTGGGGATGGTCTCTGCTCAACTTGCCAGAAGTGATCATGGGTAATTCGGCTTGTCAGCTTGCATGTTCTTCTGAAGAATCGAAGTGTTTACTTCTGAATCATCTGCACAATATCTTACCCAATGCGAGCGAAAAAAGTTTGTTGAATTTACTTGAGAAAAAGTAGTATTCTGAGTTTTGAATTTCGAACTCACCTTATTATTAGTGTTTCCTGTTTTCGTGTGTTTTTATTACTAAAAAGAAAAAGCGCGTTTCCCAAGAGGAAACGCGCACAATGAAAAATAATGAAGCTTCGAGTTGCTTCAGAAAATATTAGCAGAGTTTGCGAGAACCATCGCCGATGACAACATCGATAACGATAGGTTCTTTGCCAAATTTCTCCTTATATGCTTTCTTGGCAGTTTCGATAAAGTTAGCATAGAGGTCGTCGCTTACGAGGTTGATTGTACAACCGCCAAAGCCACCACCCATGATGCGTGAACCAGTTACACCGCAACTGTGAGCTACATCATTCAAGAAGTCAATTTCCGGGCATGAAACTTCATATTCCTTGCTTAGGCCATAGTGTGTCTCGTACATCTTCTTACCAACTTCTTCGTAGTCGCCTTCTTCAAGTGCTACACAAACTTCGAGCACACGGTACTTCTCGCCAATAACATATTTCGCACGGAGTGCGTCTTCTTCACTGACTTCAGGGCGAACTTCGTCAAGCATATCGTAGGTTGCATCGCGCAAGCTATCTACATTCGGCCAGTGTTTCTTCATGGCAGCTACCACGTTTTCGCAGCTCTTGCGACGGTCGTTGTAGGCAGAAGTTGCCAAATCGTGCTTAACTTGTGAGTTGAGCAATACGAGTTTGTAGCCCTTGGGATCAAATGGGAAGTACTTGAATTCAAGTGAACGGCAATCCAAACGCATCAGACTACCAGCCTTACCAAATACAGAGGCAAATTGATCCATGATACCGCAGTTGCAACCAATATAGTTGTGTTCTGTGGCCTGACCTACTTTAGCGAGTGTAAACTTGTCGATTTTATTATCTGCGAACAAATCGTTCAAGGCGAAAGCGTAAGTGCTTTCCAATGCAGCTGATGATGACATGCCAGCACCGAGGGGTACATCGCCAGCAAAGGCTGTGTTAAATCCTTCGACAGGTACACCGAGCTTCATCATTTCGCGGCAAACACCAAAGATGAAGCGGAAGTGTGTAGCTGAAGGACCTTTCTCATCATCGAGACTAAATTCAACGTAGTCCTTCAAGTCGATGGAGTAAGCACGTACTTTACGTGTGCCATTGGGCTTGATCTCGGCAATAACGCCTTGGGTTACAGCACCTGGGAATACAAAACCACCATTATAATCGGTGTGTTCACCAATCAGATTGATTCGGCCTGGAGAGGCATATACAGAACCTGTTGTACCATCAAAATGTTCAACAAAACGGCTTCTTACGTCATCTACTGTTAATTTCATGGGAGTAGGGATTTTATATTGTTAGATGGAATAGAAAAGTTTAGAAGCATTAAATGATTGCTTCTAAACTTCTCAATGACTTATTTATTCTTCACGTTTTGATACGCGGCTACCAACCAATGCATAGAAGAGGAGGTAAGCAGCGCAGAATACAACTACCCAGTAGCTCTGGATATAACCTACAGCGTCAGCTACAGAAGCTTGGATGAACATCATCACTGCGCAGCCGAATACCATGGTCATAAAGATACCAGAAGCGATAGCGGTGTACTTGCCAAGACCTTCAACAGCCATGTTGAAGATACCGCCCCACATTACTGAAGTGCAAAGACCTACGAGCAAGAAGGCAAAGATACCTACGGGTACGTCTTGCCATACAACAGTGAGGCTACCCCAGTCAACACCAGGGAAAGCTACGAGTACGTCAGTCGGAGCGAACATACCGAAGAGTACGAGTACGAGTGTAGCGATTGAAACAGTGGTAATCATAGTACGGCTGCTCACCTTGCCACCGATAGAAGCACCTACGAAACGACCGATAAGCATCATAAACCAATATACGGCTACGAGCATACCCACTGTACCAGCAGGAATCATCATTTCATTAGTCAAGTACTGCTGAACGAAGTTGGGCACACCTACTTCGATACCCATGTAAAGGAAGATAGCCAAAGCACCGAGAGCGAAGTGACGGTGGCTCATAGCACCCTTAATCAAGCTAACTTCAACGGGAGCTTGTTCGGGTTCTTCAATCTTAGTCATGGCGATGATAATAAAAGCCAGAACGAAGATGCCAAGTGCAATCATGAGGGCAGGAGTAGCGTCAGAAATCTTAGCCTTTGTTGCATCACTGATAAGGGCACCCATCAAGATGTAGCAGCAAACAGCAGCGGTAGAGTTGAACACACCACCCGTCTGAATCAACTGGTTACCAGCGTTACCACCACCACCAAGAATGTTAAGCATAGGGTTAACAACGCAGTTCAAGATACACATACAGAAACCTGCGATGAAAGCACCAACGAGATAAACGCCAAATACGAGACCTAAGTTTTCTTTGGGATTCTCAATCTGACCGCTATACCACTGAATAGCGATACCTAAGATACCAATAGCCAAACCGATAAGGGCGGTCTTCTTGTAGCCAAACTTAGCGATAAGCATACCTGCGGGAATACCCATTACTAAGTAAGCTACGAAGTTGCCGTAGTTACCAATTTGTGCCAATACGTTTGAAATTTCGCCTTGGTTCTTAATAATGGTTGCCATAGGTGTACAAAGGTTTGTCACGAAGGCAATCATGGCGAAGAGCGCAATCATGATGATGATGGCTCCCCATTGTTTCTTTTGATTACTCATTTTTGTTTGTGAGAAAGATAATTAAATTATTAGATAGATTTGTTGTTTCGATAGGGTAGTTAGCTGCAAAAGTTTACGAGCCTACCCGATTGTAAGTTCGTAAACTTCAGTAATTTATGTTTAGTCTTCTACACCAAACTTGTAGATAGTCTTCTGTGTGTAAACCTGTCCGGGCTTGAGTACTACGGGAGGGAAATATGCACGATTAGGACTATCGGGGAAATGCTGTGCTTCGAAGCAGAGAGCTGAGTGCTTTCCAAAGGTTGCGCCATGCTGGCCTTTATAACCGTCGGCCCAATTGTCGGAATAGAACTGAACGCCGGGTTCTGTAGTGTATACTTCCATTGAGCGGCCGCTTTTAGGCTCTACAATCTTGGCAGCGAAGGTAAGTTCGCCCGGCTCGTGCTTGTTGAGTACGAAGCAATGATCGTAGCCAGCACCATTCTTGATTTGTTCATCAGCGAAGTCGGTCAAGTGGTCGCCTACACGATGAGGTTCGGTAAAATCAAATGGAGTGCCTTTCACGCTGCGGATTTCACCCGTAGGAATGCTATTTTCATCAATAGGAATATAGAAATCGGCATTGATTTGGCAGACAACGTCTTCGCACGTAGGAGTGGGATTGCCAATCCCGGCCAAAGAGAAGAAACCATGACTTGTCATGTTTACAATGGTCTTCTTGTTGGTAGTTCCCTTATAATCTATTTTAAGTTCGTTGTCATCGGTGAGTGAGTACATCACGGTCATAGACAACTCTCCGGGGAACCCTTCTTCATAGTAGGCAGATACATAGCGGAGCACGAGGGTGTGGTCATTTACCTGCTCTGCATCCCATACGCGAGCATGGAATCCTGTGGGGCCGCCATGCAAATGGTTGGGGCCATTGTTTACAGCCAAGCTATATTCTTTGCCATTTAAGGTGAACTTTCCATGGCAAATACGATTGCCATAACGTCCTACCAGCGTGCTTAGAAATGGCTCTGGAGAGTTGATGCAGTCATCGATGTTGTCGTGACCTTGGATTACGTTGGCATAGTTCCCATCGCGATCGGGGACCATAATAGCCACTAAAGAACCGCCGTAATTTGTTACGGCTACTTCCATTCCATTGGTATTATGCAGAAAGAATAGGTCTACTTGCTTTCCTTGCACTTCTTTTTGGAAGTCTTCTCTCTTTAATCCGCAGAGGGGGGTTATTGTATTTTCCATGATAATGAACGATTAATGTTGCTATTTGTATTATTTACCTTGCAAATTTGAATAAAAGATTTGAGATGTCAAAGGTTTTTACTAAAAAAATATCCCTATAATTCGCGTATTTCTCATTCCTTCCAAAGTGTTTGTAAAAAAAGGAATCGTGGAATGTTCTCGGAGCTTGTTGATATTCAATAGGTTTCGAAAGATAGAGCAAGTTTCTTTTTCTCTAATTTTGCTTTCCTTGCCCATAAATAATTCAAAATGTAGCTTCAAAGTGGTTTTTTGATGGGCAAATAGGAAATTCTTACTGGGCATCTAGTTTATTTTAGATGGGCATTCCGTATAATTTTGTTGGGCTAAAAGTGATTTGTTGCTTGAATATTGTGTGTCCTTTTTTCTAGATTGCAAAATGTCTTTGTCAAAATATTTTACAACAAAAAGGACGTTATGCGAATAACTAAGTTTTTATTGCTTTACGGAGATAGGAAAAGATGTCTCTACGCTTTTGCATCTTTACGCATATTGCCGGTTAAAGAATCTTTTCCTTGTTTTTGTTTCGGTCTTATTTAATCTTACACTATCTTTGTGGTCAAAAACAAAAAAGAAAATGTTAGGTAAAGAAACGATATTCAAAAATCTAGGCATAGAGTCTTTGACTCAGATGCAACTTCAGATGGAATCCTGCACTCGTCAAGAGGGTGGGGTTGTATTGCTTTCGCCTACAGGCTCGGGTAAAACTTTGGCCTATCTTCTTCCGTTGATAAGGGAAATTAATGCAGAAATTGCAGCCTTGCAAGCTGTGGTTGTAGTACCTACGCGCGAACTTGCTCAACAAAGCGAGGATGTGATGAAAAGAATGAAGACTGGATTGCGCTCACTTTCGCTCTATGGCGGACGTCCCGCGATGGAAGAACACCGAAGGATTAAGGAAGTAAAGCCTCAAGTGGTATTTGCAACGCCAGGAAGATTGAACGACCATTTATCGAAAGGAAACTTAGATTCTTTACTTGTAAGGGTTGTAGTAATAGACGAATTTGATAAGTGTTTAGAGCTTGGTTTTCAAGAAGAAATGAATCAGCTGCTATTGCAGTTTAGACGTGCAAATCGTTGCTGGCTAACATCTGCTACAGATGCAGAGGAAATTCCTGATTTCATGTCGCTACTGAAAATGAAGTTTGAGAAACTAAACTTTCTAAAACAAGCGGATGAACTTAGGGAACGTATTTCAATGAAGTGTGTACTTTCGTCTGAAAAAGACAAACTGCCTGCGTTGGGTCGTTTGCTCACGCTTGTTGGAGATGCACCTACAATCGTCTTTGTATCTTATAGAGAAAGTGTAGATCGTGTGTGGAAATGGCTTGTATCAGAAGGGTTTTCTGCAGTGGCCTATCACGGTGGAATGGAACAAGAGTTCCGAGAAAGAGCACTCTATCGTTTTCGCAGTGGTTCGGCAAATGTCTTGGTCAGTACAGACTTGGCTGCGCGTGGATTAGATATTCCTGAAGTTCGTGTAGTGGTGCATTATCATCTGCCGTTAAAGGCTGAAGAGTTTACACACAGAAATGGACGTACAGCTAGATGGAACGCAGAGGGTGTGATTTACTTGATTCAAGGTCCTACCGAACATTTACCTGACTATTTGGAGGCAGATGAGGTGGAATATGAAGATTTGTCTGCAATAACCTCGTATAAGCCAGCGGCTCCACATTATGTTACTCTTTATATAGGTAGAGGCAAGCGTGACAAATTGAGTAAATCCGATGTTTTGGGCTTCTTTTGCAAGAAAGGAGGATTAAAAGCAGCGAATATTGGTCGCATAGATATAGGTTCTCATTACGCCTATGTGGCTATAGAGCGTGTTAAGGTAAAAGAAGTTTTGACTCGTATTGCCAACGAGAAGATAAAGGGCATGAAGACACTCATTGAAGTGATGAGGAAATAAAAAATTACGCAAAAAGTTCAATGTATATTAGAGTTATAGTATAGAATTAGTAAAACGAATCATATATATATGAATATCAAAATAAAAGAATCTGTATTGCAACAGGCTGCTTCCGAAGGAATGGATGCCTTTCTCGACGCTATCGTACGTGCTATTAAAATTCAGGTTGGCGAGGAATTAAACGGTGAATCTATGCAACAACTAAATGCAGAACAAATCACGCTATGGGGTTATTGCTTACTTCGTGATGAGTTGATGGATGGAGGATTCGTGCAACTGATTTATAATGGTTATGGTCCGTTTTTCTTTGACAATCCTTTTGCGAAAGCTATGCGCCTGTGGGGGTTGCACGATTTCTCAAAATTGCTTTATAAAGCTAAAAGCGAATATGATGAGCACAAAGTCGATTTGACGCGCGAACGCACGGATGAAGAGTTTATGGCTCTCTTTGAGCAGTATCCTGCATTTGACGACTTAGACGATACCTTCGTTGAGGAAGAAGAGCAAATCACAGCTGCAGTTGCTTACTATGTGGACGAACATATAGATAGTTTTGTAATGGTTGAAAAATAAAATGTAATGGCAAAGAATAAAGTACTACCTACTTCAAGAATAAATATTAAGAATAAGCGAGCTGAACATGATTTTCTAGTAATAGATAAGTATACAGCGGGCGTTGTACTCACGGGAACAGAAATCAAGAGTATTCGAGCGGGTAAGGCAAGTCTAGTGGATACTTTCTGTTATATTCATAATGGTGAAATGTGGATGAAAAATTCATATATTGCCGAGTACGATTTCGGATCGTATAATAATCATGCTACGCGTCGTGATAGGAAACTTCTGCTCAATCGAAAAGAGATTCTTTCTTTGCAAGATGATACGAAATCACCTGGTTTTACCATTGTACCCCTACGTATGTTTATCAACGAAAAGGGATTAGCCAAGGTGGTGATAGGGTTGTGTCGTGGTAAGAAAGAATACGACAAGCGTAACACGCTTAAAGAAAAACAGGACCGCCGAGAAATGGATCGTGCCATGAAAGCGCGTCTTTGATTATAAAAGAAGTAAGATTTGAAGCGTTTGTTGAAAGTTATGAGGCATTGTTTTGTATACTTATTGAGTGTGATATTGTGTGTATGTATGGATGGTTCTCATTTGCTACATGCACAGCCTTTGTGTTCGGTTGTGATCAAAGATGCTCATTTCGTTGAAAAAAAATCCGAGAAATCTTATTATTTTATAGGTGCTAACTTAGGTAATTTGACTTTACTAGATGCTTTAGAAAAATCAAATGGTGCAAAATCGATTGCTCATGCAATCACTTCTTTAAAGGAAAGGGGCGTAAATAATGTCTCTATTTCTTTGGATAATTTGGGAAGCATTTCGACTGCTTCCAAGGATTGGAATATCCTTGATAAATTGTTGCGATATCTAAGAAAAGAGGGTATGTGTGCTACAATAGGCATTCCTATTAATTCTTCAAAAGTTTCTGATAATTATGAAAGTACGATAAGGTATTTAATTAAAAGATATAGCATATCAGATAGCAAGAACAATTCCTTAGGAAAGTCTATTATAACATGGAAACTTTTTCCAGACTCAAGCTATGAATCAATGAGAATAAGTATGGATAACGTAAATCAAATTGTCTCTCTTATAAAATCTATCGATGAGGAGCACTTGATAACAGTTTCCGCGTATATCCCTGTAAATAGCAGAGAAGAACAGACATTACAGAATATCATGGAACTAGAAGATGTAGACTTTGTGTCTATTATTGCAGATCCTTATGAAATGGGGTGGATTACGGCGTCAAACTTTTACAATGGATTAGCTCGCGTCTATGTTCGTACGGATGAAGGATTAGAAATTTGTAATCGTGTGGCACAGCGAATGGGAAAGCCCTATATACTCAGTGATGTTTGCTATCCACGTGATGCGATGGCTAGAATGGAAGGCACGCTATCTGATGCCCGCGATTCGTATTTCAGTTACATCTTCAGCAAACTCTATGACTCTTGTCAACATCAAATGCCTCTTTCAGCAATAGAATTTTGTTGTGCTATTGCATACAATCCTTTACTAGAAAATACAGATGAGGATAAAAAAGCATCATTTTCATGGAAAGAGGATTGGATGGCAAAATCTGTTTTTCTTTCCGATAAAAAAACGATGAATATTGTAGAAAGTGCGATAGATTCGTTGTAAATATTTAGGGAAACAAGTGCGAATAAAGGATATGTATAATTTAATCAACTTCTTTTTGGGGAGAGAGGCGTATGTTCTTTTGTATTTTGCTGAATCTAAATATGCAAATCTAGAGCGTTGAGTAGGTCTTCGATATCGTGTATTCTCATTTCTTGGCAGAAAAGTTTCATTAGTGTATCTGCCGCAAAATTAATGGATTGCTTTGCGTGTCTTTCCATAGATTCTCTATCTTTCAGTTTGTACATAGCATAGGTGACGTAGGCATGAAGCTGATCAATCACCAGACTGTTTGCTTCCTCGCTGAGGGTGTACCATAATTGCGAAGCTTCATCGAAACATTTATTTTCTACCAAAAGTTGTGCAATGGACAGATACTCTTTTTCAGTAATCCCAGGGCAATAGACGGCTTGTGTTAGTTCTAGAACGGCTTGCTCTGTGGCGTTGAATGCAAACATGAGATTTGCTAGTTGCATGTAAGGATCGAATGGTGAGCCGCCAGAAAGACATGAAAACAATATATCTTCGGCTTCTGTATAACATCCTTCTGCTACATAGATGTATGCCAAATTGCCAATGATTCGTGCTCTGTCAGGACTATCTACCGGACAGAGTTTCAAAGCCTCTTGAAAGTGATTTAGCGAGTTCTCTGTTTGGTTGAGTGCAAACAGCTGTTCACCTGCTCGAAGGTAAAAGTCATAATTATTGGGTAAAATTCGAATACATTCGTTGCATAATCGAAGCGTTTCTTCTGCTGACTTGAGGCATGAATAAGCATAAATTTTGAGTATCATGGCTCGACTATTCTTCTCGTCAATGGCAAGAGCATAGTCGCAACTTTGAATAGAATCTTCCACCATGTTGCATTTTTGCTGAATATCGGCTAAGTGAATCCAGGTCTCTGCGTCATAGGGAGTATCGTCTATCATCTGATTGACAATCTCTCGACATTTCTCAAATTCATTCATGGTGTAGAAACATTCTGTAAGTAACTCATCTACACGACGACGGAATTTGTACTTTCGAGGAATGGTTAGAAGCAATCCTATGGCTCGTTTAATAAATCCATAGTCTACCATTATTTCTGCTAAATCGAGAAACCAATCGTAATCTTCTTCGTGCATCTCGGCTGGTAAACAGTCTGTGATACGATGAATGGCTTGTGATGTTCTTGAGGCGGCAATATCCTGTTCCGCATAAAATAGTTGTACATCTCGGTGAGCCTGATTGGGGATATTCTTGATGATTTTTTGCGCTTCTGCCCAGTTTCCTTTGGCTTTCAGTCGATAGGCTTTGACAATGAGTACATCTTCATTTTCTGGATGCAAGCGTTCAGCAAATCGCATGATGCGTTCTACATCATATTCTCGATTGTTTTTCTCATAAAAAGCCTCGATGTCCATCAACACAGATGCATCCATATAAAAGTCTTCGCCCGATTCTATCTTGTGTTCGTATTCTTCTATTGCTTCTAGAAGATATTTATTATCGTTGTTCATGGATATCTGTTTCTTTAAAGTATAAGGCTACGCTGAAAAAGAGATTAATCTAGCGTTTTAGATTACCCTTCATTCAGCGTAGCCTTTATGTGTATAGAGTTTTATGCGAATTGCATACTGAAAATTTCTACTTCTTTTTTGCCCAAGTGTCCTTAAGGCTTACCGTGCGATTGAACACGAGGTGGTTGGGGGTAGAATTTTTATCTATAGTGAAATAGCCAGTGCGCTGGAATTGTAAATAGTGGTTGCCAGTGGGATTCTCCGCAGCAAATTTCTCTACATAGCAATTGTTGAGAACCTTTAGCGAATCCGGATTGAGCAATTCTCGGAAATCACGATCATCGGCCGAAGGATTCTCCACATTGAACAGTCTGTCGTAAAGTCTCACTTCTGCAGGTACACTATGCGCTACGCTTACCCAATGAAGTGTACCCTTTACTTTGCGGTTGGCACCTTCCATTCCACTCTTGCTAGTGGGGTCGTACTCTGCATAAATCTCTTCAATCGTACCATCGGCAGCTTTCTTACATCCTGTGCATTTTACGATGTAAGCATTCTTTAAACGCACTTCCTTGCCTGGTACCATTCTAAAGAACTTCTTGGGGGCATCTTCCATAAAGTCAGCGCGTTCCATCCAAAGTTCACGACTAAAAGTTATGGTATGCGTACCATCCTCCTCGCGTTCGGGATTGTTGATCGCTTCCATTTCCTCCGTTTTGTCCTCTGGATAGTTGGTGATGATGAGTTTCACAGGATCAAGCACAGCGCTTACACGAAGAGCACGTGCGTTGAGGTCTTCGCGTGCGGCTGCTTCAAGCATGGCATAGTCGTTGAGTGCATCAAACTTGGTATAGCCAATCATGTCAATAAACTTACGCACGGCTTCTGGCGAATAGCCACGACGACGAAGTCCGCATACGGTCGGCATGCGTGGATCGTCCCATCCATCAACCAAATGCTCTTGCACAAGGGCGAGGAGTTTACGTTTAGACATGACTGTGTAAGTCAGGTTCAGTCGATTAAATTCATACTGATGTGGACGATTGTCGTTGAGGTCTTTCCCCTCTTTCAGCTCGTCAATGAAGTGGTCGTAAAGCGGACGATGGGGCACGAACTCAAGTGTACAAATAGAGTGGGTTACTCCCTCAAAGTAATCGCTTTGTCCGTGAGCAAAGTCATACATGGGGTATACTTTCCACTTACTTCCTGTGCGGTGGTGTTCCTTATTGATGATGCGATAGATAATCGGGTCGCGGAAATGCATGTTAGGATTGGCCATATCGATTTTTGCACGAAGTACCATTGCACCTTCCGCTATTTCGCCAGTATTCATCTTTTCAAAGAGTTCTAGGCTTTCCTCAATGGGACGGTTGCGGTAGGGGCTTTCTTGACCAGGCTGGGTGGGGGTGCCTTTTTGAGCAGCAATCTCTTCACTAGTTTGCTCATCAACATAGGCTTTCCCTTCCTTTATCAATCGGATGGCAAAGTCCCATAATTGTTGGAAGTAATCAGAAGCATGGTAAATGTGTCCCCATTTGAAACCAAGCCACTGGATGTCTTCCTTGATAGCATCTACGTATTCAGTGTCTTCTTTCTGTGGATTGGTGTCATCAAATCGAAGATTACATACACCACCAAACTTCTGTGCTACACCGAAGTCCATGCAAATAGCTTTGGCATGACCAATGTGTAGATAGCCGTTGGGTTCAGGTGGGAAACGAGTTTGGAGACGTCCTCCGTTCTTTCCCTCTTTGAGGTCGTTGGCTACAATTTGCTCGATAAAGTTCAAGCTTTTCTTTTCTGTGCTTTCGCTATTATTTATTTCTGTCATAATCAATAGGGTAGGGAAGGTTGCATCCGCTTTTAGCGAACACGTCCAACAAAGGTTTAGTTGGCCATTTCAGAGATAAACTTGATACGTACCAATCGAATTTCTTCCTCAGTATAGTCATCGCCTAGTTCATCTATGGCTTCATCTAAGTCGTCAGTCTCACTCTCCTTAAAGTATTGGTAAATGTCTTCAACATGATCATCGTCGATTACATCTTCAATGAAATAGTCAATATTAATCTTTGTGCCAGAGTAGACAATCGCTTCGATTTCATCAAGCAGTTCATCGAATTCAATGCCGTTGGCCACGGCAATGTCGTCTAGTGCCACTTTGCGGTCGATGCTGTGGATAATGCCTACTTTGATTTTCGATTTGTTCACCGTTGTTCGTATACGAAGATCTTCAGGACGTTCTATCTCATTCTCTTCGCAGTGTTTCTTAATGAGCTTACAGAATTCTGTTCCGTATCTTTTGGCTTTTCCAGCCCCCACACCAGGAATGTTTTGCAATTCATCAAGTGTCTGTGGGTAGATTGTCGCCATGGCTTCTAAGGAATTGTCTTGGAAAATGACGTAGGGAGGAACGTCAAGTTCTGCCGACATCTTTTTGCGCAATTCCTTGAGCATCTTAAATAGAACAGGATCAACAGCGAAGTTGGCTTCTTCTTGAATTTCGGCTTCCGCTTCTTCTTCAAAGTCTCGATCTTCACTAATCATGAACGATTGTGGTTTTTTTAGGAATTTACGTCCTTCATCTGTTACTTTAAGTACACCATAATTGTTGACGTCCTTTTCTAAGTAGCCAGAGATGAGGGCTTGACGAATTACAGCATTAAGCACACGCTCGTCAACATCTTCAGCACATCCAAATTCTTCGAGTTGGTCGTGATGGTATGCACTAACTTCTTCTGTGCGATTGCCTAATAGAATATCTTTAATATAATCATCACGGAAGTTTTCCTTCGTAGCGAGGATTACTTCCAACACTTTTATCAAATCTTTCTTAGCTTCCACTTTTTGTTTGGGATGTAAACAGTTGTCACAATTTCCGCAGTTCTCCTTTGTGTATGTTTCGCCGAAATAGTGAAGAAGTAATTTTCGGCGGCATACGGAGCTTTCTGCATAGGCTGCGGTTTCTTTTAGGAGTTGTCTACCAATGTCCTGTTCGGCCACAGGTTTGCCCTCCATGAATTTTTCTAGTTTTTGTAAGTCTTTGCGTGAGTAGAATGCAATGCATTTTCCTTCTCCTCCATCGCGTCCTGCACGGCCTGTTTCTTGATAATACCCTTCTAGGCTTTTGGGAATGTCGTAGTGTATCACAAAGCGTACATCGGGTTTATCAATACCCATACCAAATGCTATGGTGGCAACAATCACATTGATGCGTTCCATCAAGAAGTCGTCTTGCGTCTTTGAGCGAGTGGCCGCATCCATTCCTGCATGGTAAGCCTCGGCTTTAATATTGTTGGTGCGCAATACTTCAGCCAGTTCTTCCACCTTTTTGCGACTTAGGCAGTATATAATTCCGCTGCAATCAGGTCCTTGCTTAATAAACTTAATGATATCGCGGTCGATATCTTTCGTCTTAGGACGAATTTCGTAGTAGAGGTTGGGGCGATTGAAAGAACTTTTGAATTTGTCGGCATCAGTAATACCAAGATTCTTCATAATATCGGTAGCTACTTTTTCGGTAGCTGTTGCAGTGAGTGCAATAACTGGAGCAGTACCAATTTCATTAATGATGGGACGAATCTTTCGGTATTCAGGTCGGAAATCATGCCCCCATTCTGAGATACAGTGCGCTTCGTCTACAGCATAGAATGATATTTTTACTGATTTGAGGAATTCAATATTGCTCTCCTTCGTTAATGACTCTGGGGCAACATAAAGCAGTTTGGTTACACCATTACGTATATCGTCCTTTACCTTTTCCACTTGATTGCGGGTTAGAGACGAATTGATAAAGTGAGCTATTCCATCACTTTGGCTCATGTGTCTGACAGCATCCACTTGATTTTTCATCAAGGCAATAAGGGGCGAGATTACGATGGCTGTTCCCTCCATAATGAGTGAGGGGAGCTGATAGCACAATGACTTTCCTCCCCCCGTGGGCATGAGTACAAAGACATTGTGTCCGCCCAAGAGAGACTTGATAATCTGTTCTTGATTGCTCTTGAATGTGTCGAAACCAAAATGTTCCTTTAGCACCTTTTTCAATTCGAATACTTCCTTCATAGCTTTCCTTGGTTGCTTAGAGGTTAGGGAATGAGAGAAAGTTTTTAAGGAAAAGCATCTCTCTCATCGCTTTACCTAAGCAAAGGTATAACAATTTTCTTGAAAAAGAAATATTGTGTGTCTTATTTTTATAGCGCTTTTTCCTTTATTATGCGCGTTATCATAAGGATAACTAGGAGAAAAAGTCAAGGCATGAAGTAATCTCCTGTCTTTGGGGGTGCTTCATGCCTTGTCTGCTATGCTGATTTTGAATTATTTATGCGTATTTATCAGCTAAGTTTGCCGTGTTTCTCCATTTGTTGTTCAGCATATTCCTTCGTTACTTCAAATTTTTTCTTATCGGTAGAGGGAATTTCAAACATTGCATCCATCATGATCGTTTCTACGATTGATCTCAGACCACGAGCTCCAAGTTTGAACTCTACTGCTTTGTCTACTATATAATCCAAAGCTCCCTGAGTGAACGTTAGTTCCACTCCATCTATATCAAACAGTTTTGTGTATTGACGAATGATGGAATTCTTGGGTTCGACCAAAATGCGAGCCAATGCTTCCTTGTCTAACGGATTGAGGTAGGTAAGTATAGGCAGACGACCGATGATTTCAGGTATCAGACCGAACGATTTCAAATCCTGTGGTTCAATATAGCGCATCAAGTTCTTTGGATCGATTTTCTTGGCATTCTGCACGGAATTGTAGCCCACCGTATGTGCGTTGAGTCGTTGTGCAATTCTCTTTTCAATTCCATCGAATGCACCGCCGCAGATAAAAAGAATGTTGCGTGTATCCACATGTACATAGTCTTGATCTGGATGCTTACGTCCCCCCTTGGGAGGAACGTTGACCATAGTACCTTCAAGAAGTTTGAGCAATCCTTGCTGAACGCCCTCACCGCTTACATCACGTGTAATGGATGGATTATCAGCCTTTCGGGCAATCTTGTCAATTTCGTCAATGAACACAATACCTCGTTCAGCCTTCTCTACATCGTAGTCGGCTACTTGGAGCAGACGTGAAAGAATGCTTTCTACATCTTCACCCACGTAGCCAGCCTCTGTAAATACCGTAGCATCTACTATCGTGAATGGCACATTGAGTAATTTAGCGATGGTACGTGCCAAAAGCGTTTTTCCCGTACCTGTAGAGCCAACCATGATAATATTTGATTTCTCAATTTCTACATCGGCAAACTCTTTGTTCGTGATATCGTGTTGGGCAAGGCGCTTATAGTGATTATACACGGCCACACTCATATAGCGCTTTGCATCGTCTTGTCCTATAATATATTGGTCGAGATATTCCTTAATATTTTTAGGCTTAGGAATATTATCTAGGTCGATTTTTTCTTGAACCTTTGTGCCTTTGCTGCTATTGGCCATTTCTCCAGGAATATATTCCTCGAGCATGTGGTAGGCATTTTGAATGCAGTCTGAGCAGATGTAGCCATTGGCTCCTGTTAGGAGCATGGGTACTTCCGATTGCAGTCTGCCACAGAAAGAGCATTTTGGCTCACTTTTTTTTGCACACATATTTTTCGTGTTGTAAGGAATTGGGGACAATGAATCTTCTAATAATGAAGTCTTAGGGAACTTCTTTTCTGGATAAAAGAAACTCCCTTTTCAATACCCATTGACCCGTTTTATCCTGTTATCTTATACCCTCTGTTACTTGTTCTCTTTTTTCTTGGGCTGGAATATTTGATCAATCATGCCATAGTCTTTGGCTTCTTGGGCGGTCATCCAATAGTCGCGATCGGAATCGGCCCATACTTTGTCAAAGTCTGTATGTGAATGGTCAGCAATAATTGTGTAAAGTTCCTTTTTGAGCTTTTGAATCTCTCGTGCGGTAATTTCAATGTCGGATGCCTGTCCTTGTGCTCCACCCATCGGCTGGTGAATCATCACACGGCTGTGAGGTAGGGCAGAACGTTTACCCTCTTTTCCCGCTACGAGCAGCACAGCAGCCATGGACGCTGCCATACCTGTACAAATAGTGGCCACGTCACTTTGGATAAATTGCATTGTGTCGTAAATTCCGAGACCTGCATAAACCGATCCTCCAGGAGAGTTAACGTAAATGGAGATATCTTTTCCCGGATCCGTTGAGTCGAGATAAAGAAGTTGTGCTTGCAGCGTGTTGGCTGTATAGTCGTCAATTTGTGTGCCTAGGAAGATGATGCGATCCATCATCAAGCGTGAGAAAACGTCCATTTGCGTTACATTAAGTTGACGTTCCTCAAGGATGTAAGGGTTGAGATATTGATTTTGTGCCTTAATAACGTCGTCGACCACCATTGAGTTGATACCAGTCTTAGACGAAGCAAATTTTTTAAAATCTGATGTAATATCCATGGTTGATTGATTATGTTGATAGGGAAAGGCTATTGATGGCAGATAATCTAAGTGTTAGATAAATTCGTTCCTGTTTCATAGCTTTTCCTAAAAATGCTAGTGTGCGAACATGCAAATGTATTGTTTATAGGGTGAAAACGGCTCATCAATGCTTGATAAGTGTATTTTCCTACTTTACATTTGCATATTCGCACACCCGCAATGTAGTGTTAAAACGTTGAGTTGAACGAGATCTGATTATTTGTTCTCTTCAAACATCTTGGCGAAGTCTTCTTGAGAAATTGACTTGTGGTTAAGTTTTACTACTGACTTGAGAGCTTCTGAAAGCTTTTGGTCAACGCAACGCTCGATGAGTGAATTGACCTGTTCCTGGTGCTTCAGCATTTCTTGAGCATAGTTTTCGAGGTATTCATCGGGGATGTTGTTCATGCCATACTGAGCGAATTGGAAACGAGCAGCTTGAATGGCAGCTTCTTTCACGTCCTTGTCGTTCACCTTAATCTTGTTTGCTTTGGCTAACTGATCTTTGATAAGGCTCCATTTCAACTCTTCGATGCTCTTGGCATAGTTGTCTTCGATGAACTTGTCGTCCTTATCCTTGTTGTTAGCCTTCATAATCTTCTTGAGCAATTCATCGGGGAATTCAAGAGTGCCAACTTTGTTTTCTGCGTAAGCACGAACGTCAAGAAGGAACTTGTAATCACTATCGTTCTTCTGGAGTTCGTTGATGCTTTCCTTAATCTTAGTGCGAGCCTCGTCTTCGCTCTTTACTTCGTCCTTGCCAAACACTTTGTCGAAAAATTCTTGATCAAGTGAGGCGGGAACGAAACGGCTGATTTCGTTTACTTGGAAACTGAAGTCACCTGTATGTTCCTTTACATCATCGCGTTCAATTTTGAAGAGCGAAGAAAGTTCTGCTTCATTTTCATTGTAGGCCGTAGTGGGGTTGAAAGTGATTACATCATTCTTCTTTGCGCCTTCGAAAATCTTTTTCTGATCATCGTTTTGGAAATAGCTAGGCATGAGAGAAGCTGTCTCTACTACGATACCATTTTCCTTTGGCTGTCCATTCTCATCAAGTTCTGCGAGAGTACCACGAAGGATGTCGCGGTCTTCATAAGCGTCAACGCTTTCGGGGTGTCCAGCCTGTTGCTGCATTGCACCGAGTTGCTTGGTGATAGTATCATCACTTACTTCGATGTCGTAGTAGTCAATGGTGTCATCTTCTCCGAGTTCAGCCTTAAATTTAGGAGCGATGGCAATATCGAAAATGAAAGTAAAGTCATCTTGCTTCTCGATATCCTGAGGGGTTTGCTTGTCGCTACCGAGAGGCTCGCCAAGCATATTAATTTTCTTAGTCTTGATAAAATCGAAGAGTGAGTCCTGAAGAAGTTTGTTTACTTCATCAGCCTTGGCCTGTACGCCATACATCTTCTTTACGAGACTTGCGGGTACGTGGCCAGGACGGAAACCGGGCATCTGTACCTTTTTGCCAAGATCTTTGAGTGCCTTGTTTACGTTTGCTTCGTAATCGGCCTTTACCATGTTGATGGTGATCTCACCACTCACCTTACCAATTTTCTCAAATTGAATATCCATTTTGTGTCTTTTGATTATATATTTTCAATGGTTATGTTGCTGTGCGCTGTATGGCTTTCTAGTGTTAGTAAGATAAGCTGCATAGCGTAAGCGGCGACAAATTTAATATTTTTCTTTGAATAAATTGCAGCCTCGGTGTATCTTTTCCTTTTTTTAGTGGTAAATAGAGCAAATAAGGCATTGAAAGTTTAGAGAATATAGACTACTTATTTTTTTAGAAGGAGGGACGCGCTTTCCCACTAGTTGTAGGCTAACTTTATAATCTAAGATTCTTCAATTGGTTATTTCTTCAAAACTTAGTACGTTAAGTTTTCTAGCGCTCTATCAAGTGCTTCCAAATCTTTATCTGTTGTCGCCCAACTTGTGACGAACCTACACATTATTTTGTTGAGGTCTTGTCTTTCCCACACCTCGAATGCTATATGTTGGAGGAGCTCATCGTGTTGCTTTTGCGTAAGCCAAACGAATTGTTGGTTCGTGGGCGAATTGAAGGCAAGGGGTATATTGTGCTTAGCAAAAATGGCTTTCATTCGTTGAGCCATATCTATAGCGTGACGTGCTATTTTAAAATACAGATTGTCTGTAAAAAGTGTATCAAATTGTAGTCCGAGCATGCGCCCCTTAGCAAGCAATGCACCATGACGCTTAATAGTAGTAAAAAAGTATTTAGGTGCTTTCTTATTGGTGAATACCACGGCTTCACCAAACATCGCGCCAACCTTTGTTCCTCCTATATAAAATACATCGCAATGATGTGCAAGGAAAGGTAAATTGTAATCGCATTCATCCGCTATGAGACCATAGCCCAAACGTGCACCATCAATATAGAGCAATAGGTTGTGACGTTTGCAAGTGTCGTAGATGTCTGTAAGTTCTTTCTGGGAATAAAGCAAACCAAATTCGGTAGGCATTGTTATGTAGACAAGTCGGGGCTGCACCATGTGAGTAAACGTCTCGTCTTCATGAAAGTTTCTCATGTATTGGTCGAGATCGCTAGCTCGTAATTTGCTATCGACACCGGGAATCGTCAATACTTTATGACCAAAGGCTTCCACAGCACCTGATTCATGCACGGCAATATGGCCTGTCTCTACAGTAATGGCTCCTTCGCAACCCATCAGCATGGAATCTATTACTGTCGCATTGGTTTGCGTTCCGCCAATGAGGAAGAAGACTTCAGCTTGTGGCATGCCCACTGCTTGTCGAATTTTTTCTTGAGCACTGTGGGTGTATTTGTCCAAACCATATCCGGAAGTCTTTTCTTGATTGGTTTGAATGAATCTTTGCATAATTTCGGGCACGACACCATTGTTATAGTCACACTCGAAAGAAACCTTTTCCGCAATTGTCTTTACTGATTTTTGAGATTAAAAAAACTCTAATTATTATAGGGCATGGGGCGTATCCATCTAAAGTCTTAGAGTATGGATTTAAACCTCAGAATATTCAATTTATTTCAACTTTTCAAGATTGCAAGAAACTCTTCTTCTCCCATAATTGGTATGCCCAGTTTTTCGGCTTTTTCTTTCTTTGATGGCCCCATTCCTTCGCCAGCTAGAATGAAAGTTGTTTTCTTGGAAATGCTTCCTGTATTTTTACCTCCATTGTCTTCGATTATTTTCTTGTATTCTTCGCGTGAATGCTTTTCGAAAGTTCCGCTAATCACAATTATCTTTCCTTCGAGCAGATTTGTAGCGTTCCCATTTTGTTGAACCTCCATTTGCAGGCCTGCTTCTGTGAGGCGTTGGATTAATGAAAGATTCCGCTCTTCGTGGAGGAATGTGATTACGCTTGAAGCAATTACTTCGCCCACGCCGTCACACAATAGCATTTCATCAAGTGTGGCATGCAGAAGGTTTTTCATCGATTTAAAATGTCGAGCTATTCCTTTGGCCACTACTTTGCCTACAAAACGAATACCTAAGGCATAAAGCACACGCTCGAAAGGTACTTGTTTGCTCTTTTCTAATGCATCAATAATCTTTTGTGCGGAGCGCATTTTATTGCCATCTTCGCCCCAAAGATTTTCTACACGTAGTTGATAAAGGTCGGCAGCATCATGTATAAGTCCGCGTTCGAAATAATTATCCACCGTTTCTGGGCCAAGCGAATCAATGTTCATGGCGTCTCGACTGATGAAATGTTCAATTTTCCCTTTTAACTGTGGTGGACAAGCCGTATCGTTGGGACAGTAGTGTGCAGCTTCGCCTGGATAACGTACTAAAGGGGTGCCACATTCGGGACAAGTTTTGATGAACTCTACTTTCTCTCCTAAATAGGAACTATTTTCTTGGCGTGCTTCGAGGTCCACTCCCGTAATCTGAGGAATGATTTCTCCTGCTTTCTCTACATATACGTGGTCGCCTAAGTGAAGATCAAGCTGGCGGATAATATCTTCATTGTGGAGAGATGCACGCTTTACAATGGTGCCTGCTAATAATACAGGCGTCATATTTGCAACGGGGGTTACAGCTCCTGTTCGCCCAACTTGATATGTCACTTTGAGTAATGGGGTACAAGCCCTTTCTGCCTTAAACTTGTAGGCTATGGCCCAACGTGGACTTTTTGCCGTAAGTCCTAGGAGTGATTGTTGACGTAATGAATTTACCTTTAGTACAATTCCATCAGTGGCAACGGGAAGCTCACGTCGATGTACATCCCAGTAGTCAATATATTGGAATATTTCATCTACGGAATGTGCTAATTGTATGTGATGGGAAATCTGAAATCCCCATTGGCGGGCAGCTTGAAGACGGGCATAATGCGTGGGTTCCTGAATTTCTTGTCCCAAAACATAATAGAGATAAGCGTCTAAATGCCGATGAGCCACGACCGAAGAACTCTTACTTTTAAGTGTTCCTGAAGCCGCATTTCGGGGGTTGGCAAAGAGAGGCTCTTCGCGTAGAGCTCGTTCTTTGTTAAGTTTCTCAAAGCTATTCCAGGGCATCAATACTTCACCACGAATCTCAAAATTAGGCGGACATCCGCAAGCTGGATTGAGCTCAAGGGGAATGGTGCGGATTGTGCGAATGTTGGAGGTAACGTCATCGCCTCGGGTTCCGTCGCCTCGAGTAACGGCGCGCACTAAACGATAATTTTCATAGATGAGAGAAATGCTTAATCCGTCAAATTTTAGTTCACAACATATCTCAAATGGCTCGTTAGAACCAAGTCCCTCGCGTACACGATTAAAGAAATCCTCCACATCCGAACGCGAATAAGTGTTACCTAACGAAAGCATGGGTTCTGCATGATCCACTTGTATGAACTCTTGACTCAAGTCGCTTCCCACTCTTACAGATGGTGAGTTTGCATCGTACATTTCGGGATACCGACGCTCTAAGTCCATGAGTTCATGCATAAGATTGTCGAATTCTTGATCGGAAATAGTGGGCGAATTGTCTATGTAGTAACGTTGATTATGCTCGTGTAGTTCCTTGCGAAGCTGCAGGATACGTTCTTTTTCGTTCATGATAAGGGGCCTTTGAATAGTCAATAACCTTTTGGAATGCAAAAATACATTCTTTCGGTAAGAATTTTGTACATTTGCATGCAGTTTTTTAAGAAAAGAATCAGTATTCTATGCGTATAGATATCATTACAGTACTTCCCGAAATGCTCGATGGCTTTGTCAACACGTCTATTTTGGCTCGAGCTCAGAAGAAAGGTCTTGTAGAAATTCATGTGCACAATCTGCGCGACTACACCACGGACAAGCATCGCCGTGTAGATGACTATCCGTTTGGTGGATTTGCAGGGATGGTGATGCAATGCCAACCTATCGATGCTTGTATAAGTAAACTCAAATCAGAGCGTGATTATGATGAAATCATTTTTACTTCGCCTGATGGTGAGCAGTTTGACCAACCGATGGCTAATGAATTATCATTAAAGAAGAATATTATCATTCTTTGTGGCCACTATAAAGGCATCGATTTTCGCATTCGTGAGCATCTTATCACGAAAGAAATTAGTGTGGGTGATTATGTTCTTACGGGTGGTGAACTCCCTGCTGCGATTATCAGCGATGCACTTGTACGCCTTGTGCCAGGTGTGCTTTCCGACGAGCAGAGTGCATTGAGTGATTCTTTCCAAGATAATCTATTAGCAGCTCCAGTCTATACGCGCCCAGCTGATTATAAAGGTTGGAAAGTTCCCGAGATTCTGCTTTCGGGTCATGATGCAAAAATCAAAGAATGGGAATTGCAGCAGAGTATGGAGCGTACAAAGCGTCTGCGTCCAGACTTATTGAAATAAAGGTGCCTTCTCCCACAGAGCAAAGAAATATCCCCGATAGCACAGTGCTACTGGGGATATTTCTTTGTTCTGTGGGAGTTTATCATATTTACTTTTCTGAGTATCACCATCAAAAGAAATAGCATCTCTATGATGTTTGATTGGATACTTTTGTTTAACTTCGCCCCACTACAGAATAAAAAATGCTGCTTTGCAGAACTCCATATATCGGCTTATCAAGTTGGTTATCAGCATAACTTTATGTTTACTTTTCACTTATAAAGTCACCGAAAATCAGCGAGATAGCCGATTTTTAGATGCTATATCTTGCTACATAAATCGTTTATTTTCAATTAGTTGCGTCCTATCTTATTCGCGATATTTTCTGTGGGTTGCTTCTAACCTTGTGTTCCTACGAAAAATTTAACGGACTATTGATAACAGAGAAAAATTCTCCAATTCAGTGTTAAATATTGTTCTATCGGGGGGTAAAATTATTTTTTGTAACTTTGAAGCATTCAGAACTCAAACATTTAAAGATTTAAAGGTTGCGCCCGACACGTATTAGGGAGAAACTTATGATTAGATGACTACTTTCGGTAAAGGCATTCGTATGCTATACCTTGTGCACCATTGCACATACAAAAATGAACTTTAAACCAGTATATGCTTTTTACATCCTTTCTACTGATTTATCCAAAATTATTCAAGATGAAAAATAAACATTTTTTCCGTCGTGCAATCACGGCCGCCTTGTTGTGCATTTGCTTCCACTCGCAATTTTTGTACGCACAAAGGCTAAGTGTCCGTCTTGATGCCCCCCAAGGCGTTGACGAAGGAACCCTGAGATCGGACATAGGCACCCTTAAAATCACGTTTTCCAACAATCCAGCATTTCAGGATCTCAGCAACTATGCCAATGAATGCCTCCCTTTGAGTGATACTTTGAGTAGTAAATACACTCAAGGAGATGCTAATCTGTATAGATACTATAGTTACGAATTATATTACTATGGTGCATGGTGGGGGAGGCAGAGAGCTTCAAGTATAGACATGTATTCTTTAAGTAGAAACATTAATTGTAAATTAGGAGATTATGCCTATTACCGCATTTACAACATGCATTTAAACCGCATCATTACGGGAAAGATTCTCCTGACGGAAGATGAAAACGTGACCATTTCCCACAACGACTTGGCTTCAGCCCGCCGGGTCACTTTCCAACCAGTGATTGATCGCAATGGTGCTCTTGTGTCAGCCGTGCTCGCCCCCGACCTCCGTGTGGGTTCCTACTACGGATACAGCAATAATGTAATAAACATGGAACCTGACTTCAATAGTCCTTGGGCGCTCTACGCTTTGCCTGGTGACATCTTGCGCTACCTCGTGATTCCAAAAAGCAACGAGCTCGCGCTGCATGTCGACTCTATTACAGTGGCTGACACTCCCGACCAGACCATCACCACCGACTATCGTCAGGCTGTGGAATGTCGTTTCTACATCACTGACAGCAAGGGGGCGCAATGTCCCGTGGACGGCACATTACAATCTGTGTACTACAAAGAGCAGAAATGGAAGAAACCAACGAATTCGAAATTCTTTGGTTACGGGTTCTATAACGTCGGTCGCGAATTAACCCTTACCGCTCCCGATGGCACTTGTGCCGCTTATGTACTGCCAGGCACGCAGTCGTTTCAGATAAGTAAGCCCCTTGTGAAAACTTCAGACCCTGACTTTCTCATGCCATACAACGCTGATGGCTACTACGTTATAAAAGAGCTGACCGTGCCCGAGAGCACTGAACCTGTCAATTTGTCGCTTGGCCGCAGCAAACCTCTCAAGGTGACAATTACTTTGGCCGATGCCGCCCCGTTCGTTGACGATATTCACTTCTATGTTCTTAATAAGGTGAGCCGTCCTTACGCATGGCGTGACAATAGGAGCTTTAATGTGCCAAGAAATTTTATCAGCCGTGAAATCAAAGGCAATGACGTCATCTGGACCATGATGGTTGAAGGAAGTACCTTCCCGTATATTGGGATTGGACTTTCTAATTACGAGAAAGAAACGTTTGGCCCTACAGTAGAAGGTCGTGCTTTCATTTACGAAAGCCCATCCGACCAGCGGACGGAGTTTCACTTGACACAAGAAAACTTCTCTAACGGTTCTAAAGGTGTTTCTTTTGCTGAGTTGCATCCCGTGAAATTCATCATCCCCTGCCATTTGCTGCAAGACGACAAATATCGCTTGCAACTGAGTGGAAAATATGGCAAGGACCAGACAGGTGACTACGACGATATCGTCACTTCCTTCACGCACCGCTATGATTGCGCAAAAAGTTTTGGAACGGGAGAAAATCCTGTGCCCTACGACACCTTGACCCTCATACTTCCAGAAGGTCAGTACATCTGGCACATGCAAAAAACCAACGAAAACGAAGAATCAGAGGCTTCTTTTTTCTCTCATCGCTTCACCCTTACAGCCACTGACGACCTCGTGCAACCTCTTTCAGAAGAGGCCTACACGCTGCTTCGTGTAAAAGACCTCGGTCTTGAGCGTGTCTATACGTATTGCAATAATCTCCCCACGGCATTCCCATATTATAGGTGTGATTTATCGAAGAACAGTATTGTCTTTGCCGATGAAACCATCCCCTTGCACAACGGTTATAATGAATATTCCGTTGACTATCGGCAGGTGAAAATCGAAAAAGAGGCCGACACGTCCATCGGTTATACGCTGAAATCTCCATTGTTCATTGGTGCCGATGTTGAGAATCCCTTCCAAACCAGTGCCCAATATTATGGTCGTATCAGTGGTAACAGTCTCGGAAAACAAGAGACTACAACAGGCGACAGCGCAATCCTCGTATCGAAAAACTCCCAAGCTGATTTGGTATTGTGGAGCAGTGGCAATGTCAACCACATTGTGCGCATCAACCCTTCAAGTGCCGACACTGTGGTCATCGCTCACTGCCAAAAGCCAGTGCGTGTCACTTTCTCTTACGAACAGGGTGGAAATTGGTCTGAAAGCTTGCGTCAATTTGATTTGTTCCTGGGCAAGGAACGCACACGGGTAATGCCCAATAATTACAGCCTGTTTGAGCGTCGTAAATATACAGACCTTGTTCCCGGTGCCTATTCCGTGTCGTGCGTTTTCCTCGTTGATGGTGTAGAACATTATGTCGCTGCCGACTTCATCGTTGAGGAAGACAAACCAATAACCGTGGAACTCAAGGATTTTGACCCTATGTCCATCACCTCTCCACTCGACACCAACGTGAGTGGAAAAGTGAAAGCCCGCTATACGATTGACGGCCGACAAATCGCAGCACCACAGCGTGGCATCAACATCCTGCGCATGGAGGATGGTAGCATACGCAAGGTGATGGTTAGGTAATGATAAAAAAATAACTCGAACAATTTTGAAGGGTAAAGAGTTATATCTTTATCCCCTGTATTTTTGTCGTTTTTGGAATTTGTCATCGGTCACATAGCCCGCTATGCTCCCTCTTCAAATTCCAAAACCAACAAAAATACAGGTCAAAATAGCTCAACTTATTCTTTCACCATTACTAAATAATCAGGTATGTCCAACGCCTGAGAAATAAATCTCAAAAAATAAATCCGGTAAATCCGTTGCTGAATAAAGGCAGCGGATTTACCGGATTTTTATTTTCGTAAGCATCCCATGCAGGCCGTATTGAAAAGTCTCCTATAAAGTTCGAATTTTGCAGACAAAAAGTACTTATGTTTTGTCTGAATCATTCTTTTATCTTTTATTTCTGCTATTCCGTATAACCTATATCATTCGCTGCATATTGTCGTCCTACCCATGTTATGTAGATTATTATGGAGAGAATGCAAAAGAGAGCATCTGTTATAAAGTCATGAATTAGTCCGAAATCACTCACTAGAAATCCAATGGAGAAAGCAAGGCGCCAAAAGAGCATATACGTGTTTTGTGCTGTGCCACGTTGACAATGCTGTGCACTAGTGACCCAATCCATTAAATGGCGAGAAGAAACAGCTCCCACACCACATCCAATGAGCAAATAGGAAAGCATATTGGCCATTTCGTTGTGTATAGAAAAGAGCACAATGGAAACGATTACAAGTAGATAACTTGCCGTTATCAATGCACGTTGACCGATTCTACGTCTCACAAAAATCTGAATGAGAAAAGCCGCTAACACCCCAATTGTGATGAATAAGAAGGCTGAACAGATTATGACATCTTCATTGTGCCGACCTGCAAAATATCCAGTGATTCTTCCCAAAGTCCATGGTGCTGCTACCATTGTCAGAGCCAAGGGACACGATTTTGGCAAGAAAAAGCGATCAAGTGTTACAATGGGCACTTTAACGGGAGCTTTCAGCGGAACTTGTGTCTGTGCGACAAGTAGGAATGATAGCGCACAAGGAATGAGTGTCCACCAATATCCGTTTGAAAATGGGAAGATAAGATGGAGTATATAGCCGAAGAATAATCCTAGAGGAATGCCTATTCGTCCAGCCCAGCCATAGATTAAGTCTCCCTTATTACGATGTTGCGAGAGGAGTACATCATTTACGAGTGTAGTGCCTAGTGCTGTCTGTGCCACACCGAAAGCCCCACCTTGCAGCAGAGTAATGAGCAATACTTCGTTGTAGTTCTTGGCATACGAAAGCAAAAGTATGACCAATGGACCTACGGCAAGCAATGATTTTAGGAAAACTTCTTTCCTTGACCTCCTTTCCATTATGTGTGCTCCGAAAGGTCCAGGTATGAACATGCCTACGGCAAAAGTCAGCATGGCCAATCCAGCATAGCCTATTGGGGCGGAAAGTTTGCTTAGTTGGTCAGTTATTAGGGGAATAGTGGAGAATATGTAGATATGTAGAAACCAGTTGGCCACGCACATATTAATAAAGCGCGAACTTGATAGCTGGTTGTGAACTTGTAAAGACATGATTATCGTTATCGGGCGTGGATGCCTTATATTTCAGAATTAACAGAATCACCCTAATGCGTTCATCAGGGCGAATCTGTCTAGTTTTGTTCAAATACCTTGTATATTCGTAAGTTTAAGCTTTTGTTAAATGCTCTGCTTTTTAAAACATCGGATGGGGATATCCTTACAATAAGCGTCTCTATATCATATAGCATTGGGTATATTTATAGAAATCTTCATTTTTAGAAAGAGAAAGCATTTTACAAATCATTTCAAACGTATGAATACGAGAATATTTACTTATAGCTTTCACATTCATTGGGGAAATCACCACTCTTGACATCAGCAACATAATTACCTATGGCATCGGTCATAATCGTGTGGAGATCAGCATATCTACGAAGGAACTTGGGAGAAAAGCCTTTATTTTTTCCCAACATATCGTCGATTACGAGCACTTGTCCGTCGGCAGCGCCACCACCTATGCCGATGATGGGAATGTCTACGCTTGCCACAGCTTTTTGTGTAAGGGGTGCAGGAATTTTCTCTACCACGATGGCGCAGCATCCTGCTTCGGCAAGCACTTTTACATCGGAGAGAAGTTTTTCTGCTTCGGCCTCTTCCTTCGCTCTTACGGTGTAGGTACCAAATTTATTGATACTTTGTGGAGTTAGGCCGAGGTGTCCACATACAGGGATTCCTGCGTCGATGATGCGTTTCACTGCAGGAAGTATCTCAATGCCTCCTTCGAGCTTTACCGCATCGCATCGCGTCTCTTTCATGATACGGATTGCATTTCTCACCGCTTCTTTCTCGTCCACTTGGTATGTTCCGAAAGGCATATCACATACAACGAACGCTCGTTTGGCTGCTAATGAAACTGAGTGAGCATGATAAATCATTTGATCAAGTGTTATGGGAAGTGTAGTGATGTTGCCAGCCATTACATTCGAAGCACTGTCACCGATAAGAATCACGTCAACACCTGCTTCATCCACTATTTGGGCTGTGGTATAGTCGTATGCAGTAAGCATTGCGATTTTTTTACCCTCAGCTTTCATTTCTTTCAGACGGCTTGTGGTTACCTTACGTGTGTCTTCAACTAAATATCCTGCCATTGTTTTTATTCGTTTACTTATGTATAGTGTTATAATGGTTAGAAGAGATTACTTGATAATCAGAGATATCTCTTTTTTGATCTTATTTGTGTTTCAAACTGCACATCTTTTCAATGGTAATCTCAGTGAAATCATTGATAGTGCATTGGCATAGTGGAGCAATGATGTCGGTTGCATTCGTAGTGGTAAGTCCTATAACTATGGCTCCACTGCTGTTCCCAGCTTGTAGCCCGCTGATTGAATCTTCAAAGACGTAACAATCTTCAACTTTAAATCCCATGACTTTAGCAGCTTGGATGTAGCAGTCGGGTGCAGGCTTGGAACGGAGAGTATTCTCGGCTGTGAATATACAGTCGAAGATTTGTTTTACTTCTGGGTGCTGCATGTAAAGTCTGTCCATCTTTTTCTGATCAGAGCTAGTTACAATGGCCGTTTTAAATCCATTCTCTTGTAGGGCTTTGACAAAGTTTACTGCGCCAGCAATATAGGGAAACTGCATCGTGGCTTCAAACTCATGGAGCTCGTTTGTTACTTCCTCAGCTCGCTGAGGGTTCCCTGCGTAGTTGGCAGCAATGATTTGCTTTAATGTATGTCCTTTTATATGTTTATGGAAATCGGGCATACTGGGAAAGTCTGTTTTCCCAATGTTTTTCCAAAATTCGGAATATTGTCCTTCTGTATCAATAATCACTCCGTCAAGGTCGAATAGTACGGCGGTATGTTGCATTGGTTATATGGCGATTATCTTTGTTCCTAGATTGTATTGCAAAGTTACGCCAACTTGCCAGCAGGGAGAAGTGAAAAGACTTTTTTTTGACGCGAATGAACTTATTGTTCTTAATAAATATGTATTTTGGTATCTTTGGATTGCAAATAAATTTACTTCCTTGTATCCGACCCACCTCAATTACATGGTCATTGAATAAAACAAAAAAGCTAAGTTCAAAATAAAATTTTTGCCTATACGCAAGCCTTACTAAGTCATCCTGTGGAATATCATCTCGAAATTCCCTGACTTTGGGTCAGCGGATATTCCTGGTGGGTATTACCCTAATGTAGTATGTTTGTCCATTTTGACTTTATCATTCAGCTGGATAAATGCTAAGGACGAAAGAGATAAAATCCCTCCCTTTTAAGCACACACCACACCTATATAAATACACGCGCGCGCGAGGCAAAATTACCTCGTTATGCGTTCAAAATCAGTCTATCCTATCGGTCTTTATCCATAGAGTCTATCGGTCTTCATCGTTAGCACCTATCGGTCTTCATCGTTAGCACCTAACGGTCTTCATCGTTAGAGTACTAAGATTTAGGTCGTAGAAACAGCTTCATCTTCATCGTTAAAACAACCTTCTAGAAGGCCTAAATAATCCACGATGAGGCGAGTTTCAAGAATCGTAAGATTTTGCCTGTTGTCGAACAAATATCGGGTCAGCGGATATTTCCGGTTGGTATGATGGTAAAAAGCGCTTGCTCATATCATGCATATTGAGTAGCTTTGCATCATGGAATCTATAAAACTATTACGTGCAATATTGCCAGAGGTGTTGATAGATAATTTTGATGTTGTGAAATTTGAGAAGACCTCTACCCGCTTTGACATATACCTTGACGAGAAAAAAGTGATGATGCGTGAGGATAAGTGCAACAGTCACATTATATCTCATGGTTTTAGTGAATATCGAACCATTCAAGACTTTCCAATTCGTGGTCGGGCCACTTATCTACATGTTCGCAAGCGTAAATGGTTAGACAAAGAAACAGGTGAAATATTCAGTTATTCTTGGGATCTATCAGAATTTGAAGAAACACGACTTAACTCCGAGTTTGTGTCTTTTTTAAAAGAATGAGATAGAGTCTACTCCTGTCAGTATTAGTTCTTTAGGGAAACGCTATGGATTGAATGGGCAAACACTGCGCAAACAATACAAAGAAGTTATAAGTGGGTTCAGAGAATGGAGAGAAGCTGATCATGCAAATGAATACCTTATATTTCCGGAAAACATTGGAGAAAATCTAAGTTTGGATGAAACAAGCCTAAGTAATGGCGAGGTTTATACCTTACTTACGAACAAAGCAGGAAAAGGGAAGAAAGGAACATTAGTCGCTATCGTTCAAGGAGTTTCAGCAGATAACATCAACAAAATACTACGAAAAATACCTTATGAACTCCGTGAGAAAGTAAAAACAATAACTACAGATTTATCATCAGCAATGATGCTTATTGCGAAAACTGCATTCCCCTCCGCAACACTCATAAATGATCGATTCCATGTCCAGCAATTAATGAATGAATCTGTAGACCAATTAAGAATTGCTTACCGATGGGAAGTTCTTGAACGTGAAAACGAAGAAATCAGATTGCATCGAAAAAAAAGAAAAGCAGCTAGTAGTAAAGAAGAACGTGACCTTATTGGCAAATGGATTCCTAAACGCTATTCAAATGGAGAAACACTTCCACAAATTTTGGCTAAGAGCAGATATGTTATCCTAAAGCACAAAAGCAAGGGGAACGAACAACAGCAACAAAGAGCCCAAGTCTTATTTAAACAATTTCCTCGTTTGGAACAGGCTTATGAACTATGCTTAAAGCTAACTGATATATTTAACAAAAGGTTTAAAATTGGAGAGGCACGGCTTGCTCTTGCTAAATGGTATAATGAGGTGGAGAAATTTGATTGCAAGGAGTTCAATAGAGTGCTTAATACGTTTGCTAATTACAACGATAATATTCTAAACTACTTCATCGATAGATTAACTAATGCAGCTGCTGAATCGTTTAATGCTAAAATCAAAGCATTTAGAAGCCAGTTGAGAGGAGTCGAAGACATAAAGTTCTTCATGTTTAGAATAGCTACTCAATATGCATGATATGAGCAAGCGCTTTTTACCATCATACCAACTGGAAATATCCGCTGACCCCAAATATCCGCTGACCCCAAATATCCGCTGACCCAGAATGAGCGCAAGTTAAAACGAAAAAAAGGAACAAGCTTTTTAACTTGTTCCTTTTTTAGTTGCGGAGGCTCGACTCGAACGAACGACCTCCAGGTTATGAGCCTGGCGAGCTACCAACTGCTCCACTCCGCGTCCTCAAGATGTTTAATCACTTTGTTTGTAGTGATTGTCTTTATTTCTTGTTTGCGATTGCAAAGGTAGAGCTTTTGTATGAAACTGCCAAACTTTCTAGTGACTTTTTTGAAGAAAAATATAAAAATCCTATTAAATTGTTTATTAGTTGTTTGTTTTGCTATTTTGAATTTGCAATATTATAGCATTGTAGCCATCGATTTCTACGAATGCGTTTTTGTTGGGCTTTATCTCGATGGTTTGTAAATTTCCTGATAGGAGGTCAATCGTTGAGACTATTCCAGGACGAAGTTGCAGATATTCAAAAGCGTGAGTGGGAATTTTTACACCGCAATGCACGGGTGTGGGTGAGAAATTGGCCACTATGAGCAAGGCTTCGCCACTTGGGGCTTGACGAATGAAGGCGTATTGGCGATCGCAATCGTAACCTGCGTCGTGATTGTAGTTGGCATATTGTAAATCGTAGAATGTGCCATCAGAAAGGGCTGCATTGGATTTGCAGAGCGTAATTACTTTTTTATAATATTGGTATAGACTCCGTTCTTCTTCATTCATTTCCTTTTCGGGTTGTGTTGCGGTGAGGAGTCTAAGTGAACGAACAGACCAATAGTCAAATATAGTGGTGCGTCCGTCACTACCGCTAAATCCTTCGGCATCCATGCCTGGCTCGCCTACTTCTTGTCCCGCGTAAACCATGAAGGGATTTGTTCCCATCGTTGCGCTTACCACTAAAGCAGGTAAAGCTTTACGAGCTTCGCCTGCAAAGAAGGCTGAGGCAATACGTTGTTCGTCATGATTCTCAAGGAAATTGAGCATATGTGCGCGAATGTCGTCAATAGCTTGCCAGCATCCTGTAATGCAAGAAGCTGACCGACCTTCGCAGACGATAGCGCGAAGTGTATCGTAAAGCCCCACTTTGTCGTAAAGGTAATCGAATCCGCTGGCAATATAGCGGCGATATTCACTGGGATTGTACACTTCGGCAATAAATTGTACCTGGGGGAAACGTTCCTTTACGTGTTGGGTGGCGTATGCCCAAAATTCGGCGGGCACCATCTCGGCCATGTCACATCGGAAAGCATCCACACCTTTCTTTGCCCAAAAGAGAAGGATGTCTGTCATTTTCTTCCAAGTGGAAGGGGTAGGCGAGAAGTGAGTAGTGCGTCCATTCATATAGTCTACTCCGTAGTTGAGTTTGACTGTTTCGTACCAATCATTTCGGCTAGGCCATGCGTTGAAGCAGTCGTTCCCTGTGGCTTTTGCTGGGTATTCTTGATAGGGCATGGGGGCGCGATGAGCAGTGTCGAAATCAGTGTGGAGAGTTTGCCCTAGAAGATAATAGAAATTATTGTTGGGCGAGAAAGCTTGATCTGTTTGATCGTCTGCTCCAAGATCGTGTACGCCGCGTGGACATTTGTCGCTATGGTATTGACGAGCCACATGGTTGGGTACGAAATCGATCACCATTTTTAGTCCTGCCTTGTGCGTGCGGCGTAAGAGGGCTTCAAACTCTTTCATGCGATTCTCTACGTTGGTGGCCAGGTCGGGATCAATATCGTAATAATCCTTGATGGCATAAGGAGATCCTGCTCTTCCTTTTACAACAGAAGGATGATCTTGGCGTATCCCATGAGAGCTATAGTCTGTTTGTGTGGCATGTTCTAACAGTCCTGTATACCATACGTGGGTAAATCCGAAATCAGCAATGCGTTTTAGTTGCTGTTGTGTAAAATCACTGAGTTTTGCACATCCATTTTCTTCTATTGTTCCGTTGGGAATATTGGCTGTATGCTGATTATTGCCATAGAGGCGTGTAAAGATTTGGTAGATTAAAGGTTTCATGTGTACTTGATGGGGTGTGATAGTTGTCGTACTGATAGGATGATAGATTTGTAAGGTAGGGAAAAGACGGTTTGCATGTAATTAAAGGTATAGGCAAACTCGCTTTCTAGGTAGAATACTACTAATAATTTGACGGGTTAACGGAATGACGAGGATATTGATGTACTATTAATAGTAATTAACCCGTCAACTCTCGTTAACCCGTCAAAATATTAACCAATTAACTTGGCTGCTTAAATAGATTAGTCGTTAATGCCGTGAGCTTTTACAGCGTCGTTGCCCTTGCAAATCTTGGCAATCATGCCTTGTAATGTCTTACCAGGTCCACATTCTGTAAAGTCTGTTGCTCCATCGGCAACCATATTGCTCACTTCTTTTGTCCATAACACGGAAGCTGTGAGTTGGGCGATGAGGTTTGCTTTTATCTCCTCGGGATTGGTATGAGGCTTTCCGTCTACGTTTTGGTATACAGGGCAAATTGGCTTATGGAATTCTGTAGTAGCAATAGCTGCTTCGAGTTCTTCTTTAGCAGGTTGCATTAAGGGTGAGTGAAAGGCGCCGCCTACAGGGAGTACTAATGCGCGCTTTGCGCCTACCTCCTTCAAACGTTGACATGCAATATCAATGGCTTCAGCTTCGCCCGAGATGACGAGTTGTCCGGGGCAATTATAGTTAGCGGGAACGACCACTTTACCTGTCTCTTTGCTTACTTCTTGACAAACAGCTTCTACTTTATCGTCTGTCAAGGCAATGATGGCTGCCATTGTTCCAGGCTGTGCTTCACAGGCCTCTTGCATAGCTTTAGCACGTGCAGCAACAAGTTTGAGACCATCTTCAAAACTCAAGCAGCGAGCAGCTGTGAGAGCCGAAATTTCACCCAATGAGTGGCCAGCAACCATGGCGGGTTGAAAATCACTACCCAAGCAGAGAGCGCTTACCACGCTGTGTAGGAACATCGCGGGCTGAGTCACTTTCGTCTGTTTCAGCTCTTCGTCTGTACCATCAAACATGATGTCGGTAATTCGGAAACCAAGGATTTCATTAGCTTTCTCAAAAAACTGCTTGGCAATGGGGTGCTTCTCGTATAGGTCCTTGCCCATACCTACAAACTGTGCTCCCTGGCCGGGAAAAACAAATGCGTTCATTCTATTATGGATAATGTATGATAAGTTTTCGTATATAACCAAATATTTAGTGCAAAGTTACGAAAAAAAATGTGCAATAGTTGGTTCATTGCTTTTTTTCCTAATATATTGTCTTGTTTTTTTAGATTTCCTGTTTTGTCTTTTGTGTTTTATTTCTCCAAGTGGCGAACCATACTAGTGCAATAATTGCTACTGCACCTCCTATTATGTAACCTACAAAGGAGGGTAGACCGAGTGCCGTGGGTGATACGGCGATAAACGATGTACATACGGCCGTCATGAACAAAGCTGGAATCAGCGTGATAATAAAGGGCTTGTGGCTTTGTGATAGATAGGTGGTTATAGTCCATAAAGTGAAGATGGACAGTGTTTGGTTGGCCCATCCGAAGTATTGCCATATTGTGTTGAAACCATCGGGATTATCAATCTGCCAGAGTAGGGCAAGAAAAGCTACAACAAAGAGAGGTATGCAGATGTAGAGGCGATGTAGGATGGGGCGTTGGTCGAGCTTGATGGCTTGGGCAATGATGAGTCTGGCCGAGCGAAGCGCTGTGTCACCGCTTGTGATAGGAGCTGCCACAACACCGAGCATAGCTAAAATTCCGCCAAACGTTCCTAACCAATCATTGCACACGAGCTTTACGACCATTGGAGCCGAGGTGGTGTAGCCTGTGGAGGTTGCATCGGCTATTTGTTCGTAACCAGGCGAGGGAGCATCATAGAAGAACCACATAGATACTGTAGCCCATACTAGTGCAACTACACCTTCCGTAATCATGGCGCCATAGAAGATTGGACGTCCCTTACGCTCAGAGGCCATGCAGCGTGCCATAAGTGGGCTTTGTGTTGCGTGGAATCCGCTGATAGCGCCACAGGCTATTGTGATGAATAAGGCTGGAAAGATGTCGCTTGTAAACGATCCTGGGTGTGTCGCTTTTCCCATATTTTCTACCCCGTTCCATAATTCAGGTAGCGCTGGCATTTTGACGAAAAGCATCACTGTCAGCGCTACTGCCATGAAGAGCAACGAGAAAGAGAATATAGGATATATTTTACCGATGATTTTGTCGATGGGAAGCAATGTGGCAATCACATAATAAATGAAGATTATGGCCATCCACATAATTTTAGAACCACCCATATTGCCCAATATTTCGGCAGGACTATATACAAACACGATGCCTACCATGACTAAGAGTAAGATAGTGAATACGAGGAGAATCTTGGCTGTTGTTGCACCTAAGTATTTTCTTACTAGCGAGGGCAAGTCGCGGCCTTCGTTGCGAATAGATAGCATGCCAGAGAGATAGTCGTGAACGGCTCCGGCAAACACACATCCGAAAATAATCCATAGATAGGCTACGGGACCAAACTTTGCTCCCATAATAGCACCAAAGATGGGACCAGTGCCAGCAATATTGAGAAATTGAATCATGAAGATCTTCCAATAGGGCATCTTTACGTAGTCCAGGCCATCGGCATGTGTAATGGCTGGCGTAGGGCGATCATCGGGGCCAAAGATTTTTTCTACGAAGCGTCCATAAATAAAGTAGCCCAAGATGAGGGCAACAAGACAAATAGAGAATGTAATCATTTCTTTATGTGATGATTGGGTGACATAGCTTAATGCTGTTTATCTGCTAATGGATTGATGGGGGAATATGTGGTGCGATATAAAAAAGTATTGTTACTTACCAATCAGTCCTTTCGCTTGCTAACTCGTCAAATTGCTTGCAAATGTATAATAAAAATCTGTAAATGTATTGCTTTTTGCAAAAAGAAGCGGTTTGTATGTACATTCCTGCTGAATAATGGCTAACTTTGCGTTCTTATGAAAGAATTTGATTTGCAATCGAAATATAGTCCCACGGGTGATCAGCCTGAAGCCATTCGTCAGCTCACGGCGGGGGTGCTTGAGGGCACCCCCGCTCAAGTATTGCTTGGGGTAACAGGTTCGGGTAAGACGTTTACTGTGGCCAATGTGATTAAGAATGTAAACAAGCCTACGCTCGTATTAAGTCACAATAAAACGCTAGCGGCGCAGCTCTACTCAGAGTTTAAAGGATTCTTCCCGAACAATGCAGTGGAGTATTATGTGTCGTACTACGATTATTACCAACCTGAAGCCTACATAGCGTCTACAGATACATATATAGAAAAAGATCTTGCTATCAATGAAGATATTGACAAACTCCGTCTTGCAGCTACTTCGGCATTGCTTTCTGGACGTAAAGATGTGATAGTGGTTTCTTCTGTATCGTGTATCTATGGTATGGGTAATCCTGCTGCGTTTTATGAAAATGTGGTGGAACTCAAAGTGGGACGTACGCTTTCCATGAATGCACTTCTTAATTCTCTTGTAAGTAGCCTATACACGCGTAATGATGTGGCGCCAAAGGCGGGAAATTTCCGTGTGAAAGGCGATACGATAGATGTTTATTTAGCTTATTCTGATGAAATTATTCGTATCTGTTTCTGGGGGGATGAAATTGACTCCATTGAAGAGGTAGATTCTATCAGTGGTGTTCGACTCAATACATATGATGAGTATAAAATCTATCCCGCCAACCTCTTTCTTACTTCAAAAGACACGCAAGAGCAGGCTATACGCTTGATACAAAATGATCTTGTGACACAAGTGCAATTATTCGAGGAAATGGGCAAGACGCTTGAAGCAAAGCGATTGAAGGAGCGTGTGGAGTATGACATTGAGATGATACGCGAACTAGGACACTGTGCAGGTATAGAAAACTATTCGCGCTATTTCGATGGTCGAGCTCCTGGTACGCGCCCGTTCTGTTTGTTAGATTTCTTTCCCAAGGATTTTCTTATCGTTATTGATGAGAGCCATGTTACCATTCCGCAAATACGTGCTATGTATGGGGGCGATCGCTCTCGTAAGGAAGCGCTAGTCAACTATGGTTTTCGCTTGCCTGCCGCCATGGATAATCGTCCACTTAAGTTTGAGGAGTTTCATGAGATGGCACGTCAAGTAATCTATATCAGTGCCACCCCTGCCGACTATGAACTACAAGAAAGCGAGGGAGTGGTTGTAGATCAAGTGATTCGTCCCACAGGGCTTCTCGATCCGATTATTGAGGTGCGTGACACTGACTATCCCGTTGATGACCTCATGGAAGAAATCCGTCGATCTTGTGAAAAGGATGAGCGAGTACTTGTCACCACTCTGACGAAACGTATGGCTGAGGAACTCACGGAATACTTACTCAAAAATGGTGTCAATACTGCTTATATCCATAGCGATGTAGACACGCTAGAACGTGTACAAATCATGGAAGATTTACGCCGTGGCATTTACGATGTGCTTGTGGGAGTAAACCTCTTACGTGAGGGACTTGATCTTCCCGAGGTGGCACTTGTGGCTATCCTTGATGCCGATAAGGAAGGTTTCCTCCGGTCAGCTCGTTCTCTCACGCAGACAGCGGGACGTGCTGCACGCAATGTCAATGGTCGCGTAATAATGTATGCCAAGGAAATCACGCAGTCAATGCAGCAAACCATCGATGAAACAAATCGAAGACGTTCGAAACAAATAGCATACAACAAGGCTCACCATCTCACGCCACGCCCTATTATTAAGCCCATAGAGACCAATGACCTTGTGGCTTTGCAACGTGAGCGCCAAGCGACAAAGGAAAAAGGAACGGAGAGAATGCCCTCTACAAAAGATTATGCCTCGCTTCATGCTCAGCCCGCTTCTGTTTCTTACGCGGCAGAATCTGCCGACGCTTATGGCAAACGTTCTGTTGCTCCCTCGTCACGAACGGCAAGCGAACTTGACGAATCTATCAGTCAGAAAAAAGAGCGCCTTCAAAAAGCTATGAAGAAAGCCGCAGCTGCTTTCGATTTTATTACAGCTGCTCAAATTCGTGACGAGCTCTTGGCCCTAGATAAGGAGGAATAAGATGGCCAATGTATAGACATAAGGTATAGGTCTAATTGGGTACAAAAGCTGGTATTTTTGCGTTCCTTCTTTCGTACAATTAAAACGATTAAGCGGTTATCATCCGATTTAATAAGTCGAATGGTAACCGCTTAATTGCTTTACTTCCTGAATGATTTAGATTATTATGCCTTCATCGTTGCTTTTACTAAATAGATAATCAATCCAATGTAAGCCACGAGCGAGACAATTTGGGAAAGAGGAGAGTTTAGGTATGCCTCATTGGCAAAATTAAGTCCGCCGAACTGCATGCCAGCACTTACCACACCCATCAGCGCACCACCAGCAATGAAACCCGATGCCAAGAGCGTTCCTTTTTCGCCTCTACGTTGGTTGAGGCTTGTATCAGTAGAGCGAGAGCAGACATACCAATTGATCAATCCGCCCACAATGAGTGGCAAGTTAAGTTGTAGGGGAATGAACATACCCAGGGCAAATGCTAGCGCTGATACCCCACACATTGTTAGTACGATTGAGATTACTGCGCCAATGCCATAAAGGAGCCACGGAGCGCCTTGGCCGCTCATTAAAGGTTCTATAACGGCAGCCATGGCACGTGCTTGTGGAGCAGCCATCACGTCGGAATTGTCGGGGGTGAAGCCATAGGCCTTGTTCAATATCATAATCACACCGCCTACGGTTGCAGCTGAAACAAGTATGCCTAGGAATTTGAAAGTCTCTTGCTTGCGGGGGGTAGCTCCTAGCCAATAACCAATCTTGAGGTCGGTAACAAAGGCACCTGCTGATGAGAGTGCTGTACAAACTACACCACCCATAATCAACGCTGCGACCATGCCGCCCGTGCCTTTAAGGCCTACGAGAACCATAATAATGGACGATAATATGAGTGTCATTAGGGTCATACCACTTACAGGGTTAGAACCCACAATGGCTATGGCATTAGCTGCTACCGTGGTGAAGAGGAAAGCGATGATGGCTACAATTACGATACCTACAATGGTAAAGAGTAGATTTCCACCCATCACATCGAAATAGAAGAATAGGGCAGTAATAATGATTGTGAGCAGCGAGCCCACGGCTATAATCTTCATGGAGAGATCGCGTTGCGTACGTTCTACATGCTCGGCTCCTTTGTTTCCTTTAAATATCTGTCCTACTAGAGAAAAAGCACTCTTTATGACGCCCCAACTTTTTATCACTCCAATAATGCCAGCCATAGCAATACCGCCGATACCGATACTCTTGGCGTAGCTAAAGATTTGTTCGGGCGAAGCTGTGGCAGCATTTATTCCTTCGGCCACGCTAAGGTCGGGAAACATAAGTGCAATACCTGGCACGATAATCCACCATACTGTCACGGAACCAAAACAAATGATTGCTGCATATTTTAAGCCTACAATGTAGCCCATACCAAGCAAGGCTGCACTCGTATTAATACTCAGCATGAGTTTGGCTTTATCGGCTAGAGTAGTGCCTAAAGCGCAGCAACGCGATGTGAAATTTTCGTTCCATGCACCAAAGGCTGATACAGCGAAGTCAAATAATCCGCCAATAATGCCAGCTACAAGAAGTGGCTTGGCTTGTGAACCGCTGCGCTCACCCGAAAGGAGTACTTGCGTGGAAGCGGTAGCTTCAGGGAAAGGATACTTTCCGTGCATGTCTTTGACAAAGTATTTGCGGAAAGGTATCAAAAAGAGTATGCCCAAAATTCCTCCCAATACGGATGAGAGGAACACTTGTAGAAAATTGACCGAAAGTTCGGGGTACTTATGCTGCAAGATATAAAGTGCAGGCAATGTAAAGATGGCTCCTGCCACAATCATACCGGAGCAAGCACCAATACTCTGAATGATGATGTTTTCGCCTAGTGGGTCTTTGCGATGAGTAGCTCCGCTTACACCTACGGCTATAATGGTGATGGGGATAGCAGCTTCAAAGACTTGACCCACTTTAAGTCCTAGATAGGCAGTGGCAGCTGAGAAAATGACGGCCATGAGTAATCCCCACGCTACCGACCATGGGGTGACTTCTCGATATTGCTTTGTGGGGCTCATCAGAGGTTCATATTGCTCACCCTCTTTCAACGGACGGAATGCATTGTCTGGAAGCTTGGCTTCGCGAGAAGGCGATATGTCTTTGCTTACTTCTTTCATTGTTTTATGTATATGTACTTATAATGGAGAGTTTTTCTTTACGAAAAAGTGGAGTTGTAATTGGTAGGTTGTTAGGTTACAATGTAAGTTTCAGTTAACTCCAAAACTTATATTGTAACCTATGTATCTTAGGGGCAAAGCCTCAACAGCTTTGTTGCTAAGAAACTAGTGAATATATTACCATACATCTACTCGATTCTTTTTAGGAACGAAGAGAGGGTCTTTCGCTGTGATATGGAAAGCCTTATACCACGCGTCGATGTGGGGCAAAGCTCCGTTTACTCTCCAACGAGCGGGGGCATGTGGATCTGATTTCACAAGTTGGCGAAGCATTGCATCACGTGTATTATTGGCCCATATAAGACCATAGCTTAGGAAAAAGCGCTGCTCAGGAGTGAACCCATCCTTTTCATTTAGTGGATGTTGCTTCATGGCATTTTGTAGAGCTTGATAGGCAATGTTAAGGCCTCCATGATCGGCCACGTTCTCGCCCAATGTAAGGCGTCCATTAGCACAGAGGTCGGGCAATACATGGATTTTGTCGAAAAAGTCGCTCATTACCTTCGTACGTTTTTCAAATTCTGCTTTATCCTTAGCTGTCCACCAATTTCTCAAATTGCCGTCTTTGTCAAACTGTGCTCCTTGATCATCAAATCCATGCGTCATCTCATGACCTATCACCACACCGATAGCACCATAGTTGCAGGCATCGTCGGCATCGGCATTAAAGAAGGGGGGCTGTAGAATACCAGCGGGGAAACATATCTCGTTGGTCGTGGGATTGTAGTAAGCATTGATCGTTTGCGGTGTCATAAGCCATTCATTGCGATCCGTGGGCTTGTTGACGTGGCGCTCTATATAGTAGTGGCTGCGAAACTGCGAAGCGCGTACCATATTTTCATAGTAGCTAAGTTTCTCGTCGATATCTAGTCCCGAATAGTCCATCCATTCGTCGGGATAGCCTATTTTTACATAGAAACTATTCAGCTTTTCGTGTGCTTGCTGCTTTGTTTCGGCGCTCATCCACTTCTGCTGGTCTATACGTTGGCCTAGTGCAACTTGTAAATTTTTGACTAGTTCCACCATGCGTTGCTTAGAGGATTCTGGAAAATACTTCTCCACATAGAGACGCCCAACAGCCATTCCTAAAGCACCTTCTACAGAGGCTACTGCTCGTTTCCAGCGCGGGCGGTCTGCTTCTGCTCCCGCCATTACGTGGTTGTAAAATTGGAAAGCTTCTTGGCGGAATCGGTCGCTTAGAGAACTGCTAGCATCGTCCACCACCTTAAAATAAAGATAAGCTTTTAGCTCATCCACAGAGCATTCCTGTAGAATCTTTTCCACTTCATGGATAGGTTCAGGCTGATTTACCGAGATGTCCTTAAATGCAGGCACTCCGCTCAATAGGAATTGGGTACTCCAATCGATTCCTGGGAAGTCGGCAAGTAGAGCCTGGTAAGTCATTTTATGATAATTGCCCTCTACATCGCGTTGGCGTGTGGCACTATATGAGGCTTTTGCTATACGCGTTTCGATGGTCATCACTGCCTCCATGCTCTTTGCAGACTCCTCAGCGGAAAGTCCTGTCATGGTGAATAGTTTCTTTATATATTGGCGGTAAGCTTCGCGTATCTTTTTTGTAGATTCATCATCTTCGAGGTAATAATCACGTTCCCCCATAGAAATGCCACCTTGATTCACCTGCATGAGGTTCCATTTAGCATCTTTGAGGTCGGCGTCACAACCAAAACTGAAAAAGCAACCGATGCCGAGTGACTGTAATCGTGCCATTTCATATTGTACGCCTGCGCGCGAGTGTATATTCTGTACTTCAGCAAGAATCTCTTTGATGGGACTGAAGTCTTCCTCGTTGCGACGTACACTGTCCATAGCTAGCCTATAGAGTGAACCAATCTTCTGTTCAAGTGAACCTTGTGGGTGCTTCGAAGCAGCTAGTTCTTCTATGAGTTCTCGGAGTTGACGTCTGTTATTTTCCGCCAAAGCATCAAATTGTGCATAGCGGGAGTATTCTGGAGTGAGAGGGTGAGCTGCTGTCCATCCGCCCGTGGCGTACTGATAGAAGTCTGTACCAGGTTTTGCAGTAACATCCATATTGGCCTTGTCAATGCCCGAGGATAGATTGTCTTTTTGAGCTAGGGCAGAACCTGCCACCATAGCTGCAATGGGTAAAATGTATTTTATATTCATTTGTTAGGGTTTATATGCTTTTAGGGGTAAAATCCACGCAAAAAAGTGCATGCAAAGATAGCGCAAACTGAGTGTATCACAAAATTTAAGGCTTGTAAATGTTGAGGGGGTACTGATTCGTAGAGTGCACGACTTCTTCTTGTAGAGGTGTAGGAATCTCTAGCTAAGCATCGTAAGATGGAAAAACCTGAAACTTTCGTATTGCCGTTCGTAGATGTACGTCTTTCCGTTCACGGATCTTCTTCTTCTCGTCGTTCAATGCTCAATGATTGCTTTACCGCTGCCGTCCGGTAGAGCTACCGCTGCCGTCCGGTAAAGCTACCACAGGCCTGTGGTAGAGCTTTCAACGCCCATTGACAGATGGGTAAGTCTTCAAAGAGAAACGAAATAACCTAGGTTTTTGCATGATAATGACGAAGTTCGGAACACTCCATTCGCAATTTACATATCCCCCGTTCGTAAGGGGATGATTCTACCTATGCAGAAAGTAGAATTTACGTGGCTCGAAGAAAGACAATAGTGGCTAAGAAAGGAGGGCAATTCTCATCCAATACCGGAGGAGGGGGGGAGAAAAACGAAGTAGGAGATAAACACTTGTGATTCGTGTTTACCTCCTACTTGAAAAAAACATTCTAAATGGAATCGATTCCTAGCCCATTATTCATTTCTAAAGCGGAGAAACGTCGCTCTTGGTGCTGTTTAAGTTACAGAGAATGTTCGGTTATGTTTAGGGCGCTTCTCGCACATCAGAATTGGATGTAAATTTCAGAATTTATAGGACCACTCCTTATTCATTGACAATCTGTTGTGCCGTGAGATGATTACTTTTAAGAAAATCATCATATTCGAAGCGGTCAACAAATTCTTTGCGAGCTCCATAGCAGCGAACCTTCATTTCAGAATTACCATAGAAGCGAGCAATTTTCTCACCAAATCCACCATCTAGTTGGCCATCTTCTAGCGTAATAACCGTGTGATGGTTGGCTCGGAGATTTTCTAGTAAGTCGGTATCAAGTCCAGTGATGTAGCGTGGGTTGATAAGTGTGGCATCAATGTTCTTTTCTTTATAAGCATCAACAACTTGCCTTCCAAGCTCATAGAATCCACCTAAAGCGATTACGGCTATTTGGCTTCCCTGGTGAGTGACTTGGTAACGATTGAGACAGCTATAATCAGCTTCGGGAAGTGTATCGTTGGTTGTAGAAAGAGAAACGGCGGGCACACGAATAGCAACAGGATGCTTCGTGTAATGGATGGACCATCGGAGCATGGCTTCATATTCTGCAAGACAGGTGGGAGCTAGATACACGAGGTTGGGTATGTTGCTCATCAAACAGATGTCATAAAAACCAAGATGGGTCACATCGTTGAGACCGCATAGCGTTCCACCGAAGACTACGATGGTAGCAGGATTGTCATTTATGCATAGATCTTGAGAGAGCTGGTCGTAGGTGCGCTGAAGAAACGAACTATGTACGCCGAATACGGGCTTGCCTCCTCGTTTTGCAATGGCGCTTGACATAGCTACTGCTGTTTCTTCAGCAATGCCTACATCAACAAACTGTTTGCCTGCCTTTTTACGCATCTCAGGTGTCCATCCCCAAATGCCCGGTGTGCCTGCAGTGAGCGCAACAACTCGCTCGTCTCTTTGCATCTCTTCGAGTAGGAGATTGGCAGTAAAATTGCCAAAGTCTGGCCCATACAAGTATTCTTTTTTTGTTTCTCCTGTCTCGATTACAAAAGGAAATCCCCAATGGAAACGTTCCTTTTGCTCTTCAGCAAAGTGATAGCCTTTACCCTTTAATGTGTTAATATGTACGACAATGGGGTGTTTGATATCTTTTACATGTTCAAAGGCCTTAATCAGAGAGGAGATGTTGTTTCCATCGTTCACGTAGAGATAGTCCAAACCCATGGCTCGGAATAGATTGCATGAGCAGTTACCATTCGATTCACGCAAGGCTTGCAGATTGCGATAAAGTCCGCCATGATTCTCGGCAATGGACATTTGATTATCATTCACTATGATAATGAGATTTGTGCCAATCTCTGAAGCCATATCGAGACCTTCTAGAGCTTCGCCTCCGCTTAAAGATCCATCGCCAATAACGGCAATGACATTCTCTGTTCCATGCTGGAGATCACGTCCTTTAGCTAATCCGCAGGCTAGACTTATAGAGGTAGAGGTGTGTCCTATAACAAAATGGTCGTGAACACTTTCAGATGGTTCGGTATAGCCCGAAACGTTGTCGTAATCGGCGGGCTGAATGAAAGCCTCCTTACGTCCTGTAAGCATCTTGTGAGTGTAGCTTTGGTGACTTACATCGAAAACTATTTTATCTTCGGGTGAGTGAAACACGTAATGCATCGCGATGGTAGCTTCTACCATGCCTAAATTCGGACCTATGTGGCCTCCATGGTTGGAGAGTTTCTGAAGTAGATAATGGCGCACTTCTGTTGCCAAAACATTGAGTTCGTTGATGGTTAGTCTCTTTACGTCAGAGGGGGAATAGATGTTTTCTATATACATAGGAATTTCGTTTTATTTGGTTTATGATGGCAAAATTACAAATCACCATGAATTGAGCAAATACCATTATTCCTGTTATTTTTCTCTTTTCTGCTTTTCTGCCACAATTCTCCTAATCGAGTAGGAGGTAAACACTAATCATAGGTGTTTATTTCCTACTTTCATGTTTACCGACCTCTCACACCACCGTACGTGCCGTTCGGCATACGGCGGTTCCTATTTTGGGTGACATTCGAGATATTCACCCTTTAAAATAACATATTGAAGTTTCGGATTTAACAAGGGCGGGCTGAAAGCCCAATGGAGCACCCAGCCCAGGGCAAGCGAAGCGACACCCTGGGGCTTCCGCATAGTAGAGTCTCCGCGCCCTGTAAGGGCAAAAGCTTTAACCCTTTATGTTGTTATTCTTACTTGATAGCTGATTTAGCGGTCTTAAAGTGGAACATCGTATGTATATATTTTCAACACCTGCGCCATGTCTTAAAGCTTTTGCCCTTACAGGGCGCGACTGCTCCAACACGCGATACCCAGGGTGTCGCTACGCTTGCCCTGGGCTATGGGCAGCATTGGGCTTTCATTGACATCATCGGCTGCGGCTCAGCAATTCAAGCAAGCTTGATTGCATTCGCCTTGCACGATAATTCAGCCCGCCCTTGCTAAATCCGAAACTTGAGTAACATATCCTGCTCTTCGCAAGCTCTCATTGGTTATTGCCCTACTTAATATGTAACTTCCCGCTGTTCGCCAATAGCTCTTGCGAGTGTTACCCCTTTGGTAGGCTTGATACTGTGGTTCCCGCTATTAGGGCTTACTCGGGACTTGCACCCGTTAGATAATGCTCATGCCGAGCGTACAAACAAAGCCACCGAGCTAAGGGAAACCTTAGCTCGGTGGCAAAATATAAATTAAACTCCACAAAAATTACGCCACGTAATCAGCAGAGCGAGTAAGCACAGAAAAACATTAGTCCTCGTCAACCGACGACCAATCGCTGCTGTTCCAACCGCCTTTTTCGTTTGAGAGTGCGTCAGTACCATTCTTTTCAGTAGTGCTAACGCCCATGCTCATAGTGAGCAAATCCTCTTCAGCAAACAAACGCACTGCGGTAGCATTGGGGGCAATATATGTCTTTTTCATTTTGGTCAAAAAAATCATTATTAGGTTAATACGATGGCACAGAAATTACTTTACGAACTTTTTGCCATTTTGAATGTAGATGCCACCCTTTACAGCGTTCATTACGCGACGACCGCTGAGGTCGTAGATGGGAGCGTTGTTAGCCTTATCAGCAACAGCGTTTTCGATGCCAGTTGCAACACCGCCAAAGTCGAAGTTCAATGCGTTGGCAGCAGCGGCAGTCAATGTAAAGTATGCCTTGTTAGCGTTTACCGTGTTGCTAGTTGCGCTGAGCTTGCAGAACTTAACTGCGTCACCGTCCTTTGCTAAGATGTAAGCGTTGGCAGTTGTTACAGCAGCAGCAGCGAGTGTGCCGCTAAAGCCAGTTGCCTCTTGTGCTTTGTATTCTGCGGGAGCGAAAGTCTTAGTTTCAGCAGCATCAGCTTGGAGCAATACGGGAGTGTTGGCAGGGAGAACCTCATCAGCGTTCTTGTAAACATCGAGTTTTACGCTTGATTCAGTACCATCAACCTTTTTGTAAGCTGTTACGCCTGTGGGGATGGTGGTTGCGAAGGGCAAGTTGAGGGTGGCATAAGCCTTACCATCGGTGCTTGCGGTGAAAGTTACATCGTGACCTGCGTAGTCGGTAGATGATACTTCCTCAAACATGAAGTCGGTTGAGAATCCATGACTTGTACTATTATTTCCACCAGTAAGACGGTCAACCACACCATTTTTATCAACGCAAAGGTATTGACCATTATTAAGTGTAAGAGCACCAATTTTTTTACGTTCTTGGGTGCTTACTACGTAACTTGTAGCATCACCCCACTTATTTATAAGACCATCCTTATCGGCTGTGGTATTAACAAATTTGTAGGTGTTGTTTTCTAACTTTTGAGCAACCCACTTACCCTCTGCTCCACCAGGATAGTTCTTATTACCATCAGAATACAAAGCATAAAGGTTGTACACCTTACCATCAACGGGATAGTTGATAAGGTTAGCAAAGGGGGGAACACTTTTATAAGCAGTCTTAACATCTGCTGCGTTTGTAATATTATTCTTAACTTCGTTAATCAAAGCTTGTGAGTAGTAACCCACCTTATCGCTGATTTGGTCTGAAGAAATAATAGTTGAGTAGAGGTCAACGAAATTGGTTTTTGCAGTTGCAATTTCTGCATCTGACACCTCAGCAATTGTCCAGAGAGAGCCTCCATTTGCACTTGCTGCCTGAAAGCCACCGATACCGCGCAAACCCCAATCGGCATTGCTTCCACGAGCGTTCCAATAAGCGTCAGTTTGCTCTGCTGTAGCTGAGGCAGAAATAATAGATACATAATCAGTGGCGCCAGTTACTTCAGCAATTTTCCACTTTGTGTTTTCAGCATTGTCATTCTCCTTAATACCTACGGTATTGTTATCGTTAGCCACCTTGATAGCATAAACAACTTTTGTGTCGTCAGCGTAGGGCTTAATGGTGTAAGTACCAGTTTCACCTACAGGAGTAATGGTGAACAAGCAACTCAAGTCGAGCATATCTTTTGCAGTACAGGCCATATTGCTTGTTTGAGGCATGGCAGCTGCATAATAGAATTTACCGTTTTTGTCCGTTTGTTTCTTGTTCTTAATTGAGTACACCTTGCCAGCTGTAAATGTCTTTAAGCTTTGTGCAGACGCAAAAAGTGTGCTCACACTTAAAGCCAACGTCAATAATGTAGCTTTTCGCATAATCTTTTATTAGGTTAATTGGTTTATATATGGTTAATTATTTTGCTTGTAAAAAGTGAAAAGTAGGAACGAAGGGCTATCAGTCCTTAAAATAATAAGTAGAATACTAAAGCTTTCGTGGGGGAATGACTCATTAATAAATAAGATAAGAGCCATTCTGAAAAAATCAACTCGCAATAAAGTGTGAGTGTTTACTATCAACTGAGGAGCGAAAATTTTAAAAGCGTTGCAAAATGAACAACTAATGCTTTACAAACTTTCGTTACTTTTCGGCATCAAAAATATGAATTTACTACTTTATCCTCCAAATAAAAAAGCAGAAAAAAAACACAAACAGCATCATTTTGTTAATATACCCCCCCCCATTACTACTTAAATTGACAAATGTAAGTAGCAAAATGTCATATCCGTAAGACCTCCTTGGATAAGGGCATTATCTTTCCATCTTATACCTACTTCATTTACACCAACCATTCCGAATAGCTATGGGACTTTGATTTGTTGTGCAATCTTATCCATGGTCAAATGCCTTGTATGAAGTTTCTGTTCGTTAGGTCAGATGTTTGCCGCCAGCTTCCTTCAGATTTCACCTCACGATGAACACCCTTGCTCTTGGCTATGTAATTCCCGCTATTAGGGCTTACTCGGGACTTGCACCCGTTAGATAATGCTCATGCCGAGCGTACAAACAAGAATCCCGTTTTTCCAAACTTCGGAAAAACGGGATCCTCGATTATCTACTTATCAAATATCAATGTGCGCTAGGCGTGATGATAAACGAAAATGCTTGATCTGAATAGGGAATTAGGTATTCAGGGAAAGCTGTTGCTCCCCAAGAGTCTACGCACCCGAGCCCCATCTGTCGGCTGGAAATGTGTACCACTGTGAAAGGGCGGGGAGATAAGTCGCCTGCATGAATTTGATGTGCTTCCTTGATAGGACCTCCGTCGAGATCGGAGGTAAGGAAGGGGATGGATGTCATTTCCAGTGGTTGGGGAGCAGTGAATGTGAGTCCCTCTTGTGGTGAAGTTGAAGAGTAAACGCTCCACCAACGTACGTCCGTTTTGTTACCACATTCTTGTGGACGAATGTAGGGGGAATATTGTTCGCTGACACTTTGGTCGTAGATACCGATGAAAGTGGATGCATTTCGATCGACATAGTTTTCTATTGGTCCACGACCATAATAGTGAATCCGATCGAATGTTTGCGGCATCACTAGTGTCATGCCAAAGCGTGGCAACATGGGCTTTGAGTTAGCTTGTGGATTGACTTTTAGTTGTTGCTCTACAATGACCTGTCCCTGAGGCGTGAGTGTATAGACAAGCGTAAGATTGGCATCAACGCTAGGCATAGTATATTGTGCAGTTACTTTTCGGCAAAGACCTGAGCGTTCCTCGTTCAAACTTTTCAATTCCATCTTGGGATTTTTCCAAGCAGCGAGCTTTTGGGGAAGCGAAGCTCCATAGTCGTTGTCTGTAGGAGCACGCCAGAAATCGGGTTTAAGAGAATATCCTTGTTCAAACATGGGCTTTCCATCTATGTCGAGATAGTCAATGAGCCCCGTCTGCTTGTTGATGGTAATCGTAGTGTGGTTAGCGCTTAGACTCATACAGGCTAACTGTTCATCCTTACTGACACTAGGCGCTTTGTCCGTAGCTTTCCGTTCTAGACGAATTACAGCTGGGCGCATGGGTTGCATCGTTTGCGTGGCTGAAAGGGTGGGATAGCGATAGTCGGAGATAATAAATTCTTGTTTTGCCACGAGATGACCTGCTTTGAGAAGTGGTTCATCTTGCTTGAGTCTGTATTCTACTTGTAGTACATATTCCCCTGTGGCAGTGGGTAGCTTATATCCTTCAATTTGTAGTGTAGATTTCTTTTGAGGTTCTATTTGAAGGTTTGCCTCTGTGCCTGCGCCGACTTGCTCTCCATTACGGAAGAGGGTCCAGTTGAACGATGTGTTAGAGAGATCTTGGAAGAAATTCTCATTATAGATTTCCACTATTCCTTGCTGAGCATCTTTTAGCGTAGTCCATATATTCTGATAGAGATAACGCGCTTCATCGGCATGCGGATGGGCTTGGCGATCAGGATTAAAGAGGCCGTTGCAATTAAAATTATGATCGCTTGCAGGATAACGTCCAAAATCGCCTCCGTAAGCATATATTTCCTTTCCTTGCTTGTTCTTACTTCGAAGGCCTTGGTCTACGAAATCCCAAATGAAACCGCCTTGAAACTTTGGGTATTTTCGCACTAAATCCCAATATTTTTCCATTCCTCCTTCAGAATTTCCCATTGCATGGGCATACTCACAGAGTATCATGGGTTTTGTATTCGTGCTTTTGGCATATGTTTCACATTGTTCGGGGGTGATGTACATCTCTGCATAGATGTCTGTACCATGTGCTAAAATAGCTCTTTCGTATTGTACGGGACGTGACGGATCGTAGGCTTTTACCTCGTCGTAGGCTTTCTCGAAGTTGGGGCCATATCCGCCCTCGTTACCCAAGCTCCATGTAACAATACAGGGATGATTCTTGAGCACATGGGTGTTGTTGCGATTACGCTCTAGGTGCACTTGTTCGTAGCGTGGAACTTTGGCTAGTGTTTTCTCACCATAGCCCATTCCGTGTGTTTCGATATTCGCCTCGGCCACTACATATAGTCCGTATTGGTCGCAGAGGTCGTACCAACGTGGGTCATTCGGATAGTGGCTCGTGCGCACAGCATTAATATTGTACTCTTTCATGATACGGATATCTTGCAGCATGCGTTCCGTGCTTACCACGTAACCTCCATCTGGGTCAATTTCGTGACGATTGACCCCCTTGATGAGTACGGGCTGACCATTGACGAGAAATTGAGAACCCTTAATCTCTATCTTACGGAATCCTATGTTTTGCGTAAGGCTCTCCATTAGTCGTGAGCCGTCTGTAAGGTCGACACGAAGCTTATAGAGATGTGGAGTTTCGGCACTCCATTTTAGAGGATTCTTTATGTTCCACGTGGTATGGACTTGGTTGCCAAGGGGAATCTTCTCGGTATGAACTACTTTTCCTGCCTCATCGGTAAGCGTTAGTAGAGCTTGCTTACCTTTGCATTGGGTGGTGGAAAGATGGATATTGAGAATGCCATCTTGATAGTTGGGGGTGAGGTCGGGAGTGATAAAAATATCTGTGATATGACTCTGTGGACGGGCATAGAGATAGACTTCACGAGCAATACCCGTGAGGCGCCAAAAATCTTGGTCCTCAAAATAGGAACCATCACACCAACGCATTACCTGCATGGCAATAAGATTGTCCTGTCCTGCTATTAGGTAAGGCGTGAGGTCGAACTCAGCGGCCGACTTAGAATCCTCACTATAACCCACAAATTTGCCATTGACCCACACTGAAAGATTGGATGTGGCAGATCCTACGTGGAGATAGATTCGTTCACCCTTCCATGAGGAGGGAATGTGAATGGTCTTACGATAGGAACCAGTGTAGTTGTTTTTCTCCTCTACAAAGGGTGGATTTGGTGCAAACTGCGTGGCCCAAGCATAGCCTACATTCTTATAAATGGCATCGCCATGACCATTGAGTTCAAAGAGACCTGGTACGGGAAAGTATTCCCAATTGCTATCGTCGAAGGTGGGATGGAAGAAGTCCTTTGGCGCGTCTTGATGATTATTTACAAAACAAAATTTCCATTTCCCTTCGAGCGAAAGATAACGGGCAGAATGTAACTTATTTGCCGTTTGCGCTGCATTGACGCTTTCGTAGGCGAAGAAATCCGACCGAGGCGCTTCCGTATGGAGTCGATTGACGGAAGGGTCAAGCCAATATGGAGTAGAATTGTTCTGAGCAGTAGCTGAAAGATACCCCATGGTGAGGAATCCCAATAATAGAGAAATCTTCATGGTGAGTGAATGTATTTTGTTATGAAAATGTTCGGATGAGGGGAAACGTGAATTTATTGATTTTGTTTAATCAAGGCATAGGCTTTGTACAGCCCTAATTGTCCAGCTCGACTTAGGTCAGCGAATCCTTTTTCTTTCTCGCCCATGCGAAGGTAGAGCAAGGCGCGATTGTAATAAGCTTCAGGCAGACGTGCATCAACTTGCAGGGCTTGAGTGAAAAATTGCAATGCACTTTCATGTGCTTCCTGTTGTGCTAGAAGACATCCCGCGTTGTAGAGCACGTAGGCGTTGTCTGGGGCTAGACGTGAGGCTTGTTGCAGCGATGCAAGAGCGTAGCTAGAGTAGGATTTGCTTTGCTGCCCCGTGACGGTAGCTGCAAGGTGAACGAGTATATTGCTCCGCTGAATAAGAGCGACGATGGAAATGGAGTCGGAGGCAAGTGCTTGATTCACGTCGTTGAGTGCAGAAGTGTAATCATACCGAGCCATATGGACGGCCGACATGAGCAAGGCTTTTTCTGTGACAGATAGTAAATTGGATACGCGTTCTATTTGTCTTTCATCGCTTTCGGCATCTTGCAGATTGTGACTCTCTGTCTGTGCAGTGAATGCAAACACGCGATTACGCGTGTTGACATGTTTGTATTGATTCATTTCGGGCATAAATCCTACGGAGTGATAACCGCGTGTGTAAGTCGCACAGAATGCTGGCGTGTACATGGGCATGAATTCATCGGTCACTTTCTCATTCTGCACTTTACCAAACATCATACCGAACACATTGCGTACAGTGTCGGGGTCTTCTTGTACAAGTTGTTGATATTTATCAAGTTCGTGGTCGGAACGTAATCGTACTTTGTTACGGGTTAACGGACGGGCATTACCTGTGGCCACGTCAAGATTACGCCGAGCTACCACTGTCTCATCATTCAGTGCTCCTCGAATGTCGCCCAATTTGCGTCGTAGACTAGCGCGTTGCATGTAGCCATACATAAAATTGGGATAAATTCGTATGAGTTGTGTATAGTCAGCAACAGCTCCTTTATAGTTGCCCACTTTGGCTCGGATTTGTGCACGATTGTAGAGAGCCAATGTGTTACGAGGTTCTGTCTGAATGATAAAGTCAAAGTCGGAGAGAGCATTATTGAGATCTCCCACGAAGTAGCGTAACAACCCTCGATTATAATGAGCAACAAAATGCGTGGGCTGTAATTTGATGGTATGGTCGTAATCGGCAATAGCTTGGCTAAATTTACCTAGGGCATGTCTAGCTTGAGCTCGGGCAATGTATAGTTCAAAGTCGTTGGATTGATATAGAATAGCCTGCGAAAGGCAAGAATCCGCCAACGCATAATGTTCTTTTCCTAATTCATATCGTCCTTTAAATGACCAAGCATTGGCTTCTTTGGGATTAACTTCTAGCAGGCGATCAATCCAATGTATTCCTTGCAACGTGTCCTTCTGTTCCATCGCACTTTGCGCCTTCACAAGATATGTACGATAATATTTAGGCCACTTTTGAATCATAAATGTGAGATCGGAATCTGCCTGTGCATAATTTTTGAGCTGTAAGTAGCAAAGCGAACGATTGTAGCGCACACTCTGATCCTCTGGATTTTCTTTCAACACCCGTGTATAATCGGCGATGGCTCCTTGGTAGTCATTGTTATGGATGCGACATAGTCCTCGGAGTTGGTAAACCTCCATGATGAATGGATTTAACTCAAGACTTTTGTTACAATCGCTTTCCGCTCCGTGATAGTCCTCTAACGTGAATTTTGCATAGGCGCGATAATAGTAGGGAGCAGAGAGAAAAGGTTTGCTCTCAATTGCACGATTGAAATATTGTATAGCTGTGATATAGTCGTCGGCTCCTAACGCATTCCGTCCCATATTGGTCATACTTTCTGCATCTATCTGGGCACGCAAAGGCATTGAGGCAATGAATATATGTAGGCATATAATAAAGGCATACTTGCTCACACCATTAAAGATGTGAAACACGTATGCCTGTATGTTTCTAATAGAATTGAACATAACCTATCTATGATGTGTTCAACACGTTGTGTTTGAAAGCGTCGTTCCATTTTGACGATGCTCATCTATTCATGAAGGGTTCTATGATCCAATAGGACTTGCAAAACTTCATGAATGACTATTTCTTCGGGCTCTTCACCTTGTAGGCGCAGCGGAATTTACCTTTAAGCATTTGTGAGAGTTTGCTGCGAATCATTTGTTTGCGAAGAGCAGAGATACGATCTATGAAAAGATGTGCATCCAAATGATCGAACTCGTGTTGCATCACACGGGCAAGAAAACCATCTACCCATTCATCGTGTTCGACAAAGTCCTCGTCTAGATATTTTACATGAATGCGCGTTGGACGACGTACAGGCTCATTAATACCTGGCAAGCTCAAACAACCTTCGTCCATGAGCTTCGTTTCCGTATCATCGTACTCTATGATATGTGGGTTGATGTAAGCCTTATTAAATCCTTCGTATTCGGGATAGTCGTCTTTTAATACATCGAGCGTAATCACAACTACACGGATGGCCTTGCCTATCTGAGGTGCTGCTAGGCCAACTCCATCACTGTGGTACATGGTTTCAAACATGTCGGCAATCAACTGCTTGAGCTCTGGATAATCGGGCGTAATGTCCTCGCATTCCTTGCGCAATACAGGCATGCCGTATGTGTAAATGGGAAGAATCATATATTTGTCTGTTGTTAAATTAGAAGAGAGAATCGTTAATAACTAATTGACCTTACCTTGATGCCAACGAATCTAGTAGACTACTTTGTTTCTGAGTAGATTTTTTCTTGTATAGAAATCTCCACAATTATGGCGAATGATTAGCGTCTTTGTTCCATATAATTTTGAAGAATAATGCAAGCACTGATTTCGTCAACGAGCCCTTTGTCCGTCTGTCTGCGCTTCTTGCCTATACCACTATCTAGAATGGCTTTGTGAGCCAATACGGAGGTGAATCTCTCATCGTAGAAGTCAACGGGAATCTGCGGAAAGCACTTCTTGAGCTTTTCAGAAAACGTCAATACTCTTTTCTGATTTTCAGATGGCAAGCCATTGGGTTGGGTGGGTAGTCCGATGACTATTTTCTCTACTTCCTCACGACTCACGTAGTCTTTCAAGAATCGAAGTAATTCTTGCGTATCGACCGTGGTTAATCCGTTGGCAATAATCTGAGAAGGGTCTGTCACGGCAATACCAGTTCGCTTCTTGCCGTAGTCTATAGAAAGAATGCGCATGAATATTATTTTGTCTTGCTCCTTTTATTCTTTACGTGTTGTCTTAAATTAGGATACATGATAATAAGTTTGCGAACAAGCAAGTCTCACTAGTTAATCATTTCTTTATACAGATTCGTGTAACGAAAAGAATTGGTCACATGTTTCCTTTATGTAATCAATGGTTGTCCCTTTGAATAAGGATTAGTTCGTATCTAAACTTGGCATTGTGTAATGATGTATAGAAAAAGAATCTGCCTTATGAAATCGTATTCACTTTCATGATGGTATACGTACTTCTTCCTATTTCAGATTCTCCTAATCCTTATAGAATACAAGAAAAGGGTGCGCGTTTTTGTATGAGCGCACATCCTTTTCCCTTATTTATTTAGTAAGTACTATTCGGATTCCTTTATTTTATCATGTCACATCCCATGTAAGGTTGTAATGCCTTCGGAATGCGAATGCCTTCGGGAGTTTGGAAGTCTTCAAGCAGAGCCGCTACAATGCGCGGAAGAGCCAATGCAGAACCATTAAGCGTGTGGCAGAGATGAATCTTCTTGTCGCTACCGCGATAGCGGCATTGCAAACGATTTGCTTGATAAGTGTCGAAGTTGGATACAGAACTTACTTCCAACCAGCGCTTTTGGGCTTCGCTATAAACTTCAAAGTCATAGCAGATAGAAGAGGTAAAACTCATATCACCACCACACAGACGAAGAATGCGGTAAGGGAGTTCGAGCTTCTGAAGCAAACCTTCTACATGAGCTAGCATTTCTTGATGTGACTGTTCTGAATGCTCGGGAGTATCGATGCGTACGATTTCAATTTTTGAAAATTCGTGCAGACGATTTAGCCCACGTACATCTTTACCATAGCTACCAGCCTCGCGACGGAAGCATTCTGTATAAGCGCAATTTTTAATAGGGAGTTGGTCTTCGCTTAGGATTACATCGCGATAGATATTCGTTACGGGTACTTCGGCAGTAGGAATCAAGTAAAGGTCGTCTACTTCGCAATGATACATCTGACCTTCCTTATCGGGTAACTGTCCTGTACCAAACCCTGAAGCTGCATTGACCACTGTAGGTGGCATAATCTCTGTATATCCAGCTTCACGCGCTTGATCCAAGAAAAAGTTAATCAAAGCACGCTGTAAACGTGCCCCCATACCAATATATACAGGGAAACCAGCACCTGAAATCTTCACTCCAAGATCGAAGTCTATGAGATTGTACTTTTTAGCCAATTCCCAATGGGGAAGAGCATTTTGAGGAAGTTCTGTGTCGTGTCCACCAGTTTTAACCACTAGATTGTCTTCTGCGCTAACACCTTCGGGCACAATATCGTAAGGTACATTCGGAATGGTATAGAGCAAGTTACGTTTGTCTTCTTCTGCTTGCTTCATTACTTCTTCCAAGTCCTTACTCTTCGTTTTGATAGAAGCCACTTCCTGCTTTGCAGCTTCTGCTTCTTCTTTTTTCCCTTCTTTCATCAAGCCGCCAATACTCTTTGAGAGCGTCTTGACTTTTGCATTCAGACTATCAAGTTCGGCCTGTGCTTCTTTGCGTTTATTATCGAAAGCGAGCACGTTATCAATGGCTTCACGTGCGCCTTTAAAGTGCTTCTTTTCCAAGCCGCGTATCACGGCTTCTTTGTCATCTGTGATTTGTTTGATTGTAAGCATGACTTTTTCTCTTATGTTGTTGACCGCAAAAGTAACACTTTTTATTCAAAAAAGAGACTATTCCTTTCTAAATATCCCTTACAATAATGCTTTCTCTTATTTTTCAGATGCTATTCTTTTATTTCACGTTCTTTCTTTTCGTCTTTATTGCTCGAACTAAATCCTCGTATTTTGTATTTACCCGTCTATCATAAATTCAGCAAGTGGGTATTACGCTAACGTCGTGTAATACCCACTTGCTGAATAGAGTACATTATAATGTGATAATGCACACATATTAGGATGATATTTTACATCATTACTTGATTCAAGGAATAGTTGCCCATTATTTTAGAGCGATCCACATGACCGCGGATGCCAGGCACACTTCCTGTTGAAGTGTATTGCCACATGATATAATCTTTCCCATCGTTAAGGGTAGGGGAGTCGCTACGATAACGTGCTATCATAAAATGATAGTCTTTAAATTCTCCTTGTAAGTAACGATTATAGAAATTATGGTACGTATAGAGCAAAGGCTTTTTTCCATAATATTCTGTTACTTTCTCTACAAAGGCGCGCAAGTCTGCAATAAAAGCATCAGATGATACGGAACCTCTGTGCTCAATGTCAATGATAGGCACCAAATCCTGCTCATCCATCTTTACGACGGACGTCATGTTGTTGAACTGCTTCTTCCAGTCTACGTTTGGGCGATAGAAATGATAGCTTCCCACGCTCAAGCCTACTCGGCGAGCTTCATTTAGGTTTCGCTCATAAGTATCGTCTACAAGCGAGGCACCTTCAGTAGCTTTGAGGTAAACGTAGGATATTGGTGTTCCATCTACCACTTGATCCCAATTTATGCTTCCTTGGTAGTGTGACACGTCAATTCCCTCCTTGTATTTGGAGTTAATGCGAGCATTGGAAGTGCGGATAAACACAGCTGCTGCATGCATCATACGTTTCTCTCCTACAGCTTTTTGAGCCATGGCATCAGGTTCTGTAGCTACGTAAGCAGCCATACCTTTACCATGATCCTTGTCTTTCTTGCGTGCAAGTGCATTTGTCGGAATGAACATCAATGCCGACATCAGTAATGCACTACAAGTGTATATATGTAGATTATTTCTAAAGTTCCTTTTCTTCTCCATGCTTGCAAAGTTAGCAGATTATTTGAAAATCACAAAGAAACTCGATTATTTTTTATACTATTTTAGTATGCTTGGGGAATATGTAATCAATTGAATCTGATACATCTTTTATCTCTTTCCTAAAAATAGCTTGTTTGTGATGGCATTTTGTTTGAGAATAATAGTGATTCCTAATGTTAGAAATAATACCATAAAAAATGATAGAGGCACAGAAAACGATGTATTTGTAATGCTATAAAAATCCCTTTTTACGCTATAATCGTAAATTAGAGATGAAAATATATAGATTCCTAGTGTGTGCTGACCCACGTAGGATAATATTTTCCATACATATAGGGAATGCCATTTTTTCGTTATCCATTTCATTAAAAGGAGGAGCAGCATGCTACCTACCAGCCCTATTATTGTGCGATAAGTATCTATTACTACTTGCAGAGGAATATCCCAACCATGTTTTTTCCAAAGTGAGCATTTGGTGGTGTATACATAGCACGAATGATTGTAAAAAGGCAAAAGTATTAGGAAAGCAATAAAGAGAGTTATTAGTATTTTCCATCTGTTTGCTGCGAAGTTATACTTCTCATTATTCTCGGCCACAATTGCTCCTAGTAGAAATGCGGGAAAAGTGAATTTCGCATAAGCGAAAGATACCCAAAAATCGGGAACAAGCAACATGACAACGAATGTTCCAACATAAGCTATCTTGTAGCTTATTTTTTTCTTTTTAAAGGCATAAAGAGTGAGAGAGGATAGCCATACAGCCCATAAGAACCAAAGACTTGCAACAAAATTATGAAAGAATTCCATTATCGAAAAGCCACTAGTCGACCATTCATAGCCTGTGATTATAAGGCTATAGGAGAGAATGGGTAAAAGTAATGATTGCGTCTTATTCCTTACGAAATCATGTACATTATATTTCTGTATGGATTTTACACAAAAATATCCGCTTATGAGCATGAACAGAGGCATATGAAAACTATAAATAAACTTGAATATGGGATTTGCCCAATAAAGCCCCTGTTCATAATAAGTTTCTCCGTTGTGATATTGTATGCTATGACCTATAATTACAAGGAGAATGGTAAATCCCTTTATAATGTCCCAATATGGGTCTCTTTGTGTTTTTTTTCTCTTGGAAATCATTTCCATGTTCTATACGAATGTATTCTAATCGGGGTGATTTTAAAAATCGTGCATAACGTTTGATGTCGTTCTGTATAATAATAGACGAATATAAGCAGAATAGCACATCATTATATGGACGCACTATTCTGCTTTTCTCGTTCTCAAATTATCTTTATATCCTTATTCACTGAAATAGGCTTTCGGAAGCTGACGACAATTATAAGTGGAGGCCATTACTTCTCCATAAGCACCAGCAGAACGGAAAGCAATAAAGTCGCCACGATGGGTAACCGGTAAAAGTTCATCTGTACTGAACACATCGCTACTTTCGCATATAGGTCCCACCACATCGTATGTATCGGTTGCACTATCTGTCGTAGCAGAAATATTTTGTGTAAAGTGGTGAGAACCATACATGGCCGGCCGTACTAATTCTGTGAAGCCTGCATCTACAATTACGAATTTTTTCGTATGACCTTCTTTGACATATAGAGTACGCGCAATAAGAGAACCACATTGAGCGACAACACTACGTCCCAACTCAAAGTGTAGTTGCTGTCCCTCGCGAAGTTGCAGGTGCTGCTCAAATAAGTCGAAATAGCCTTTAAAGTCGGGGATGGGATTTACGTCAGGATTGTTGTAGTCAATACCTAAGCCACCGCCTACATTTATATTGGCAGTTTGTATACCTTCTTTGTCGAGCAAATTTTGGAGTTCGTTGATACGATTACACAAAGCTACGTACACCGAAAGGTCTAGAATTTGGCTACCGATGTGAAAATGAAGTCCTGCATATTCCACAGCGTCCAATGATTGTGCCTTTCGAATGGCAGGAATCATATCTTCCATGGCAATACCAAACTTATTCTCGTTTAAACCAGTTGTAATCTTGGCATGTGTATGTGCGTCAACATTAGGATTGATGCGGAAAGCAACACGTGCTTTTTTCCCCATCTCGTGAGCTATCTCGTTGATTACTTCCAGCTCTGGTAAACTTTCTACATTGAAACAAAAAATATCCTTTTCCAATGCAGTACGAATTTCTTTATCGCTCTTTCCGACCCCTGCATACACAATCTTTTGACCATCAAAACCTGCTTTACTTGCAGCTTCAATTTCTCCACCTGAAACGCAGTCGGCTCCTAATCCCGACTGAGCTATGATCTTCATGATACGTGGATTGGCATTAGCCTTTATGGCATAATGTACGTGAAAGTTCTTTCGGTGATCAGTTTCTGCATGAATGGCTTTAAGTGTTTCATTCAGATTGCCAAGGTCGTAGTAGTAAAAAGGAGTGTCTAGTTTAGTGAATTTTGTGATGGGAAAAGTCATTACTTTGAAGTTTGTTGGTTGTTGAAAAGTTTTTCGCTCAGAGCGCACAGAGCCTCTTTCTTGTCGGATTCTCGTACAAGGAAAGAGATGTTGTGATTACTGCCTCCATAGGCAATCATTCTTACGGGAATTTGCGCCAAAGCCTCTGTTACCAAAGTTTCAAAGCCTACGTTGCCCCATCTCAAGTCGCCTACAACGCAGATGATACACATGTTCTCATCAATGCTGACGGTGCCATATTTCTTGAGTTCTTCTACGATGTTAGCCAAATGTGCGTTATTATCAATTGTTAGCGTTACGCCAACTTCGCTCGTAGTCACCATATCTACCGGTGTATGGTTTACTTCGAATGTCTCGAACAATTTATGCAAGAAACCTGTGGCGAGGAGCATACGAGAAGATACTATCTTGATGGCTGTAATATTGTCCTTTGCTGCCACTGCTTTGATGGTTCCTTTCTGCATTTGGTCGTTGATGATGGTGCCAGGTGCGGATGGATCCATCGTGTTGAGCAAGCGCACGGGAACTCCTGCATAGTGAGCAGGCTGAATACAAGTGGGATGGAGTATTTTAGCTCCAAAGTATGCCAATTCTGCAGCTTCTTCAAAGTTGAGTTGACGTACAGGAGTGGTATTAGGCACATAGCGAGGGTCATTGTTGTGCATACCATCAATGTCTGTCCAAATTTGAATTTCTTCAGCACGAAGCACGGCACCTACCAAACAAGCGGTATAGTCAGAGCCACCACGTTGTAGATTGTCCACATCGCCATTGATATTGCGGCAGATAAAGCCTTGTGTAATGTAGAGCTCGTAGCCATCGTTCTTCTTCAGAATGTCAGTGATATGCTCTTTAATATAAGCCATATCAGGCTCTCCATTGCTTTCGGTACGCATGAAGTTGAGTGCAGGAATTAGCATTACCTTCACCCCTTGTTCTTTCAAGTAGTTAGTCACCATATTGGTGCTCATCAATTCGCCCTGCGCAAGGATTTCCTTTTCTAGTTTGTCAGAATATTCTTGTGTTGTTAAGTTATGAAGGTGCATGAAGATATCAAGCAGGAGCGCATTGGTCTTCTCCTTGTTCTCTTCTTTGCTATAGAGTTCTTCCACGTGTTGCTTGTAGAGTGTGCGCAATTTGTTGATTACGTTGCCCGCAGCTTCTAGATTGTGTTTTTTTATGTAGTCTGCAATTTCTACCAACGAGTTGGTCGTTCCCGACATGGCCGAGAGTACCACAATCTTACGATCACCGTCAGTAATCAGTTGACATACATCTTTCATCCTCTGCGGAGAACCTACCGAGGTACCGCCGAACTTCAGAATTTTCATAGCTTTATCTTTTTGTTATGGTTACTTATTTTATTTATCTAGAACGTTCCTTTTGTTCAGTCCTTTCAAGGAGTATTTATTCCGTTTCTGATTCGATGGCCACATTGTAATCACTTGTGACTTCCTTTACGGTACCGTCTTCACAACGATATACAATACCGGGGAACTCTGAGAGCAAATTCAGATTGTGTGTCACCATGACTACGGCAGCACCTTGTTCGCGTACTGACTGAAGAATACGCATGATTTGACGACTTGTTTCTGGATCAAGATTTCCTGTTGGTTCATCAGCCAAAACTATACGTGGATTGTTAAGCAAGGCTCGCGCTATACATACGCGTTGTTGTTCACCGCCCGAAAGTTCGTGCGGGAAACTATGTATTTTATCGGCCAATCCCACCATCTCGAGAACTTCTTGTATACGTCCAGGGCGATTTTTCTTTTTCCATCCTGTGGCTTTCAGAACGAAATCAAGGTTTTGTTCTACCGTCATTTCTCTGAGCAACTGGAAATCTTGGAATATGATACCTAGTTGTTTGCGTAGTTGCGGAAGTTGATGCGTTTTGAGTTTATTGATATCAAACTCTAGCACATTACCTTCACCCGCTTCGGCAGACAATTCGCCGTAAAGGATGCGTAGCAGAGAAGTTTTTCCGCTGCCCACCTTACCTATTATATATATAAAGTCGTTGTCATCTACGCAGAAGTTCACCCCTTTTAAAATAGAATGATCTTCATGCTGCAGTACGATATCGTGCAATTCTATGAGCATATTCTTCAAGTATTATTGAAGAGCATTTGTTGTTCTCCAAAGGGTTATTTAGTCTAATTTTAGCACAGCCAAGAATGCTTTTTGAGGCACTTGTACATTGCCAATCTCCTTCATACGTTTCTTTCCTCGTTTCTGTTTCTCAAGAAGTTTTCGTTTACGACTGATATCACCACCATAGCATTTGGCTGTCACATCTTTACGTACTTGCTTTACGGTTTCACGGGCAATGATTTTGGCACCAATAGCCGCTTGAATGGCAATGTCAAACTGCTGACGAGGAAGCAACTCTTTCAGCTTTTCACACATGCGTCGTCCAAAGTACACTGAGTTGTCCACGTGAGTTAAAGTAGAGAGCGCATCAACGGGTTCTCCGTTGAGTAGAATGTCTAGTTTTACGAGTTTGGAAGGACGGAATCCAATGGGGTGGTAGTCGAACGAGGCATAACCTTTCGAGATACTCTTTAGCTTATCATAGAAATCAATCACGATTTCAGCCAGCGGCATGTCGTAATATAATTCTACGCGATCGCCCGAAACGTATTCCTGTTTTACCAATTCCCCTCTTTTACCCAAACAGAGTGTCATAATATTGCCAATATATTCTGTGCGTGTGATGATAGAGGCACGGATATAGGGTTCTTCGATATGATCAATCTCTGTCTGGTCGGGCATACCTGCGGGATTATGTACTTCCGTCATCTCGCCATGCTTATCGTAAATATTATAACTTACGTTGGGCACCGTAGTAATTACGTTCATATTGAATTCACGATCCAAGCGTTCCTGCACGATCTCCATATGTAGAAGACCTAGAAAACCGCAACGGAAGCCAAAGCCCAAAGCGACAGATGATTCAGGTTGAAAAGTCAATGACGCGTCATTTAGCTGAAGTTTTTCAAGACTTGCACGAAGTTGTTCAAAATCTTCTGTTTCAATAGGATAAACACCAGCAAAGACCATAGGTTTCACTTCTTCAAACCCAGCAATTGCTTTTTTACATGGATTCTCAACGCTTGTTATCGTATCGCCCACTTTCACTTCGGTGGCCGTTTTAATACCACTTACAATATAACCCACGTCGCCGCATTTTAGTTCTTTGCGAGGCGATAGATCCATCTTGAGCACACCAATTTCATCAGCATGATAGCTTTTTTGCGTGTTGACAAAGATAACGTCTTCATCCTTATGGATGCAGCCATTTTCAATCTTAAAGTACGCAATAATTCCCCGAAAAGGATTGAACACGGAGTCAAAGATAAGAGCTTGTAATGGTGCTTTCTCGTCTCCCGTGGGAGCCGGGATACGTTCCACAACGGCACGCAAGATGTTATCTACTCCTTCTCCAGTCTTACCCGAAGCACGAAGAATTTCCTCACGCTTGCAACCTAAGAGATCGATAATTTCGTCTTCCACTTCTTCGGGCATAGAGTTCACCATGTCACATTTGCTCAACACGGGGATAATTTCCAAATTGTGTTCAATGGCCATGTACAGATTGGAAATCGTTTGGGCTTGCACACCTTGTGTAGAGTCCACGAGAAGCAGGCATCCCTCGCAGGCCGCAATACTTCTTGATACCTCGTAGGCAAAATCGACGTGTCCCGGAGTATCAATCAAGTTGAGACGATAAGTCTCACCATCGAGCTGATATTCCATCTGAATGGCATGACTTTTAATCGTGATACCACGTTCACGTTCCAAATCCATGTCATCAAGCATTTGTCCTTCGGTCACTTTAACCGTTTGAGTACGTTCTAGTAATCGGTCTGCCAATGTGCTTTTGCCATGGTCAATGTGTGCAATGATGCAAAAGTTGCGTATATGATTCATTATTGTCTTTGTTGGCGAGAATTAGGAGGTTGACGGAATAATAAGATTAAGTGTGATAAAGGTAGCTTTTCTCGTTCGTATAATTAATTAAGAACAAAATACAAGGATATGTCGATCCATAAACACTTGTCAACCTATTATCTAATTCCGCCAACGTTTATATGTTAGTTCGTGGAGTGGGGAGGAGATAGAAGTCAAAACTTCTCAGACTCTTCAAAGCTAACAGCGCGTTTCAGATCCTTTTCGCTTAGGATAACTTCTTCGCCCTTGATAGGCCAGTCAATTCCAATCGTCGGATCATTATATCGAATGGAACATTCTGTTTCGGGCGCATAGCGATTGTCCACCTTGTAAGTAAACACAGCAGTGTCGCTTAGTACTTGGAACCCATGAGCGAAGCCACGCGGTATAAAAAGTTGTTTCTTATTCTCGGCAGATAGTTCTACCATTACGTATTTACCAAAGGTGGGAGAGTCCTTGCGCAAATCTACAGCCACATCTACCACCGTACCTTGAAGCACGCGTACAAGTTTGGCTTGTGAGGCTTCGCCTTTCTGAAAATGCAAACCACGGAGTACACCTCGTGAAGACATTGATTGGTTGTCTTGCACGAAATGTACTTCGTGGCCTATTGCGCGGTTGAAATCCTCTTCGCGCCAAGTTTCCATAAAATATCCACGCGCATCTTCAAAAACACGCGGTTCTAATACCCACACATCTGGTATTGCTGTCTTGATATATTCCATGTATTCTATTTTAATTGACGATAAGTTGACGGATAGCTAGCTAAGAATGATTGGTCACTATTATTGTATATTATTTACAATAAATTCTTATGGCTAAAGTTTTCTTATCTGCTTTCCGTCCACTTTTCGTTTAACTCATTCGTCTACTTTTTGTAAACTCGTTGCCTTACAAACAGATTCAATTAAAAGATAGTGATTATTCAATCACCACCTTGCCTTCTTTTACTTCTGTATGGAAATCAGTCTGTCCTGGATGCTCCATAATGAAGTCGCAGAGAGGGTCTTCCAAATTGTGCTGAATAGAACGTTTTAGCGAACGAGCCCCATACTGCGCGTCAAAGCCCTTGTCAACGATGACATTCTTTGTTTGCTCGTCTATACTGAGATGGAATCCGTTTTGCGTCATCCGATTCATCAAGTCGTTTAATTCAATTTGGGCAATTTGCAGAGCACTTTCCTTATTCAAAGGGTTAAACATGATAATGTCGTCCAATCGGTTTAAAAACTCTGGAGCGAATTGTTTACGTAGCGTCTTGAGGATGATGCTTTCCGCTGTATCGCTGTTCATTTCTCCCTGTGTTCGGCCAAATCCTATGCCCGACCCAAATTCACGTAATTGACGTGTTCCACTATTGGATGTTAGGATGATGATGGTGTTGCGAAAGTCTACGGTAGTGCCGTTACCATCCGTCATACGTCCTTCGTCCATCACTTGCAAAAGTGTATTAAATACGTCAGGGTGAGCTTTCTCTATTTCATCGAGTAATATAACTGAATAGGGATGACGTCTTACGCGCTCTGTTAGTTGCCCGCCTTCTTCGTAGCCTACATAGCCTGGAGGCGCGCCAACTAATCGACTTACGCTGTACTTTTCACCATATTCGCTCATATCCACTCGAATCAAAGCGTCCTTAGAGCCAAACATCCATTCGGCCAAACATTTTACAAGATGGGTCTTACCTACACCCGTAGGACCAACGAAGAGGAATGTCCCGATTGGACGATCGTTGCCTTTCAGTCCGATACGACTACGCGTGATAGCACGCGTAAGTCGTTCGATGGCTTTATCTTGTGCAATTACTTTCTGTGAAAGCGCACCGCGCATCCCTTTAAGGCGTTTCCCTTCATCGGTAGCAATACGCGTGGCAGGTACGCCACTCATCATCGACACGACTTCGGCCACAGCTTCAGCATCTACTTCGCTTGGATGGTTCTTCTGTTGATTCTGCCACTCATCGGTGGCTACATCCATTTTTCTTGTCAATTCTTGAACCTGATCTCGCAGGTTGGCTGCAAGTTCGTAGTTCTGCTCTTTAGCTGCTTGCATTTTCTGCTCACGCAGATTGTCAATGTGCTGTTGAAGTTCCTCTAATTCCTTGGGTTTGCTATTAACTGCAAGGTGCATACGTGCACCCACTTCATCCAATGCATCAATCGCTTTATCTGGGAGCGCACGATCAGTCACATAGCGAATGGTCAAATCTACACACGCTTTCAGTGCTTCGTCTGTATATGACACATTGTGATGGTCTTCGTATCGCTTCTTTATATTGTGCAAGATAGTCAGTGTTTCCTCAGCCGTAGTTGGTTCTAGCATAATCTTTTGAAAACGTCGGTCGAGAGCACCATCTTTTTCAATAGTTTTCTTAAACTCATTGATTGTAGTGGCGCCAATGCACTGAATTTCACCTCGAGCTAGAGCGGGCTTCAATATGTTCGCAGCATCAAGGCTTCCTGGAGCCGATCCTGCCCCTATAATAGTGTGAATCTCATCGATGAAGAGGATGATTTCCGGGTGGGTTTGAAGTTCCTTTATCAATCGACGTAGGCGCTCTTCAAATTGTCCACGATACTGTGTGCCAGCCACAATAGTTGCCATGTTGAGCGAGACAATACGTTTCCCGTCAAGTAAATGAGGCACATTGTGCTCTGCAATTCTCTCGGCCAAGCCTTCCACAATAGCACTTTTGCCTACACCAGGTTCACCTATAATAATTGGGTTATTCTTCTTTCTGCGGCAAAGAATCTGCACAATGCGTTCAATTTCTTTTTCTCGACCCACTACGGGATCTAGACCTCCATTTTCCGCCACCTTAGTCAAGTCTGTGCCAAAGTTGTCGGTAATAGGAGTGTCGCTGTCGCTTTTCTTTTGCGCTGTATTGGTTCTATTATTTGCAGCTTGCTGGCTTCCGCCTTCCATATCATCGGGGAAGGGGCTATTATCTTCGTTAGGAAAACTAAAGTCGTCCTGTGGAGTTATGGATTCTTTTTGTATAAAAGCCTCTTGTGCCTTTTCGTACGTAATACCATAACTCATCAAAAAAGCCTTGGCATCGTTTTGGCGGTCGTGTAAAATGGAAAGGATTATCAATTCTTCGTTTTCACAACGTCCTTTGTAAAGCTTATACTCTAATGCGAGCAAACGCACTATACGAGTACAATTCGTATCAAAATCTACATGAGCAAAGTCTCCGTTTGTTTCAACTAAATCCAAAAGTTCGTTACTCTTTTCCGAATTCTCTGTCATCATCTTTCGCACAACTGCAAGCATTGCATCAATGTCCACATTGATCGCCTTAAATATCTCAACGATTCGTTCATTCTTCAAAGCTGTGAACAATAGGCAAATCGTTGTTACCTGTGAAAATCCAAATTTTAAAGCCTCCGCCTTGCTCTCTTCGAGTAAGCGGGTTGTTCCTGCGGGTATTTCAAACTTCATAATATTGTTCCTGTTATATTTAGTCAAAGGATAATGCAATTTACATGCCATCTTGCATCTTCCTCATTCTTTTATTTGCTTGCCCTTCTATTCTATATAATGCAATTCGCCATTATTGCTTTTGCCAACTAAGATGGAATTTGACAAGCAAATCAATCACCCATCCTTAGACAACCATATAAATACATATATAATATATATATAGGTAGCATTTTGTGATAAATTCCAAGGATGAAAGCAAAAGTCTATCTATCCAACAGCGGTACTCCTTCGCAGGGAAATAAACCGAAATGCTTTCCCAACTTTTCTAACCATATAACCCGAGGAGGTCGTTTGAACACCTCAGAGGTGAATATTAGAATAGAAGGAATGGCAAAAATAGAATAGCATAATTACTAATCTGTATCGGACAAAGTATGTATTCCCCTTTGCCTAAGAGCGCTAATAGTTTGTAGAGCATGCAAGCATCTTTTAGTGTGTCAATCCTGTTGAAATGCTGCTTTATAAGGGTATTTTAGGGTACAAAAATACATATTATCTTTGAAATGACAATGTATTTTATTCTGAAAGGGCGATTGGAAGGTGAATCTGGGCTGCATTCTTCTTTCTGCGTAGATAGAATTTTCCTCCCTGTAAAACGAGAAAATGCGTAGATTGCGAACAGAGCATTTCAAAGCTCGTCATTATCATACTAAAACCTAGGCCATCCCGTTTCTCTTTGAAGATTTTCCCATCGTTCACTGAGCATTGAAAGCTTTACCACAGGCCTGTGGTAGCGCTGCCGGACGGCAGCGGCAGCTCTACCGCTCGGCAGCGGTAGAGCAGTCGATGGGCGGTGAACGACGGGAAGATGTACATCTGAGGACAGCAAAGACGAAGTTTTAAGTCGTCGCTCTGAAGGGGATTGGGTAATGTTACACTCCGCAAAGCAGACAAATTGGTAAAGACTTCACCCATACTCACAGATTAGGAGGTGATGACGCGCATACAAAGTATTCTGTATTCTTGCGGAATATCTTAATTAGGGGAAAGAATGATAAAGTCTATCTATAAAATGTCGTAATTAAGTAAAGATAGCGAATGTTTTTCAACACGATATATAACGAAGTCATTACAGAAAATGGATAAACACACGACAGTAAATCACGTTACTATGATTTTTTTTCGTACATTTGCAATAATATTGAGTTATTGTGACTATTAAGAATAGAATAACCTTATAAGAAATAATATTTCTGTACGGATTCCATCATGCTGGCAGAATATTGAATATAAACTTTAAAGGAACGAATTAAAATACATGATACTGAAAAGAATCATTGTGGCATTGACATTGTCGCTTTCTCTGTTTGCAACGCTTTATGCACAGTCAACCATGACAGACAATCAAGTGATGCAGTTTATGGTTAAAGAAAATGCACGCGGTACTTCACGTGCAGAAATTGTGACCAAACTCATGGAACGTGGTGTGCAGATAGATCAAATCCGTCGTATTCGTGATAAATACGAAAAGCAGAAAAATGGCAATATTCCTGGTGCACGTAATATCTCTGGAGTATCAAATGATGATTCACGTATGCGTCGAAATAATGGTGACAAACGTGAGTTGGAGTTAAAGGGCGCAGGACAGCGTAAAGCACAAACACAAAAGGTAGACGTCAACACGATGTCGCCCTCGCAACTTCGTAAGTATCAGCGTCAACAACGAAGTGAATATTTCGATGAGATGGAAGAACTTTTGCCCGACTCTCTAGATGGGCTGAAATTTCCTGAAGATGAGAATGTAGAGGCAAAGCACAAAGGACGTGAAGTCTTTGGACGCAATATATTTAATAATCGTAAGCTCTCTTTCGAGCCTAATATGAATATCGCCACTCCACAAGACTATCGACTTGGGCCTGGTGATGCTGTATATGTGGATGTGTGGGGTGCTTCGCAAGAAAGATTTGAAAGTACCGTTTCGCCTGATGGAACGATTAATATTGAATCGTATGGTCCAATCAGCGTTGACGGACTGACTGTAGCACAAGCCAATCAAAAACTGCGTTCTACTGTAGGTGCGCGATATAGTGGATCGAATATTCGACTCACTGTGGGACAGACTAGAACAATCTCCGTGAATGTAATGGGTGAAGTAAAAGTCCCTGGAACATATACACTTTCAGCTTTTGCCACAGTGTTCAATGCCTTGTATATGGCAGGCGGAACGAACGAAATAGGTACCCTTCGTAATATTAAAATTTATCGTAAGGGTCGACTGATTTCTACTTGCGATATTTATGGCTACATTTTGAATGGCGATATGAAAGGCAACGTTCGTTTGACCTCTGGTGATGTAATCATCGTGGGACCTTATGAATGTTTGGTGAATATCACAGGCAAGGTAAAACGCCCAATGTACTATGAAATGACTTCCAAAGAAAGTGTAGGAACATTGATTAAGTACGCAGGTGGATTCACTGGAGATGCTTATCAGGGCAACATCCGATTAATGCGTAAGTCGGGTGGGGAATTATCAGTATACTCTATTGATGATTTTGAACGCAATTCATTCCAACTAACTGATGGTGATTCAGTCTCGGTAGACTCTGTGTTGCAGCGCTATAGTAATATGGTAGAAGTAAAAGGTGCTGTGATGCGTCCGGGGATGTATCAGATGAATGGCAGCATAACGACGGTTCGTGAACTTCTTGAAGCAGCTGGTGGTTTAGCCGAAGATGCTTTTACTAATCGAGGATTTATACATCGTATGAAAGAAGACCGTACCTTAGAATCTATTGACCTTGACATCAATGGCATTCTGAAACATACGGTAGCTGATATTCCTTTGAAGAATGAAGATGTACTTTACGTTCCTTCTAGGAAAATTATGCAAAAAGAGCGAACACTCTCAATTAATGGAGAAGTGAATTATCCTGGTATATACGATTATGCTGATAATACTACGCTCGAAACGTTTATTCTTCAAGCTGGCGGTCTGAAAGATGCAGCTTCTATTGTCAAGGTAGATGTGTCGCGCAGGATTCGCAACAATAAGGCGATAGAGTCTACTCAACAAGTGGCAAAATTGTATAGTTTCTCATTGAAAGATGGTTTCGTGGTAGATGGTACACAGAATTTCATATTGGAACCTTTCGACGAAATCTATGTACGTCGTTCTCCAGGATATACCGAACAACAGCATGTCGTTGTAGAGGGTGAGGTAACTTTCTCTGGAACTTACACGTTGGGCAATAAGGGCATGCGTCTGAGTGATCTTATCAGAGAGTCGGGTGGACTTACAAAGGAAGCTTATGCAATGGGTGCCCACCTGGAACGCACATTGACTCCTGCCGAAAAGTTGAAGCAGCAATCCATGTTAAAACTTGCCCTCAGTGGTGATTCTATTGATATGCGAAAGATCGATTTAGGCGATACGCAGACAGTGGGTATCAATCTCGAACAAGCTTTGTTGCATCCGGGCGACAATCGTTGGGACATTGTACTGCGTGAAGGTGACAAGTTGATTGTTCCGCAGTATAGTAATACAGTATCTATTAGTGGACAAGTGATGTATCCCAATACCGTAGCTTATATAGAAGGGGCAAAGCCTTCTTATTATATCAATCAGGCTGGTGGATATGGTCTCCGTGCTCGTACAAAGCGTGTATTTGCTGTAAATATGAATGGCACCATTACGCGTGTGAAGTCAGCTAAAGATATTACACCTGGTTGTACTATCCTTGTGCCCGCTAAAGCGCGTCGTCAGCGTATGTCGCTTGCCGAAATTCTCTCAATGGGTACAATGATGGCTACTTTGGGAACGGTTATTGCGACCATCGTAAAATAATAGAAATAAAATATTTCAAAACAGAACAAAATGATTCTATTATATGCACTAACGGCTTTTACTGTAAGCGCTTTACTAACTTACTTCATCATGCCCGTGCTGTTACGTTTCTGTGTGGCACGTGGCTTGTTTGATATGCCTAATGATCGGAAGGTTCATCACAATAAGATTCCTCGACTAGGAGGTGTCTTGTTTGCTCCTGCCACCATGATGGGTATGGCAGCTGTTGTTGTCATCATGCTCTTGCAAGGGAGAAACGATGTACAATTTGGACTTTCTTCCGTGTTGCTTTTTGTTGCTTTATTCCTTATCTATATCATAGGTATCGTTGATGATATATTAGGTCTGGATGCTAAAATCAAATTTGCAGTGCAAGTTCTTGCAGCTATTTTTATGCCACTCTGCAACCTATATATCAATAATCTCTATGGGTTCTGTGGTATTTATGAAATTCCTGTATGGGTGGGTTATCCTCTTACGATACTAGTATTCTTGCTGATTGTGAATGCCATTAATTTGATTGATGGCATTGATGGTTTGGCTTCTGGTCTTTGCGTAATTTGCTTAACCGTGTTTTCGGTGGTCTTTACTCGACTTTCTTTACCTTATTCGCTCTTCACGTTCGGTTTGTTGGGAACAGTTCTAGCCTTTATGTATTTCAATCTTTTTGGTAACGTAGAACGCTCCACGAAAACTTTTATGGGCGATACAGGAAGCCTCATTCTAGGATATTCTATAGCCTATTTCTGCATTAAATATGCTATGTTCAATCCGATGATTATGCCTATTCATGTACACGATTGTCCGATTCTACTCTCGTTTAGTTTAGTATTCATTCCTGTGATTGACCTTGTACGCGTGGCAATTGAACGAACTTGCAAAGGGAAGGGAATGTTCACGCCCGACAAAACACACATTCATCACCTCTGCATGGCAGCAGGCATGAGTATGCATGCTACTATGGGGTTCATCTTGTGTATGCAACTACTAATTGTAGGAGCGAACATGTTGCTTTTCCACGTAATGAAAGTGGGGCCCACATGGTTGGTGCTAAGCAATTTCATACTTTATGCAATCGTAGTTGTGATGCTTCGCGTACAATCACGGAAACGCATAAATAACGCTTAGAATACTGAATTATTGAACAACAAATATAAGAAGTAAAACCCTATTTATAAAATAGAATGGAAAACAATACGCTCCAAGAAAAAGAAGTGAAAAAAGAAGCATTCTTGATTCATCTTTTTTCTATCATAAAGCTTCATTGGATAGCTATTTCTGTATCAGTAGTTACAATTGTAGTTCTGACGAGTATCTACGTTTTTAGTCTACCTCGAACGTATAATTCAGAAACGATCCTCTTGCCAGAGACATCCTCATCTTCAACTAGTATTTCTGGCAATCTTGGAGCAATGGCTTCAATGGCAGGTATTAAGTTAGGCGGAAGCTCGTCCGATGATGCCATTTATCCCGAGTTCTATCCCAAAGTCTTAGGATCTACCGTTTTCCTATCCGATTTGCTGAAAGATACCGTGAATGTTTCCCGACTGAAAAAGAAGGCCACCATCTATGCCTATTTTCGTGATTGTGGACAGCAACCATGGTGGGGGAAGATGATGCCAAAGAAGAAAGAAGCGCCTAGAGAGGAGGCCTTGGATAACGAGAATATCAACCCAATCCGTCCAAACAAAAAACAAAAGGGTGTGATGGATGCACTCTCCAATGCATTGTTCTGCGTGGTGGACAAGAAAACGGATATGATTACTGTAAGCGTCACTGTAGAGGATGCAGATGTGGCTCAACAAATAGCAGCAAACGTATGCAATCGCTTGCAGAAGTATATCACGGATTATCGTACGGGAAAAGCTCGTAAGGACTTGAATTATGCAAAGAAAATCACCCAAGAAGCACACAATAAATACTTAAAGGCTCAGCATGCCTATGCTGCTTACTGCGATGCCAATATGGACGTTACGCTGGTTTCCTATCGTCAAGTAGCCGATCGATTAGAAAATGAAATGCAACTAGCTTACAACACTTATTCTCAGTATGCCCAGCAAATGCAAATAGCCGAGAGCAAAGTGCAAGAACGTACTCCCGTCTATACCGTGATTCAGCCAGCTACAGTACCTTTGAAGCCGATAGGACCCAAACGCATGTTTTCCGTAGCTATCGCTTTGTTTCTGTCATTCTTTGGCAGTTTGACTATCCTGCTTGCCCGAGATTATTGGAAGAATCTAAAAGCTAAGGCATAGTAACGCTTCTGTCAATATTAGCTGATGGCTACAAGTCATATTGCTCTTGCCGATGCTATCCATCGCTGCTAATGCAAACAACATTAAACCTTTGACTTGTGAAAGTTGCAAATCTCAAAGATAACAAAAACGAACTCGTAGATGCTCTCTACTTGATGCTCTTACAAGGAGTCAATCAGCTATTGCCCTTGTTTGTGATGCCCTACCTAATGATTAAGCTGGGCGCAAGCGGTTATGGTTACGTTGGTTTTTCGCTTTCCGTTATCCAATATTTGGTGTTAGTAGTAGACTTCGGCTTCAATTTGAGTGCAACCAAACGTATTGCCCAGGTGAAGGATGATGATAAAGAGAAGAATCGCATATTTTGGAATGTTGTGGCAGCCAAGTCTCTGCTTTTACTTATATCGAGTTTGGTGTTAGGCTTATTGCTTCTCGTAGTTCCCACCTTTCAGCTATATAGTAAAGCCATTCTTGCTACATGGCCCATGGTGATAGGAAATACTTTTACCTTTATGTGGTTCTTCCAAGGCATCGGCAAGGTACGCATGTTCTCTGTGATGAATACACTATCCAAAGTTTTAGTGCTGCCCTTGATATTCCTTTTCATAAAACAGACGGACGATTTTGTGTTGGCCGCGTTCCTACAAGCTCTCGTCTTTGTTAGCACAGCAGTCATCTCGAATGCATATATCTATCAGAAGCACTTGGTCAGATGGATTGCTCCTAGTCGGAAAGGCATTCGCAAAGAGCTAAATGAAAGCTTTCCGTTGTTTCTCTCCACGGCTTCAACGAGCGTGTACACACAATTGGTCGTAATCATCTTAGGCTTCTATTGCACCACAGAGGAGATGGGACGTTATACTTCAGCCGATCGCATTATGCGAGCCTTATGTTTCTTGCTCTATGTTCCATTAAATCAAGTATTCTTTCCCAAAATAAGTTCTTTGGCCATTCGGTGTAAAGAACAGGCATTAATGCTTTTCAGACAAGTGCGCATTATTGTCGTGAGCGTGATGCTAGTAGCTGGCTTATCCCTATTCTTTGGTGGACCATTGCTTCCCTACGTGTTAGGACAAGACTATTCAGGTATTCAAGATTATTTGTACATCATGGCAATCGCGCCCATAGCTATTGGCATAGGTGGCGTATATGGTCAAATGGGACTTGTCGCATTGGGTAATAAGGAAACGAGTAAAGCATTTCGCAACGTTTACGTGATAGCAGCCGCTTGTTCCATCGTAATGATGTGCGTGCTTACTCCATGGCTCAAGGGGCTTGGTGCAAGTCTTGTCGTGACCTTGACAGAAGTTCTTGTCATGGTGCTCATGGTATATAATTTCAAAAAGTATAAGAAAGTATGTTGTTAATGGTAATGCTTCTAGCAATTCTGCTTACCATCCTCGGTTGGTATGTGGCTAGAGATTTGTTCGCTCCTTGCGTGGCAGGACCAGGAATATGGGCTGCCATTATTGCAATGTACTATATTGTGCCCAATAACTATTTCCCTATTTGCCATGATTTTCCACTTTCTTTATCTCTGTGGCTAGTAGGTTTCTTCATAGCTTCAGTATGGGCTGCGGGAAAGACTCCGCTCTCGACTTCTGTCAATAAGGAGCCCAACAAACTTGTACTTCGGACTTATGTCGTCATCACGATTACAGCCATTCCTCTCATGTCGTTTATGCTCCTTTGGAAAGCCTTTACGGAAGAGCCTGAAACGATGTTTCGCTATCTGCGAGTAATGGCAGTAGGCTTTGACGACAACATTCAACCACCTGATTTTGGCCCTTTGGTCTATGCCAATGGCGTTGCCTATATCACGCTTTTGTTTGTGATGCTTTATTTCAAAAACAAATGGGTGATAGGCTCCGTCTTATTCATGAATTTCCTTTCAGCATTTGTCGCAATGGCTAAGATTAGTTTCTTGACTGTATTGTTCACACTGATGTATGTAGGGTATAGTCGTGGCCTTTTTAAGCTAAAGCATATGACATATGCCTTTATTTTATTTATGGTATTGTGCTTCTTTATGCAAGTAGCGCGTGAAGGAGATGGTGGTGATCAAGTAGGTATTGCCGATACTTTGTCCTTGTATACTACGAGTGCTATGGTTTGCTTCGACTATTATGCCGTGCCATGCTCTTCCTTGAATTTTGGAGAGCATGTATTCCGTTTTTTTTATGCAGTGGGACATTCGCTCGGACTATGTGCTGAACCTGCCAAAATTCTTTCCGACTTCGTGTACATACCAGAAATGGCTAACACCTATTCTGTGCTCTATCCATTTTACATCGATTTTGGTAACGTGGGAGTACTTCTATTCTCTCTTCTCTATGGTGCCTTTTATGGTTTTCTATATAAGAAGAGCCTGGGCGGCAATAAAATGCTACTAATCCTTTATGCAATATTTTTTATACTCTTGCTACTTGAGTTCTTTGCTGAACAGATTTTTACAAATCTCTCGATGACAATTCAGTACATAGTATTTGCAGTAATTCCGTTCATGATAGGCAAGGAGAAAAACAATGCAGAAATGTTAAAGTGACAAACCAATGGCTCAAATAGACATACTCATGGCCACCTATAATGGGGCTCAATATATTACTACGCAGATACGCTCACTTCAGAATCAAACGTTTACGGATTGGAAGCTGATAGTTCATGACGATGGATCCACTGACCAAACGTTGGATATCGTACGTAGTTTTGCCGCACAAGACAACCGCATCAAACTGATAGAGGATGGCCTTCAATTCCATGGTTCTGCAGGAAACTTTATGCATCTTCTCTCGCATTCAACTGCACCATTTTGCATGTGTTGTGACCAAGATGATATTTGGCTTGAAAACAAGCTACAACTCATGCTTGACGAGATTCAACGCTATGACAATAGCATACCGCAAGCCGTGTATAGCAACTCTTACGTATATAATGCTAATCGTGAGGAAATTTCGGGTTACGCCACACTATGTTTTCCCTATGTATTGAAAGACGTCTTGTTCCAAAATTCGGGCGTACAAGGATGTGCGATACTCATCAACGCGAAATTACGCGATATTTGCAAGAATGCTCCCCAAATAGTAGCTATGCACGATCATGTGATTACGCTTGCCGCAACCGTCTTTGGACAATTACACTATTTACCAATGCGCCTAATGCTCTATCGTCGTCATGAAGCCACCGTAACAGGTCATACGGCAAAAAGCCTTGGCGAACGCGTGCGTCATTTCTTTGAGGGAAAAAAGACGGTGCTCGATGCCAAGCATTATGAAAGCATCAAGAGTTTCGTGAGTAAATACGATCCGATAATACCTGCTGAAAAAAAAGCAATATTTGAGGACTTTTTCCGTTTTGAAAAAGAGAGAAGATGGAAACGTTGCATCCATATTTTCTGTGGAGGTTACAGAATTTATGGCAAACGTAGAATCCTTTGTATAAAAACTTTATTACGCCCCTTATTATGATTAAGTTTACCATATTCACTCCAACATACAATCGTGCTTACACGCTGCCAGCACTTTACCAAAGTTTACGGAATCAGACCTGTATGGACTTTGAATGGGTTATTGTGGACGATGGGTCGACGGATAACACAGAAACTGTATGTCAAGGGTTTAAGCAAGATCTTTTCCCCATTAGCTATTTTCGTCAACAGAATTCGGGTAAGCATGTAGCGGTGAATGAGGGTGTCAAACAGGCTCAAGGAGAATGGTTCTTCATCGTTGATAGTGACGATCATTTGCCTGTTGATGCGATAGAAAAATTACAGATAGAGGAGCGAACCATTCACAGCGAAAAGATTGGTGTTTTGTGCGGAATGAGACACTACTTTAATGGTAAGAGGATTTGCAGTAATTTTCCTTATGATAAAATTGATTGCACCGCACTCGATTTTAGATATAAGTATAGGGCTAAAGGTGACGTAGCAGAAGTGGTACGAACGAAGGTAATGAAGGAATTTCCTTTTCCTCAATACCCTGGAGAACGATTCTGTCCTGAAGCAATTCTCTTTAATCGCATTGCTCAAAAGTATCTTACACATTACTTTAATGCTTGCATATACTTATGTAAATATTTGCCTGATGGTTTGTCTGCTCATATCGTTAAGGTGAGAATGCAAAGTTGGAGAAGCACATGTTTGTGTTATGCTGAGATGGGGAAAGCACCGATTCCCTTTGATGCTAAATTACGTGCATGGATTAATTATTGGAGATTCTCAGCATGTAGAAGCAAAAAGGAATCACCTTTACAAATAACCATCCCTTTCTTTGCAAAAGTACTGCGACCATTGGGCCTCTTGTTTCATTTAAAAGATTGTCGTTCATGAGAATCCTCCATATAATCAATGCCCTTGAAGTAGGTGGCGCGGAACGACTACTCATGGATGCTCTTCCCATGATGAAAGCGAAAGGACATGATGTAGAAGTATTGCTCCTACAGTCTACGGGCGATGTTTTTGAAGAACAATTAAAGAAAGAAGGAATAAGAGTCAGCGCAATCAACGCTAAAGGTGGTCGCTACAGCCCCTTGAACATTCTTCGACTGATGAAGATGATGAAGGGATATGATGTCATACATTCGCATCTCTTTCCATCACAATATTGGGCTGCCTTAGCAAAGAAAATAGTAAATGCCAAGAATGTGCTCGTAACCACAGAGCATAGTACTTTCAATACACGTGCACGCTATGGTTGGTCTTCATGGATAGATAAGAAAATCTATGGACTATATGATGGTGTTATCTGTATTTCTGAGGCTACAGCGAAGTTTATGCGAGAACGTTGTCCGAAGAATGTACAAATCTGCGTAATCGAAAATGGCATACTCTTACCTTCTGAAAAGGATTTGATGGTAAAAAAGAGTAGGAGAGAACTATTGGGGAATTTGCCCGATGATGTTTTTTTGCTATTGCAAGTGGCTCGTTTTACAGAACAAAAAGATCAAGCCTGCGTAATTCGAGCATTGAAAAGACTCCCCGAGAACGTACACGTTGCTTTCGCAGGGTATGGCGTAACGCAGAATGAAAATGAAGCTTTGGCTCACCAATTAGGTGTAGAACATCGTACGCATTTTCTTGGTATGCGCAGCGATGTGGCTGATTTATGGAATGTGGCAGATTTAGGCATAATGTCTTCGAATTGGGAGGGCTTCGGCCTAGCTGCGGTGGAGGGAATGGCTCGACATAGAGCCGTCCTAGCTTCAAACGTAAAAGGATTGGCAGAGGTCGTAGGTTTTCCCGAATTGCTTTTCCCGAAAGGAGACGATACAAAATTAGCTCATTCTATTCAGCACTTTATGTCTTCGCCCGATGAACTCAAAGCAATAGGTGAGAAGTGTGCAAAACGAGCCAAACATTATAGTATTGAACACATGGTGGAAAAGTACTTGGATTTCTATTCGGGGCTTGAATTAAAAAGATTATAAGAAGCTTAAAGGACACCATATAGCTTTGAGTAATAGAATCAACTTCAAACGATGAATAATGAAACTAATATTTTGTGATAATACTTTGTGGGGACTTATCAATTTTCGTGGAGACGTGATACGTCATCTTGTAGATGAAGGTCACGATGTAGTACTTGTGGCTCCAGAAAAGGAAGACAAGCAAATGCGTACGTCTCTTCCTCAAGGGGTACGCTATATCCATGTAGGCATGAAACGCACTTCGATGAATCCACTAAAAGACTTGCGATACTTCCGACAGATGTATAAGATCTTCCGACGCGAAAGGCCCGACTTTGTATTTACCTATACTATTAAACCCAATATATACGCTTCCATTGCAGCAAAGCTCAATCATTGCCGAACCACTGCATTGTTGAGCGGATTGGGATATATCTTTATCAACGATAGTTTGCTCACCCGATTGGCACGAAGCCTATACCGATTTGGACTACGATTCACTGATCATCTTCTCGTTCTGAATGAAGAAAACCGAAATATTGTGAAGAAACGCCACATGTGTTCGATGCAGAAGGTCGTTATGCTTATGGGAGGAGAAGGGGTCAACGTAGAGAAATTTCAGCGACAGAAGAATGCTTCCACTAAAACAACTTTTTTATATATCGGACGCATCCTATGGGATAAAGGCTATGAAGAGTTGTCGCAAGCAGCTGCGTTAGTAAAAGAACAATATCCCAACGTAAGTATTGAATTACTCGGAGCCATGGATCCATCTTATCCTAAAAGCGTACCCGAAAGCCGTGTGAAAGCTGACGAGGCGCAAGGAATACTAAAATATATAGGATTCACCCGACAAATGCTAGATGTCTATAAGCGCCAAGGTATTGTTGTTGTGATGCCTTCGTATGGTGAAGGAATGAATCGCACACTGATGGAAGCATGTGCCACTGGCAAACCCATCATTACGACCGACATACCAGGATGTCGTGAGTCTGTGGACGATGGCGTAAATGGTTATATTGTTCCTCCACGCAATGCTAAAGCCCTTGCCGATGCTATGATGAAATATCTATCCCTTTCTGAAGAAAATAAAGAAAAAATGTGCAAAGCAAGTCGTGAAAAAGCAGAAAAGGTTTTTGATATAAAGCGTGTTATTAAGGTTTATGATTCCATTCTAGATGGAACGATAAGTCAAAATACGGATATTGAGCAATGAAATAATCAGTTTATAGCGCTTGCGTGTTCATTCATTGCAAAGAATATCTTAACTTTGCGAAAAATTACAACGACTCATCATGCTAAAAGATGGCATAAAGGATGGTATGTCGCCCTGGATGAACAGAATCACAAGAGTCACAGATTTTAGCATCTCTCTTGTCTGTCTGATCGTATTTTCTCCTCTGTTTCTCATTTGCTATCTAGGCATTAAATGGGAAGATGGCGGTGAAACCATATTCAAACAAGAGCGAATAGGGCAGGGTGGAAAGCCATTTTATATATACAAGTTTCGCACTATGCAGGCGGAATCGGAAAAGGACGGATTACCTCAACTCTGCAGCAACTCGCAATCAGACGAGCGTCTTCTTCGATTCGGCCAGTTTCTTCGTAATCATCATCTTGACGAATTACCTCAATTGTGGAACGTCTTTGTAGGCGACATGGCATTTGTTGGTCCAAGGCCTGAGCGTGCCTATTTTATCCAGCAAATCATGAAACGTGACGAACGTTATGCTTTGCTCTATCAAATAAAGCCTGGCGTAACCTCGTATGCTACGCTTTATAATGGCTATACAGACACGATAGAAAAGATGCTTCGCCGTTTGGAACTTGACCTTTACTATCTGCAGCATCGATCGTTTGCGCTCAATATCAAAATTCTCTTTTCCACGTTTTGGAGAATTATTTCCGGGAAGATCTTCTAAAACAACTACAGACTTCTCGCAGTCTAAAAACATACATTACATAGCTATCCTCCATTTTTCAATATAACGTAAATGCTGCTTATTCCTAGCATAATCACAATGAAACATTTCTTTCTTATTCTTTTTACTTTCCTATTGGGATGTCTATGCCTCTCAAGTTGTTCGTTCTTTAAAAAAAACGGCTCCGAATCAGCAGAGAAAAGTTATAGCGATAAGCGAAAGCACATGGAAGCCGATGCTCAAATCCGACTTTCCAAAGCACGAAAATATCTAGCGCAAGGTAAATGTCAAGAAGCTAAAAAAGAGATAGAAACTATGCGTGACTCATGCCCATTGGCCATTGATGCTCGCTACAAAGCTATCTTGCTAATGGATTCTGTGGATTTACAACAGGCTCGGCTTGACTTAGAAAAGGCAGATGTTCAGATGCAACAAAAAAACGGGTTATCGTCTAAAGAAGACTTTGATGAAGCTTGCCGAAAAGTGCAATTCTACGAGCGTAAATTACAGTATGATACTAAGTCTAATTTAGTTCCTACTTCCAGTGCAAACGCTAAACACTAAGCAAGGTTTACTCTTCCTTTCTAAATCTCCTTGTCGTCAACATGCTTAATACAAAATTTTCTTCAGATTTGAATGAGTCACAACTAGAAGCTGTGACCTATTGCGATGGGCCATCTCTCGTTATTGCGGGAGCTGGTTCGGGAAAGACACGTGTGCTTACTTATAAGATAGCCTATCTCCTTCAGCACGGATTCCAACCATGGAATATTCTAGCACTTACCTTTACGAACAAGGCTGCGAGAGAGATGAATACACGTATTTCTACCATCTGTGAGGAAGGAAATATGCAAGGATTATGGAGCGGGACATTTCATAGTATCTTTGCTCGCATGTTGCGCATGGAATATAGCGTGATACAATATCCGCAGAATTTTACTATCTATGACTCTGCCGACACCAAATCCTTGATTAAGACAATTGTAAAGGAACTGAAGTTAGACGAGAAGATATATAAGCCCAACGTGGTGGCATCACGCATCTCTGAAGCTAAAAATCACCTCATAGTACCTTCCGTTTATGCAGCCGACAATAGTATACGTAATCGAGATGGGTCAGAGAGCCTAGGTGAAGTACATCGAATCTACACTATCTACCAACATCGCCTATATGCAGCTGGAGCCATGGACTTCGATGACCTTTTGCTCAACACTTTTCTCATGCTGCGCGACAACGCTGATGTACGTGAACGATACGTAAAGCGATTCCAATACATCCTAGTTGATGAGTATCAGGATACCAATATGGCCCAACATCGTATTCTGTCCTTACTTACAACGCCAGATTCGCGTATATGCGTAGTAGGTGATGATGCCCAGAGTATTTATGGCTTTCGAGGCGCTGATATTACAAACATTCTTACATTCCAAGAGCAATATCCTCAAGCACGTATCATCAAACTTGAATGCAATTATCGCTCGACACAGAATATTGTAGAGGCTGCTAACTGCATTATTCGGAACAATGTGGGACAAATTCCCAAAAAGGTATATTCTGCTGGAGAAAAGGGTGAACCTATCCATTTATTTTCTGCCGCAACAGATAAGGAAGAAGCACGTAAAGTAGTGTCGCACATTGTGGGGCTTCATAAACGTAAACAACTTCCCTACAATGAAATCGCTGTGCTTTACCGCACAAATGCGCAGAGCCGTGTAATAGAAGAATGTTTGCAAAGCAACAATATTCCCTATAGGATATATGGTGGACTCTCTTTTTATCAACGCAAAGAGATAAAGGATGTGATAGCCTATTGTCGCCTAGTGACGAACCCACACGATGAAGAAGCCTTCCGCCGTGTAATCAACTATCCGGCAAGAGGGATCGGTGCTACCACGATTCAAAAGCTTCAAAACGCTGCTGCCGAGCATGGGGTGAGCATGTGGACCGTGGCTACAAATCCTATGCAATACGAACTTGCCGTAAATAAAGGAGCACAAACCAAAATAGCTAGTTTCTGTGAGTTGATTCATTCATTCCGCATTCAGAGCGAGACGACCACAGCTTCCGTACTTGTGAAGGACATCGTAAGGCGAAGCGGAATAGCTTTGGAGTTTACACGTGAACGTTCTGTAGAAAATACTGCTCGACAGGAGAATGTAGACGAACTTCTTGGATCTATTCAATCTCTTGAGAAAGAAGCATTTGATGAAGAAGGGAAAAAGCGTATCGCCTTAGAGGAATTCCTCTCTACAGTATCTCTACTCTCTGATGCCGATAGTGAAGACGATGGTTCACCGCGCGTAACCTTAATGACCGTACATGCTGCTAAGGGACTAGAATTCCAAGCTGTATTTGTGACTGGTATGGAAGATGAACTATTTCCCAACGCCAATGCTCACCTTTATCGCAAGGAGATGGAGGAGGAGAGACGCTTGTTCTATGTGGCTGTGACAAGAGCCAAGGAATATTGTTTCCTAAGCTATGCCAATACACGCTATCGCTATGGGAATCTGCAGTTTGCAGAGCCAAGCTCTTTTCTTAGTGAAATTGAAGGGCAGTATCTTCTGCGAGAGGATGATTCATCAAAGACTTCACGCATGAGTGGAGGCAATGATGTTTCATCACCCTTTTCTCGATCTAATGGGTCTGCTTATTCACGAAGTCAAAGTAATAATTTCAACGATTTTTTTGGAACTCCTTCAGAAGATGAATTTAGAGCGTCTATGGGATCAAGTTCTCGCATAACGGAAAGCGAAAGATATTACAGTGGAACAACAGCTAAAGGAGGCGAAGACTATGGCTATTCCTCACATCGTAGCTACAATCGTACACACGAAAGTAATGTGCCTAAATGCGTACCTCCTGTCACGCCTCCATCAGGCTTTATCAAGACTTCCATACGAAAAAAAGTGGTTACTCATTCGGCTGAACCGACAGGCTCTTCAGCGGCTTTATCTAAATCAATTCTAGGACTAGATCCTGGCCGACGCGTAGCTCATGCCCGTTTTGGAGAAGGAAAAATCATTAGCGTAGAAGGAAATGGTGACAGTGCCAAAGTAAAGGTAAACTTCGATCAAGTAGGAGTAAAGAATCTTCTTGTGAAATTTGCGAAACTCACACTTCTCTAACATAAGTTGCAAACTTGTACAAGACTTGTGGCTAAACCTATAAAAGGGAAACAATGAGATGCTTGATATTTTACATAAATGCTCTTTTATTTTTGCTAACCTCGTGCTTAGGAGATCTTGACAATACCGTGGTGTCTGAAAATGATGTTGTCAAAGCTGGGCAGCAGGTTCCCTCTTTTGTCGTATCAATTAGTGATGGAACCACATTCAATAGCAGTCAAATTGGCCGTAAGCCCGTGTGCATTGTCTTCTTCAATACGTCATGTAGTGATTGTCGGAAAGAGCTTCCTATTGTGCAACAGATATATGAGGAATTCTCAGAATCTATTCAATTTGTATGCATTAGTCGTGCAGAGGATAGAAAAAGCATTCAAGCCTTCTGGACACAAAATAAGCTGACATTACCCTATTCCGCTCAGACAGATAGGAAAATATATAATCTGTTTGCCCTATCCTCAATTCCGAGACTCTATATAATAGACTCCTTGGGAACGATAAAGAATGCTTACACCACAAAAGTCTCTGAGAAAGAATTGCGGAAAGCACTTGAACAACTGATACAACAATAATAAATCTATACATACATGAATCAATCTGCATTAAAAGTTCGACTCATTGTGATGAACTTTCTTGAATTTGCCGTATGGGGCGCGTATCTCACGTCTATGGGTAACTATTTAGGAAAGTCTGGCATGGGCGACTACATTTCTTGGTTTTATGCCATTCAAGGTATTGTTTCGATATTTATGCCTACGTTGATGGGCATTGTGGCAGACCGCTATGTGCAACCTCAACGCTTGCTTGGTATTTGTCATTTAATTGCGGGCTTGTTTATGATAAGCCTTTGCGTAATGGGCGCGCAGAGCAGTCAGCCCAACGTCACATTGTTTATCACAATTTATACACTTAGTGTTGCATTCTACATGCCCACATTAGCATTGTCGAATACTACAGCTTTCACATTGCTCAAAAATTATGGAATGGATACGGTAAAGGACTTTCCACCAATCCGTGTGTTTGGCACTGTGGGATTTATCGCTACGATGTGGTTCGTTAATTGCGCCACAACAACCGATACTTTTTCGTACACCTTGGCTGATGATGCCATGAAGTTCCAGTATACCCACATGCAATTTCTTGTATCAGGCATATTAGGAGTCGTGTTGTTCATCTATTGCATGACCCTCCCACAATGCAAACTCGAAACAGAAGCCAATAAATCGCTATACGATGCCTTCGGGTTGGATGCATTCAAATTGTTTAAAACACGGCGTATGGCTCTTTTCTTCATATTCTCGTGCTTGCTCGGTATGTCTTTGCAAGTGACAAACGGGTATGCCACTCCTTTTATTACGCATTTTAAACAAAGTTTCCCTAGCAGTTTCGCTGCTAATAATGCCACACTATTGGTATCTATTAGTCAAATAGCTGAGGCTGTGTGCATATTGTTCATTCCATTTTTCTTACGTCGTTATGGCATTAAGATTGTAATGCTCATCGCGATGTTGGCATGGGTGCTTCGATTTGGTTTCTTTGGATTGGGTAATCCTGTATTTCCTGGAGTAATTCTATTCATCCTTTCATGCTTGGTCTATGGCGTGGCTTTCGATTTCTTCAATGTATCGGGAGGATTGTTTGTCGACAAAGAATGTAATCCCAAAATAAGAGCTTCTGCTCAAGGTTTGTTCATGCTAATGACCAATGGCCTTGGTGCCACGATAGGAACTTTACTTGCTGGCGAAGTTATCAATCATTACTGTCATTGGGAAGATGGTTATCTTACGGGAGATTGGCAGACTTGTTGGTTTATCTTTGCAGGTTATGCCCTCATTGTTTTACTGCTCTTCGCAGTCGCTTTCAAAGAGCACAAACATTAGATAACGACCTAAGGGGAGGACTTTCAATAAATAAAGTCTGTTACTAACTATCAAGTGGACGAAATATCACCACGCAAATTGTGCTCCATAGGAGAGACATAAAAAAGGCAAGCGTATAGGAAAAAAATGACACCTGTACGCTTGCCTTACTTTATGGTATTTGGCAGCCTAGTTTCGGATGATTACAGTCTTCTTTCGAGCACGAAAATCTTCTCTCTGCACAGAAGATTCCCCCCTTATGAACGGGGGGGGAATACGTATACTGCGAACGGAGTGCTCCGAACTTCGTCATTATCAAGCTAAAACCTAGGTTATTCCGTTTCTCTTTGAGGACTATCCCATCGTTCACTGGGCGTTGAACGATCAGTCACTGGGCGTTGAACGCTTAGTCACTGGGCGGTGAACGATCAGTCACTGGGCGGTGGACGATGGAAAGATGGTCATCTGTGGACGGAAAGATGTACATCTATGGACGGCAAATACAAAGTTCCAAGCCGTTGCTCAGAAAGGGCTTAGACAACATGACATTCCGCAGAGCTGAATACTGGCAAGGATTTCATCAAACTCATCAATGAGGAAGTGAAGGCGCTCATACAAAGTTTCATTGATTCAGCCTATAGACACTTCATCCAAACTCGAAACTAAAAGTTGCACGTTAATCGACTATAAACAGTAAAGCCGTATTCCTCTAAAAAAGGAACACGGCTTTACTGTTTCAATAAATAAGAGAGGATAGGGGAGATTATCCACCAAAGTTATCGTACATAATGCTTTCGGGCTCTACACCAAGGCTGTCGAGCATAGAGACTACGGCCTTCGACATGGGGCCAGGACCACACATGTAGTATTCGATGTCTTCGGGAGCATCGTGATCCTTCAAGTAGGTGTTGTACATTACTTGATGTACGAAGCCTGCAGTATACTTCACTCCTGCTGCATCGGCTGCGGGATCGGGACGATCGAGTGCCAAATGGAAATGGAAGTTGGGGAAGTCCTTTTCTAGTTTGTGGAAATCGTCGAGATAGAACACTTCATTAAGCGCACGAGCACCATAGAAATAGTGCATTTCTCGGTCGCGGCAATTAAGCGTACGAGTCATGTGCATAATCTGAGCACGCAGAGGAGCCATACCTGCACCACCACCTACCCAAATCATCTCCTTCTTAGAGTTGAAGTGGGGATGGAAGTCGCCGTAAGGACCACTCATGATTACCTTGTCGCCAGGTTTGAGCGTGAAGATATAAGAAGATGCGATACCAGGATTGACATCCATGAAGCCGCTTCTGTCGGCCTTGAAGGGGGGAGTGGCAATACGCACGGTCAGCATGAATACATCACCCTCGGCTGGATAGTTGGCCATAGAGTAGGCACGCACAGTGGGTTCGGTGTTGACACACTTCAAGGGGAAGAGACCAAACTTCTGCCATGCGGGCAGATATTCATCACCAATAAGGCTCTTGTCGATGTCTTTATCATAGTCCATGGTGAATGCGGGAATCTTAATCTGTGCGTATGAACCAGGAAGGAAGTCCATGTGAGCACCCGCGGGGAGTTGTACTTTGAACTCCTTAATAAAGGTGGCCACGTTCTTATTAGAGATAACGGTACATTCGTATTCTTTCACACCAAGCACGCTTGCAGGCACATGAATGGAAAGGTCGCCTTTCACTTTGCACTGGCATCCCAAGCGCCAGTGTTCTTTTACTTGCTTGCGAGTGAAGTGACCCTTTTCAGAGTCGAGAATTTCACCACCGCCTTCTACTACTTGGCACTTGCACTGTCCGCAACTACCCTTACCACCACAAGCGGAGGGAAGATAGATACCTTGGTCGGAAAGTGTGGTGAGGAGGTTGCCTCCTTGCTCCACGTCGAGTTTGTCCTTGTCGTTAATCGTAATCGTTACCTTGCCGCTGGGCGAAAGATATTTCTTTGCCACAAGCAGGATAACAACCAAGAGGAGTATCATTACCAAGAATACTCCGATGCTTGTTAAAATCAAATTGATATCCATTGTTTCTTCTTGATATGATTAGATGTTTAGGCCAGAGAAGCACATGAATGCCATGGCCATTAGTCCTACTGTAATAAAGGTGATGCCGAGGCCTTGCAGCGGTTTGGGCACATCGGTATAGGCCATTTTCTCGCGAATGGCAGCCAAAGCAACAATGGCAAGAAGCCAACCAATACCCGAACCGAGAGCATAGACTGCTGCATCAGCTACATTGCCAATGTACTGAGTACTTCCTGGCTCCATGCCGATGCGTTGCTGCATAAAAAGGCTAGCACCCATGATCGCACAGTTAACTGCAATCAGAGGAAGGAAAATACCTAAGGCGGCATAGAGAGAGGGAGAGAAACGTTCCACTACCATTTCGACCAACTGAACAATACCAGCAATCACGGCAATGAAAAGGATGAATGATAGGAATGAAAGATCTACTCCTTCTACCAAGCAATTAGGACCAAGCACTTTGGTTTGCAAAAGGTAGTCAACGGGGACTGTAATGAGCAACACGAATGTCACCGCAACACCCAATCCTAAAGCTGTCTTCACATTTTTCGAAACAGCTAGATAGGAGCACATACCAAGGAAGAAGGCGAATATCATATTGTCCACAAAAATAGAGCGGACGAACAGACTTAATAAATGTTCCATGTTATTATTTATTCTGTGCAGTACTTAATGAGATGAAGTAGAATCTGATAGGATTGTGATAGTAAGTAGGACGATTGAATTGCAGACAATGGTATGCCTTTATGGGCTTTACCTATCTCTAATTCTGACGATTCTACTTATATGCTATCATCCTCTACTTTTTCTCCTAAGCATTTGCGGCGTTATTACTTTTTGGAATCTTTACGATCGTTGTAGGCGCGATGTGCCCAGATCAAGCATCCGAGTAGAATCAAAGCCATAGCGGGCATGGTCATCATGCCATTGTTGACATAGAATCCACCATTTTGGCTGTAGATGCTTTCGGGGATTACACGCAGACCTAATAGTGTGCCACTACCTAGGAGTTCGCGTATAAAACCTACAACTACGAGCACCCAAGCATAGCCCAAACCATTACCAATACCATCAAGGAAGGATTCCCAAGGGCCATTCATCATGGCGAAGGCCTCAAGACGTCCCATCAAAATACAGTTGGTAATAATCAGACCTACGTATACAGAGAGTTGCACGCTGACATCGTAAGCATAGGCTTTTAACACTTGCGAAACGAGTGTTACGAGTGTAGCTACTACAACCAATTGCACGATAATGCGGATTCGGCTCGGGATGGTCTTACGAAGGAGCGAAATGATCACATTTGAAAAAGCCGTGATGACAGTTACAGAAAGACCCATTACGATGGCTGGCTCCAACTGGGAAGTAACGGCCAAGGCAGAACAAATGCCCAATACTTGTACGGCAACGGGATTGTTCAGATTGAGTGGACCTGTCAAGGCTTCTCTATTTTCTTTTGAAAACAGACTCATGTTATTAATGATTTAGATTGAAAGTGTAGGGGTTTCTTGCATAGAATATGGAAAAAGTATGTATTCTTTGTAAGAGACTTTCAATGCAGATTTACTTTTTGATTGATTTGAAATAGCCGAGATAGAGTCCAAGGCCTTGGCTTACCATATCTGCTACGCCATTAGAAGTGAGCGTTGCACCAGTGATACCATCCACTTGAACATTTTCCTTTCCAGGCTCTACTTTACCATTCTTTACCACGGTGAGAGCTACAGAGTCGTTGTTGCCAGCATCGAAGATGTGCTTGCCTTTAAACTCGTCTTGGAATTTTTCTTCGGCAATGAGTGCGCCAAGACCTGCTGTCTCGCTTTCGTGAGAAAAATAAGCACCGTAGACTGTCTGCAAATCAGCGTTTACTGATACGTAACCCCAAAGTCCGCCCCAAAGTCCGCGGCCTGTCATGGGAAATACATACTTTGTTTCGTTTCCAATTTTACAGATGTAGACGGGAAGTGCCTTCTCATTGATGTCTTTGCTAGAAAGCTCGAAGCCATCCTTGTCTTTGCCTTCACCACTTTTTACGGTAGTGCCTTTGCTATCGACAATCATATCCTTCTCTACTACTTCGCTATACTTGGCTTCTACTTCTTCGGGAGTAGCAAGGTTACGAATATTAAGTGAAGCCAGAATCTGCTTTTTCTTGTCTAAAGCCACGTTCTTGTCTTGTGTGGGCTTTAGGGCTGATGATATGAAAGCGAGCAGGAAGGCTACAATGACAACCATTACGGATGCGTAGATGATTGTATATGAATTTTTATTTGTATTCATGCGTGTATGTGTTTTGTGAACGATTGGCTGCGTATTTTCTTCATACTGTCCTCTCGCGTCTAATGCGTCATAGCGTACACCATATAGTTCGGAGTAGGAGAGAAGAGAGGGGGCGCAGCTCAGATTGTTCTTATTTTCCAGCTCGTTTCAGTCGCTTATTGATATTACTCTGTACAAAGCAGTAGTCAATCAGCGGAGCAAACATGTTCATAAACAAGATGGCAAGCATCATGCCTTCGGGATAGCCTGGATTGAGCACACGAATCAATATAGCCAATGCACCAATGAGGAAACCATAGATGTATTTGCCTTTTTCTGTACGTGCGCTAGTTACAGGATCTGTTGCCATAAACACGGCACCGAAACAGAAACCGCCCGTTACAAGATGTTCAAACCAAGGCATTGCAGCAGCGGCATTATCGCGTAAGCCCATCATGTTGAAGAGCATAGCTATTACTGCACCGCCCACGAATACGCTTACCATGGTGCGCCAAGAGGCAATCTGAGTGTAGAGCAGAATGATGGCTCCAATTGCAATGGCAATGACGGACGTTTCACCAATAGAACCAGGGATAAATCCGAAAATCATATCGCTCAGACTAGCGGTAGGCATCGTGCCTGCTGCAGCTTGGCCGAGAGGTGTTGCCATTGTCGTGGTGTCGGGGAGTGTATAACCCAAGCCTAACACTTGCTGTCCTGCTACCCATACTTTATCACCACTCATGCTGGTGGGGTAGGAGAAGAATAAGAAAGCACGAGCTACAAGTGCAGGATTGAAAATGTTCATACCCGTACCTCCAAAGATTTCCTTACAGAAGATAACAGAGAAAGCCACTGCTACGGCGAGCATCCAAAGTGGGCATCCTACGGGAACGATTAAAGGAATGAGAATACCTGTAACCAAGTAGCCTTCTTGGATTTCTTCATGCTTCCATTGAGCTACGGTAAATTCAATGCCGAGACCTACTACGTAGGACACGATGATTTTAGGCAGCACTAAGAGGAAACCATAAAGAAACATAGCCCAAAAGCCTGTTTCTGCTAGTTTGCCAGCAGCTACTGCATTCTGATAGCCTATGTTGTACATGCCAAAGAGCAAAGCAGGCAACAACGCTACCACTACGAACGACATGATGCGCTTAGAATCAATGGCATCGTGAACGCTCACGCCCACGCGAGAAGTGGTATTGGGCACGAGCATGAATGTTTCCATTCCCTCGAATACCGAACGGAAAGCTTTCAACTTACCGCCTTCTTCAAAGTTGGGACGTAGTTTATCGAATATTTTCTTAATCATTTCAAAATGTATTGTTCAGTAAGTGGAAAGTTGTGCAGAGAATTCCTTTCTGTTTTCTGTGCACATAGTCACTTGCTATTAAGCATTTTCTTTTCTCAAGATGTCAAGTCCTTCACGTACGATACGTTGAAGTTCTAACTTTGAGGAGTCAATAAACTCGGCTACGGCAAAGTCTTCGGGAGCTACTTCGTAGATACCCAAGGCTTCTTGTCGATCAATGTCGCCTGTAATGATTGCCTTAATCAAATAGCTAGGATATATGTCCATGGGGAATACACGCTCGTATTCAGCACTCATAATCATATGGCGTTCGCCACCTTTTATGCGACAGTCGAGATTGTAAGCATGTTTTTTGCCAAGGAGCCATGAGAAATAGCTGTGACTCGTGGAGAAATCGTTGAGTCGGGGGGCAATCCAACCAAAAGCTTCGTTCACGTTGTCACCTTCAGGAATAGCGCAAATCTCAGTGCTAAATGCGCTCAAGAAGTCGGCGATAGTTGATTTGTAACCAACGAATGGATTGCCGTTAATAATACGTACGTGGTCGGTCGATTGGAGTTGGCCTTTTAATACATCTGCCAAAGGTGTGCCGATGAGTGTTTCCACATAGTGAGGTTCCTTAACACAAGCACCAGCTACAGCAATGCGGCGGGTGAGCGATAGCTTTCCTGTGCGTAGCAAGCGTCCTAATGTGATGGCCATTTCTGCACCTATCGTCCATACCACTTCACCCTTGTTAATAGGTGATACATGATTGATTTGAACACCTACGTTGCCTGAGGGGTTAGGACCATCAAATACGTTAACCTGAGCTTCGCTAATAGGAAGCAAGCAAGAGTTGATTTGTTCGGGACAAATGCCAAGATGTACATTCGCAATTTTAGCCAATGCCTGTACGCCTTTCTTAAAGTCCTCTTCATTGCCTGTTGCCACGAAACTAAAGTTGGCAGCAAGGGGCATTTTGTTGAAGGTGGAAATAAAGATAGCCTTGGGAGTGTCAGTAGGCGAAGCAATGACATCATAGGGGCGTTGGCGGAAGAATGCGAACAATCCGCTTTCAAGCAAGAGAGACTTTACATCTTCTGTGCTCATCTTTGATAGCTCACGAATACCAAAGTCTTTAAACTCTTGATTCTGCGATGCCTTTACACGGAAGCGCAAGAGTTTGCGGCGCTCACCGCGCTCTACTCCTGTCACAGTACCACTCACAGGTGAAACGAACTGTATCCGTTCCGTCGCTTTGTCTACAAACAAAGCTTGACCCGCCACAACGGAATCTCCCTCCTTCACAACGGGACGAGGAACGATACCAGGAAAGTCGGTCGGCATGACAGCATACTCTTCACTTGGAGCAGCTACTGTCAGATTGAGCGCGGCTTTCCCTTTCAGTTTAAGGTCTAAACCTTTCTTAATCTTGTACAAAGTTTCCATTAAATTAAAAAATATATATTTATCTGCAAAAATACGCATTTTAAATGAGATTAAGGCCTTTTTTCGCTTTTCAAATGATACATTTTGCGAAAATACTGCATTTACTTTGCTATTTCGATTGGTATACTGTAACTTTGCAGCCTTGAAAACCTCAGATAATGTAATTAGTAAAAGATATGCAAGAACAAAATTTTGAAGAAAATGCGAATCATGGTGCTTCTTCTCAATCCGGTTCTCAATCGGTAGGTTCAGTACAAGCGAACTTCTCTCAACAAAACTCTTTCTCTGCGCAGGAAATGCCTAATGACATTCAGTCCAATGCGGTGCATTCCTCTCCTGTTCCTCCTAGAAAAAAACGTACCAGACTTTATGTAATTATTGCCATTGTTGTAATTCTTCTGATTGGCGGAGGCGTTTATGCTTATACATCCCATACAGAGGCTACTGAGGAAGAAATGGCCTATGAAGTATTGGAAAATAATGATAATCCGCAAGATTATCAAGATTTCTTGGATAAATACCCTAACAGTGTGCACGCTGAAGAGGTAAAACAACGATTGGCAAAACTAGAGGAGATGATTCAGAAATGGAACTCTATAGCCCTTTCTGAAAACGTGAACGATTTTATCAACTTTAAAAATACTTATCCCGACGCTCAATATGGGCGATTCTGTGATATTAAAATAGACTCTCTTGACTTTGTTAATGCTCAGAAGATTGGTACTTCGGAGGCTTATCAGCATTATCTTGATGCTCACCCCGATGGTCGATATGCTTCTGAAGCATCCATCGCGCAAGGTAGTTTGCATGAACAGGAGATATCTGTTGAAGAACAGACTGCTGTGGTAAATGTTCTGAACGACTTCTTTAATGGATTTTCTAATCAAGATGAAAGTCGAATCTGTTCGAATATATCGTCTACGATGACCACATTCCTTCATCAACGCAACGCGAATAAAGCTACGGTGCTAAAGACTATCAACGCTATGTTTAACGAACATATTCAAGGTTGTCAGTTTAATGTGAATCGAGATTTGCAACTTACTCGTGATGGTGCAACAGGAGGCTATATTGCCACTTTTACCGTAGATCAGCACATTCAGCGTGATAACGAAGGAAAAGTTTTCGGTCAATATAAGTGTACGGCTCATTTGGATGCACAAGACCTTATAACCTCGCTTATAATGGACGAAATTTCCCATCAAGAACAATAAGTTTCTTATGCCCTTATAAAGCAGAATGAACTAAGTAGATATTAATTAGTAAAACTTACGAATATGCTCACAATCAACTCTTACGAAGAATTTGAAAAGTACCTCGGTCAGGAACTTGGAAAGTCTGACTGGCTTGAAATAGATCAGAATCGCATTAACGCTTTCGCTGATGCCACTTTGGATCATCAATGGATACATGTGGATCCAGAGCGCGCAAAGAATGGTCCTTTCGGTCAAACCATAGTACATGGCTATCTCACACTCTCTCTTCTTCCCTATATGTGGGAACAGATTATCAAGGTGAACAATTTAAAGATGATGGTCAACTATGGTATGGATAAAATGAAGTATGGCCAAGCTGTACTTAGTGGCCAAAGTGTTCGCTTGGTTGCTACGTTGCATAGCATTGCTAACCTGCGCGGTATATGCAAGGTAGAAATTAAGTTTACTATTGAAATTAAAGACCAAAAGAAGCCCGCTTTGACGGGCATAGCAACATTCTTGTACCACTTCAACTAATACTTACATCACCTCTTAATCTCAAATATTTCAGACAAGCGCATTCGATTTTCTTAAAGACATTGTGCTTGTCTGATTTTATCTGCACATTGTTTACGATCTTTCCGTATGGACACCTACCTAACTCTAGCATCTCCTAGTCAATCGCAATTCACAGAAAAGCGATCTCGCTTCTTGGCTTTTGCCCTACCGGTTCAAACGGAGAATGAAGCCAAAGAATGGGTGGCGCAATATAAAAAGAAATACTATGACGCACGACATGTGTGTTATGCATATGTGATAGGCGATGATGGAGCAACTACGCGTGCTAACGATGATGGAGAACCTAGCGGAACGGCTGGACGGCCAATTCTCGGTCAATTGCAATCGCACGGACTTACTTACGTGTTGGGCATTGTGGTAAGATATTTCGGAGGAGTGAAGCTAGGTACAGGCCCCTTGGGAGTGGCTTATAAGACGGCAATATGCGAAGCACTCGACCAAGCGACGACACGTGAATGTATTATGACTGCTCGCTTTTCTATTTCTGTGCCCTATACAGAAGCAGATTGTGCTATGCGGTTTATACGTGAGGGCGAGGGAAATGTTATTTCGCGAGATTTCGACGAGAAGGGAACAACACTTCTAGTAGAGGTTAGGCTTGACAATGAGCAGGCTTTAAAGGAACGACTGAAAAAGATTATTACTTTGCAATTCAATAAGATGCAGTAGCATATTCAATACGCTTTAAACTTGTTGATTTAAAAACTTAGATTATATAGCATTTTAAGGCGAGCCTGCGCAGATATCGTGACTTTGTTTAATCTCCTCCTAATAATCATTGAATTCGTGCTATGAAATTTCAGCCATTTTCATTTTCCTACAAAGACCAAGCTGTAGAACTTTATCAATCAGCATTTCCCGAAGAAGAACGACGTCCAACAAAGCAATGGCTACAGTTGAACGAAGAAAACCCTTACTTTCAGATATTACTAATTGAACACGAAGGGAAATTTGCAGGTATCTTTGCTTATTGGGATTTTTCTGATTTTATTTATGTGGAACATTTTGCTACTAGTCCGTTGCTCCGTGGGAAAGGACTTGGACGCGATGTGATGGAATCATTTGTGAAACGACATGATGGAGTACCCATCATATTAGAGGTAGAATTACCCAAAACATCCATAGCACTAAGACGCATAGGTTTTTATGAAAGACAAGGTTTTACTATAATCAATAAACCCTATACGCAGCCTCCTTATCCGGGACAAACCATGGGACTGCCTTTACACATTATGAGTACTGACGCAGTTTATGCATCGGAATGCTTTGACCAAATTGTTGATATAATTCATCGAGAGGTGTATCATGTAAAAGCAAAATAATAAGCCATGCTACTTGGTCTAGAAAAAATAATAAGCTGCACATTTCCATGTATCGAACAATATTTGTAATTTCGCAGTCAAAAGCGAGGTGCGTCTTGTAAATAAAGGGTAGCAATGCCATTCTTATTGCAGATAATCTCGTATAAGAATAAACAATATTCAAATTCTACATAACATGTATAGAACAAATACCTGTGGCGAACTTCGCATCGAGAATGTAGGCCAGCAAGTGACGTTGGCTGGTTGGGTGCAACGTAGCCGCAAGATGGGTGGTATGACTTTCGTCGACCTGCGCGATCGCTATGGTATCACGCAGCTCGTATTTAATGAAGAAACCAATGCTGACCTTTGCGCAAAGGCCAATAAGCTCGGCCGTGAGTTTGTGATTCAGGTTACTGGTATCGTCAACGAACGCTATGCTAAGAATGACAAGATGCCTACGGGGGATATCGAAATCATTGTTAGCGAACTCAATATTCTCAATGAATCTTTGGTGCCTCCATTTACCATCGAAAAGAATACCGATGGTGGCGATGATCTTCGCATGAAATATCGCTATCTCGACCTACGCCGTGAAAATGTTCGTGCCAACTTGGAACTTCGCCACAAGTTCTGCATTGCTGTACGTAACTTCCTCGATTCAAAGGGATTCCTCGAAATAGAGACTCCTGTATTGATTGGTTCTACTCCCGAGGGTGCTCGTGATTTCATTGTGCCTTCGCGTATGAATCCGGGTCAGTTCTATGCTCTTCCTCAGAGTCCTCAGACGCTTAAACAACTTCTCATGGTTGCTGGCATGGATCGCTACTTCCAGATTGCTAAGTGTTTCCGTGATGAAGACCTCAGAGCTGATCGTCAGCCAGAATTTACGCAAATTGACTGCGAAATGTCGTTTGTCACGCAAGATGATATCCTCCAAACTTTTGAGGAAATGGCCAAGTATCTATTTAAAGAAGTACGTGGCTATGATCTTGGTGATACTCCTTTTATTCGCATGCCTTGGCATGAGGCCATGCGTCGCTTTGGTTCCGATAAACCAGATATGCGATTTGGCATGGAATTCGTAGAATTGATGGATACACTAAAGGGTACAGGTTCGTTTGGTGTGTTCAACGAAGCGAACTATATAGGTGGTATCTGTGCTCCTGGCTGTGCTAATTATACGCGCAAGCAACTTGACCAACTGACAGACTTCGTGAAGTCTTCTCAGATAGGTGCAAAGGGCTTAGTTCATGCCAAGGTTAATGAAGATGGCAGTGTAAAGAGTTCCGTTGATAAATTCTATGCTCCTGATGTGCTTGAACAGCTTAAGCAGAAGATGGGTGCTAAGCCCGGCGATTTGATTCTTATTATGTCAGGTGCTGATGCCATGAAAACGCGTAAGCAGCTCTGTGAGCTCCGATTGGAAATGGGCCAGCGCTTAGGACTTCGTGATAAAAATAAATTTGCTCTCCTTTGGGTAGTAGATTTCCCAATGTTTGAATGGAGTGAAGAAGAAGGACGTCTGCTTGCTATGCACCATCCTTTCACTGCTCCCCGCCCACAGGATGTACCACTGCTTGATACAGATCCAGCTTCAGTATTGGCTGATGCTTATGATATGGTGTGCAATGGAGTGGAAGTTGGTGGTGGATCTATACGTATTCACGATGCTGTGCTTCAGGCTAAGATTTTTAAAGTGCTTGGCTTTACTCCCGAACGTGCTCAAGAGCAATTTGGTTTCTTGATGAATGCTTTCAAGTTTGGCGCACCCCCTCACGGAGGTCTCGCTTATGGTCTTGATCGTTGGGTATCGCTTTTTGCTGGTCTCGATAGTATTCGCGATTGTATTGCTTTCCCGAAGAATAATTCGGGTCGTGATGTAATGCTTGATGCTCCTTCTAAGGTAGATCAAAAACAACTTGACGAATTGATGATAGATCTTCGCCCGCAGGATTAGACTCTTATTCTGTTTCAAATTCTTTTTCCTTATACAACCCGAGAAACGTGATGCTTCATAAGAATAGCTCCGATTCTCGGGTTTTTTGTGTCTTTCTTTGTCTCTTCTTGTTGTTACAGACGATGAGTCTCTTCATCTAAAGCAACATATTTAGGGGGCAGCGGATATTTACGGTTGGTATGATGGGGAAAAAGAGACTTGCTCACATCATGCATATTATCGGCTGTGTCTCAGCAATTCAAGCAAGCTCGATTGCATTCGACTTGCACGATAAATCAGCCCGTCCATCATAAATCCGAGAGTTGAGATATTATATCTTTCGTTTTCAATATCCTTACTGAAGCGTGCCACGAATATGACCTTTTCATTGCTCGATGAACATTTTGGGCTTTACCGGACGGCAGTGGTAGCGCTGCCGCTGCCGTCCGGTAAAGCTACCACTGCCGTCCGGTAGAGCTACCGCTGCCGTCCGGCAGAGCTATGAATGATGGTTTACAGATGGCAGATTCACTAATTCTCGTTTTATAGAAGTAGATTTTTATCTTTACAATATTACATCTTGCTAAAAAACTCCTTAGATACTTTGTTAATCAGGAAAAAGGTTGTAATTTTGCCGAGCCGTTACGAGTTAGCGGCATTATTCAAACCTATTAATATATATATAAAAAATGGCAACAAGAATCAGATTGCAACGTCATGGCCGCAAAGGCTATGCATTCTACAGCATTGTAATCGCTGACGTAAGAGCACCACGTGATGGTAAGTTTACTGAAAAGATTGGTACTTATAACCCCAACACCAATCCTGCCACAGTAGATTTGAATTTCGAACGTGCACTCTACTGGGTAGAGACAGGTGCACAGCCTACTGACACCGTACGCAACATTCTTTCAAATGAAGGTGTAATGCTCATGAAGCACCTCAATGGTGGTGTGCGTAAGGGTGCTTTTGACGAGGCTGCTGCAAAGGCAAAGTTCGAAGCTTGGAAGCAGAGCAAGGATGCAAAGGCCGTAGCTGCTGCCGACAAGAATGCTGCCGATAAGAAAGCTGCTGATGCAGCTCGCTTGGAAGCAGAAAAGAAGGTGAATGAAAAGATTGCTGAGAAGGTAGCTGAGAAGAAGGCTGCTGAAGCTGCTGCAAAGGCAGAAGCAGAAGCTGCTGCTCAGAGCGAAGAAGCTGCTGAAGCTCCTGCAACTGAAGAAGCTCCCGCTGAAGCATAATCAATTCCCTAATTTTGCTCACTCATAGTTGGTGAGACAAAAACAAAAGAGGAACGTACTCCCAATGACTAGATAAATTCTAGCAAGGTGTATGTTCCTCTCTTTTTTTGTATTGGAAAAGCATATTACAAAGCGTTTATTTTGCCTAGCGGGTCATATCTACTTATTCATATCAGTAATGAAGCGCATTGAGAATAGCGGCTTTTCCTTTTTTTGCTAGTGTTAGGACTTGTCACTTTGGAAAGTGAGATGATTATAGATTTCGTGTCAACGAATTAAATTCTGTCTAGGACGGTCTTAATAAGCGAGTCAATGCTATTCTTATAATTAGGATTGGCACGGCCAGTCACACGGTTGGCTATCACCATGCAACATGTCATGGCCTTATGTCCCATTAAAAGTGAAAGTCCAGCTAGAGCACTGCTCTCCATTTCAAAATTGCAGATGCGATGGCCTTCAAATTCAAAAGATTCAATCTTTTTATTTGCTTCGGGGTCGGCTAGTGGAAGACGAAGCTGTCTACCCTGTGGTCCAAAGAATCCACCACAGGCTATGGTGATACCATGCACCATATCGTCTCCTGCAATGCGATGGATTAACTCTTTGTTGGCATGTACCACGTAAGGATGAGCAATGCATTGTGTTCCATGCCAATTCATGTGCTTGAGAAACGCCTCCTCTAAGCGAAGGTCACTCACTTCGTTGCGACCAGCATAAAAATTGAGCAGTCCATCGAATCCAATACTAATTTCGCTAGCGACAAAAGTTCCTTCTGGACAGTTGGGCTGAAGTCCGCCACATGTGCCCACTCGTACGAATTCTAGCTGTCGGAGTTCATTCTTGATAGTACGTGTTGAAAAATCGATATTGGCTAATGCATCAAGTTCATTGATTACGATGTCGATGTTGTCGCAACCGATACCTGTAGAGAGTGCCGTAATTCGTTTTCCTTGATACGTGCCTGTAATTGTACGAAATTCTCGACTAGAGATGTCACATTCTTTGCTCTCGAAATGTGATGCTACCAAAGGAACTCTGCCTGGATCACCCACAAGTATCACCTTGTCGGCTAATTGTTCTGGACGAACATGTAAATGAAAAATGCTTCCGTCAGGATTGATAATCAGCTCGGAAGAAGGAATGGGAGTTTTTGACATGATATTTCGGGATTTAAGCGCTGTGCGCATTATTAAGTTTATAGGAGTGTTTTCAAAGTTAATTCTTGAGTGACAGAAGATGATATTACATTCTTGTTCAAGTCTTTAGTGTCGTCAAATATTATATTTTATATGAGTAACATGAAAGAACCAATACATCATCTAGGGCTTTACCAAGATTATAAACATTGAAGAGCTTTCGAATTATTCCTCCAAAATTAGGACCTTATAGTCATAAATTCTAATAACTCTTGCAATTTACTTTATTTCTGCTTGACGCATATTCTTACATAGGATTTCATATTGTGCTTGTAGTGAAGGTATCGTCTGATTAGCTTGTATCAGTTCCTTACGCTCTTGCGACGAAAGTCCTTGTTGAGCAGCTTTACGTTGTAGTTGTTCTTGGAGATTTTGCAATTGCTGAAGCTTTTGTCGGGTCTCGTCGGCTTGCTGTGCAATGCGTTTGGCTGTTTCACTGCGGAATTGTGAAAGTTGGGTGTATACAATCTCGTTGTTGATTACGTAGAAATGCTGTCCCTGTGTCCTCATATTATCCGTTGTACGATGAGCTAGCAAATTAGTTAATCGTTCGCGAGCAGCAGCAACAATCTTTTCGTCTGTTTGTGTCTCACTGATGGAATGTAGCATTGCAGCGTGCATCACTTTAATCTTGTTGGCATCACTCATCTCGTAAATATCACGTGTAGAGTTAGGAATGAAGGTGTAAATACAAACGCTATCAGCTGGTTGATTTCGATCCGTGACGAGGAAACCCAACTGCACACTCTCGTCGATAGCTAGCAGATAATCATTGGCAGGCGAATTGAAAGGCATGCCCAAGTTTTCGGCTTTGAGATATTGTTTCGTTTCGGGATTATAACGCGTCACGAAGAGGTCGTAGCCACCGAGTGATTCTGCACCTTGTGCAGCATAATAAAGTGTCACACCATCAGGCATAAGGAAAGGGAAATCCTGTTCAGACGAAATATCGTGCATGCCATTGAGTGGGGTTGGAGCCGACCATTCATTTCCTACATGGTAGGCAATGTGAAGATTGCTAGCACACCCCGCGCTGTCGCTCTTCGAGAAAATTATACGATCACGTAGTTCATTGATATATCCAGTATGTCCGTATTGACCAGAGGCGAGTGTCTCTGAAGGCATAACATCTTTCAAGTTGACAATCTTACCTGCGTTAACCGACAAGTTAAGTTTGGAGAGCATCTTCGTGCGGCTTACCACGATGCTATCGACAAAGCAGACACGTTCCGTGCCGCGTAACATGTCCATACCCAAATTGGCTCTTTGAAGGTCGGCTTCTATACGCAGTGTAGATCGTCCAGAAGAACGAGCCACATTAATCTCTTTTTGAAGCAGTCGAGCCGCTTCCGAGAATCGGTAGGATTGTATTAATTGTTCGGCTGATTGCTGATGTGAAACACTAGTCGATGTTGTAGATTTTTTTCTTGTGGTTTGTTTCTGAGCCATTGCAGAGCTTGTCGTTAAACTTATAATCAAGCTCATCGCAAGTGTAATTCGCTCTACGCGCGAGACTGTATGCTTCAGAAAATCCCTCATCGAGATGGTTGAAGGAATCTGGAAAAGCGTAGACTTAGAATGCATTGTCATAGCTATTTACGTGTAGTATTCTTAATTTATATTTCAGATATAGTTTATTCAAGCTTTTGCTCAAATTATGATGAATCGTAGCTATTTTATGTCAAACTAAAATTCAATTGGTTCTAGTCTAAAAGGGACAACTAAACCAAGCTAGGATTTAAAGTTTTGTATCTATCCAATGGATGGATAGGGATAGCTCGAAACCTATTACAAGTTCAAAAGTACGATTTTCTTTCAGAAGTAAAGCTTAGAATGCTATCTTTTATGTAATTTTGCATCCAAACAACGGAAAATAGACCCTAAAAACGAAGTAAAAGTGAAGCTTTTCGCAATTTTTCATATAGCCTGTCTGAGTTTGGGCCTCAGCGTTCTACCTCTTTCTGGCCATGCTCAAAAGCCTGTGAAGAAAACGGTGAAATATACCGTACAGATGGGCGAGACAGTGTTAGGAATAGCTCATCGCCATAAGACCACCCTTGACCATTTGCTCAGTCTTAATCCTGGGCTACAGCCCGACTATGTACAGTCTGGTCAGGTGATAAATGTGCCTTTTGTTCCTGGAGGTGCAGAACCCGCTCCTACTATGGCTCAGCGAGTTGCCGCTCAAAAAGCTGCCGCAGAAGTTGCCAAGCAGAAAGCTGAACAGCCCGCTGTGGCTTATAAAGAGGTGGAAGTGAAACCTCAGATTTCGCAGCCAAAACTAACTTATAAAGAATATAAGGTAAAGAAAAAGGATACCGCCTACAGCCTGGCTAAGGCCAACAATATTACTGTAGATGAACTTATGGCTGCCAATCCAGAAATGAAGCAAGAGGGGTATCAACTCAAGAAAGGCGTGATTTTGCGTATCCCTGTAAAAAAAGTGGTGAAAGCGCCTCAGTATGCAGGTCTTACGTCGATCCGTGTAGCAGTGATTCTGCCGCTCGTGGGCAACAATGTAGAGAATGAACGCAGTGTTGAGTTCTATCGCGGATTGCTTATGGGCATCAACGAGATGAAGCAAAAAGGCATGCATTTTGATGTATCGGCTTATAACGAACCAGCTCCCGAACATAGTGTAGCACAAATCATGGCCGAAGCTACAGCCTTAAAGCCAGATGTAATTATTGGTCCACTTTACCCATCCCATTTCACTGATGTAACGGCCGTTTCGAACAAGCAAACCAAGGTTGTTGTTCCCTTCTCATCGAAAGTGCCGCAAGTAGACTATCGTCCCGAGGTGTTTGTAGTCAATACTCCTGCTCAGTATGAGAAGTCACTTGCAGTTGATCTTTTTATGAAGAATTTTAAAAAGCAGACGCAACTTATCCTGCTGCATAGTGCGAGTGGCAATAAACGATCGTTTGTGGAAGAACTTCAGCAGCGAGCTAGCAGTGCTGGCTACGCTATCACAAGCCTTGCACAATCATCTACCGCACAGCAGGTATCCCTCGCTCTCTCAGGAAAGAAAAAAGGCGCTTTTATTCTTGTCCCCGACGATGATAATGCCGAGACCATGAAGCGCATGCTCGCTACTATAAGTACATTGCAGCAAAGTCTGCCCGAAGCACAATTCTCACTCCTTGGCTACGATGCTTGGCTACGCCAGGCTGATTCCCAAGAAAAACTGAAAATGCATTCGGTTGATACTTATGTGATGACCAGCAACTTCTACTACCCTTACACTGTTGCAGCGAAGAATTTTCAAGAACAATATACACAGTCGTTTCAAGCACCCTTGGTCGATTGCAATCCCCGCATGGCTCCTCTGGGATATGACCTTGCTCGTGGATTCTTTGGTGGATTGGCCACGTATGGCCGTGATTTCAATACGCAAAATCCAGTAGAAGGATCCATTGCTGCTCAACCGATGCTGCAGACCGAGCCTCGATTTATTACGGTAGGGACGGGCGGAGGCTACGTATGTAGAAGTATGTGGCTCATACACTTTAAGAAGGATATGAGTATCGTTAAGATTTCTGCTCAATAAAAACATCTCTCCTGACGACTAGCTGACGAGTAAACAATTCGGCCAAAGGCCCCTATACTTGTTGATTATGTACACATATTCAGTTGGGTAAAATAACGAGTATAAAACGTTTAATCATTCATTCGTAAGCTCGCCTAGTTAACTAAAATAGAAAGATATGCGATTCAGTAGGAACCCATTTCGTCTTGTACGACGTATTGTCGTCTGTGTAACTATTTTGCTTCTTCATCCGCAAATTATGCAAGCACAGGTAGGTGAACCTAGGAATAATATATGTATAGGTTTTTCAGCAGGCATGGATATGAACCGCGTAGGGTTCGATCCTACTATAAAGCAAAAGTTGCATAATGGACCTACCGTAGGTCTCGTAGCACGATTCACGAGCGAACGATATTTTAAGGCTTATTGCGCCTTACAACTTGAACTAAACTATGCTATCCTCGGTTGGCGCGAAAATATTCTCAATGCCAACTCCGAACCGCTTCCCGATACCTATCAGCGCAATCAGCATTATTTGCAACTTCCTGTTCTCGCTCGTTTGGGTTGGGGACGAGAGAAACAAGGTCTGATGGGGTATGTGCTCGCTGGTCCGCAGTTAGGCTATTGCCTCAAAGAAAATGTATCACAAAGCAACTTTACGCTTAATGCCGATGGGAATCCTGATCGCCCGAATGGTATGTATATACAGTATGGTATGCCCATTCAGCACAAGTTCGATTATGGAATTACGGCAGGAGCAGGCATAGAACTCACCACCAAGGCAGGTCATTTCCTGCTAGAGGGACGCTATTATTATGGTCTCTCCGATATATACAAGAATTCAAAGAAAGATACTTTCAGCCGTTCCAATAACGGAACAATTATAGTCAAAGTGACTTATCTCATTGATATAAAGAAATAATCAAAATAGAATGGAATTAGCAAAGACTTACAATCCCGAAGAGGTGGAAGGAAAATGGTATCAGTATTGGACTGACAACCACCTTTTCTCCTCCAAGCCCGATGGACGCAAACCTTATACTGTGGTGATTCCTCCCCCCAACGTAACGGGTGTGTTGCATATGGGACATATGCTTAACGAAACGATTCAAGACATCCTCGTGCGTCATGCACGCATGGAGGGCAAGAACGCTTGTTGGGTGCCTGGAACTGACCACGCTTCTATTGCAACAGAAGCTAAAGTGGTGAATCGTCTAGCCGAACAGGGTATTAAAAAGACGGATCTCACCCGTGATGAATTTCTCAAGCACGCTTGGGCGTGGACGGAAGAACACGGCGGGATTATCCTCAAGCAGTTACGTCGAGTGGGAGCATCATGCGACTGGGATCGTACAGCTTTTACTATGGACGAAGAACGGTCAAAGAGTGTAATCCACGTGTTCGTTGACCTCTATCGTAAGGGACTCATCTATCGTGGCGTACGCATGGTCAATTGGGATCCCAAGGCTAAGACGGCCCTTTCTGACGAGGAGGTAGTATATAAGGAAGAACATACCAAGCTCTACTACATGAAGTACTACGTGAACGAAGACGACGGCACGGGTGCTACAGGAGAAGAAGGTGAGGTAATTCACCAAGACGAAAAAGGACGCTATGCTGTGGTGGCTACCACACGTCCGGAAACAATTATGGGCGATGTAGCCATGTGTATCAATCCCAACGATCCCAAGAATCATTGGCTTCGCGGAAAAAAGGTAATCGTTCCTCTCGTAGGTCGCGTCATTCCTGTAATAGAGGATGAATACGTTGATATCGATTTTGGTACGGGATGTTTGAAGGTAACACCCGCTCACGATGTAAACGACTATATGCTTGGCGAAAAGTATAACTTGCAAGCCATAGACATATTTAATGACGATGCCACTATCTCTGAGGCTGCTGGCATGTATGTCGGACAGGAACGTTTTGCTGTGCGTAAGCAAATCGCCGTAGACCTCCAGCAAGCAGGCCTCATGGAAAAGATTGAGGATTACGACAACAAGATCGGATGTTCAGAGCGTACAGGAGTACCCATTGAGCCAAAACTTTCTATGCAATGGTTCCTCAAGATGCAACATTTTGCAGACTTGGCATTGCCCCCCGTAATGAACGATGAAATTAAGTTCTATCCCACAAAATATAAGAACACTTATCGTCATTGGCTTGAGAATATCAAGGATTGGTGCATTTCACGTCAGCTTTGGTGGGGACATCGTATTCCGGCCTACTATCTGCCTGAAGGTGGCTATGTAGTGGCAGAAACCATTGAGGAAGCCGTAAAAATGGCACAGGAGAAGAGTGGCAACAAGGAACTGACTGCAGCCGATTTGCGTCAAGACGAAGACGCACTCGATACATGGTTCTCATCGTGGCTTTGGCCTATCTCTCTCTTCGATGGAATTATGAATCCTGACAATGAGGAGTTCCAATATTATTATCCTACAAGCGACCTTGTGACAGGTCCAGATATTATCTTCTTCTGGGTGGCTCGCATGATTATGGCTGGCTATGAGTTTACGGGCAAGATGCCATTTAAGAATGTATATTTCACAGGTATCGTACGCGACAAATTAGGTCGTAAAATGTCGAAGTCGCTTGGCAACTCTCCCGATCCGCTTGATCTCATTGATCGATTCGGAGCCGATGGCGTGCGTATGGGTATGATGTTGGCGGCTCCCGCAGGTAATGATATATTATTCGATGAAGCCCTTTGTGAGCAAGGTCGCAACTTTTGCAATAAGATATGGAATGCATTCCGTCTTGTACAAGGGTGGCAGGTTGATGCAGATGCAGTACAGCCTGAGACAGCTCGCCTAGCCGTTGAATGGTTCTCAGCTAAACTGCGTCAGAGTGCTGCCGAAATGGCCGACCTGTACTCGAAATATCGTCTTAGTGAAGCCTTAATGGAGGTATATCATCTTTTCTGGGATGAATTTTCAAGTTGGTTCCTCGAAATGGTAAAACCTGCTTACGGTTCGCCCATTGACGGAAAAACTTATGCCGCTGTGCTCGAAGCATTCAACCATTTGCTTCATCTGCTTCATCCCTTTATGCCTTTCATCACTGAGGAGTTGTGGCAGCACTTGACTGACCGCAAGCCAGGAGAAAGTATTATGATAAGCCCGCAGACCATCGCTGCTCCTCAGTCTGCCGACGAGACCATTCTCGCACAGGTGGAACATATGAAGAACGTAGTGGCAGGTGTGCGTGCCATTCGCAACACAAAGAATATCTCTCCACGCGAACTCCTCGGACTTCAGGTGATTGGTACCGATCCCATTGCCGCTTATGATTGCCTTATCACAAAGATGGCTAACGTCAGCGGTGTGGAAGTCATTGCAACTAAAGGTGATGGAGTAAGTTCGTTCATGGTAGGAACCACAGAATATGCCGTTCCTTTAGGTGGCCTTATTGATGTGGAAGCAGAACTCGCCAAGGCCGAAGCCGAACTCAAGCATTTGGAAGGTTTCCTCGTGGGGGTAAAGAAGAAGCTTTCTAACGAACGTTTCGTTAGCAATGCTCCTGCTGCCGTGGTGGAGCTCGAACGTAAGAAGCAAAGCGATGCCGAGAGCAAAATCGCTACGCTGAAGGAAACGATTGAGTCGCTTAAGAAGTAAGTCAATCGATAATACACAAACGTAAATATGTGCAGATATGCAGATGCACAGCGATAGATCTCCCTCTGTAGAGCTTTCCTCGTGGAAAATGTCGTGCAGAAAGATGCTGTTTCGCTTTTCCATCTGTGTATCTGCACATTTCTTCATTGGATTCGTGGATAATCTTTTATAGTTCATACATGTTTCCACTTTACCATTTACAATCAGAATTGTAAAACATGAAACATCTATTTGTTCTGCTCCTCTTTGCTTCGATGCTAGTATTGCCCATGAGGGCGCAGACGAGTTCGGTTCACGATGTGGTGAATGGTTATATTCGCTCATATTCGCTTATCGGGTATCAGCCACGCGATCGCATGGGACTTGATTCTGTTCGCATCGACGAAGCCCTTCGTGAGGTACGCATCTATGCCAACGAGCCATTTTGTTCGCAACCCTTTACTCCACAAGTTGTCACATCAATCTATGCTGATATTCAACGTCGATTGCCAGCACCCTACAACACGTACCACCTGGCTTTGTATAATAAGAAGCATCAACTCATAGAAGATCTCATTCCGAATCTTCTTCGTACAGGTGGACAAGATGAGACTAGGCTTTGGGGACGAATCAACTATCAAGGCAGACCCTGGGTGGAGAATACTTCGAGGGCTTATAAAGTTACAGAAGGGTTGCAAAATCGCCATCTTTTCATTTGGCCGAGCCATGGTCGCTATTATAAAGAAGGAGCATGGCAATGGCAGAGACCCTATCTCTTTTGTACCACGGAAGACATTTTCACGCAGTCGTTCGTATATCCTTATCTTTTCCCCATGCTTGAGAATGCAGGAGCAGTGTTAGCATGTCCGCGTGAGCGCGATTATCAGACTTTCATGGCTGTAATAGACAATGATACTCCCACCCGACAAGGCCAATACTCAGAAATGTCACAATCCGATGGACTTTGGATTTCTTCTCCCGATTCAGTAGGATTTGCCTCACCTTCTACGCTGATTAACGATCAAGTGCATCCCTTTCGGGAGGGAACGTACCGTATGACTAATGCAGTGAATCGTCGTACGAAACTCTCTAGTGCCACTTGGATGCCACGTATTCCGGAGTCTGGTCGGTATGCAGTCTACGTGAGTTATGCCTCACGCCCAAACTCTGTGCCTGATGCTCACTATACCGTGATTCACAAGGGTGGAAGAACCAACTTCGTTGTAAATCAGCAAATGGGAGGAGGAACATGGGTGTATCTCGGTACGTTCGAATTCGACAAGGGGATAAGTTCTGAAGGTCGTGTAGTATTGAGTAATCAAAGCGACTATCGCGGCGTAATCACAGCCGATGCAGTGCGATTTGGCGGTGGAGTAGGGCAGACCGAACGTGGACAGGCTGGCACTTCAGGTATACCTTGTTACCTCGAAGCTGCTCGTTACTATGCTCAGTGGTCGGGAATTCCTGATACATTAGTCAATACCACGCAAGGCACTAACGACTATAATGATGATCTCCGCGTACGCAGTAATATGCTTAATTATTTGGCTATGGGAAGCCCATACGTGCCCGGACAAGGTGGACAAAATGTACCATTTGAACTCTCAATGGCACTTCATAGCGATGCTGGAGTGCGCACAGATGGAAGCATTTATGGTTCACTATCTATCTCTACCACGCAGGATGCAGATGGTCATACTTCCTACGGCTCAGGCCTCTCGCGACAAGCTTCTTCTGATTTTGCTCAGTTACTTCTAGGAGGTGTCGTTTCAGATGTCTCGCGCACATTTGGTTTGTCGTGGACACGTCGCGAGCATTGGGATCGCAATTATGCCGAGACACGTATGCCAGCCGTTCCCTCTTCCATTCTTGAAATGCTATCCCATCAAAACTTCACCGATATGAAGTTTGGCCATGATCCCAATTTCAAGTTCACTCTTGCTCGCTCTATATACAAGAGCATTCTTCGCTTTGTCAATTCCGAACATGGTATCAAGAATTATAAGATTCAGCCCTTGGCTCCTCATAACTTCTCTTCAGAATTCACAGCTGATGGTACAGGGGTAAAACTTTCTTGGTCTCCCACACTTGACTCTCTAGAAACGTCGGCTAACCCCACGGGCTACGTGCTCTATACAAAGGTAGACGATGAGGATTTCGACAATGGACTTTATGTGGGCAACGTTACAGAATACATGATGCCCCTTACTACAGGACGCGTATATGGCTTTCGCGTGGCTGCCGTGAATGCGGGTGGCCAGAGTTTTCCCACAGAGACTTTGGCGGCATATCGAAGTGCGAACGCGGAATCCAAGCGGATACTCATTGTTAATGGCTTTAATCGTGTGAGCGGACCAGCTTGGGTAGATACGGCAGATTCTCTTGGTTTCCGTCTTGATTTAGATCCAGGCGTCCCTTACCTTCGTACCACAGCATATAGTGGTCAGCAGCGGGTATTCAGTCGTTCGTCTATGGGACATGAAGGTACATCAGGTCTTGGTTATTCCGGACATGAATGGGTAGGCAAGGAAATTGCAGGAAATACTTTTGACTATTCCTTTGCACATGGCCTTTCCATTGCCACAGCTAAGAATTACTCGTTCGTCTCTACAAGTAGCGAAGCATTCTCTTCAGCAGTTTACAATGCAACTCCTTATGCTGCAATCGACTATATTGCAGGCTTACAAGCCGATTTACCTTATAATTTGAAGTCCTATCCCGTCTTTACATCGGCGCTTTGCGACAAATTGCAACGCTATCTAAAGAATGGTGGCTCGCTCTTCTTGAGTGGAAGCTATATCGGCTCTGATAGTCAAAACAGTAAAGAAATACGTGATTTCACGGAAGAAGTATTAAAGTATAAATACGATGGCTCTGCGCGTATCTGCTCCTCCGATGAAGTGAACGGACTGAATATGCAATTTCGCATTTATCGTGAGCCCAATGCACAACATTATGCAGCGCTAGCTCCTGATGCCATTCTTCCGAGTGCAGGAAAGGCCTTCTCTGCTTTTGCTTTTGCCGACGGTCAGGGGGCTGGCGTAGCATTCAAGGGAAAGACTTATCGCACACTGTGTATGAGTTTTCCTTTTGAATGTATTCAAGAAGCCGATGTGCGCCATCGCGCTATGCAAGCAATACTTGGCTTTCTGTGTAAATGATAAGGTGGTAAAGGAAAATTTAGAGATTTTGAGATTACTCTGTCATACTCTCTCAAGACGTTCTAAATAAATAACAGGCGTAGTTCTCTTATATAAGGAACTACGCCTGTTATTTATCGAGTGGCTTAGTGTATTTACTTACTTATTGTTTAAACTCATGGTATAGAGCTCGTCTATGACACCATCAGCCAATCCAATAACAGGAACCAAAATATGATCAGCATGTACAAGCTCGGCAATACGCAGGAAAATCTCTGCTGCTGGTACAATCACATCAGCACGATCGGGCTTCAAGGCATACTGATTCATTCGCTCTTCCACGCTTAAAGTGTTGAGCTGATTGTATACTTCGCGCACAGACGATACGGGCATACTCTGCTTCAACACATTTTTTACAGAAGCCATGCGATAGATTTTGTTGATATTTCCACCCGAACCAATGATGTTGATCTGCTTGGCCTGTGTGGAAAGTCTTTCCAAATCATGTTGCATCCGTATCCATTCATCGTCGCGTACCTTGCCTGTGAGTAAACGCACTGTTCCGATATTGTAAGAAACGGAACTAAGCAATTCGTCTTCTTTTAAGAAGTTGATCTCCGTAGATCCACCGCCCACATCGACATAAAGATAAGCGCCATGTCGGTCGGCCATGCATTCTAGATGATTGCTATATATAATGCGTGCTTCTTCGCTTCCGCCGATGATTTCGATGTTGATACCTGTTTCCTTGTTAATTTCTTTGATTATTTCGGAGCCGTTCTTGGCATCGCGCATGGCTGATGTGGCACATGCTCGATAGCTACACACATCGTATATTTTCAAGGGATTATAACCGATTATCACTACAAAATGTTATTTTTGTAGCAGGAAATGAGTATAAAACAGCATTTCATTGTACTGTACAACACAAAGTAAAATATAATGAACGTAATATGAAACTAAGAGATAAAGATACAAAGAAATATTTGCTCACTGTATTTGTGGCTACATTTGTTGCCTATATTATTCCTGCAGTGGTCTTGTACTTGGGACATTTTATGGGCATTATGCTTACGATTTGTATTTCCTTGTTTAACTTGAGTATGGCTTTGCTTGCTTGGCTTTGGGCAAAATCTGTTAGAAAGAAATTTTTGCTGAAAAGAACGCCTAAAAAGGCAAAAAATAGTAAAATAGAGCATTTGTTTTGAGTTTCAAGTGGTTGTGGCAGTCTTTGGCTTTAGTTGTCAGTGACAAGGAAATGAGGAAAAAGTAGATTAGAGAAGTAGAAACGCTTTCAAATCATTACCCAATGGAAACGCCCTAATAAGCATTTTTAACGGTGGCGGTTCATATTTCCCCATTCTGCGTAGGTTTTGGCTTTGCCATGCAACTCTCATAGTTTAATTTTGCACCGAACAAAAAAGTAAGAATTATGAGATGCACTTTCAAGACAGTCTTCTATGTAAATGGAAGCAAGGAGAGAAACGGAATTGTCCCTATCATGGGACGTGTGACAATCAACGGAACTATCGCACAGTTCAGTTGCAAGCAGAGTGTTACCAAGGCTATCTGGGATGCCAAGGGCAACAGAGCCATAGGTAAGAGTAAGGAAGCCAAGGAGGTGAACTTCGTGCTTGACAACATCAAGGCGCAAATCGCCAAGCATTACCAACGTCTTTCCGACCGTGAGGCGTTCGTTACCGCTGAAATGGTGAGAAATGCCTACCAAGGCATTGGCACGGAGTACGAGACTTTGCTCAGAGCTTTTGACAAGGAGAACGCCGCCTTTGCCAAGCGTGTCGGCAAGGACAGGGCAAAGACTACTTACAACAAGTACCTAACGGTGAGAAAGTATGTTGCCGAGTTCATCAAGTATCAGTACAAGCGCAGCGA
>CDZR01019836.1_pt1 | contig 178685 bp, 175 predicted proteins | sample 554781 | NCBI WGS metagenome assembly CDZR01 (sample SAMEA3182065, study PRJEB8094) | gut metagenome | biome: human; feature: gut; material: Stool; isolation source: human stools | place: Canada | collected 2013-01-28
TGCTATACGATTTGCCTCTGCTTCTACTATCCGCTGCCGCTCTGCCTATCTTGCGATAGTACAGCCTAATTCTCGTCTATCGAGGCACTTATCAATGCGGCGAGCGCAGCAATGCCGCATTCGGCAAGCAGTCTGCCGCCGAGAAAACGTCACTCGCGCCTCACGACAGTAAGGCGCGGCTGCGACCTGTCTCGACTCGCAGGGATTCATGGCGAAGCCATGTACACCGCACTTACATTGCGCAGCGCGTGCAGCTCTTCAAGCCCAAGACCGGCAATGCAAACCTTTCTCTCGGGGGATTTAAAGGGGGATACTCTCTTTCGAGAAAGAGAGTATCCCCCTTTTGTCCGTTCCCCACATCAGGTGGGGAAACGAAAGGGGCTTACCCCTTTTGCTTTAGCAAAGCTTTGCTCCCGCAGGAATTTTATCATCCACCATAATAAGGTTGAGGACCTCCTCACCCTTCTCGGTGTGGACAGCAGAGAGCAGCATGCCGCAGCTCTCAAGCCCCATCATCTTGCGCGGGGGCAGGTTGACGATGGCGACGAGCGTCTTGCCGACGAGCTCTTCGGGCTTGTACCACTTGTGGATGCCGGAGAGGATCTGGCGGTCGGTGCCGGTGCCGTCGTCGAGCGTGAAGCGCAGGAGCTTTTCGCTCTTCTTCACGGCCTCGCAGGCCTTGACCTTGACGGCGCGGAAGTCGGACTTGCAGAACGTGTCGAAGTCGACCTTTTCCTCGACCATCGGTTCGAACTCCATCGCGGGGAGGGCAGCCTTTTTCTGCGCCTCCTGAATGGCCTCAAGCTCTTCGAGCGCCTTCTGCGCGTCGACGCGCGGGAAGATGGCCTCGCCCTTGTGGACGGTGACGGTGGCGCTCAGGCTGCCCCACTTCGCGGCGCTGTCCCAATCGCGGCAGCACTCGCATGCGCCGATCTGCGCGAAGATCTTCTCGCAGGAATCGGGGATGAACGGGGTGAGCAGCACCGTGCAGATGCGGATGCTCTCGAGCAGGTTGTACATGACGGAAGCGAGGCGGGGCTTGTTGGCCTCGTCCTTGGCGAGCGCCCAGGGCGCGGTCTCGTCGATATACTTGTTGGCGCGCTGGATGCACTTGAAGATGAGCTCAAGCGCGTTCTGGAACTGGAACTTCTCCATCTCGGCTTCATACTTGCCGCGAAGGGCCGAGAGCTGGGAGATGAGCTCGTCGTCGAGCGCATCGGCCTGACGGCTTTCCGGCAGCGTGCCGCCGAAATATTTTTCGACCATGGCCGTCGTGCGGGAGACGAGGTTGCCGAGGTCGTTGGCGAGGTCGACATTGATGGTGTTGATGAGCAGTTCATTCGAGAAGTTGCCGTCCGAGCCGAACGGGAACGTGCGCAGCAGGAAGAAGCGCAGCGCGTCCACGCCGAAGCGCTCGGCGAGCACATACGGGTCAACGACGTTGCCCTTGGACTTACTCATCTTGCCGCCGTCCATGACGAGCCAGCCGTGGCCGTAGACGTGCTTGGGGAGCGGCATGCCCATGCTCATGAGCATCGCGGGCCAGATAATGGAGTGGAAGCGGACGATCTCCTTGCCGACAAAATGCACGTCGGCGGGCCAATACTTGTCGTAATCGTCGTACTTCTCGTTCATAAAGCCGAGCGCCGTGCAGTAGTTGAAGAGCGCATCGACCCAGACGTAGACAACGTGACCCGGGTCAAAGTCCACGGGGATGCCCCAGGTGAAGCTCGTGCGGGAGACGCAGAGGTCTTCAAGACCCGGCTTGATGAAGTTGTTGACCATCTCGTTGACGCGAGAGGCGGGCTGGAGAAAGTCGGTGTCCTCAAGCAGGTGCTGCACGCGGTCGGCGTACTTGGAAAGCTTGAAGAAGTAGGCCTCTTCCTCGGCGTCCTCGACCTCACGGCCGCAGTCGGGGCACTTGCCGTCAACGAGCTGGCTCTCCGTCCAGAAGCTCTCGCAGGGCTTGCAGTACTTGCCCTTGTAGGTGCCCTTGTAGATGTCGCCGTTGTCGTGCATCTTCTTGAAGATCTTCTGGATGGCCTCGACATGGTAGTCATCCGTTGTGCGGATGAAGCGGTCGTTCGAAATATTCATGAGCTTCCACAGATCGAGGATGCCCTTTTCGCCGCAGACGATGTTGTCGACGAACTGCTGCGGGGTCACGCCCGCGGCCTTGGCCTTATCTTCAATCTTCTGGCCGTGCTCGTCGGTGCCGGTCAGGAACATGACGTCATAGCCTGTCAGGCGCTTGTAGCGCGCCATCGCGTCGGTCGCTACGGTGCAGTAGGTGTGGCCGATGTGGAGCTTGTCGGAGGGATAGTAGATGGGGGTCGTGATATAGAATTTCTTCTTGTCCATTGGTGTTTTCCTCTTTTCTGCCCGCGCCGAATGAAAGCGGGGCGTAATTATTTACAGTCTACCACCGAAAGGGCGGTATTTGCAAGGTTTTACAGAATTTTTCCCCAAAAGAAGAAAGCGCGGCACCATAAGCACCGCACTTTTTCGATTTGAAAGAGTAGGATCGCCGCATTTGCCGCCTCCGGGCGGCAAATGATTTTGATTGTAATTTGTCGCGACATGTGCGTGACAAATTACTCTTTGCGCGGAGCGCGTGTCGCAGCCGCCCTGCGGGCGGCAAGGCACGAAGCGCAGCGAAACTCCTTCAAAAAAGCGGCAAAGCCGCTTTTTTGAAGTTATAGCGAGTCGTCCTCGTCGATCCACTTTTGCACCGGAACGATATCAAACTCCTCCTCCGTCCGGCGGATCACCACCTCGTCGATGCCGGCGTTGATGATCATGCGGCGGCACATGGGGCAGCTCGTCGCATCGTGCAGCAGCTCGCCGCTGCGCGCGTCGCGGCCGACCAAGTAGATCGTCGCGCCGACCATGTCGCGCCGCTGGGCGGAGATGATGGCGTTCGCCTCGGCGTGGACGCTGCGGCAGAGCTCGTAGCGCTCGCCGCGCGGGACCTTGAGCTGCTCGCGCGTGCAGTAGCCGAGGTCGACGCAGTTTTTGCGTCCGCGCGGCGCGCCGTTGTAGCCCGTGGAGATGATCTCGTCGTTTTTGACGATGATCGCACCGTAGACGCGGCGCAGGCAGGTCGCGCGCTCGAGCACGGTCTGCGCAATGTCCAGATAGTAATTCCGCTTGCTGACACGCTCCATATCGAGTCCTCCTTGTATTGATGAGAGAGAATATTACAATTTGCTATCAGAATTCGTGCTTGCAGTGTGGGCAGCGGCCGTAATCGAAGTCGATGACCGCGCCGCAGACGGGACATTGCTTCTGCGCAAGGCCGTCCGACGCTGCCTCCGGCTGGAACAGCTCGATCTTCCCGCACTTGGGGCAGGAATAGATGTCGATCTCCATTCCGCCCGCGAGGGCGAAGGTCAGGTCCGAAAGGAGCAGGTTGGGGCGGCGCTGGAGCTTGTCGCGTCCGAGAAAGCACATCCCTGCGCTGCAGCGCAGGCAGTTGAGCTGATTCACCATCTTATACCCCCTGTAAGTCGAAAATAGGTGTGTATTCCCCTTTCGCGCTCGAGAGCTCCTGACAAAAGCCGTCGGTCAGGCCGCAGTCGCGCATATATTGTACCGCCGTGCGGTATTCTCGCTCATTCAAGCGCCGCGCGAGCGCGCCGGTCGAACCGGGCTGCGGCGTATACTGGCTCATGAGCGAAAAGAGCACAGTCTTTGGCGGAAAATGCGTCGAGACATAGTCGATGACACGCTTGGTGTTCTCCAGTTGCCCCGGCAGGACGAGGTGGCGCAGGATGACACCGGAGCGCATCAGGCCGTCGTCCCCGATCTGATACGCCCCGACCTGACGCACCATCTCGTCGATGGCCGCGGCGGCAACTTCAAAGTAGTCCGGCGCGGCGGAAAGCTCGCGCGCGGGGCGTTCCATGGCGTATTTGAGGTCGGGGAGGTAGATTTGCACCTTGCCCTCAAGCGTTCTGAGCGTTTCCACGCGCTCGTAGCCGCCGCTGTTCCACACAACGGGGACGGGAAGCGGCTGATCCAGCGCTTCGAGCACCCAGGGGGTGAAGTGCGTGGGCGTGACAAGATCGATGCAGTGCGCGCCCTGCGAAACGAGGTCTTCCATGATCTCGCGCAGATGTGCCGGCGTAATGACCTTGCCGAAATTCTCGTGGCTGATGTGCCCGTTCTGGCAGAACACGCAGCCCAAATTGCAGCCCGAAAAGAAGATGCAGCCCGCACCGTTTTTACCGCTGAGCACGGGCTCTTCCCAGAGGTGCAGCATCGCGCGGGCGACAACGAGCCCCGCGGGCATGCGGCAGACGCCGCCCGCTTTCTCCGCCGTGCGCTCCGCATTGCAGCGACGGGGACAGATCTCGCAGCGCATCAGTCGCCCGTGCCCTGACCGTTGAAGTCGGGGCCGAGGTCGCCGAGCATCCAGTGCTTGCGGCACAGGCCGATGTACTGGTCGTTCGCGCCGATGACGACCTGCGCACCCTGCTTGACGACATGGCCCTGCGCGTCAAAGCGCGCGTTGAACGCGGCTTTTTTGCCGCACCAGCAGATGGTTTTGACCTCTTCTAACTTGTCGGCCATGACAAGCAGCTCGTAGCTGCCGGGGAAAAGGTCGCCCTTGAAGTCGGCGCGCAGCCCGTAGCAGAGGACGGGGATGCCGCAGTCGTCGACGAGATGGACGAGGTATAAGACCTCCTCCTTTGTCAAAAACTGCGCCTCATCGACGATGATGCAGGCGTTCTTTTTGAGTTCCTCTTCGTCCATCTGCCGCATCTCATGGAAGTAGACGCAGGGGTACTCTAAGCCGATGCGCGAATGCACCATGTGGTCGCCGTCGCGCGTGTCGAGCTGGGGCTTGCAGAGGAGCGTCTTCTGCCCGCGCTCTTCGTAGTTGAAGCGCGCCATCAGCGCGTTGGCCGTCTTGCTCGAGCCCATCGCGCCGTATTTGAAGTAAAGCTGTGCCATGGTCGTTGTTCTCCCTCTCTTATTGCAGCCGCGCGCGAACGAGCGCGGCAAATTTCTTGAATGCGGTGGGGATGGCGGCGGCGTCGAACGCCGCGGCGTCCGCCCAGAATAGATCGTCGTTTTCGCCCGTCACGTCGGCGAAGTAGCCCTTCATATCCCACTCGATGTGGGTGAAGATGTGCTTCGCGCTGCCCGCGGGCTCGATGGACTTTGCCGAAAGCCCCATCTGCGCAAGCGCAAGCGAAACGCCTGCCTCGTCGAGGTTCCCCAAAACGCTCGGGAATTCCCAGAGTGAGGCGAGAAGCCCCGTGTCCGCGCGCTTTCGCAGCGCGGCCTTGCCGTTTTGAAAGAGCAGCAGCACGGTGCGCTCTTCGATCTTGCGCGCCTTTTTCTTCGCGCGCACGGGAAGAATCTCGGTGAGGCCGTTTTTGTACGCCTCGCACATCATTCGCGCGGGGCAGATCTCGCACTTCGGCGCGCCGTTCGGCAGGCACACCGTCGCGCCGAGGTCCATCATCGCCTGATTGTACGCGCCGGGGCGATGTAAGTCGATGGCGTCGTTGAGATGCGCGGTGAATTGCTTTCGTACCCTCGCGTCCATGATGTCATCGGCGCAGCCGCTGACGCGCGCGGCGACGCGCAGCAGATTCCCGTCCACCGCGGCGACTGGCTCGCCGAAGTTGATCGAGGCGATGGCGGCGGCGGTGTAGTCGCCGATGCCGGGGAGTGTTTTGAGACTTGCACAAGTGCGCGGCAACTCGCCGCCAAAGTCCGAGACGATGACCTTTGCAGCCTTTTGCAGATTCCGCGCCCGCGAGTAGTAGCCAAGCCCCTCCCAGAGCTTCAAGAGCCGTTCCTCCGGCACGGTGGCTAACGCCGCGGTGTCGGGCAGCTCTGCCATAAAGCGCTCGAAGTACGGAATGACGGCACTCACGCGCGTCTGCTGGAGCATGATCTCCGAGACCCACGTGCGGTACGGCGTGACGACGCTGCGCCATGGCAGCGTGCGGCCGTTTAAGTCATACCACGCGAGCAGCGGCGCGGTCAGAGCATTTAAGTTTTCCCAATGTTCTGTCATCATATCATTTGTTGAAGCGCGCGGCGAAGCCGCAGCGGCGGCAGAGTTCTTCGGCGGGCTTCCGCCGGGAGAAGCCCTCGCGCAGAGCACACGCACGCGGGGAGGTCAGAATTTCGTCAAGCGGCTGGGTGAAGAGGTTCCCCAGCGCCATGTCGCCCTCGTGATCGAGGCAGCAGGGGACGACGGTGCCGTCGACAAGGACACCGAGCTGGTCGCGCAGGCCGTAGCAGAACTGCGCACCGGATTCGTTGGCGCTCAGGTCGGGCCAGTCGAACTTGCCCGCGCGCTCCAAATACAGGTGGTCGCGCAGAAAAAAGCTGCCGTTTCGCATCTCGGGCCAGTTATCGCCTGTGCGGGAGCGCAGAAAGTCGAGAATTTCGCCGTTGCGCGCGTCCGCGCCGCCGTCGTTCCAGAGGCGCAGCGCTACGATGACGCGTTTTTTCGCGGCCTTTTCAGCAAAGTTCCAGACCTGTGTCAGGTAAGAAAGCTCCTGCTCGACCGCGCCGTCGTTGCCCTCAAAACTGTGGAGCGAGACGCTAATCTTGTGCAGGCTTTCGGCGGCAAGCAGCTCGTCGGAACGCTTTTGGAGCAGCGTGCCGTTCGTCGTGATGCAGATCTTCATATCCCGCGCTTTGGCGAGGGCGAAGAGCGTCGTAAGCTCAGGGTGCAGCAGCGGCTCGCCCATCACGTGCAGATAGACGTACTGCACATACCCCTCGAGCCGCGAGAGGATAAGGTCGAATTCCTGCGCGCTCATCGTGCGCGGCGCGCGCTTTGTCTTGGGACAGAAGGAGCAGGCGAGGTTGCAGCGGTTCGTGATCTCGACGTAGGCTTTTTTCAGCATCGCGCGGCTCCTTTCGTGAAGTCAGGGGATAGATTCAAATATTTTACCATATCCGCGCGATTTTGCAAAGCCTTTTCCCCTTGCGCCGCGCCGCGGCGTCTGCTATAATCCTACAGGCAAACTTCCATCCTCCGCAGCGAAAGGAGAAACCGCATGACCGTCACGTTTATCGCCCACAGCGCGTATCTTGTCGAGTGGGACAAGTTCTACACGCTCTTTGACTACACCTACGAGCCCGACTACACGGGCGAGCTGCCGGAATTAAACCCCGAAAAGCCGCTGCTCGTCTTCGCGAGCCACAGCCACGAGGACCACTTCGACGCCAAGGTGTTCACACTTTTGGAAAAATATCCCGACACGCGCTTTTTCGTCTCGCGCGATACGCGCCTCACCGAGCGCAAGCGGCAATGGCTGAACATCTCCGACGAGGCCTTTGCCCGCACGACCGTCCTGCGGCCCGACAGCATCCTGCTCACCGACGTCGCGGGCGAGGATTTAAGCATCCGCGCCATCAAGTCGACGGACATCGGCAACGCCTACCTTCTGCGCTGCGAGGGGAAGATGGTCTACCACGGGGGCGATCTCAACTGGTGGAACTGGGAGAGCGAGGGCAAGGCTTACTGCAACAACATGACCGTCCACTACCATGCGGCCATTGAAAAGCTCGCCTCCGCCGTGCGCAACGAGGCGACGGACAACAACATCGCGCCCGAGATCACGGCGGCGATGGCGCCGCTTGACCCGCGCCTTGGTGAAGGCAGCGAGGGCCTCGGCATCGAGTATCTGCTGAAGAATGTGACGGTGCAGCACATCTTCCCGATGCACATGTGGAAAAAGTATGAGGTCATCGACCGCTACATCGCCGCGCACCCGGACGAAAGGGGCATCATCGCGCGCATCACGCGCGACGGTCAGCAATTCGAGATTTGAAAATAAAAAGGAAAGCGCCTTCCGCATCGCGGAAGGCGCTTTCCCGTTCGAAGGGGATTTGTGGAGAAAAAACACTGACGTATTTTTTACTGGCTCACTGCCGTGAGAGGCATTTTGAGGATCTGACCGACGAAAATGACCGAGGGGGACTTGACGGTGTCCTTATTCAGGTCATAGATCTCAGTCCAGCGGTTGCCATTGCCGAGCTGCTTGCTGGCGATCTTCCACAGACTGTCGCCGGAGACGACGGTGTAGGTATCGCTGTTCGCAGGCTGGGAGGGCTTCTCAGCGGGCTTTTCGGGCTGCGCGGGCTGCGCGGGCTGCGCGGGCTGCGCGGGCTGCGCGGGCTGGGTGGGCTCGGCGGAGGTGCCGTTGCTCACGAGCGTGGTGCGCGGGTCATTGCCGGTGTAGCGGTACATGGGGAAGTTCTTGCTGTCCTTATCGTAGTCGATCTGCTTGTACTGGTAGAGGGAGCCGTCGTAGCCGTTGGAGTCGGTGACGTCGGGCTCGCAAAGCATGGCGATGACGTTGCCGGCGACCTGATCCATCGGGAAGACATAAGCGCCGCTGGCGAAGGTCACGTCGGCCGCGTCGCGGAGACCGGCCTCAATGCCCTTGGCCTTGTCGTTCTCCATGTACTCGCCGATGTAGTAGTACTGCTGGAGGGAAGCGGTCGTACCGGCATTCAGCTTGTAGTACTCCGCGCCCTGGTTATCCATGATGTAGAGGATCTTTTCGATGTTGGCCGCGTCGGCGGGGATGACGTAGGCGGTCGGACGGGTGCGGCCGCGGGTGATGGTGTCGTTCAGGGACAGGGCGGTCGCCTTACCGGCCTTCTCCGTGCCATCCATCGTGTACTGGACGCGCGTCGCGGTGTAGTCGGTCAGGGTGTTGCCGGACTTGGTCTGATAGAGGGCGATGATGTCGCTCTCATCGTAGGTCTTGCCCTTGGCAATGACATCGGCGCGGGCGGCGGCGACGGTTTTGACGATCTCATCGGCGTGCTCGGCAGTGTACTTGATGTAAGAGGTCGCGGCGGTCTCCTGCGAGAAGACGCGGCGCTCGAAGTTCTGGCGGCCGGCGCCAATGCCGCGGGTCTCGATCAGGAAGGAAAGCGCGTTGTAGAGGCCGAAGTAAGCGCGGCCGATGGGGTTATTGACGGTCGTGCCGTAGTGATAGACGCGAAGGCCGGCGTTCTCGGCGTCGGCAAAGGCATGCTTGGCCATGTCAAGACCGATCTTGGTCACGGCGGGATCGTCGTTCAGGCTGGTGGCGGGGGTGGTCTCAAGGTCGTCGGCATTGTTCATCATGCCGTTCTTGGCGCCGTAGAACGTGAACTCATGCGTGTCGATAACGACCTCGCTCATGAACAGACGGTAGGCGGTGTGGAGCTGGGCAAGCTCGGCGGCCTTGAGGGACATGTGGTCGCGGTTCATATCAAAGCCGTCGTAGGTCGCGCGGCTGAAGAGGTAGGAACCGTCAGGATTGATGCGGGGAACGATGACGATGTTGACCTTGTCGAGCAGCGCCTTGTAGGCGGGATCGTTGACAAAGTTGTCGATCATCACAAGCGCGCCTTCACCGGCGGCGGGCTCATTGGGGTGGATCTGGGCCTGGTACCAGATGTTGACCTTGCCGTTGCTCTTGACGATCTTGGCGGCCTCGGCGAGCGTGGCGTTCGCGGGGATCTCGGAGGTGGTGAAGAGTGCCAGGGGGAGGTCATACTTGTAGTTCGGGGTCGTACCGGCGGAGTAGAGGTGCATAACGTCGGAGGACTTGTCCATCTTCTGCAGGAAAGCCATCATCTGGTCCTGAGAGGTGAACTCGTTGGCGGCGTGCTTGCCGTCGAAGGCGGGCGTCGTGTAGCCCTGCGGAGCGACGGTGAAAGAAGCGTTGATCTCCTCCGGCCAGAAGATGAGCATGCTGTCGCGGGCATCCATTTTGTAAGAATCGGGGGCCTTTTCGGGCTTGATGGTCGGCTCGTAGCCGTTGCCGCCGAGCTTGCCGCCGATGACGGTGAGCTTCTTCGTGCCCGCGGTCAGGTCGGCCTCGGTCACGTTGAAGAGCTGGAGAATGTTATAGTAGCCCGTGCCGTGAACGTGGTAGGCATAGGTGCCGGCCTCGGTGACGGCATAGCTGCCGTCGGCCTGGGGCTTGACCGTTTCGAGCTGCTTGAGGATCTCTTCCTCTGCGGCATAGCCGTTTGCGGGGTAGCCCTTGTAGACTTCGAGACTGACGACCTTGGAGGATTCGTAGTTGGCGGAATAGTCAAATTCCAGTTTTGCGCTTTTCTCTGCTGCGAGCGTGCTGGTCATCAGCATTGTGACGACCATCGCGAGAGTCAGCAGACAGCTCAGGGATCGCTGCATCATTTTTCTCATAGCTTCTTTTCTCCTTCTTAAAAACTGTCGGTACCGGAACATCATGCACAAACGGAAGAAAATTTACCCGTTGATTCCTGTTGACAATACCGATTTGGATAAGTAAACTGTAACTATTAAAGTCGCCTTTAAGTCAATAGGTTTTCGCGCGGTCATCTTAACAGTTTTTTAAGGAGATTTTCGTATGCCTTATACAATCGGAGAAGTGGCACGCATGATGAATATTGCCCCATCGACCCTGCGCTACTATGAAAAGGAGGGGCTGCTGTCTCTCGGTGTGCGCGCCAGCAATGGGCAGCGAACGTACACAGACGACGATATTGCAACGCTTTCGATCATCGAGTACCTGAAATTCTGCGGCCTTCCGCTCAAGGAGATTCGCTCGTTCCTGCCGCTCATCCGGCCCGGCGGAGAGACACTCAGCGCCCGCCGCGACATCCTTGCCAAAGAGCGCGACAACGTCCGCGCGCAGATCGCGGCGCTGCAAACGAAGCTTGAACGGCTGGATTTCGGCTGCTGGTATTATGAGACCGCGCAGCAGTACGGCTCGGTGCTGCCGCTGTATGAATTTTCAGAGGAATGCTTTCCGCCGGAGCATCGGAATGTTCTGCGCGAGGGCTTTCGCCTGCCATTGGCGCACGTGCGCACAAAGCTCGAATGGTGATAAAAAAGGGAGCCCTGAGACATACCGTCTCAGGGCTCCCTATATGTCGATCCTTATTTCTTTTTGTCCGCTGTGCCCCACGGGTGGCACTGGTACGACTGCTCCTCGCTCATGCCGAAGTAGCGCAGGTCCGTGCGGCCGTACTGGTCGCCCCAGGTGACGTCGATGTGGTACTGCGTGCCGTCCAGCGTCGCGAGCGTCCAGATGTGGCTGTCGTTAAAAAGCGAGGTGCACTCGATGCCCTCGAGCTTCAAGAGCAGATTGTAAGCGCCCGTGTAGCCGTCGCACACGGCAAGGCCGCTGACAAGCGCGCCGTAGGCAAGATGGCTCGCGGAATCGTCCGCGGCGGCGTTGTCGTAGCGGCAGTGGTCGCACAGCCATTGAAAATACGTGCGCGCGATCTCATACTGGCTCATGTCGTAGCTCAGCGTGCCGCTCTCCCAAAGGGAGTCGTGGACCTTGATCGCGGCGGCGAGCGCCTTGGCGCGGTACGATTCGAGCGTTTTGTCTGTACAGGCGGTGGACGAAAACGTGAGTACGACCTTGCCCGTCGAATACGAGCGGCAGGAGACGGCGTTGTACATCTGCTCGCAGTATGTCTTGACGCAGGAGGTGAACGCCTGCGTCAGCGCGCTGGCGGTGGCGGTGGTGAGGGCCTTGGAGTAGTTTAGCGTGATCGTGTGCTCGCCGCGCGCGAGCATATTGCGCACGAGTCCATCAATGGCGGCGGTGTCCTTGGCAGACGTCGGGAGCGACGTGCTTGCCGGCGCTTTGACAAGGCTTGCGAGCGTCGCGTTTTTGACGGAGTGATACGGCGCGACCGTCCACGTGAGCGTCAGGCGCGTTTCGGGCTTGACCACGCGCGTCAAAAGCGCCGCGATCTCCGCGCGGCTGACGCTGCGGTCGGGGTAAAAGCTGCCCTTTGAGTCCATGCCGGAGAGCAGCCCGCGGCGGTACATCAGAAGTATTTCACTGCGGTAGGGCGTTTTGTCCGTCACGTCGGCGATGTACTCGCGGCTCGCGTAGGCCGAGGTGACGAGCGAGGCGTTGGGCTCGGTGTACCATTCCTCCGGCACGGCGAAGGCGAAAATGCCCGCCATCTGCGCGCGTGACGCGGGCAGAAGGTAGAAGCCCTCGAAGCTGTTGTCGAGCAAATTCTGGCTCTTTAAGTACGAGACATACGGCGCATACCACGCCTCATTCTCCTTTGCGGCGGGGATGACCGCGTCGCTGCCGGTCGTGTAGATGGCGCGCAGCCGCGCGGCGATGGTCAAAAGCTCGGCGATCGTCACATTGCCGTTCGGCGCAAAGGAACTCTCACTGCGGCCGTTCAAAAGCCCGTATTCATAGGCCGAGACGACCGGGGAGGCGAACCAGTCGCCGTCTTTCACGTCGGCAAACTGTCCCTCATAGACGCGAAGAAGCACGAACGGGGCGCTGTCTTCACTCGTCGTCTCCTCCTGTGCGGGAGCGGCAGTGTCCTGCGCGGGCTCCTCGCTGTAAGCAAAGGCGCTGATGCTCAGCGCAAGTGCGAGCGCCGCGACAAGCAGCGCAAAGCGGAACTTCATGGCGTTTGCTCTCTCTTTCTCACATTCTCAAAATTTCACGGGGATCACGGGACTAAAATGTTCTGGTCGTCGGCGGTGATATCCGTAGCGTAGGGGTTGAGCATCGAATTTGTCATTTCGAGCACCTGCTCGGGGTCGAGCGCGTAGACGGACATGCCCTTGTACCAGCCCGCACCGTCGCCGGGGAGGGTGGCAAAGCTGATGGCGTCCATGCCGCCCATACTGAGCGCCTGGTTGGCAAGCCATATGAGGTTGCCGAGCGTCAGGTCGGTCTTGACATACTTTAAGAACGTTTCCGCCATCGCGGGGACATTTTCGAGCTTCATGAGCTTTTGCGCCACGGTTTTCAAAAACGCCTGCTGTGTGCCGATGCGGCCGAGGTCCTGCTGCCCGCCGTAGCCGGTGTTGTCGTTGTTGTGGCGGAAGCGCACGACCTCCATGGCCTGCTGGCCGTTGAGGTGCTGCAATCCCTTTTTGAAGTGGATGTGCAGGTCTTGGTAGGGGTCGTCGTAGTCCATATCCTCGGGCACGTCGAAGTCGACGCCGTCGATCTGGTCGATGAGCGTGATGAAGCCCTTTAAGTCGACAGAGACGTAAAAGTCCACGGGGACGCCGAGCATGTCTTCAATGTTGCTGCGCAGCTTTTCTGTGCCGCCGTTATTGTAGGAGGAATTGAGCTTGTGGCCGTTGCTCATCAGCGTGTCGCGCGGCAGGCTGACGACGTCGACCGTCTTGTTTACCGCGTCAAAGCGCATGAGCATATTCGTATCGCTGCCGCCGGCGTCGTTGTCCACGCCGTAGAGCAGGATATTATAGCAGTATTTACTTTTGCGTTCCCTGCCGTTGGAGATGGTCTGGATGGCGTCGCTGTCCTCCGCCGTGCCGTCCTGCTGCGTCTGCTGGTCTTCACCATCCGTGACGGGCTCGGGCGCGCGCACGACGTACTTGACCGTCGCCACGACGGCCACGGTCAGGAAAAGAAGCGACAAAAGCGTCACGACCACGCGCTCGCCGCGGCTGTCGGACTGCTTCTTTTTGCGCTTTTTTGCCTTTTTGCTGCGGCGCGGCTCATCGTCATAGCCGCGCTCGTAATAATCCTGCTCTCTCATCTCAAAGCTGCTCCGATCATTTTTCTTTTAGTTTACAATAACGGTATTCTACCCTGCGCGGCGGAATTGTGCAAGAGTAATTTTGCCGCGCAGGAGTCACACTCTTATGTTAGACGCAAAAAGTCGAAAAAAGTTTCAAAATCCCTTGTATTTTTTTCGCGTGGCCATGCCGCCGCGGATGTGACGCTGGGCCTTGTTGACCTCCAGCACCTCTTTGACCTGCAAGTATAGGCTGCGGTTGAACTGCGGCAGGCGGTCCTGCAGGTCCTTGTGCACGGTGGACTTGCTCACGCCGAACTTTTTTGCCGCGGCGCGCACGGTGGCGCGGTTTTCGATGATGTAGGCGGCCAGCGCGCAGGCGCGCTCTTCCATGTTACCCTTCATGCAGCACACTCCTGACTCATGTTGCTCCATCTATATGCGTGCAGAAGGGGAATATGCGCATCGGGAATGAATACGCGGCAAAAACGTTGTGCAAAGCGGTTCAGGCGTGTTATAATTTCTCTGTCTACACCGAAGACGGCACAAACGAAACGACAGGGAGGTCCTGCATGGAAAATAAACTCATCCGCAGCAAATACTTTTTATACCTGACCGAATTTTTTGCCGGTATGTCCGTCATGGCGGTCGAGCTCGGTGCGAGCAGGCTCATGGCCCCGTACTTCAGCTCGTCGCAGATCGTGTGGACCGTTATCATCGGCGTCATTATGATCGCGATGGCCATCGGCAACGTCTGGGGCGGCAAGCTCGCCGACAGGAGCGCGACGCCCGATAAGCTCTACCGCCGCCTCATCATCGCAGCCATCTGGATCGCGCTCATCCCGTTTGTTGGACGGTACCTGATCGCGGGCATCTCGCTGCTGCTGGCGCTTTTTGTGACGAAAAACTTCCTCGTCTGGGCGGCGCTCGCGGCGTGCCTTGTGATCTTCGCGTTCCCGTGCGTGCTGCTCGGCACCGTCACGCCGTCGCTCACGCGCTTCACGGTCGACAATCTCGACGACACGGGCAAGACTGTGGGCAGGCTCAACGCGCTCAACACCATCGGCAGCATCATCGGAACCTTCGTGCCGACGTTTGTGACGATCCCCGCCGTCGGCACGGCGGCAACGTTCTTGATCTTCTCCGGTGTGCTCGCGGCCATCGGCATCGCGTACTTCGTGTTCGAGAAGAAAAAGAGCGTGCCGGGGATCGTCTCCGTCCTTTTGATCGCTGGACTGTGCTTTGCCCTGCCGTCTTACAGTTTCGCCTTCTGGCAGAGCGACATCACGCTTGAGGACGAGTCCATCTACAACTATTTGCAGGTGCAGGACGACGCGAAGCGCACGACGCTCTCGACGAACGTGCTCTTCGGTGTGCAGAGCGTGCAGGTCAAGGGCAACGCGCTGACGGGCATGTACTATGACTACGCGCTCGCCGCGCCCTTCATGGCGGGCATGGACGGCACGGACAACGAAAACCGCAGCGTGATGATCCTCGGCATGGGCTCTGGCACGTACGCGAGCTACTGCACGCGCTATTTCCCCGGCGCGAGTGTGCAGGGCGCGGAGATCGACAAAAAAATTGCCGACATCGCGACGGACTACTTCGGACTTCCCGACAGCGTGACCGTCGCGGTCGAGGACGGGCGCGCGTACCTTGCCGCGTCGAAGGAGAAGTTTGACGTCATCATGGTGGACGCCTATCAGGATATCACCATCCCGTTCCAGCTCTCGAGCGTCGAGTTTTTCAATGAAGTGCAGGCACATTTGAAGCCAAACGGCGTGATGGTCGTGAACCTCAATATGACGTCCGCGGAGAACGGCTCGATCAACGAATACCTCTGCGACACAATGGCGAGTGTCTTCCAGCATACCGTCACCGCGCCGGTGAAGGGCAACACGAATACCGAGGTCTTCTGCACGAATGCAGACGACTGGGAAGAGACGTTCCTGCGCAGCATCGCAAAGCTCAAGGACAGCGACTACGCCGACATGATGCGCACGGTGTACTCCAAGCTCACGCCTTACGAGGGCGGAAGCTGCATCCTGACGGACGACAAGGCCCCTGTCGAGGTGTTGGGCATGCGCGTGCTCGATGAGCTCATCGGCGATGAGCTCAACTACTATAAAGACGAGCTGAGAACCGGCGGCCTGTCCGCGCTGATCGGAAATTGAAGATAAAAAAATCCCCGCGCCCACGGCGCGGAATTCTTTTCAGGGTAGAGAGCCTCGCAGCGTTTTTACCCGCAAGGGGTACGCAGCATCCGTAAGGCAGCAAAGCTGCCAACGGCTGCCCAGGTGCCGCGCACGGCACGAAATAAATTCAAATCGGTTTTCCGCCGCGACATGTGCGCCCTCCAGAGGGGCTTCTCTTGCCCGCTGCGGGGCAATTCACCTTCTGGCAGAAAACTCTTTGCGCAAAGTGGAAATCGGCGAAGTGCCGCCAGCGGCGGAAACAGCAAGTCGGTTTCGAGGAAGCGGCACGATTGGCGCGCCTGCAAGGGCGCGGGAATCGTAGTGCCGCAACGGTGTAAGGTCGAATTGTCCGCTTTTAGCGGACAACCGAGGCACAGAACGCAGCGAAACCTTCTCAAAAAAGTGGCTTTGCCACTTTTTTGATTACAAAATCAACATCAGCACAGGAATCACGACGAAGCACGCGATCGTGGAGAGCGCCGCGCCCTGCGCGGCGAATTCCTCGTCCGCGCCGTATTCCGCGGCGGCGACGACCGTCTGCGTGACGACCGGCATCGCCGTTTCGACGATGAGCACGTCGTGAGCAAGGCCCGTCACGCCGAACGCCCTGCACAGCGCGACCGAGAGCGCCGGCGCGAGCAGGAAGCGGAAGATCATCGAGATGCCGAGGTCGCGGTCGAGCCGGACATTTTTGAGCCCGATGTCGTGGATGATATAGCCCGTGAGCAGCAGCGCCAGCGGCGTGACGAGGTTGTTCATATAGCGGCAGTAGCTCATCACGAGCGAGGGAAGTTTGACTTCAAACCACACGAGCGCGAGGCCGACGAAAACGGCGATGACGGCGGGCGTGGTCAGGAATTTTTGGAGCATCTTGAGGTCAAAGCCGCGGCTCTCACCCGACCAGCGCACAAGCGAGAGAAACAAGAGCTGAACAAAGCTGGTGTTGACAAGGTAGTAGAGCATGACGTAGGGCGTGCAGGTGTCGCCAAAGAGCTCGGTGCACATCGCAAGGCCGACGAAGATAGCGTTCGACACCGAGCACATCATCATAAAGACGCCGAGCTTTTTGCGCGGCAGCTTCAAGAGCCTGCCGATGAGCAGCGACAACAGAATAAGGATGACGGTGCTGAGCAGCGGCACGAGAAGAAAGCTGCCCGACTGGACGAGAAGCTCTTTGGAAAGGTTGTTCAGCAGCCCGTAGATGCACATGCAGGGGACAGCGACGGAGAGCGTGAACTTGCCGAGAAAGGCTTTGGCCTGCGGGCCCATCCAGCCCTTGGCCGCGCAGAAATAGCCCGTCGCCGTGAGCAGCAGGATGATGGTGACAGAAGAGACGGCATGCAGAAATGCTTCCATGGTGTGACCTCGGTGTTAAGAAATAGTTACACCAGTATAACACGCCTGCGGCAAAAGACAAGAGACGAAAAAGACAGTTGCAATGCCGGTTCGGATACGCTATGATGGGCGAAGATGAGCGCGAGGTGCGCAGCTCGGAACAACGAGATCGAGAACTTTGAGAGGAGTTTTGTTTTTATGAAAGCAGCGCTGGTCATTATGGCGGCGGGCATGGGCTCGCGCTACGGCGGCAATAAGCAGGTGGACGGCATCGGTCCGAACGGCGAAATTTTGATGGAATACTCCATTTTCGACGCGCTGCGCGCGGGCTTCACGAAGGTGGTCTTCATCATCAAGCCCGACATGCGCGACTTGATGGAGAACATGGTCGGCAAGCACCTTGCCGCGCGCGAGACCGCGGACGGGGAAAACGTCGAGGTCTGCTACGCGTATCAGGATTTTTCGAGCGTGCCCGATTTTTATAAGGTGCCGTCTGAGCGCGTCAAGCCGTTCGGCACGGTGCACGCGCTGTTGTGCGCGCGCGAATTCGTGCACGAGCCGTTCGTCGTCATCAACGCTGACGACTATTACGGCGTGGACGCGTTCAAGACCATTTACGCCGAGCTCTCAAAGCTCGCCGAAAGCGGCGAGGGCACGATGGTCGGCTATGACCTCTGCAACACCGTGAGCGAGCACGGCACGGTCACGCGCGGCGTGTGCCATGTGAACGAACAGGGGATGCTCGACCGCGTGGTCGAAACGTTCCACCTAAAGCCCTGCGCCGACGGTAAGATCCGCGACATTCAGGAAGACGGCGACGGTCCGGTCTACGCGCCGGAGACGCCGGTGTCGATGAACTTCTGGGGCTTTACGCCGTGGCTGTTTGAAAAGCTGGACGCTTACTTCAAAGACTTCCTCCGCGCGCTGCCGGACGGCGAGCTCAAAAAGGAGTGCCTGCTGCCGAGCCTGATCGGCGAGCTCATCGACCGCGGCGAGCTCAGCGTCTCCGTCCTGCGTTCGAGCGCGCGCTGGTTCGGCATGACGTATCACGAGGATAAAGAAATGGTGCAGCGCGAGCTTCAGAAATTACATGACGCGGGCGTGTACCCCAAAACGCTGCGCGCGTGAGCGAGACAAATCGAAAAAATCTGCCGCCTCCGGACATACTAAGTCCGGAGGTGATTTTTATGCCGCGAAAAGACCCCGGCATGCCGTATGACCTGGCACCGATGCTCAAGGCGCGCTTCGGCCAGCCGGACGACTGCGCCGATCTTGTCAACAAGTACGGCACCTATAACATCCAGCCGACGTCGGACACGGAAAATCTGTTCCCGCTCATCGCGCCGGGCCTTCCTGAGCAATGGAAGCGCATGGCGGTCGGCAAGAAGGACGTTGAAAACTTGCAATAAAGCAAACGGGAGGGAGACGCGTATCGCGTCTCCCTTTTTCTTCTCCAAAATCCCTGAAACGGCAAGGGAAAATGGGCTTTTTCCCAAAAAGCAAAAAAGATACATACAGGTTCGACAAAAAAGCGAATGACAAAATGGAGAAATTTATTGCTGGTATACAAATTGAGAACGTTGCTGGCACTTGCTTTACTGCTAAATTCGTATAAAGTAAAGGCAAGAGTTGTCTGCCGGGGAAGCGGCTATGAGAGAGACCGCCTTCCGGCGCGACTTGCCAATATGAAGGAGGAGAGAGAATGGAAACCAAAAGTAACGCGAAACTGAAAGCTCTGTTTATCATCCCGTCAGTCGTCGGCGTCATCCTGTTCATGATCCCGGTCAAGAACGCAGCAGGTGAATGGACCGTTGTGGTTAAGATCCTGGCCGACATCATCTCTGGTGTCATCGGTGGCTTCCTGCCGCTGCTGTGCGTGCTGATCCTCACCGTTTCGGCAGTGATGTCCCTCATTGCGCTGGCAAAGCCCAAATTCATTATGAATAGCGACATCATGAAGGAATGCTTCGCCTGCAAACCCATCTGGGTCGTGATCCGTGTGCTCGCGGTCATCTTCGTGTGGCTCACCTATCTGGGTGTCGGCGAGGACGGCGTGGGTCTCATCGGTATGATCACCGGTGGCGGTCAGGGCGGATTTGTCCTCTATGACCTGCTCACCACGCTCGTCATCATCTTCGTCATCGCGGCCCTGCTGCTGCCGCTGCTGCTCGACTTCGGCCTGCTGGAGTTCGTCGGTGCGCTGCTCACCAAGGTCATGCGTCCCCTGTTCAAGGTTCCCGGCCGCGCTGCGGTCGACTGCATCACCTCCTGGATCGGCGACGGTACGCTCGGCGTTATGCTTACCTGCAACCAGTATGAGGGCGGCTACTATTCCGCCAAGGAAGCAAGCATCATCGCCACGCTGTTCTCCGCTGTTTCCATCACGTTTACCCTCGTCGTTCTCGACACGGTCGGCATGCTCGACAAGTTCGGCATCTACTACCTGATCGTCTGTTTCGTCGGTATCGTCTGCGCGATCGTGTGCCCGTATCTCTATCCCCTGCGCAAAAAGCCAAACACGTACTTAGTCGAAGGCAAGGCTGCTCCCGACACTCTTCCTGAGGGCTACAAGAGCAATGTTGAGTACGGCATGGACCTCGCCATGAAGCGCGTTGCCGAGCACAAGGGCATCGGTGAATTCTTCAAGAGCGGCGCCAAGAACGCCTGCAGCATGTGGTTCGGCGTTCTGCCCTCCGTCATGGCCATCGGTACCATCGCACTGATCCTTGCCAACTACACGCCGATCTTTGAATGGCTCGGCATCCCGTTCCGCCCGCTGCTCCAGCTTCTTCAGGTGCCCGAAGCGGACGCTGTTGCCTCCACGATGATCGTCGGCTTCACCGACATGCTCACCCCCGCCATCCTGATCGCGGAGTCCACCAGCCAGATGGCCAAGTTTATTGTCGCGGTCGTCTCCGTCACGCAGGTGCTTTACCTCTCCGAGGTCGGCGGTCTGATCCTCGGCTCCAAACTTCCTCTCAACATCTGGGAGCTGTTCGTCATCTTCCTGGAGCGCACCATCATCAGCCTGCTGATCGTCTGCCCCATCGCGCATCTGCTGTTCTAAAAAGGAAAAGCTTCTTTTCCCTTACTCAGGTTGCTGACCTGAAAGAGTCGAGGCATCTCATCGGGATGCCTTGGCTCTTTCTTTTTGGATTTTATGTCATATGCACAAAAATGACTGTACAACGCACACGGTTATGTGGTAAAATGCGAACAGAGAGACCTCTGCGAGACCAACGCAAATCCCGACGGCTGCGGGTGAGAGCGCGGCCTGCCGGCGAGAGGGAGAAGAGAAGTACATGAAAGTCAGCATTGACAAGTATTCGAAGGTGCCGGTCTATCTGCAGATCGCCGACCAGATCAAGTCGCAGATCATCAGCGGCGCGCTGCCCCGCAGGAGCGCGCTGCCGAGCGAGCGCGCGCTCGCGCAGATCTTGGATGTGCACCGCAACACCGTGGTCAAGGCCTACAGCGAGCTCAAGAGCGACGTGTGGATCGAGTCGCGCCAGGGCGTGGGCTATGTCGTGGCCGCGGCGAGCAGCGAAAAAGCGCCGGAGGAGGAAAGCGGCGAGGTCCAGTCCGGCCGTGTCAACTGGGTCAGCGAGGTGGCCGATAAATACCTCGACATGGAAAAGACGTTTGACGACCTGTTTCAGCGCTTTACGGACGAGAGCCACTATTCCCTCGGCAGCGGCGTCGCCTCGCGCGAGGTGTACACGTCCGAGCGCGTCGCGGGCGATATCGCGGCGCTGCTCACGGGCAGCGGCCCGTGCCAGTATTTTTTCAGCCCCTATAAAGGCGATAAATTCCTGCGGCAGAAGCTCGTGGCCTTTCTCGGCACGAAGGGCGTGAAGGCGTCCTCGGGCGAAATTCAGATCCTCTCGGAGACGAATCAGGCGCTCGACTTTATCGTGACGCTGCTCGTCAAGCCCGGCGACAGCGTGGTGATGGAAGAGCCGGTGCACCCGGACATGTACCGCGTGATGGAGCTTGCGGGCGCGAAGATACTGACCGTTCCCGTCGACGAGAACGGCATGAACTGCGAGGTGCTCGAAAGCTTACTCACGCAGACGCGCCCGCGGCTCATCTTCGTCAATTCGAGCTACCACGACCCGACGGGAAACATTTTGTCGCTCGAGCGGCGCAAGAAGATCGTTGAGCTCTCGAACCGCTACCGCGTGCCGATCGTGGAGGAGGACGCGGCGAGCGAACTCGTCTACGACGGCGATAAGCTCCCGCCGATCAAGGCGTTTGACACGATGGGCAACGTCATTTACATCTATTCGTTTTCACTCACGTTCATCCCGGGACTGAGCCTTGCTTTCATCACGGGTAACCGCGATTTTATCCGCGCGCTGAGCTACCTCGTCTCCGTGCGGCTGATGGCCTCAGACTGGATGACGCAAAAGCTCCTCGGCATGTACCTGGACGACGGCATTTACTACACGTCGCTTTTAAAATTTCGCGACATCTACCGCACGAATCGAGATTTGGTATGCCAAAAGCTCGACGAGCTTGCGCCGCTCGGCGTGAGTTATACAAAGCCGAGAGGCGGCGTATATGTCTGGTGCAGGCTGCCGGACGGCGTGGACAGCAAGCGCTTTATCAGCCGGGCCTACAACATGGGCGTCACGCTGATCCCCGGACACGTTTTTTATCCCTGCAAGAACGGCGGGCGCGACCACATCCGCATCAACTACTCCTATGAATCCTACGAGCGGCTGGGGCAGGGCATGGACGTATTGCGCAAAGCGCTGGAAGAAGAGCTGGAGGAATGACTGGTACACGAAATGGCAAAAGCACTGATACATCACAAGCGCCTTTTGAAAGTATATACTTTACTGCGTAATAACGGTAAAACGATCCGCGGACCGTCGGGGAGCTCCGGCGGCACGGACAGGGAAAACAGGTCGGGGTGTACGGGCGGTCGATGAGAGAGCCGCCGGCATCCCGGGAAAGGGAGCACGACTTATGTATTCAGGCATCCATAACTTTTCCGAGATCGGAAAGCTCAACAAGGTGCTGCTGCACCGCCCCGGCGAGGAGCTGGAATCGCTGACGCCCGCGACGCTCGAGCGCCTGCTGTTTGACGACATCCCGTACTTAAAGGTCGCCCAGGAGGAGCACGACCGCTTTGCCGAGGTCCTGCGCGAAAACGGCGTCGAGGTCATCTACTATGTCGACGAGGTCGCCAAGGCGATCGCCGACCCCGCACGCCAGATCCAGCTGGTCAACGACTTTTTGAACATCAGCAAGATCCACGCCAAGGGCCTGCGCGCGAGCATGACGAGCCTTCTTCTCGACATGCCGCCCAAGCAGATGGTGACGAAGATGATCGCGGGCATCAAGCGCTGCGAGGTCGCCACCAAGCAGCCGACGTCGCTGATGGACTTAGTCGACGACGACTATCCGTTCGTCTCCGACCCGATGCCGAACCTGTACTTCACCCGCGACCCCGGCGCCTGCGTGGGCGAGGGCATCAACATCCACCGCATGCATACCCCTGCGCGCAAACGCGAGAGTCTGCTCTTAAAGTACATGTTCCTCTACAACCGCGACTTTGCCACGCAGGACAACAAGATGTGGTACGACCTGTCCGACAGCTACTCGATCGAGGGCGGCGACGTGCTCGTGCTGTCCAAGGACATCGTGGCCATCGGCCTGTCCGAGCGCACGACGGTCTCCGGTGCGGAGACGTTTGCGCGCAATCTTCTGCAAAACTCCGACTTTAAGAAGGTGCTCGCCTTCGACATTCCCGAGACGCGCGCGTTCATGCACCTCGACACCGTCTTCACGATGGTCGACTACGACAAGTTCACCATCCATCCCGAGATCGAGGGCCCGCTGAGCGTTTATGAGATGACGCTCGACGAGCACGGCGAGCTCCGCTTCGGCGCGATCAAGGAAGAACTCAAGGACATTCTGGCCCTCGAGCTCAAGCTGCCCGCGGTCGACCTGATCCGCTGCGGCGGCGGCGACCTGATGGCCGCGCAGCGCGAGCAGTGGAACGACGGCTCGAACACGCTGTGTATCGCGCCGGGCCGCGTCATCACCTATGAGCGCAACTATGTGACGAACGACTTGCTCGCAAAGCACGGCCTCGACGTGCTGACCGTGCCGTCTGCCGAGCTGTCGCGCGGCCGCGGCGGCCCGCGCTGCATGTCCTGCCCCGTCAACCGCGACGACCTGTAAAAAATTCCGCCGCAGAACGAGAGAAGAGAGAAGAGAGAAGAGCTCATCCGCGCCGGCAGCTGGCCGGGCGGAGGAAAATGGGAGAGAGCCATGAAGGGCAAGCGACAAGAGAAGATCCTGGAGCTGATCGAAAAGTACAATATCGAGACGCAGGAGGAGCTCATTGCGCGTCTCGCCGAGTGCGGCATCGAGAGCAAGCAGACGACCGTCTCGCGCGATATCAAGGAGCTGTACCTTTATAAGGAGCCGATCGGCGGCGGCCGCAGCCGCTACGCCGTGTCCGGCAAAGCCGACCACATCGACAACACGAAGCGCCTGAAGCTCATTTTGAACGAGTGCAGCGTGGGCGTGGACTACGCGGGGATCGTTGTGTTGCTCAAGACGCTGCCGGGGCTCGCCGACGCGGCGGGCGCGGCTATCGACGCGATGAAGCTGCCCGATATGCTCGGCTGCATCTCCGGCAACGACGCCGTGGCGATCGTTGCCCGCGGCGAGCAGGAGGCCGAGCGCCTGTGCTATGATCTGCGCCAGTACTGCAAGTGAACGAGAGAGACGAGATTGAGAGAGGACAGGGGGGGCGGAGCGATCCGCCCTTCCTGCTCCGCCATAAAACCGATTAAACCGCAAGGTATTTCTGAAACGCGACAAAGCTCAACAGGCATTAAAAGTTTTACTGCCGACAAAATTCGACGGGATTCCGCTTGAAGATTATTTTTTGAGTGTTATAATAACGACGAACAGCCACTACTACGAGTTCAAGACGAACTCCCAGTATGAAAAGTGGACCGAGCTGCGCGAGCCCCGCGACTGGTCCCAGCTTGAAAAGTAAAAAATGAAAAAGAATGGGAACGCCGAGCGTTCCCATTCTTTTTATCGTTTTTGCAGCAATTACACGTTGCCGATCGTCGCGACCATGACGGCCTTGATGGTGTGCATGCGGTTCTCCGCCTCGTCGAAGACCTTGGAGTTGGGGGAGAGGAAGACCTCGTCCGTGACCTCGCGGATATCGTAGCCGAGCTCCTTCTGCGAAGCAGCCATCGTGGTGTCGAAGTCGTGGAAGGAGGGCAGGCAGTGCAGGAAAATGCAGTCGGGATTCTCCGTAGCCTTGAGCACCTCGCCCGTGACCTTGAAGGGCGTGAGCAGCTTGACGCGCTCGGGGATCTTGTCCTCTTCGCCCATGGAGGCCCAAATATCGGTGTAGAGGGCGTCCGCGCCCTTGATGAGTTCTCTGTCCTCACCGTACTCGACGACGGCGCCGGTCTCCTTGCCGACCTCGCGGCAGTACTCGACGACGTCAGCGGCGGGCGCGAGCTCCTTCGGACCCCAGCCGACATAGTGGATGCCGAGCTTAGCGCAGATGTACATGAGGCAGTAGGCGACGTTGTTGCGCGTGTCGCCGCAGAAGACGAGCTTGCACTTGCTGAGCGGCTTCTTGGTGTTCTCCATCAGCGTCAGGATATCGGCAAGCGCCTGGGTGGGGTGGTCAACGTCGGTCAGGCCGTTCCAAACGGGAACGCCCGCGTTGGCGGCGAGACCCTCGACGACCTTCTGGTCGTAGCCGCGGTACTCGATGCCGTCGTAGAAGCGGCCCAGGACCTTGGCGGTGTCAACCATCGTTTCCTTCTTGCCCATCTGGGAAGACTTGGAATCGAGGAAGGTGACGCTTGCGCCTTCATCATAAGCGGCGACCTCGAACGCGCAGCGGGTGCGGGTAGAGGTCTTTTCAAACAGCAGCACGATGTTCTTGCCGGCGAGCAGGTTGCCGCGGATGCCGGCGCGCTTTTTGGCCTTGAGGTCAGCGGCGAGATTGAGCATATAGCGGATCTCGTCGGGGGTGAAGTCTTTCAGCGTCAGGAAAGAACGGCCTTTCAGATTAACGGGCATGGGATAGTCCTCCTTTTATCGTTTTACTCTCAAAATCTCTCAAAAGCATCTAAATAATGCTATCGTTATTATATTATTTTTGGTTAAAAAAGCAAGAGAGACGCGATTTTGCGGCGCTCACTGGCACACGGAGAGAAATGCATACTGGTCTGCAATAAAACGCTGACAGGCGGCACAGTGGCCGTGCAAGACGGGCACGCCGCGCCGTCAAAACGCCTCTGCCGCGCCCAACTGGACACGAAAATATTCTCTTTCTGGACCAGCGATTTTTATCGCGGAAAAGGCCTTGCCGCGCCTGCGTTTGCCCGTGATGGAGGCGCGGCAGATTTCTTACCGGATTCCCTTGTTTTCTGCCATTAAATATAGTATAATTGCAAAAAAGTATCCCCATGGGGCGATTTCGGACGAATGTGCCGCGCCGTTTGGGTAAAACCGCAAAGGATAGAGGAGAAATTGCTATGAATATGATCCGCAGCGCAAAGAACCAGATCGCCGAACTGACGGCGGCGGCTTATCGCGCGGCTGTGCAGGAGGGGTTGCTGCCCGAGGGCGTGCAGACCATCCCCGCCGTGGAGATCCCCAAGGATACCGCCAACGGCGACTATACGACGACGTTCTGCTTGGCCGCATCCAAGGCCATGCGCAAGAATCCCCGCGAGGTCGCGAAAATTCTGACCGAGCACATGGACCTGAGCGACACGTACTTTACGAGCGTCGAGATCGCGGGCCCCGGCTTTCTGAACTTCCGCCTCGGCGACAAGTGGTATGCCGACGTTCTGACCGCCGTTGAGGAGGAGAAGGGCGACTACGGCCGCGACAACTGGCTGGGCGGCAAGAAGTACATGGTCGAGTTCGTCTCCGCGAACCCCACGGGCCCCATGCACATGGGCAACGCCCGCGGCGGCGTGCTGGGCGATACGCTCGCCGAGGTGCTCGACTGGTCGGGCGCGAATGTCTGGCGCGAGTTCTACGTCAACGACTTTGGCAACCAGATCGAAAAGTTTGCCAAGAGCATCGAAGCACGCTACATCCAGCTCATCAAGGGCGAGGATGCGATCGAGTTCCCCGAGGACGGCTACCACGGCGACGACATCCGCGAGCTCGCCAAGGCCTTCTACGATGTCCACGGCGACAGCTATCTGGAAAAGTCCGTCGAGGAGCGCCACGCCGATATGGCGCGCTTCGGCCTGGACCGCAATATCCCGAAGATGAAGAGCGACCTCGAGCGCTACGGCATCAAGTTCGACGAGTGGTTCTTCGAGTCCTCGCTGCACAACAGCGGCTATGTCAAAGACACCGTCGAGGAGCTTCATAAGCTCGGCTGGACGTATGAAAAGGAAGGCGCGCTCTGGCTCAAGACCGCCGACATCATGCGCGAGCAGTACCGCAAGCAGGGCAAGAAGGACGAGGACATCGACAAGCTCGACTTAAAGGACGACGTTCTGCGCCGCGCCAACGGCTTCTACACCTACTTTGCCGGCGACATTGCCTATCACCGCAACAAGTTCGCCGTGCGTCATTTCGACAAGGTCATTAACATCTGGGGCGCGGACCATCACGGTCACGTGGCCCGCATGAAGGGCGCGATGGACGCGCTGGGCCTCGACGGGACCAACCGTCTCGACATCGTGCTGATGCAGCTCGTTAAGCTCGTGCGCGACGGCGAGGTCGTGCGTATGTCCAAGCGCACGGGTAAGACCATCTCGCTCTCTGACCTGCTCGACGAAATTCCCGTCGACGCCTGCCGTTACTTCTTCAACGCCAAGCCCGACACGCAGATGGAATTTGACCTCGGCCTCGCCGTGCGCGAGGACAGCGAGAACCCCATCTACTACATCCAGTACGCGCACGCGCGAATTTGCAGCCTCTTAAAGGCGCTGGAAGAGGAGGGCCACAGCGTCAAGCCCGGCGCGGTCGACCTGTCCATCCTTTCGAGCGATGCTGAGCACGCGCTCATCAAGGAACTCTCCTCCTTTGCCGAGGAAATTCGCATGGCAGCGCGCGACTACGACCCGAGCTACATCAACCGCTACCTCATGCGTCTTGCCGCGGCGTTCCACAAGTTCTACAATGCCTGCCGCATCAAGGGCGAGGACGAGGCCGTCATCGACGCGCGCCTCAAGCTCGCGAGCGCGACCCGTCAGGTGCTCGCCAACGGCCTCAAGGTCATCGGCTGCTCCGCACCGGAGAAGATGTAAAAAACATCATACCGACAAGAAAACAGGCGTCCGGCCAATGGCCGGACGCCTGTTTTGCTATGCGGTTTAGAGGACCTTTGCGAGGAACGATTGCAGTCTTTCGCTCTGTGGGTGATCGAAGAGATCGGCAGGGGAGCCCTCTTCGATGATCGCGCCCTCGGACATGAAGACGACGCGGTCGGCGACCTCGCGCGCGAAGCCCATCTCATGCGTGACGACGACCATTGTCATGCCGTCTTTCGCAAGGTCGCGCATCAAATCGAGCACCTCGCCGACCATCTCGGGGTCGAGCGCGGAGGTCGGCTCGTCGAAGAGCATGACCTCGGGCGCCATGGCGAGCGCGCGCACGATGGCGATACGCTGCTTCTGGCCGCCGGAGAGCATCGCGGGATACTCATTCGCTTTGTCGGCAAGGCCGATGCGCTCAAGCAGCGCCATGGCCTGTGCGTCGGCCTCCGCCTGGGACTTGAGGCCCAGCTTGACGGGTGCGAGGGTGATGTTCTTCTTGACCGTCATGTGCGGGAAGAGGTTGAAGTGCTGGAACACCATGCCCATCTCGCGGCGGTGGAGGTCCAAGTTGACCTTCTTGCCGTTGAGGGCGACATCCTTGAAGTAAATGGTGCCGGAGGTCGGCTGCTCGAGGAGGTTCAGGCAGCGCAGCAGCGTCGATTTGCCGCTGCCGGAGGGGCCGATGATGGCCACGACCTCGCCCTTTTTCACGCTTAAATTGCAGTGGGAGAGCGCGTGGACGCTGCCGCCGTTGTACTCCTTGCAGACGTCCGTCACGCGGATGAGAGAATTAGTGCTTGTCGCCACGACGCATCCTCCTTTCGAGCGCTTCAATCGCCTTGCCGGCGGGGTAGGTGATGCAGAAATACATCAGCGCCGCCAGCACGTAAGGCGCGAGGGAAATGTAAGTGGACGTCGCCACGGTCTTCGCGGCGAACATCAGCTCGACCATGCCGAGCGTGGAGCAGATGGACGATTCCTTGACCATGGTGACGACCTCGTTGCCGAGCGCGGGCAGGACATTCTTGATGGCCTGCGGCAGCACGACGAGCTTCATCGCCTGCGTGGCGGAAAGACCCAGCGAGCGCGCAGCCTCAGTCTGGCCTGCGTCGACGGCAAGGATGCCCGCACGGAAGATCTCGGCAACGTAGGCCGAGCTGTTGAGCGCGAGGGCCACAACGCCGGGGATGAAGCGGGAAACGTCGATAAAGCCGAAGATGTACAGGCGCGGGATGGAGATCGCGCCAAAAAAGCCGAAGTAAATGATCGAGAGCTGCACGAGCAGCGGCGTAGAGCGGAAGATCGCGATGTACGCGCCGGAAATGCCGCGCACAAACTTATTCTTGCTCAGGCGCATGAACGCGAGCAGCAGCGCCGGAATGACCGCCAGCAGGACCGAGATGACGGCCAGCAGCAGCGTGTAGCCGAGCGCCTGCAAAAAGTAGACGCCGTATTTCGGCAAAAAGGAAAAGTTAAAGAACGACGCCGGCGACATGCCGACAAAGAGGTTGCTCCACCGCGTGGCAAGATCCATGGGAGAGATCTCCTTTCAGATGTGTGATTTAGTTGGGATAAGCCTCGCAGAGTTTCGCGCTGCCAGCGCGAAAAAATCTTGCTCGTTTTTTGCCACGACATGCGCGTGGCAAAAAACACTTTGCGCGGAGCGAGTGTCGAAGCACCCGCTTGCGGGGGCGAGGCACAGAGTGGAGTGAGAATTTAATGAAAAGAGGCTCGACTCTTTTCATTAAGAGACGCCAATGAGCAAAGCCATTTGGGGCTTTGCTCATTGGCTATGAGAGATAGTGAGAAGAGAGCGTAGTTAAAGGGGAGAACTTAGGCCGCAGGAGCGTCCGCGGTGACCTCGACGGCCTTGCCGCTCAGCTCATCGGCAGCGGCGATGAATTCTTCCATCTTGTTCTCGGAAGTCATCTTAGCGATGGCCTCGTTGATGCCGGGCAGCAGGCCCTTGGGGTCGCCCTTGGCAACAGCGATGCAGTAGGGCTGAGCTTCACCGAGCTCGGAGGAAGCGGCAGCGACGACCAGATCGGGGTTGGCCTCGGCATACTGCTCGGCGACAGCGCCATCGACGACGATCGCATCGACCTTGCCGTAGACAAGCTCGTTGACGAGGTCAGTCACAAGGGAGAGGGAGACGAGGTTCGCGCCTTCCATCTGGTCGGTGACGATGGCTTCCTTGGTGGTGGCGGTCTGTGCGCCGACGCTCTTGCCGGCGAAGTCGGCGAGGGTGTTGTACTGATCGGCGGCGTCAGCCTTGACAAGGATCATGGCCGGCAGGTCGGTGTAGTAGGGATCGGAGAAGTCAGCGGACTGGAGACGCTCGGGCGTGACCTCGATGGCTGCCATGACGATATCAAAATCGCCCTTGGCAAGAGAGGTGAGCAGGTAGTCGAAGCTCATGTTCTCGACCTGAAGCTCCATGCCCAACTCATCGGCGATGTACTGGCCGGCGGAAATGTCGATACCGGCGTACTGCATCGTGCCGTTGTCATCGGCATACATGAACTCGTACGGGGCGTAGTCAGCGGAGGTGCCGAGCACCAGCGTGCCGCCGGTCTGCTCGGTGTTGTTGTCGGTGTTGGCATCATCGGCGTTGTTGCTGTCGTCGGTCTTATTGCCGCAGGCGACCAGCGAAAGGCTCATCATCAGAGCCAGCATCAGTGCAGTAAACTTTTTCATGGTTGATAGCTCCTTTTTCAATTTCTTTCCATCTTGTATAATGTTTGATCATTGAACGAATTTTCATACGCTTCAGAAACGATAGCGCTAGTATAAATGTTTACTTATTCATTGTCAACGATTAAAAACTCAAAAAATGCCGGAACTTTCGACGCCTTTCTATGCAAGGTGCACAAATATGCATGCGAAAAGCCGAAAATTCACAAAAGTATGCAATTATGCGCGAATATATGCAAAATAAAGCGACGGGAGAGCCGTATAAAAGAAGCATCCGCAAAAGCGATCAGCGCTTCTGCGGATGCATTTTCTTATCTTGTGATGTCCGGCACGGCGGCGCGGGACTTTTTCGACGTTCTGACGTAGGCGAAATAATACCCGATCGCGCACAGCGGGATGGCTGCGGCGACATCCAGAATGGAGTGCTGCTTCATAAAGACGGTGGAAATGCTGATAAAAAATGCCGCGGCGGTCGAGGCGATGCGCCAGCCGCGCTTGGAGAAGATGGGCGCATACCAGAAAGCGAAAAATGCCGCCATCGAGCCGATGACATGCAGCGACGGGCAGACGTTCGTGTTCGTGTCGAACACGTAGAACCCCGCGATGAAGCGCGTGAGGGCATTGTCGCGCGGGAAGACCTCAGGCCGGAGCATCTGACAGGTGGGGAAGAGAAAGTAGATAATGAGCGTCACCGAGTAGGTGATCATCACGAAGCGCATCATGCGGCGAAAGCCCGACACGTCGAAAAAGAACGTGTAGGCCACCGCGCCGATGAGGTACACAAACCAGAACAGGTAGGGGATCAGAAACCATTCATTAAAAGGAATCAGATCGTCGAGCGCGCAGTGCATATTGATGTAGTGCGCCACGGGGTAGAAGCGCTCGACATACGAAAAGCCGAGGCCGAAAAGCGGCCAGTAGAGCAGCAGCCACACGTGGGAGAACTCCGGCGTGTTCAGCTTACTGAAGCGGAACTGGCGGTAGTCAACGCTGGGTTTGATCATGCGAGGTCTTCCTCCTTCTCCTCCTCGGCTTCACTCATCTCGGAGAGAATGTTGGCCGCGGCGTTGTGCGGCACGGCGGCGTCGAGCGCGTCGCCCATCTTTTCAAGCGTGTCCTTGTCGCTGAGAAGGCGAAGGCTCGTGCGCGCGATCTCCTTGGGTGTCTGCCCTGTGACCGCGCCGCCCGTGCGCAGGAAGAAATCCTTGTTGTACTCCTCGCAGCCCGCGACCGCGTCGATGAACACCATCGGCAGGCGCATCGAGGCCGCCTCGGTCACGCTGATGCCGCCGGGCTTTGTGAGGTAGAGGTCGGCGGAGTCCATCAAAAGCGCCATGTCCTTCACATACGAACGGACGTGGACATTTTTCGAGTCATAGAAGCGGCGCTGGAGCCGGCGGTAGAGCTGCTTGTTCGTGCCGCAGACGATCGTTAAGTCCTGATCGTCCGGCAGGTCGCGCCCGATGCGGCGAGCAATGCTCATGATGGGGCCGCAGCCCATGCTGCCGCACATCATCACAAGGTGCTTGTGATCCGTGGGGATGCCGAAGGCGTGCTTGGCGTCCTCCTTGCGCACGCTGGAGCGGAACATCTGGCGCACGGGGATGCCGCAGGCACGCAGGCGTTCGCTCGTCACGCCGCCGCCGAGAAAATCGCCCGAGAGCGATGAGGCAGGGATAAAGTAGCGGTCGAGCGAGCTGTCCTTCACGCTGGGCGAACAGGTGTAGTCCGTGGCGATGAAGCAGGTCTTGAGGTTTGGCAGATGCGTCTTCACGACCTCGCTGACCATCAGCGCCGCGAACGTGTGGGTACAGATGACCGTGTCGTACCCGCTGCCGGCGATGAAGCCGCAGAGCTTTTCCGCGCCCTGCGTCAGGTAGCGGTAGAGCGCGGAGCCCTCGTGAAACTGGGCGGGATGATCCTCTGCCGCGCGGTAGCCCACGCGGAAAAGACCCGGCGCGTGGCGATAGATGCGCACGTGCCAGTTCGAGATAAAGCGCGAGACCTCGGGCGAGATGAAGCGCAGCGCGTCCTCGGTGTCGCAGGGAATGTTCTGGTTGCGGCACTCCTCCTCGAGCGCCGCGGCGCAGGAGTTGTGCCCCTCGCCGGTGTTGCAGCTTAAAATCAAGACTTTCATGAAAAGCTCCGATCCTTTACTGTTGTTCTTCTTGGTTGCGTCTGCTCCGGCGCTGCTGCGCGGCGAGAAGCTTTTGCAGCCGCGGCCGGTTGTAGCGCTGAATGATGAGAAACGGCAGGTTGCCGAATAGAATATAGATGGCGGTGACGACCGCGCCGCCCGTTCCGGGCCAGAGGCGCAGTGCGTAAAAGCCGAGCAGGATGAGCACAAAGTGCGTGAACTCAGCGACGCAGGTCTCTTCGATCATGCGCGGAAGCTGCGCGCGAAAGTCCGTGTCCAGCCTTTTGGCGGGGATGAGCTTGGGGACGATCTTGCTCATGTCGGGCACCTTGTCCTGCCACTCGTGCACGCGCAGAAAGCGGAAGAGCTTTGCTTCCCAGCTCGCGCAGCGGTAGGGGAATTTGTCGCCGTGAAACCAGGATTTTGGCAGCAGCCGCCCGATGAAAAACGACACGACGGCTAAAATTCCGTAATAAACGCAGCAGCGCAGAAAGCCCATCGTCACCTCTCCTTATCCCGTGATAAAAGCCCGACGCAGGGACACTGCGCCGGGGAAAAGCCGCCTCTGCGGCTGCTAAGATTTAATATAGCATAGAGTTTCGAACAAATGATGAAGAGAATCTCAATTTTTGTTGAAAAATGGCGGTCATTTCTCTACCGGCAGACGCACGGCGAAGCGGCAGCCGCCGTTCACCGGGTCTTCGACCCAGACCTCGCCGCCGTGGATGGCGACGATCTTGCGCACAAGCGCAAGGCCGAGGCCGTTGCCCTCGGATTCGTGCGAGCTGTCCCCCTGATAGAATTTGTTAAAAATGCGGGACTTATCCTCGTCGGGGATGCTTTTGCCCTCGTTGTCGATGGTGAAGAGCACGCTGCCGTTTTCCTCGATGAGGCGCATGCGGATCAGGCCGCCGCGCGGGCCGAACTTGACGGCGTTGTCGATGAGGTTCATCCACACATGCTGTAAGAGTCCTTCATAGCCCGTGAAGTCGACGGAGTCGAGGTCGACGTCGAAGTCGACGTCCTTTTCCGTCCACTTGCGCTCAAGGGCCAGAATGCACTGCCTTACCTGCTCGTCGAGGCGGAAGCGCGAGCGCTGGGGGTGGATGGACTGGCTGTCGAGCTTAGAGAGCAGCAGAATGTTGCCCGCGAGGGCGGAAAGCCTGCGCGTGTTGAAGAGAATCTTGTCGATGTACTCCGCCTGCTCCTCGGGGGATTGCTGGTGCTCCTGCAAAAGTGAGGCGTAGCCCTCGATCGCGCTGATGGGCGTTTTGAACTCGTGCGAGACGTTCGAGATGAAGTCGGTCTGCAGGGTCTCGGTCGCGTTCAGCTCGCTGACCATGAGGTTGAAGCTGTCAAAGCTGTCGCGGATATCGCGAAAAACGCTCTTCGTCTCCACATGCACGCGGAAGTTGCCACCCGCGACCTCCTTCATCGCGCGCGACAGGCGCGAGATGGGCGCGAAGAACGCGATGGAAAAGCCCGCCGCCGTCGCGCTGCCGAGCAGCAGCGTGAAGATGAGCAGCCACACGAACATCGGCACATTGACGCCGAGGTGCTCGAGCCCCCAGGCCGCGAGCGCGGCAAGCAGCGCCACGCCGATAAAGCCCGCCATGCTGATGAAGAAGAACTGCACGCGGATGTCGAGAAATTTATTGCGCCGTTTTTTCATGTGCGCACCACCTTATATCCCACGCCGCGCATCGTGACGATCTTGAAGTCGGGATTGTCGCGGAAGCGCTCGCGCAGGCGCGCGATGTGGACATCGACGGTGTGGGTGTCGGTGCTGGAATCATAGCCCCAGATGTCGTCCATGAGCTGCTGGCGCGTGAAGATGCGGCCGGGGAACGACGCCATTTTGTAGAGCAGCATGAATTCCTTCTGCGGCAGCACCATGCTCTCGCCGTCGACGGTGACGCTGAGCGAGTCGCACTCCATCACCGTGCCGCCGATGACCTGACGGCGCTCGCTCGCCATCTGGGCGCGGCGCAGCAGCGCGCTCACGCGCAGCACCATTTCCCCGATGTTGATGGGCTTGACCATATAGTCGTCGCTGCCGGAGAGGAAGCCGAGGCGCATGTCGTCAAAGGCGTCCTTGGCGGTGATCATCATAATAGGAATGGATGAGCCGCTCTCACGGATCGAGCGCACAAGCTCGTAGCCGTCCATTTTCGGCATCATAATGTCGGAGATGATAAGATCGTAATAGCTCTGCTCGAGCGCGGCAAGCGCCTCTTCGCCGTTGGAGACACCGAGGACAGTGTAACCGTTTTTGGTGAGCACGTGGGCGAAGAGCTGGCGCAGCTCGCGGTCATCCTCCGCAATGAGAATTTTGAACATGGCGCTCCTCCAATCGTTTCCCGCCGTGCGGCGGGCACAGCATTTTTGCTTCGTCAGTATATCATATCTTTGCAGAATGTGCAGTACATCAGTGAGAAATTTCACACGGCGGGGAAAGTGCGCAAAAAAAGAGCCGTTCGGTCGAACGACTCTTTTTTAGGTGGGGAGATCAGCCGCCAAGGTAGGCTCTGCGCACCGCGTCGCTCGCCATGAGCTCCTTGCCGGTGCCGGAGAGCGTGATGCGGCCCGTTTCAAGCACGTACGCGCGGTCGGCGACGGAGAGCGCGGCCTGCGCGTTCTGCTCGACGAGCAGGATCGTCGTGCCCGCAGCGTGCAGCTCGCGGATGATGTCAAAGATCTGCTCAACGAGGATCGGAGCGAGGCCCATAGACGGCTCGTCGAGCATCAGAAGCTTCGGCTTCGACATGAGCGCTCTGCCCATGGCGAGCATCTGCTGCTCACCGCCGGAGAGCGTACCGGCGATCTGCTTGCGGCGCTCTTTGAGGCGCGGGAAGCGCTCGTAGACGTCCGCAATGCCCGCTTCAATGGTGGAATTCGGCTGGGTGTAGGCGCCCATTTCAAGGTTATCCTCGACCGTCATCTGCAAAAAGACGTGGCGGCCTTCGGGGACCTGCGCAAGACCGTGCTCGACGATCTTGTGCGCGGGGACGCCCTTTAAGTCCTTGCCTTCAAAAACAACGCTGCCGTGCTTGGGATGCAGAAGGCCGGAGACCGTGTTCAGAACGGTCGACTTACCCGCGCCGTTCGCACCGATCAGCGTGACGACCTCACCCTCGTTGACCTCGAAGGAAACGCCCTTGACGGCGTGGATGCTGCCGTAGTAAACGTGAAGATCATTTACCTGTAAGATCTGTCCCATCGTTAGGCCTCCTTCTGCTTGCCGAGGTAGGCTTCAATGACCTCGGGATTGTTCTGAATGTCTTCGGGTGTGCCCTTGGCGATGACATGGCCGAAGTTCAAAACGGCAATGCCCTCGCAGATGTTCATGACGAGGTTCATGTCGTGCTCGATGAGCAGCACCGCGATCTTGAACGTATCGCGGATGGAGCGGATGTTTTCCATCAGCTCAGCCGTCTCGCTCGGGTTCATGCCGGCGGCGGGTTCGTCAAGAAGCAGCAGACTCGGGTTCGTCGCCAGCGCGCGGAGAATTTCCAGGCGGCGCTGTGCGCCGTAGGGGAGCGAGCTTGCCTTGGCCTTGGCAAGATCCTCCATGTGGAAGATGGACAGAAGCTCCATCGCGCGCTCGTGAACGATGCGCTCTTCCTTCCAGAAGCGGGGCAGGCGGAAAATGCCCTCGGGCATCGTGTAGTGCATCTGCGTGTCCATCGCGACGGTGACGTTTTCTTCCACGCTCAGCTCGCCGAACAGGCGGATGTTCTGGAACGTACGCGCGATGCCAGCGCGGTTGACCTGCGCGGTGTTGAGGTCATGGATGTCTTTGCCGTTTAAGAGGATCGTGCCGTGGGTGGGCTGATAGACCTTGGTGAGCAGGTTGAAGACCGTCGTCTTACCGGCGCCGTTCGGGCCGATGAGGCCGGTGATCTCGGTGCGACCGATGGTCACATTGAAGTTGTCGACCGCTTTCAGACCGCCGAACGTGATGCCGAGGTCGATGCACTCGAGCACAGGGGACTTGTCCGCGTCGCGCTCGGTGAGCAGCGCCGGTTCACGGGAGACGGGAACGAGCTTGGCTTTTTCTTTCTGTGTCATGGTCAATCCTCCTTTTCAGCACTGGCACGGCGATGAGGCAGAAGTCTCTGGAAGAACGCCTTGGCCTGCGGATTGTTGGTCGCGAGCATGACGAAGATCAGCACGATCGCGTAGATGAGCATACGGAAGTCGGCAAACTGACGCAGCGCCTCAGGCAGGATCGTCAGCGCCGCAGCGGCGACGAGCGAGCCCCAGATATTGCCGAGGCCGCCGAGCACCACGAACACGAGGACGAGGATCGAGAGGTTGAAGTTGAACTTCGTCGCCTGGAGGGAGGAATAGTTCAAACCGTAGAGCGCGCCTGCCGCGCCCGCAAGGGCGGCGGAGGTGACGAACGCCATGAGCTTATACTTCGTCAGGTTCAGGCCGATGGCCTGCGCGGCGATGCGGTTATCACGGATGGCCATGATCGCGCGGCCCGCACGCGAACGAGTCAGGTTCAGCACGACGATGAGCGTGATCATCACGAGGATGAAGCCCGCGGTGAACGTTGCAATCGTGGCGGTGCCGGTCGCACCCTGCGCGCCCTTGATGATAGCGGTGCCCGAGGCGCTCAGGCCGAGGTCATCGACCGTCTTGTTGCCGGCGGGGTTGAAGATGAAGTGCAGGCCGTTTTCATCGCAGCCGATGATGAGGCAGTTGATGAGCTCTTTGATGATCTCGCCGAAGGCGAGCGTCACGATGGCGAGATAGTCGCCCTGCAAGCGGAGCACGGGCGTGCCGATGAGAAGGCCGACGAGCGCGGCGAGAAGCGCGCCGATGAACATCGAGAGCGCAAGGCGCACGGGGCCATTCGGAATGAGTCCCGCAAGGCTCTGCGAAACGACGATACCGGAGAACGCGCCCACGCTCATAAAGCCCGCGTGGCCGAGGCTCAGCTCACCGAGGATACCGACCGTGAGGTTCAGCGAAACGGCCATGGACATATAGCAGCAGATCGGCACGAGAAGACCGATGACCGAGCGCTTGAGAGAGCCGTTGCTTTGCAGCACCGTCACGATGACGAAGGCGGCGATCACGCCGAAATAGGTCGCAAAGTCAACCCTGGTGGTTTTCTTGAGGGAGTTGAACTGTTTCATTTTCTTTGTCATTCCGGCCACCTCACACTTTCTCCGGCACGTACTTGCCGAGCAGTCCTGCGGGCTTGACGAGCAGCACGACGATCAGCACGGCAAAGACGATGGAGTTTGCAAGGTTCGTCGAGATATAGGCCTTGGCCATGGCCTCGATGATGCCGAGCAGAAGACCGCCGAGGAACGCGCCGGGAATGGAGCCGATGCCGCCGAACACCGCCGCGGTGAAGGCCTTGATGCCGGGCATGGAGCCGGTCGTCGGCATGAGCGACGTATTGAACGAGCAGAGCAGCACGCCGGCGATGGCGGCGAGCGCCGAGCCGATGGCGAACGTTGCGGAAATGGTGGCGTTGACGTTGATGCCCATCAGCTGTGCCGCCGCCTTATCCTCCGAGCAGGCACGCATGGCCTTGCCCATCTTGCTCTTGTTGACGAACGTGGTGAGGCCGATCATGATAACGACGCAGGCCGCGATCGTAAGAAGAGACACATAGGAGACGGTCAGCTTGCCGCCGAACAGCTGCATCGAACCCTCGACCACCGGAGGATAGACACGCGCGGCTGCCTTCCAGATGAGAAGCGCGGAGTTCTGGAGGAAATAGCTCACGCCGATGGCGGTGATCAGGACCGCGAGGCTGGGCGCCGAGCGCAGGGGCTTATAGGCAAGCCGCTCGATGACGACGCCAAGCACCGTGCAGACGATGACGGCCAGCAGCACCGCCACGATGTTGGGCAGTCCCAGATAGAACATCGCGCAGAACGATACGTAGCCGCCGATCATGATGATGTCGCCGTGGGCAAAGTTCAGCATCTTGGCAATGCCGTAAACCATCGTATAGCCGAGGGCGATGATGGCGTACACACTGCCGAGGCTGATGCCGCTGATGAGATAGGATAAAAATTCCATTAGGATGGCACCTCTCTTTTCTCTTTCGGAATTATGGTTCGTCTGTGGCAGAAACAAGGGCAGAGGCGGGAAAACACCTGCCTTCGTTTCCGCCATAGAAACAGGGCATAGGCCGCCGGGAGCTTTCGCTCCCGGCAGCCCGCCTTTGAGAAAGGTCGCAGCTTTTTGCGCTTTCGGAATTTAGCCCTTGACGTACTGGCCGTCCTTGACGACGTAAGCGGTCGGAGCCTTGGAGACCTGACCCTCGGCATTCCAGGTCATGTCAGTACCGGTAAGACCGGTGAACTTGAGGGAGGTCATGGCGCTGACGAGCGCGTCGCAGATCTCTTCGTTGCTCATATCGGCGGTGCAGCCGGCGGCCTCGAGAGCGGCCTTCACGATGTACACGCCGTCGTAAGCGTCAGCGGCGAACTGGTTGGGCTCGGTGCCATAAGCGGCAGTGTAAGCGTCAACGAACGCCTGGTTGGCTTCATCGGTAGCGGAGAACGGGGTCATGAGCATCAGACCCTCAGCAAGGGAAGCGTCGAAGCCGGGCATGGTCAGGATGCCATCCATGCCGTCCACGCCGAAGAAAGTGGGAGCATAGCCCATGGCCTTAGCCTGGGAGAAGATGATGGAAGCGGGCTGATAGTAGATGGGGAGGAAGACGAGGTCAGCACCGGCATTCTGCGCACCGGCCAGCTGGACGGAGAAGTCGGAAGCGGTATCGTTGGTGAAAGTGCCCTGATAGACGACCTCGAAAGCGCCCTTATCGGCGGCTTCCGTCACGAAGGCGTCGCGGATGCCCTGGGAGTAAGCGTCGTCGTTACGGTAGATGATGGCGACTTTGGCACCAGCGAAGTTTTCAGCCATGTAGTCGGCAGCGCCAACGCCCTGGTTGGGGTCGGTGAAGCAGACCTGGAAGACATTGTCCTTGCCCGCGGTGACGTCGGTGGAGGAAGCGGACGGGGTCAGCATAAAGGTGCGGTCATTGTAGCAGGCATCGGCAACCGCGATGGAAGCGCCAGTGGTGGTGGGGCCGACGAGGACCTGCATGCCGTTGTCCATCATGGTGTTGTAGGCGTTGACAGCCTTTTCGCCGTCGGCCTCATCGTCCTGCTTCTGGAACTCGAACTTGATCTTGCTGTCGCTGGCGTTGATTTCATTGACGGCCAGCTCGGCACCCTGAACGACGGCCATGCCGTAGATCGCGCTGTCACCGGTCAGAGGGCCGGAGGAACCGAGCTTGAAGGTCTGGACCTCAGCGCTATCGGTGCCGTCGGTGTTGGGATCGGTGTTGGTGTCATCGCTCTTGGAGCCGCAGGCGGCCATCGAGAGCGTCATGGCCGCAGCCATGAGCATGCACATGAACTTCTTTTTCATCGTTTCAAATCTCCTTTGATTAAATAATGAACAGATTTATTATACAAAAAAGCGGGTCCGCCATTCCCGGCGGAACCGCTTTGCTGTATCGCGTTTTTTACTCGCTCAGCAATCGCGTTTCATCCCGGGAACGCCCATCAGGACGACCAGAAGTACCAGTACCAGCAGAGAAATGCCAATAATGGCGATCAGGCGGGAAATAATAATGGACGCCATAATAATGGCGCCCAGAGCGATGCAGTTGAAGCGGGAGGACTGAGAGGTGCAGGAGGAAGCGGCCTCTGCGCACATGGCAGAAGCGGCGGCGTTATTCTGATTTGCATAAGCAAAACGGAACATAGCATTAAATCCTTTCATGTATCTCTCATGTTTGATGGGCTTATTTTAGCCTCTAAAACGCCAGAAGTCAATACTGCATATTATCCAAAGAAAAAAGAGGGGAAATGGGGATAAGTATCCCATATTGACAATTTGGACAACTTTCGCGCCTCGGGCGCGGGAGGAAAGCAGCCCGCGAGGGCTGTTTCTTTTTGCGCCCGTAGGGCGCAGGGGGTGCAGCGCGGCAGCGCTGCTTCTGGCCCCATACCGTGTGGGGACGCGGCGAAGGGGGATATTCTCTTTCTCGGAAAGAGAATATCCCCCTTACACCCCCAAGAGAAAGGACGAGGGGAGAGCCCCTCGTCCCCCGACATTGGCAGTTTGTAGCTCGAATAACTGCACACGCTGCGCAGTGTGGGTGCGGTGTACATGGCTTCGCCATGAATCTTTTGCAAATCGTTACGTCTTGCAACCGCGCCTTACTATCGTGAGGCGCGAGTGACGGTAGCACGGCGGCAGACTGCCTGCCGAATGCGGCATTGCTGCGCTCGCCGCATTGTGGAGTGCCCTGATAGACGGGAATTACTGCGTACTTCTACAAGATGGGCAGAGCGGCAGCGGATAGTAGGAGCAGAGGCAAATCGTCTTGCAATGCTAACGCGGCTTCGCTGCGCACGAGGCACTTTCACTTCGGAGACATCAGAGTTGTTCAAGCCAGAGACTGCCAATCTAAGCCTTTCTCTTGGGGTTCCAAAGGGGATATTCTCTTTTGCGAAAGAGAATATCCCCTTTGCCCCTGCCGCCCGCAGGCGGCATATCCTTCGCACCTGTGCGAAACCGATAGCTTCCTTTATATATAATAAAAGGTAACTATCCTGTTTTAGCACTTACTATCGGAGAGTGCTAAAAATTAAGAGTTTAGTAACAAATATCAGGAATTTCCTGCTATACTTAGGCTCAAATACAATTCAGAGAGGGATGCTTTTATGGCTAAAAAACAGTTTAAAGCAGAATCGAAGCGTTTGCTCGATCTGATGATCAACTCGATTTACACGCACAAGGAGATCTTCCTGCGCGAGATCATTTCCAACGCCAGCGACGCTATCGACAAGCTCTGCTACGTCGCGTTGACGGACGACAAGGTCGGCATGAACCGCAGCGATTTTGCCATCACGGTGTCGGTCGACAAGGAGAACCGCACGTTGACGGTCTCGGATAACGGCATCGGCATGAGCCGCGAAGAGCTTGAAAACAACCTCGGTGTCATCGCGTCGTCTGGCTCCTACAAGTTCCGCCAGGAGACCGAGGAAAAGGACAAGAAGGACGCCGATATCGACATCATTGGCCAGTTCGGCGTGGGCTTCTACTCCGCGTTCATGGTCGCCGATGAGATCACCGTCCGCACGAAGAAGTACGGTTCGGAGCAGGCCTATGAGTGGCAGTCCTCAGGCGCGGACGGCTATACGATCACTGAATGCGATAAGGAGGCCGTCGGCACCGACGTCATCATGCACATCAAGCCCGATACGGACGAGGAGAAGTACAGCGAGTACTTGGAATCCTACCGCCTGCACGCGCTCGTGAAGAAGTATTCCGACTACATCCGCTACCCCATCCGCATGCTGCTGCCCGAGCAGAAGGTCAAAGAGGGCAGCGACCCGGAGAAGCCCGAGTACGAGACCGTCGAGGAGATGAAGACCGTCAACTCCATGGTGCCGCTCTGGCAGCGCAAGAAGAGCGACGTCACGGACGAAGAGTACAACAAGTTCTACTCCGAGCTGACACATGAATTCGACAAGCCCCAGCGCACGATCACCGTCTCGGCCGAGGGCAGCGTGACCTATAAGGCACTGCTGTTCGTGCCGTCTTCGCGCCCGTTCAACTTCTACACGGAAGGATATGAAAAGGGATTGCAGCTCTACTCTGCGGGCGTTCTCATCATGGACAAGTGCGACTCGCTGCTGCCCGACTATCTGCGCTTTGTGCGCGGCGTGGTCGATTCGCCGGATCTGAGCCTGAACATCTCCCGCGAGCTTTTACAGCACGACCGCCAGCTCAAGGTCATCGGCCAGAACCTCGAAAAGAAGGTCCGCGCCGACCTTGAAAAGTTCCTCAAGGACGACCGCGAGGGCTACGAGAAGTTCTATGAGAACTTCGGCCGCCAGATCGGCTACGGCATCGTGAGCGACGGCGGCGAGAGCCGCAAGGATTCGCTCAAGGACCTGATGATGTTCTATTCCTCCACGCAGAAGAAGCTCACGACGCTCAAAGAGTACGTCGAGCGCATGAAGGAAGACCAGAAGTGCATCTACTACGCCGCGGGCGAGAGCATCGCCGCCGTGGACAAGCTGCCGCAGACCGAGCTTTTGAAGGACAAGGACTACGAGGTTCTATACCTGACCGGCGAGACGGACGAATTCGTCTTGCAGGCATTGATGAACTATGACGAAAAGCCCTTCCGCTCCATCGTGGACGGTGACCTCGAGCTCGGTGACGAGGAAGAGCACAAGGACGACAGCGAAAGCGCGGAGCTTATGCAGTTCGTCAAGGAGACGCTCGGCGACAAGATCAAGGAGGCCAAGGTCTCGCACCGCTTGAAGACCCATCCCGTCTGCCTGACGGCGGGCGAGGGCTTCAGCTTCGAGATGGAGAAGTACTTCAAGAACTTCCAGATGCCCGAGCCCATCAAGGCCGAGCGCATCCTCGAGCTGAACGTCGATCATCCGGCGGTCAAGGCGATGGCCGCCGCGATGGCAACCAATCGCGACAAGGCGGCGCTGTATGCCAAAATCCTCTACGATCAGGCAAACCTCATCGCGGGCCTGCCGCTCGAAGATCCCAGCGCGTACACCGACATGGTCGCGCAGCTGATGCAGTAAGTCAATATGGAGCCAAAAGGGCGCGGAGAATTTCTCCGCGCCCTTTTTCACGTTTTTCATTCCTGACGCCTATACTGGCATACAGGCGCTTTTCCGCCTGACAAACCGTAAAGGCGATGAACGGATATGCTTCGACCACTGATGCTGGCTCTGCTCGGCACGTCTTTCACGTTTCTGATGACGGCGCTGGGCGCCGCGACGGTGTTCTTTTTTGCCCGCAAGGTGTGCGAGCGCGCGCAGGGCGCGCTGCTGGGCTTTGCCGCGGGCGTGATGATGGCGGCGAGCGTGTGGAGCCTCATCCTGCCCGCCATCGAACAGACGGAGGCAGAGGGGCGCCTGCCGCCGTTTCTGCCCGCCGCGGCGGGCATTGTGCTCGGCGCGCTGACGCTCTTCCTGCTCGACGAGCTCGTGCGGCGGCGCGGCGGGGGAGAGGTGCACAGCGATTTTTTGCTCCTCTCGGCCATCACGCTGCACAACATCCCCGAGGGCATGGCCGTCGGCCTTGCGTTCGCGCTCGCGGCGGACGGGGAGAGCCTTGCCGGCGCGTTCGCGCTGGCGCTCGGCATCGGCGTGCAGAACTTTCCCGAGGGCGCGGCGGTGGCGCTGCCGGTGTACCAATCGGGCAAGTCGAAACGGCGCGCCTTCTGGACCGGCGTGCTCTCCGGCGCGGTGGAGCCGCTGTTCGGCGCGCTCGTCGTGCTTGCGGCGGCGGGCGTGCACGCGCTGATGCCGTGGCTTCTGAGCTTTGCAGCGGGGGCGATGCTCTACGTCGTGGCGGAGGAGCTTCTTCCGCGCGCGGGCGGACGGCGGGGGACGTGCGGTTTCCTCGTGGGCTTCCTTCTGATGATGATACTGGACGTCGCGCTGGGGTAAGCACGAAAAATCCGGCATAGAATGGTGCGAGGTGATCGACCATGCACATTCATGTTGTAAAGCGCGGCGACACGCTTTCTTCCATCGCCGCGATGCACGACGCCCTGCCCGCGTTCGTCGCGGCGGACAACGGCCTTGCGCTGAGTACGCCGCTTGTGATCGGCCAGGCGCTCGTCGTGCGGACGCCGAAGACACTGCGCACCGTGCGCGCGGGGGAGACGCTTCCGTCCATCGCGCGGGACTATGATTTGAGCGTCAGGACGCTCCTGCGGCGGAACTTTTTCCTCCACGGACGCGAGCTTCTGCGCGAGGGCGACGTGCTTGCCATCGACTACGCAGACGAAGCGCCGCTCGGTACGCTCGGCGTGAACGCCTACGCCTACCCCTACATCGGCGGCGAGCTGCTCGACTCGGTCCTGCCGTACCTGACGTATCTGACGCCGTTCACCTATGGCATCACGCCCACGGGAGTCCTTGCGCCGCTCGACGACGCGCGCCTGCTCGAACGTGCGGCGCGCTATGGCGCAAAATCGCTCATGCACCTCTCGACGCTGACGCCGGAGGGAAATTTTTCGAGCGAAAACGCCGCGCTGCTCCTGCAAAACGACCGCGCGCAGAGCGCGCTCCTTGCCGAGATTTTGCAGACGATGGCGAAAAAGGGATACTACGGCCTCGACGTCGACTTCGAGTACGTCCCGCCGGAGCTGCGTGAGGCCTACGCCGCGTTCGTCTGCCGTCTGCGCGAGGCGCTGAACGCGGAGGGAAAGCCCGTCGTCGCCGCGCTCGCGCCGAAGACGAGCGCGCAGCAACGAGGCCTGCTCTACGAGGCGCACGACTACGCGCTGCTATCAAAAGCCGCGAACGCCGTGTTCCTGATGACCTACGAATGGGGCTACACCTACGGCGAGCCGCAGGCCATCGCGCCGCTGCCGCAGGTGCGCGCGGTGCTCGATTACGCGCTCTCGGTCACGGCGGGGGAGAACATCTTCCTCGGCGCGCCGCTGTACGCCTACGACTGGCCGCTGCCCTACGAAAAAGGCCGCACGCGGGCCGAGACGTTCTCGTCGCAAGCGGCCGTCGCGCGGGCGCGGCTGGTGGGGGCGGAAATTGAGTTTGACGAAACCGCGCACTCGCCCTGCTACCACTACTTCGACAAAATGCGGCGCGAGCACGTCGTCTGGTTCGAGGACGCGCGCTCGCTGCGCGCGAAGATCGCCCTCGCGGCGGAAAAGGGCTTGCAGGGCATCGGCTTTTGGCAGGCGGGTCGGGAGCTCGCGCAGGCGTGGCCGCTGCTCGACGCGCTGGTCACGCTCGAAACCCTCTAAAAAATGCAAAAAACCGCCAAACGGGCGGCAAAGATTGACAAAATGCGGCAAAAGCCGTAAAATAAAGGTAGGCGCTGTTGTAAACGGCGGTTAGCCACTCCCTTGCGAAAGGGGGTGATGCGGATGGGAAGAGAAAATGCTCTGCGTTTTCTTCTGTGTCTCGTCATTGTCCTCGTGGTAATGACCTACATAGCCCCAAAAGCGTGTTAACCGCCCGGCGGCCACCGAGCGGTTAACATAGTATTGTTTTAACCAGCTTTGAGGGCTAACCGTCATGACAACAGCGCCCTTTTCTGTCTCCATTATACCCCGCTTCCCCGCGTTGTCAAGGCGAAAAATTTTTCCTCCGTTGCACCGGTTCGTCCCAAAAACCGCTTTACAGCTTTATAGCTGTAAACGGTCCGCGCAAATGCGCGGGCTGCACAAAATGAGGAGGAAAAACATGTACAACAACACCTATGAACGACCCAGAACCCAGATCGAAAAATGCGAGCACTTAGCGCAGATGAAATTCGAAAACCCGATCGAAAAGGCACAGCGCGAGCAAAACGAGCGCAAATACCGCTTCTCGAGCATCGATGAGGCGCTTGGTGTGCTGTCCGTCATGCGCGGACGCTGAAAGGGGGCGGGACGATGGATAAGACCGCAAACTACAACCTCCCGCAATGGGTCGGGACCGACCCGATCCGAATGAAGCCGTTCAACGACGCGTTCGACGGCATCGACGCGGCGCTCAAGGCCAACGCCGACGCGGCGCAGGCGCTGCAAAGCGGCAAGGCCGACGCGCAGACCGTGTCGGCGCTCGCCAAAAACCTCGGCGCCGCCGGTCACAACTGCCGCGTGGCGTTCGGCTCGTACGTCGGCGACGGCAACGTCGGTCAGGCCGCGCCCACCACGCTCGCAAGCCCGTTTTATCCGGTGCTCGTGCTGGTGCAGCGCGTCATTTCCGGCAACAACAGCATCGCCAACCCCAGCGTGTTTGTTCGCCCGAACGACAAGGGCACCAACGCCGCGGACAAGTCCACCATGGACTCGCTGCTCTACCTCACGTGGGCGGACGATTCCGTCTCGTGGTATTCCTACAACACCGGCGGCGCGTACGCCCAGCTGAACACCTACGGCACGACGTATCTGTATATCATCCTCGGCTACGACAAGGCGACGGAGGACGCGGAGTAAGAGAATAAGGTAAAAAAACACCCCCGAGGCGAAAGCCTCGGGGGTGAAAAACTATGCTGAATGGTTCAGCTTAGTTTATACTCAATTCTAAATTAGGCCTGATAGACCGTGTTCAGAACAAAGTAGTAAGTGTTGCCGTCATTGCCGGTAACAGTAAGGCGAACCCAAGTAGCATCAGCGGCAGAGGAAACGGTCAGGTCGCCAGTGATGGTGGCATAAGCGCCATTTCCACCGTTGGCAGCGCCGTCCCAGTACTCATAAGCCTTGACAGTACCGTTAGTAACCGTGGCACTGAGCTTAGCCAGCTCAATCTTGTCACCGTCAGTGAAGGTGACAGTACGATAGGCGTCATTCTTGTTGGGATCAGAGCCGGAATAGGCCTTAACCTGATAGCCGTAGAAAGAGGTCAGCTCGGGAGCGACAACTTCCTTGGCTGCCAGAGTAACAGTGTAGACGTTGGTCTTGGTGTCATCCTCAGAGACGACGGTAACGGTAGCCTGCTTGCTCTCGCCGAAGGTAGCATCACCGGCGATAGTGACAACCGCGTTCTTGTCGGCAGCCTTGGCGGTAACCTTGGCAGCAGCGCCGAGGTCACCAGTCACAGTAGCGGAGAACGGGGTAGCAGTCTGCTCGAACTTAACAGTCTCATTGTTGACATAGACGGTAGCGTCAGCAGAGTCACCGAGCTTGTTGCCGAGGTAGATCACAGTCGCGAAGCCCTCGTACTTGGTATCCTTGGAGACAGCCCAAACGCCGTAGTCCTCAAGGACAGCCTTGGTGATAGAGGTGACCTCATCGCCATCCCAAGTGATGATCTTGGCATCGTCAGTGTCAATGACATTCAGGGCGTTGGCATCCAGAACGCTCTTGGAACGCAGGACGTTGGCACTCAGGGTGTACTCGGTGATGTAGTCAGCCTTTTTGGTGTTCTTGGTCCAAGTATCAACGTCGGTCTTCTCGGTAACGAGGACGACCTTTGCGGCGTTGGTCAGGACACCATAGGTGCTGTTGATGAGGCTCTTGCTCCAGCCACCATCCGTGACTTCGAAGAGCTTGCCTTCGCCAGCAGCCAGCTTCTCGCCGACTTCCTTAGCAACCTCAATGGTCTTGAGCTCGCCGTCAACATAAGCATTGACGTAGTAAGCCTTGTCGGCGCTGTCGTACCAGTAGTTGCTCTTGCTGGCCTCGGGCATGAAGATGTAGGTGCCGAAAGCGGACTCGTTAGTCGCATTCTTGATGTAGACGCGGGTGACATAGTCGTTGTCGCTCACGGTGAAGTAAGCCTCAACGCTGTTCTCAGCGTAGTCAGGCAGGGTCTTGAGCGTGTAGGTGTTGTAGACGTACTCATCCTTGTCATTCAGCTCGCGGACGATGAACTGAGTGTTGCTGGTCAGAGCGTACTTGGTGGTCGTAGCACCGCTCTTAACGTTCATAACAGTGGACTCAGCCTTGATGGTGACGTTCTCAGCATACTCGATGTAGGTATCAACGAGCTTGGTTTTCTTATCAACAGTCTTGGTGGAGATACCCTGCAGGTTCACGCCGCCGTCCTTGTTGGTCTCAACCATGAACAGAGCCATGCCTTCGTAGTCTTCGTTGTACTTATCGGAGGTGGAGACATAGGCAACCTTCTTGTCGCCAACGATTGCAACGTCAGAAGCGGTATCGCCCTGTTCGGTAGTGGCATTGTCCTTATTCACATCGAAGTTACCGGAGAAGCCCTTCACACCGTCCAGACCATCGATGGAAGCGATCTCAACGGATTCTTCCTTACCGTCCATGTAGACGAGCGTGCCCTGAGCGTGAGCGCCCTTACCGGAGACCCACTCGATGTCCTTCAGAACAGCATAGTTGGTGTTGTCGATAGCGGAGCTGCCGATCACATTACCAAACTGATCGAGGAACCAGGTGTACTTGACGGAACCGTCCTTGCCGGCGTCGTTCAGATAGAAGCGGTAAGCGTCATCGTAGTCCTTGCCTTCGATGGTGTGCATGTCGGCCTTGTAGTAGATCTTGCTCTGGACACCCTCGAAAGAGTCAGCCTTAGCAACGATCTCAACGAGATCGGACTCCTGAGCGGCCTTGTTGGTGGTGCGGATGATGCTGACGTCGACCTTCTCGTTCACGTTGACGAGGACCCAGTCTTCCTCAGCGTAGTCGTTGCCCTTGACATAGAGGGTAGTGGCCTTGCCATCATCAGTCTTATAGACATCGAGCTGCATGTAAGCATCGCGGGTGGTGTGATCCTTGCTGTCGACCTTCTTCTCGACAACCTCGTTGACATAAGCCAGATAGGTGTCGATCACGACCAGACGATAGCCGCCGTCAACCTTATAGTACTCGATCTGCTCGCCCTGAGCGCCGACCATAGCCTTGGTAGCAGTGGCCTTGTAGGTCTCAAGGAGGGTCTTGTCAGCCTTGCCGTTGTTGTAAGCCTCAACGACCTTGGCTTCCTTCTTCTCGCCGAGAGCCTCACAGATGTCGCACTGAGAGGTAGCAACATGGAAAGCGGCGTCGGGAGTGGCAACGATGGTAGCATACTCAGTGGTATCCTTAGCATCATACTCGCCGTTGTTGTTAGCGTCCTTGGCCCAGATGGTGGTGGGACGACCCCAGTCGTCAGTACCGTCACCGTAGACGAGCTTGAAGTTCTTGTAGCCGAGGGAGGAGTTGGCCTTGACCAGCTTGTCGGTCTTCTTGTCAGCGGTCAGGCTGACATCCTGATAACCGAACGCAGCAGTGTAGGTCACGGTCGGGACCTGAATGGCCTGGAACAGGAGCTCGGCGACCAGCTCACGGGAAGCGGGAGCGCTGAGGTCGATGCCCTTGACGTTCTTCAGGATCTTGTTCTGCTCGGCGATCTGAGCGACATGCAGCGCCCAGTCAGTACCGGTGAACTCGTTGTTCTTGTCGTAGCCAACAGCGCGGAGGATCATCGCGAGGACTTCATAACCGGTGACCTTGCCGGAGGGCTGGAAGGTGCCGTTGGGATAGCCCTTGACCAGAGCGGCGTTGGCGCAGTAGCCAATGTAGCCCTTGGCCCAGCCGGCGCCGGCCATGTCAGAGAACTTGTTGTAGGTCTCATAGTTCTTGACGTAAGAATCCTTAACGTCGGCGGTGTAGATGCGGTAGACGATCGCAGCCACCTCAGCACGGGTGATGTCACCCTGGGGCTTGAAAGTCTTACCGTTGTCGTAGCCCTGGAAGACCTTCATACCAGCGAGAACGTCGACGGCTTCGGCGTAGGTCGCGTTGATATCCTTGGCATCTTCAAAGGCTGCGTTGGCGCTGACAGCCAGAGACAGAGTCATGACCAGAGCCAGCACCATTGCGAGTAACTTTTTCATAGATGTTACTCTCCTTTCATAAATTTCCATCCCCTTGGAGCCGAACACCCGCCGACTCTCCCTCTTTCCCGTGGTTGCTGCCAAAATTTGAAAATCCTCAAATTATTGCAGAAACAATTGAAAATAAGAAAAATTTAGCAGAATCAACGCAAAATCGTTCAATTCGGTGGATATCGCATCCCCTTAGCGGCGCGGAAAAAGCCCGCCGCGCAAGGGCTTGCGGACGCGGCGGGTAGCGGTTTGGTAGCGATTTGCCGAAATTTGGGTTTTGGCGGGGCGAAAAAAGGCTGATTTTGCAAGGGCTTGCGGGCGCGAAAGGTCGGGTAGCGGTTTGGTAGCGGTCCGCAGCTACCACGATTTTAGCACTCTCGGCGCAAGAGTGCTAAAATTAAAGATTTGTTCATCAAAAGATGTATTTTTGTTCACAGGGCGTGACTATACTCAAAATTGTTCCGAGGGGAACGAAAGAAATGTAAACCACGCGGGCTGCAAGAGCGGCCCGCCCGAATAGATTTGGAGGCTTTGTATTATGTTTGAACTGAGACCTTTTGAACGCAGAAACAACCACGTTGCGGCTTATGATCCCTGGGATCAGATGGAGCGCGCATTCTTCGGCGACGGCTCGTGGGGCCGCGGGCTGAGCGAGTTTAAGACCGATATTCAGGACAAGGGCGACAGCTACCTGCTGGAAGCTGATCTGCCGGGCTTCAAGAAAGAGGACATCCACGTCGATGTGGACGGCGACACGATGACCATTCGCGCCGAGCGCCACAGCGAGCACGAGGATCAGGACAAGAAGGGCAATTACGTCCGTTGCGAGCGCAGCTACGGCAGCTACCAGCGCGCGTTCGACATCAGCGGCGTCGAGGTGGCGGACATCTCCGCGCAGTACAATGACGGCGTGCTCAAGCTGAACATGCCGAAGAAGAGCGCGGTGGTGAACGCGAAGCAGATCGAGATTCAGTAAAGAACTTCAAAAAAGGCGGCGAAAGCCGCCTTTTTTGTTTCTAAGGGGACTGCGGTTGTACGGGGTTGTGCAAAAAATATTGGCGAAAGTCCGCTCTTATGAGCGGGCTTTTTCTTTTTTTCGGCGGGCCGCGGCTGGAAAAGGGAAATTTCGCTCCCCGCGCGGCGGCGCGGAACATTATTTCTTGCCGCCTGACCGCTGCGCGGGTCTAAAATCACAAAAAGCGGCTTAGGCCGCTTTTTTCATATCTGTGCTTATATATTATATGTATGTGGTGGCGGATAATGGGGTTTTCTGCGGTTTTATGTCAAGCTGTAACAGAAGCGGCGGTTTGTTACAAGTGTGTTACAGATGGGGCGAAAGCGTTGACTTGAAATTTTGGGTGTGGTAAGGTGACAGTGCAGAAAGGGTGGGGAACGGTGCGTTCCCGACTTAGTTACGGGATCGGCATGCCACGGTAAGTAAGCCGAGAAACGCCGAAACTTGCTCCTTTCTGACAAACGAACCATCTTTAAGGGGATGCGATAGCAACTAAAATCGCGCATTTTCCTGCAAAACGGTCAAAAAAGTGAGAAAATCGAAATGTTTTGCAACTTTTTCGGTCAACTTTCATTTTCGCCCGCGAACAGCAAAATGCCCGCTTTTCGCTGCCGGAGCGCTCCAAGAGGATGGAAATTTATGAAAGGAGAGTAACATCTATGAAAAAGTTACTCGCAATGGTGCTGGCTCTGGTCATGACTCTGTCTCTGGCCGTCAGCGCCAACGCCGCTTTCAAGGATGCCGATAAGGTTTCTGCGGATTATTCCGAAGCCGTCGCCGTCCTGAACGGCATGGGTGTGTTCAAGGGTTATGAGGACGGTTCCTTCCAGCCCCAGGGCAACATCACCCGCGCTGAGGTGGCCGCGATCGTGTATCGCGTGTACACCGCTGACGTCAAGGATGCCAAGGCTTCCATGTACGCCACCTACAACAAGTTCAGCGACATGGCTGGCGCCGGTTGGGCTCAGGGCTACATCGGCTACTGCGCCAACGCTGCGCTCGTCAAGGGTTATCCCAACGGCACCTTCCAGCCCTCCGGCAAGGTCACGGGCTATGAGGTCCTCGCGATGATCCTGCGTGCCATCGGCTACGACCAGAACAACGAGTTCACCGGCGCTGACTGGGCTCTGCATGTTGCGCAGACCGCGCAGCAGGCTCACGTTCTCGACAACGTCAAGGGCGTTGACCTCAACGCTCCTGCCACCCGTGAGCTCGTTGCCGAGCTGCTGTTCCGCGCCATCGCCAAGGCTCCCATGGTCACCTACACCGCCGCGTTCGGCTATCAGACCGTGAGCTTCAACGGTGACAAGAACAGCAACAAGACCTTCTCCGAGAACGACACCCTCGGCTACAAGAGCTTCAAGCTCAAGTCCGAAGCCAGCGATGACGAGTTTGGTCGTCTCACCACCGAGTGGACCTATGACGTCGGCGACAAGAAGACTGTTGTTGATGTTGAGCCTCTCGCCACCTACACCGAGGCCGCCAAGAACTGCGACATCTATGCCGACTCCGGTCTCAAGAAGGACACCAAGCTCGATGTCTACACCAACAGCAAGACCAGCGATGGCACCTACACTGTCGCTGACAACAAGGACGACTCCAAGCAGGCCGATCAGGGCCGTCTGACCCTCGTCTATGACAAGCGCCTCGTCAACATCGACACCTACCTCGCTGAGGTCACCAAGTTCGTTGCTGAGAAGACCGACTCCAAGGGTCACACCACTTCCGCTTACGCTATCGTTGACAAGAATGTCTACGGTTACGAAGGCAAGCTCGACACCAAGTTCGAGACTGAGGACGAGTTCAAGGCTGACGATATGGTTCTGGTCACCATCGCCAACGGCGAGATCCAGTCCATGGTCAAGGCTGAGTCCAAGAACGCTGTTCTGACCGACGTTTCCGGCAACAGCAAGAGCATCAGCGACATCCAGAAGGTCAAGGGCCTCGATAAGGCTGACGCTACTGTCAACTGCACTGCTACGTTCGCTCCCAAGACCATGACTCTCGGCAAGACCTACAACTTCTACTTCGACACCTATGGCAATGTCATCGGCGTTGATGAGCTCGCCAGCAACTATGCTGTCCTCGATACCCTGTACATGGAGCACAGCAAGGGTGTTGACACCGCTTACGGCGATCTGTACTTCTTCGATGCCGACAGCAAGACCGATGCTACCATCAACAAAGTTGAGGGTGATGATGTTGCTGATTTCGAAGTCTCTGCTTCCAAGAACAAAGAGTATTACTACACCGTCTATGCTTACAGCATCGATAAGGACGGCGCTTACACGCTCGATGATTCCAAGTTCAGCGATGCTTATTTTGCCTCCTACAATAGCGGTGACAAGTACCTGACTGTTAATGCTACCAGCAGCAGTGCAGATACCCGTCTCCAGCTCAGCAAGGATACCAAGATCCTGCTTCAGACCAAGGAATCCCCGAAGGGCACTTTCACCGCCTACACCGGCTACGAAAAGCTGCCCAGCTTCAAGGGCTATGACGTTCAGTATACGACCGTCAATGGCTACGTTGACATGATCTATGTCTACGCATACGAAGTCACCACCCGTACCGTGTTCATCTATGACACCACGGACTACACCTCCCACTGGAATGACGGCAAGCCCTATGCCACCTTCAAGGCCTATGAGCTGGTGGATGGCAAGCTGACCGACACCACCATCGACCTCTACTATGCAGAGGGTCAGGGCACTGCCAGCCACGGTGTTGATAAGATTGGCCTGTATAAGGTCACCATGGATTCCGACTACGTCTGGACCGCGATTGCCAAGTACAACGCTTATACCATCGACCAGCTTACCACGGATGGCAAGCGCGTTAAGGTGAACAACACTTGGTTCGATCTTGATGATGCTCTGGTTGCCAAGTACGAAGGCACCATTACCAAGGGCAAGATTGATGAAGATTGGACTGCCAAGGAGCTGGCTGAAAAGAGCCTTGTCTTCGTCCAGTACGACGACAGCAAGGTCGGTGACACGCACGATGCACTTGTTGTTTACGATCTTCTCATCAAGGCTCTTGTGAACGACGAAGAACTCGGCGAGTACTATGGTCATCAGTTTGCTACCATTAAGGTCGACCTTAAGGAGTACGAAAAAATTTCCGCGGCTCTCATGGAGAAGTACAACTCCGATGGTACTGTTGGTTCCACTGACCTGATGTCTGGTGTTAAGTACTTCGACAAGGACGGCAAGGAAGTTACCATGGACGCCGACAAGGGCACCAAGGTCGCTTATGCCGAGATTAGCTACTCCGGCGTTGTTACCGGTGATATCACTTATACCACCGCAAATCAGGCTGCCTATGCCGACGCTAAGCTGGTTGATAAGGATTCCTACTTCTTCACCAACCAGGATCAGTCTGCTAAGGTTGAGAACGACACTCCTGCTACTGGCATTGCCGGTACAATTACTGTCAATCTGAAGAACGCCACCGTCAGCGCTGGCGATCTGGTCACGCTCCTCAACAAGGAAGCTAAGGCCAACGAGAACCAGACCATCGCGGGTGTGTACAACACTCAGGATGTCGAAAGCTCCAAGGTTGCTGCTGATGCCAACCTCGCTGGCGACATGCTCGTTAAGGTTGTTGCTTGGGACAACAAGACGGTTGCTTACTACCGCATCGCTGTTACCAATGCCCCCACTGTCTAATCTCTGATTAGTGCAAAAAAAGAAGACCCCCTCGGGGGTCTTCTTTTTTTGCTCATTTTCACGCTTTCAATCCATACAGCACACAGCTTGCGCCTTTCAAACCCGTAAACTTAAAGGTCATGCTCTGCATGGCGTTCCAGTTTGCGCTGCCGTTCAAAATCGCGCCGCTGAGTCCTTGAAAGCTGTCGTTGCGGTTCTGCGTCGGCGTGTGGTAGCCCGCCGCCACACCATACATCGCGGGGAAAATCCACGCGACGGTCGCCGCGTGGCCGCCCATCGCGTCGGCCAGCAGTCCGATGCTCTTGCTGTCGCACAGCAGCTCCACCCTGCCCTTGTCGCTCACGCCCGAGCCCGCCGCGTCCACCGTCGCAAACACCAGAAATGCGCGGTAGTCCGCCATGTTCAGCGCCGACAGGTCGTAGACGATGCTGCCGTTCACCGCCGTCGTCGTGCGCGGTTCTCCGAGCGACACGAGCTTGATCTCCTGCTCCACCGCCACGATTTGTTCCTGCACCGCCGTGATCTGCGTGCCCACGCTCTCCGCGCTCGCCGCCGCGTTGGCCTTGTCGGCGTTTTTCTTCATCTGCGCGTCGATCTTGCCGAACGCGTCGTTAAACGTGTCCATCTTGATTTGATCCGCCTTGACCCATTGCGGAAGTTTGTAATTTGTTGTCGTCTCCATGCTCTTTCCCCCAAATTTTCATAATGTTGGAAAAGGCGCCTCACACCCCCCTGCAAACGCGGGGACACTGCTGCATGATTTGCCTTTTCATGATACGCCGTATCATGAAGCAGCGTTGCACACAACGGCGCAAAAAGTTGTACCGCCTCCAATATTAGAATTCACGATACCACAAATTGCCGCGTTTTGTGCAACGATCGCCGTTGTGCGCGGGAACTTTTTCACCTATCATGCGTCTATAGAAGTATCCGAAAGAAACGAGGACCGAACGATGAAAAAGCTCCTTTCCCTCCTGCTCCCGCTCGCGCTGGCCCTTTCCCTCGCCGCCTGCGGCGAAAAAAGCGCGGACGAGGCCGCGCGCCAAACCCCGCCAACACTGACGGTGACAAGTGCAAACGCTTGCAGCGTCACCCTCAAAAGCAGCAGCTACGACTGGACCTACCCCCAGGGCCTACAGAGCATGACCGTCATTGCCTGCGGCGCGCACCCGCTGGACGAAACCTCCCGTGACATCACGCCTGTACTGGAAATGCCCTTTACAGTGTCGGCCGCCTATTTCTACACCGTGACCCTCGATTTCGGCGATAATTCGCCCGATTCCGTCAGTCTCCGCTGCTGGCCGTCCGACGCCTGGGGCAGCACCGGCATGCCGTCCGAGACCGTGACCGCCCAGCGGCAGGATAACGGCACGTTCCGCGCAGAACTGCCGCAAAGCGACGGCATTTTCGCCGTCGACGCCCTCTGGGACGGCAGCAGCGCGACCTACACCTTCTGCACGCAGGCGGAGGGGAGCGAAGAGCTCCACACGGGCGCGGTGCTCAGCATCGGCGAGAGCGAAGACATCCGCAAGATCGACATCTCGTGGCGCAGCGGCAGCGTGAACATCTATGCCGCCGAGCAGAGCGCGCAGATCAGCGTGAAGGAGGAATCCACCGCGCCGCTCGCCGAGAGCGAGAAGATGGTCTGCGCGATCGACGGCGACACGCTGCGCATCCGCTTCCTCGGCGACGCTTACCGCGGCAGCTACGACGGGGAAAAGCACCTCGACGTGGGACTTCCGAGGGAACTGGTCAGCGCCGGTCACTTTGAGGAGATAAAAGTCGAAACAACGGACGCCTACGCCTACGTGAGCGCCGATGCGCAGAAGATCGAGCTTTCGACGCTCAGCGGCGATGCGCGCGTGATGTGCGCGAACTGCCCGGAGGTGGAGATCGAGACCACAAGCGGCAATGCCGGTGTGGTGGACGGCACGTGGGCAAGGGTCGATATTTCGACGCTCTCCGGCGCGATCGAGCTGGCGGGCGAAGTGGAAAATGCCGAGATCGAAACCGCGAGCGGCAAGGTGGAGATCGCCGGCGCGCTCGGCGCGCTGGACTTCGAAAGCGTCAGCGGCAACCTGATTTTGGCTACCGAGCGTGCGCTGCGCCTTGATGCCGAAACGGAGAGCGGCAGCATCTATCTGACCCTTCCCGCGCAGGACGGCTTTACTCTCGACTATGAAACGAAAAGCGGCGCGTTCCGCTCCGCGCTCACCGAGCGCGAAGGAGCGCTCATCACTTGTCTCGACGACCACGCGACGCACTACTCTGTGCCCGCGCTCGACGGCGGCGCGGTGAGCGAGCTTACGATCGAAACGATGAGCGGCGAGGTGACGATTGGAGCCTCTTCCTCTGGAAGCAACTAAAGCGCAAAAAAAGAGAGCGGCATGCCGCTCTCTTTTTTCGTTATTTCTTGTCGATTGCAAGCCACGTCTGGTCGAAGCCGTAGGGGAGCAGCTCCTTGATGTGCAGGTGCTTTTCTTCGTTGTCCTTATTCAGGCACACGACCTCCATGTCGGGGCCGAACTCGTAGAGCACCTGACGGCACGCACCGCAGGGGTAGCAGTAGTCGTCGCTGCGCCCAGCGATGACGATGCGCTTGAAGCGCCAGTGCCCCTCGCTCACGGCCTTAAACGCCGCGGTGCGCTCGGCGCAGTTCGTCAGGCCGTAGCTCGAATTTTCGATGTTGCAGCCGGTGAAGACCGCGCCGTCCTCACATTCGAGCGCCGCGCCCACGGGAAAGTGGGAATACGGCACATACGCCATGTCCAGCATGGCGACGGCCTTCGCCTTGAGTTCTTCTAATGTTGCCATAATAACGCCTCCTCACCAGTCTACGCCGAGATCAGGACGGACTTGCGTATCCATGATGTCCTCGGCGTTATAGAATTGCAGATAGCGGCTGCGCGCGTGGCGCAGCGTGGTGCCGTCCGGATGCAGACGGTCGCAGATGACGGCGGAAATGTCGGGCTTCACATAGCTGAACGAACTCGTGCCGACGCTCGCGAAGATGCGGAAGCCCTGGCTTTGCAGGTACTTGAAGCGCTCGCCGGTCTGGTGCCAGTCGTCACCGTCGGGACGGCCGCCGTGGGGGTAGAACAGAATCTGCGTGGGACCGACGAGCGAGCCGACCTCGTCCGCCCAGCGCTCGGTGTCGTTGATGACGGTCTGGAGCGGCTTTGTGTCGAGGCGGATGTGGCCCCAGGTGTGGCTGCCGAACGTCCAACCGGTCTCCTTCAAACGCTGGATGACGGGCTTGACGGCCTCGATCTCGCTCGCGCGGTAGGCGTCGAACGCGGGGCGGTCGGGCGAATCTGCCGCGATGTCGCGGTCATCCTGCGTGCGATAGCCTAAAATACCCTGATAGCCCGTCAGCGAGAAGATGGCCTTCGCGCCGTTGAGTGAAAAGTCGGGGTGCTCGTAGACAAACTGGTCGAGAATGGGCGTCGCGTCGAGTTCCTTGGTCAAAAAGGTCTCATTAGTGTACGGATCGGTGCACTGCGCCCAGATCTCGCCGTCCTCGCCGACGACGAGCTTGCTCGTGAAGCCCTCGTCGAGCATATAGGGGTAGTAGTTCACGTCGTCAAAGCTGATGACGAGCGGCTTTTTGCCCTCTGGCAGCATCAGGGTGTTTCGCACCATGTGCGTGCCGGACTCGTCCGTCACCTCGCTCCACACGTCCTCCATCGCGACTAAAATGTAGCCCTTGTCGTACACGGACTGCAAGATCTTCTTGTACTCGTCCGCCGTGACCATCCAGTCGTCGAGGCCGTAGCGCTGATCCTGACTGGCATTGCAGTCGTGGAAAGCCCACTGCGGGTAGGCGATGATCGGGTGGAAAAAGAGGTGCTCCACCACCTGATCCGGTCCCCAGGCCTGCGTGAGCTGGTCCTCGGACCAGTAGTTGCGCACAGCGTCGTAGGGGTCAGTTGTATCGTCAGTATTGTTGTCGGTGTCGCCGCCATTCTCGTCCGTGACGGTCTGATCGTCGCCGTCGGACGGCGTCGTCTTATCGCCGCAGGCAGTCAGCAGCGACAGCACCATCAGTACGCTGAGCAGCAGTGCAAAAAAGTGTTTCATGTCAAAATCTCCTCTCTCAAAACTGCGCGGTCATTATAGCAGACTTCACTTCTTTTGACTATGCCTTTCGCGCTTTTGTTCCCATTTGTAACTATTTACCACAAATAATTAAAGCGTCACAGCTTTTCGCGTCCGCAGACGCGAAATGATTTCGAATCGTTTTTTGGCGCGACATGCGCGTGTCAAAAAACTCTTCTCGCTCCGCGCGTGTCGAAGCCGCCCTTTGGGCGGCAAGGCACGAAGCGGAGTGTAATTCTCAAAAAACAAGGGACACGGTTTCCGTGTCCCTTGTTTTTTGAAGAATTAGAAGTCTGCGTTGCCCACGGTGCGGGGATGCAGCTCCACGTCGCGGATGTTGCCGATGCCCGTTAAATACATCACCATGCGTTCGAAGCCGAGGCCGAAGCCCGCGTGACGGCAGGAGCCGTAGCGGCGCAGGTCGCAGTACCACCAGTAGTCCTCGGGATTCATGCCGAGCTCGCGGATGCGCTTTTCGAGCAGCTCGATGCGCTCCTCGCGCTGGCTGCCGCCGATGATCTCGCCGATGCCCGGAACGAGGCAGTCCGCCGCGGCGACGGTCTTGCCGTCGTCGTTGAGGCGCATATAGAACGCCTTGATCTCCTGCGGATAGTCCGTGACGAACACGGGGCGCTTGAAGATCTGCTCGGTGAGGTAACGCTCATGCTCGGTCTGCAGGTCGATGCCCCACTCGACGGGATAGTCGAACCTCTGGCCGCTCTCCTTTAAGAGCTTCACGGCCTCGGTATAGGTCACGCGGCCAAAGTCAGACTCGGCAACGTGCTGGAGACGCTCAAGAAGCCCCTTATCGACAAAGCTGTTGAAGAACGCGAGATCGTCCGGGCAGCGCTCCATCACGCGGCGAATGATGTGCTTGATCATCGCTTCCGCCACTTCCATGTCGCCGTTGAGGTCGCAGAACGCCATCTCCGGCTCGATCATCCAGAACTCGGCGGCGTGGCGCGCGGTGTTGGAATTCTCGGCGCGGAACGTGGGGCCGAAGGTGTAAACGTCGCCGAACGCCATAGCGAAGTTCTCGGCGTTGAGCTGGCCGGAGACGGTCAGGCTCGTCTTCTTGCCGAAAAAGTCCTTGCTGTAATCGACCTTGCCGTCGGGCGTTCTCGGCGGGTTCTCCAGATCCAGCGTCGTGACCTGGAACATCTCGCCCGCGCCCTCGCAGTCGGAGCCGGTGATGATGGGGGTGTTGACGTAGACGAAGCCGCGGCTCTGGAAGAACTCGTGCACGGCGTAGGCCGCCGCGCTTCTCACACGGAACGCCGCGGAGAAGAGGTTCGTGCGCGGACGAAGATGCTGGATGGTGCGCAGATATTCGACGCTGTGGCGCTTTTTCTGCAGGGGATAGTCGGGGGAGGACACGCCCTCGACCTCGATCGCCGTCGCCTTGACCTCGAGCGGCTGCTTGGCCTCGGGCGTCAGCACGACGGTGCCGCGCACGATGAGGGCGGCGCCCACGTTCTGCGCGGCGATCTCCTTATAATTAGAAAGAGAATTCGCATCCATCACGACCTGCAAATTGCGGAAGCACGAGCCGTCGTTCAACTCGATGAATCCGAAGGTCTTCATATCGCGGATGGTCTTCGCCCAGCCGCATACGGTGACGCTTGCGCCGCCGTATTGCTCTTTGTCGGCGAAGAGCGCGGCAATTCTCACTCGTTCCATAATAATTTTCCTTCCTTTTGTGGGATTTCACGGGATAATAGAGGTATTATATGCCACTTCCCGTGCAAATTCAAGCCCCGCTTTGTATTGACTTTTGACAAGTTGTATGTTATGATGCAATCTTACCTCAAAAGGTAAACGTGAAACTTTCACCTATTACTTTACAGGAGGATTTTAACATGAACAAGTATCTGGATATCGCCCCCGAGGTTGCCGAGGCCCTTGCCGCCGGTAAGCCCGTCGTGGCGCTCGAATCCACCATCATTTCCCACGGCATGCCCTATCCCCAGAACGTGGAGACCGCGCTCAAGGTCGAGCAGATCATTCGCGACGCGGGTGCGGTCCCCGCGACCATCGCCATCATCGGCGGCCGCCTGAAGGCGGGCCTTTCCAAGGAAGAGATCGACTACCTCGGCCGCACCGGCGCGGGCATTCCCAAGGCTTCCCGCCGCGACCTGCCCGTGCTCGTCGCGCAGGGCAAGGACGGCGCGTGCACCGTCACCACCACGATGATGATCGCCGACATGGCGGGCATCCGCGTCTTCGCCACCGGCGGCATCGGCGGCGTGCACCGCGGCGCGCAGGAGACGTTCGACATCTCCGCCGACCTCGAAGAGCTGGCCAACACCTCCGTCATGGTCGTGTGCGCGGGCGCGAAGTCCATCCTCGACCTCGGCCTCACGCTCGAATACCTCGAGACCCACGGCGTGACCGTCATCGGCTACGGCACGAGCGAGCTGCCCGCGTTCTACACGCGCAAGTCAGGCTTTGGCGTCGACTACGAGCTCGACACGCCGGAGCAGCTGGCGAAGGCGTTCCACGTCAAGCGCGAGCTGGGTCTGCGCGGCGGTCTTCTCGTCACGAACCCGATTCCCGAGAAGTACTCCATGGACAAGGAAGTCATCGACAAGGCCATTGCCGAGGCCGTCGAGGACGCGAAGAAGGACGGCATTCACGGCAAGGCCACGACGCCGTACCTGCTCGCCAAGATCAAGGACCTGACCGGCGGCGACAGCCTGGATTCCAACATCCAGCTTGTGTTCAACAACGCGCGCCTCGGCGCGGCGGCGGCTGTGGAGCTCAGCAAGCTCGAAAAGTGAGATATTTTGTCATCTATCTCGCCGCGATCAATATTTTGACGTTCTGCGTCTACGGCGCAGACAAGCGCCGCGCCAAAATACAGGGCGCGCGGCGCGTGCCCGAAAAGACCTTATTTGCACTCGCGCTGCTGCTCGGCAGCGCGGGTGCTCTTTTCGCAATGAGGGTCTTTCACCACAAAACGCGGCACTGGTACTTCCGGTTCGGCATTCCAGCGATCTTACTCTGTCAGATCGCGGCGGGGGTATATGTGTACGGGCGGTTTTTCGCGGCGTAAAAAATTTTGAAAAATTTGAGATTTTGTGAAACAAAATCGACGCTTTCTGCGTCTAATCAGTGAGACAAGGGAAGACGGGCGAACGGGAAGATGAAGAATTTATGAATTTTGCATTTTTCTGTTCCCTTATTCCCCGCGGCATGGTAAAATGCCGATGTATGAGAAAGGCTCTGTGCGCGCGGAGCCAAGATCGAAACAACAAGAAAGGATGAAGAAAATTATGAAGAAATTTCTCTCATCGCTGCTGGCGTTGACCATGATCTTAAGTCTGGTCATCGTTCCGGCACAGGCGAACGAAACCCCGAGTAGTTCTCCTAATACCGAAGTGACCGGCGGCGATCAGGGCGGCTCGGCCGGCGGCTCTGGCTCTGGTGAGGAGCCTTCCGAGCCTTCTTTCCAGACCCAGTATCAGCTTGCGGGTACCGTTACTGTCTCTGTAACAGACAATATGACCACTGTCAAGGGCGGCGAGCAAGTAATCTTTACCGCTAAAAGCACTGTTAAGGTTCAGAAAAAAACGAGTGCAGATGGTGACTGGACGGACACCGTTGAAGCCGATAAAGTTCAAATTACCGGCAAGTGGAGCGGTGACGGTATTTCCGAGAGTGACAGCTCCACGACTTCTCTTACTAAGAGCTGGGAAGCTGGCCAGAGGGATGCTCGCAAAACTGCTACTTACACTGTAACCGCTACGGTCAGTGGCACCGCGGTGAGTGGCTCTAAGTTTGACTCCGCCTCTGTCACTGTTAAGGCAGCGCCTACCCTCACCATCAAGGCGAATGACGCAACTGTTACCGACAGCAACACGGCAGTCGAGATCCTCAAGGGTGGCAGACTGGAACTGACCGCAGAGACTGCTGGCATTGATAATCCTAGCTATCGTTGGACTGTGGGCAGTGACGTGAAGTCTACAAGCAGCACCTATTCCGTTTCCACCACCAGCAAGACCGACAGCGATGTCACTGTGACCTGCAACGTCTATGAGGGAGAATACGACAGCACTTCGAATTCCACCCCCGTCGCGACGGCAACCTGCAAATACAAGATCGTCGAGGAAGACCTCCGCTGGAATGTGACTCCCACCAGTAAGAGTGTGACGCTGACGAAGAAGGGCGCAACGCAGACTGTTACGGCAACCCTTCAGAAAAAGGCGGACAATAATACGTGGAACAATGTCAACGGCCTGACGTACAGCTTTGATTGCAAGTCCGGCGTTGTGTCTCTTTCCAACAAGAATACGAGCGCTGGCAGTGTCACTGTCACCTTGCAGAATGAGGGTGATGTGACGCTTACAGTGTCGACCATGTACAAGGGCGCGAATCAGAGCGTCGACATCAAAGTGAGCGGTGAACTGCTCAGCGCCAGCCTCGGCGAAGTCAAGAACGGCAACAAGCTGGATTTTGATTATGACGATCTGGAAGCTCTCGCTAACAAGGTCCTGCCGCGCGGTGTTGACGTCAAGAGCGGCGGCTATATTACCATTGAGAACTATCCCACAAGAGCAAGTGAGGGCGGCACTCTCTACGTCGACTCTAAAAAGCAGTCGGGCACCCGCATTTCCCTTGGCAGCAGAGCTGACCTGACGTTTGCCTCGCAGGCAGGCTTCATCGGCGATGCTAATCTGGAACTGACTGTCACCGGTGATGACAACCAGTCCTATACGGTCTACGTCACTATCCCTGTCACCCCTGCTGGTGAGATCAAAGACACCGTGACCGGCACTTCCGCAAATAAGGAAGTCACTTTCACCAACGACGATTACGATTATCTGTATTACAGCTACAGCAAGCCCACCTATAAGGACTACTTCGACGGCAACAAGGTCAGCGACTTTGAAGGCCCCGTCAAGGAGGACAAGACCGTTACCGTCCCCGCGTCCAAGTTCAACAGCAGCAAGACCGTGACTCTCTATGTTGTCGGCCTCGACGATGACGGCGTTGCCTCCACCGGTACGATCACGGTTTCTCAGAAGTCCTACGACATCAACTACAATGTTGTCGCGGGCAAGAGCGTGACCTTCTCCCAGAAGGACTTCGAGAGCTTCCTCGAGGATTACGCTGAGGACGACGGCAAGTACAACCCCAAGAAGGACGACATTTCCTTTGACCACGCTGTCCTGACCTCTTCCGTCCCCAGCACCAAGAACGAGGGCACGCTGTACTATGGCAGCACCGAGATCACCTCTTCCAACAGAAGCAAGACCGAAATGACCGACATGGACAAGGTCAGCTTCGACACGGTCTCCAAGCCCAGCAAGGACACCATCACCCTGACCTTCAAGGTCTACGGTGAGGTCGAAAAGCCCAACAGCAGAAAGGCCGACAAGGTCGACTATAGCGTCAACGTTGTCATCTCCGTCGTCAAGGAAGACATCACCTACACCGTCGGCATCGACGATACCGTCCAGATGACCGCGCGCGACTTCGTCAACTTCCTGCAGGACGCCAAGACCTCTTACCGCAAGGCTGAGCTCGACTATGTCAAGTTCGACGTGAGCGGCAAGAACGTCTCCTCCTACGCTTACGGCGGTCTGTACCGCTCCTACAGCAGCTACTCCACCGGCAAGCTGGCCGACAGCACCGACAAGTTCTACTATGAGCCCTCCCGCACGCAGTATGACCTTGCGGACGTCGCCTACCACACCACCAGATGGGCCGAGGCCGGCAAGACCGTCTACATCCCCTTCACCGTTTACGGCACCAAGGGCGAAGAGGCCTCCGGTACGATGGCTATCACCATCGCCCAGACGATGAACTTCATCGACGTCAAGCCCGGCGACTTCTTCTATGAGCCGGTCAAGTGGGCGGTGAACAACAAGATCACCAACGGCACGTCCAGCACGACCTTCTCCCCGTACAAGAACTGCAACCGTGCCGAGATCGTGACCTTCCTGTGGCGCGCCGCCGGTTCTCCGGAGCCGACCGTCACCCGCAACCCGTTCACCGATGTGAACTCCGTCAGAGACGCCAGCTATTACAAGGCCATCCTGTGGGCCAGCCAGAAGGGCATCACCGCCGGTACCAACGCGACGACCTTCTCCCCGTATCAGGAGTGCACGCGCTCTCAGATCGTGACGTTCCTGTACCGCTACGCGGGCAAGCCCAGCGGCTACTACTCCAACCCGTTCAAGGATGTCAGCTCCGTGAACGAGGCGAGCTACTATAACGCCATCCTGTGGGCTGTCGGCAAGGGCATCACCCAGGGCACCAGCACGACCACCTTCTCCCCCTACGCCTCCTGCACGCGCGGCGAGGCCGTGACGTTCCTGTATCGCTACGTCAACGGAGTAAAATAACTTAAAAAATGCCGTCCCGAAAGGGACGGCATTTTTTATTTCTTGCGCTCCGCTGCAGCGCACGCGCCGTAGGCGCGCACGTTTGCGGAGCGAGAGGTGTTTTTTCTGACGCGCTTGTCGTCAGAAAAAACAATTTGAATTTATTTCGCCGCGGGAGCGGCGAAACTCTGCGAGGCGGTTGGGGTGGTGGGCCCCCCTTGCCCCCCTGCAAACCGCCCGACGGAGTCGGGCGGTTTGCGTTTACTCTTTTCTATTCTGTAAACTTTTGTTCAAACGCCTTTACGGGGGTTCAAAAAGCGTGTAGAATGACAGCATCAAGATTTTAGGAGTGTTTTTTGTGAACAAATTCCGCGATGCCCTTTACCGCTTTATGTATGGCCGCAACGGCGTGGATGCGCTGAACTGGGCGCTCGTGATCCTTGAGCTGGCCGTGAGCATTCTGAGCTCGATCATCCGCGTGCAGGGCGTGTCGCAGGCGCTGTACTTTGTGTCGATGGTGCTGATGTTCATCGTGCTCATCCGCATTTTTTCGCGCAATCTCGCGCGCCGTCAGGCCGAGAACGCGAAGTTTCTGACCTGGTGGACGCCGAAGGCGAACGCCATCCGCGGCGCGAAGGCCCGCCGCGCCGACAAGGCGCACAAATACGTCCGCTGCTCCTGCGGCGCGTACTGCCGCGTGCCGAAAAACATCGGCAAGGTCGAGCTCACGTGCCCGAAGTGCGGCAAGAAAAAGGTCGTCAAAACGTGAAAGAAAAAATCCGTCCCGATGGACGGATTTTTTTGTAAGAAAACCGGTTTTCCGCCGTCCTATAGACAGAAAGGGGGTGAGGGCGCTGACGAATTTTGAAGAGGTGTACGCCGTGTACTTCGACGATGTGTATCGGTATCTTCTCTCGCTGTCCGGGAGCGAGAGCGTCGCCGAGGAGCTGACGAGTGAGACGTTTTTCCGTGCGATGGACGCCCTCGACCGCTTTCGGGGCGAGTGCAGCGTGCGCGTCTGGCTGTGCCAGATCGCGAAGAATCTGTATTATTCGCAGCTGCGGCGCGAGAAGCGGCTTGCCCCGCTCGAAGGCTGCCGGATCGCCGAGGAGCGCCACGAGGAGGGGTTAGAAGATCACAGCGAGGCCGCGCGCATCCAGGAATTGCTGCACGCGCTTAGAGAGCCGTACAAGGAGGTCTTCATGTGGCGCGTGTACGGCGAGAAGAGCTTCCGCGACATCGGCGCGCTCTTCGGCAAGACGGAAAACTGGGCATGCGTGACGTATCACCGCGCCAAGCGCATGATCCGCGAGGGATTGGAGGACGACTGAAATGGACAAAACTTGCAGCATCGTGCAGGACCTTCTGCCGCTCTACGAGGAGGATATGCTGCGCGAGGAGACGAAGGAATTTGTGGACGGGCATTTATCGCAGTGCGCGGCCTGCCGCGCCGAGCTCGACGCGCTGAAGGCGGACGTGAAGCCCGCGCCCGTCAGCGCGCAGCCGCTGCGCGACTTGAAGCGGCAGCTTCGGCGCAAGAAGCTGACCGCCGTGCTGCTGGCCGTCACGCTCGCGCTGACGCTGGCGACGGCGGGATTCGCGTATCTCACCGCGCCGCAGTATTTGCCGTACAGCGAGACAGAGTGGGCGATCTCGCGCTCGCCCCGAGCGCTCGCGGACGGCTCGGCAGCGGATGGGCTTTCTGATCTCAGCGGCGCGGAGAGCATCTCCGTCAGCCTGCTCGTGCCGGTCTCAGGCGCAGAGGTCACGAACACGCAGGACCCCAACAGCGGCAAAACCATCTACTTCATCACCGCATGGCGCACGCCGCTCGACACATGGCGCGGCGCATTCGACAAAACCCGGGGCGCCCCGAACACACACAGCGCAAATGATCGCACACAGCGCGAGGCGGACGCACTGCAAGGCGTGCTCGCCAAGGCGGAGTCCGCGCGCACGCTCTTCACGCTCGACGCCGCGAACTGCGCGGCAGTCTGCTATTCTCAGAACAACGGGCAGGACGATGTGCTGCTCTGCGGCAGCATGAACGGCGGCGTGATCTCGCTGCCGAGATTGGCGCTGGGCTATTACGTTCTGCTATCGTTAGCACTCCTTATTACGCTGGGTATTGCATTTTTTGCCTGCCGCAGGAAGAAAACGGGCAAAGCGCTCGGCTATCTCGCGCTGATTCCCGCAAGCTATCTTGCCGGTCATCTACTCGTCAAGGGTTTCACGACGACGAGCTACCAGATGCAGCGCGACTTCTCGCTCATTATCCTCGCCGCCGCGCTGATCTACGCCGCGGTCATGCTGGCGATCAACCTCTGGCGGCAGAAGCGGGAGAAGGTGTAAAACAAACAGGAAGAGACGCGAATGCGTCTCTTCCTGTTTTGGCGCAGCGGGAGGGATTCGAACCCTCGTGAGGTTTCCCTCAAACTGATTTCGAGTCATTTCCCCCTTGTGATTTTTGGTGGAAATTAAGCGAAGATGGAAGTACACAACGGAAGCCCAAAAGCTGCGGTATACTGCGGATTTTGGCTTCCGTTTTTCGTTTTTATTTGAACCCACAGGGCTTTCCGAGTTCTTCCCATTTTTGCCCCGAATTATGACCGGAGGATAGAACAAGGATAGAACTGGACGCCAGATTGGGGGTATTCACACCCATACCATTTCACGAAAATGCAAATCACCATTTTGATTAGACAACTTGATCTTATTTGAACCCACTTCAAAATCCAACATTTTACACACCAGTGAAGTACCTCACCTACCAATGACAGATGAACAAGAAAGTGAGTGCTGCACATGGATTTGACTAAGTATTACCCCGACATCGTCGCAAAGTATCCCGCCTATGTAACCAAACGGGAACTATGCGAGATCTGCCACATCTGTCCCAAGACCGCCTACAATTTGGAGCAACAAGGTGAGATTCCCTACACCATTGAGCAAAACCACCTGATCCGTAGCCACAAAATCAAGCTGACGGACATTCTTGCCTATCTCTATCGGCGTGAGTGCAGACAGGAAGCAGACAGTCCCTATATCTGTGCTATGAGAACATTCTATGACGAACACCTCTCTCCCTACTCAGACCTGCTTTCCGTAAAGGATATTCAGCAGATCACAGGCTTTTCGTCCTCGGCAATCGTGCGGTGGATCAGCACAGGGATTCTGAAGGCTTTCCAGCCTGGAAAGCAGTACACCGTCCCAAAGGATTTTATGCTGGACTTTCTGATAAGCCCATATTACCGCCGTATCCGCCGAAAGACCCCTCTCCAAAAGGAATTGATGGATACATTTGAGCGTCTGTGGCAGGAAAAAGGAGGCGAGTGATGTGGCACAGGTATCCAAGTATCGCTATTTGCTGAATCAGTACCCAGAAACAGTCCAAAAAGAGCAATTCCGCATTATCTGTCATATCAGCAAACGCACAGCTCGTTATCTGCTGCAATCCGGTCTGGTTCCCTGCGTACAGAGTGGGAAAAAGACCCGGAATTACACCATAAAGATGAAAGACATAGTTCGCTACCTTGAGCGCAGGGAAATCCACCCCGAAAAATACAAACTTCCCCCCGGCTCATATAGCGGGACATACGCAGTCAAGCCCCTGCTTCCCGAATCTGTGACAACGGAGGAACTGCGAAAATACTACATAGAGAGTTTCCGGGACATTCCCGACATTGTTTCCACGAGAGAGGCCGCGGAATTAACAGGCGCCACGGCATCTACGGTCGCAAAATGGATCAGAACGAAAAAGCTAAAAGCTCTTTCACATGGTCCGGCATTTATCATCCCGAAGGTCAATCTGATCGACTTTATGGCCAGTGACGCATACTTGAACAAACGCTTGAAATCACAAAAATTCCACGAAAATATAGGAGGTTTTCTATCATGGAAAGCGGGAAAATAATTGTTGTAGCCAACCAGAAAGGTGGGGTAGCCAAGACCAGCACGGTCCGAAATCTGTCCTACGCGCTGGCCGAGATGGGCAAGAAGGTCTTGGTAGTTGACTTTGACCCCCAGTATAACCTCACCACCAGTTTCGGTGTCCTGCCGACCCAGGCGCCCTATAATACCGGGACTCTTATCACCAATCTGCTTCTGGACGAATCTCTGCCGGATACCAACGAGTTCATCCAGAAAATCGGCTCTGTGGACTTGATCCCTTCCAGCCGATCTCTCACCGTTGCGGAGGCAAATCTGCTGATGACGCCGGACAGCAATGACTACCTGGCTGCTCTGCTGAACCCTCTGAGGCTGTCCTACGATTACATTATCGTGGACACCAACCCCTCTCTCGGCTCGTTGACCATCAACGCTTTAACGGCTGCCGACGAGGTAATCATCCCGATTGACCCGGAACTGTTCGCTCTGACCGGTTTGCAGGCGTTGGTAGACACCATCAAGAAAATCAAGCGGAAATTAAATCCCAGCATTGAGATCGGCGGTATCCTGTTCACCAAATGCAACAAGCGGACGAACCTGTATCGCCGTACATACGGTCAGGTCACAAAGGCGTTTCAATCGCTCCCCATCTTCAACTGTCAGATTCCCTACACGGTCAAGGTGGGGGATGCAAACAGCTACGGAATGAGCGTCATGGAACTGGAGCAGGCAAACCCCGCCTCTCTTGCCTATCTGGAACTTGCAAAGGAGGTGCTGGCAAATGCCTAAAATCAATCCGCGCATCAAGTCCATTGACGATCTTCTGGGCTTGGATGCCGCAGAAGAAAGCCCTATTGAACCTACCCCTTCCGTATCCTTGCCGACCAAGAATACCATCATCACCCTTCCCCCGCAGGCCATTCGTGCTTTCCGAGGCCATCCGTTCCGGCTGTATGAGGGCGACCGGCTCAATGATCTGGTAGAAAGCATTTCGGAACATGGGGTCCTGAATCCCGCCATCATCCGCAAGATCGAACGGGATGAAGATGGCTTTGAGTATGAAATGCTGGCCGGTCATAACCGGCAGAACGCCGCAGCCATTGCAAACCGTGAACTTCCCTGTATCGTCAAGGAAAATCTCTCCGATGAAGATGCTTGGATTTATGTGATCGAAACCAATGTCCTGCAACGCTCCTTCTCCGAAATGCTGCCCTCTGAAAAAGCGGCGGTGCTGACTCTGCGCTATTCCAAAATGATCTGTCAGGGGCGCCGGAACGATATTGTCGAGGAGTTGAAACGGCTTGAAAACCCTGATGAAATCAGGGAAAACGGGACTTGTGGCATCGAGTGCCACAAGTCGAAAAGCCGTGATGTTGTGGGCGCAGAATATGACCTGAAAGGCCGTGCTGTTGCAAACTATCTCCGCATCAATGAGTTGATTACTCCGCTGAAAAGGCGAATTGATGATGCCGAGTTCCCGATTGTGGTAGCTGTGCAGCTCTCTTATCTGACCGAGCAGGAACAGCAGATGGTTGACGATGTGCTTTCGGGAAGCGAGTACAAGGTCAATGAGGGAAAGGTTGTCCTGCTGCGGGAATATACCGGAAAGCTGACCCCGGAGCGTACCGAACAGATTTTGTCCGGCGAGTTTAACCGGAAACCCAAGAAATCCACGGCTACGGCGTTCAAGGTCAAACCGGCGATTTACAAGAAATACTTTACCGCCAGCATCAGCCAGAAAGAGTTCGACAGCATTGTGGACGAGGCGCTTGCCCTCTACTTTGCTCAGAAAGGACAGGAGTCCGAGCAAGAGGCCGGATAACCGGCCATAATCACCAATACAGGAAGGAGGTCAGATACCGTTGAGAAATGATGAACGCCTGCGGACGATATATGAAGTCATGGCTCCCTATATTGTCCGAAATGAACACAACTGGCGGGATTATCTGGCATTTGCATCGCAGTTCCATAAGCACAGTTTTGACAACATACTTCTTGTGTACGCACAGGACGAGGATGTTTCGATTCTGGCAACACGAAAGCAATGGGCCACCATAGGCAGAAATTTGATTCCCCGTGCAAAGGGCGTAGCCGTTTGCGTCTACCGGAATGCCAAACTCACTCTTGACTATCTCTTTGATGTAAGCCAAACTACTGGCAAAGAGATTCATCCTACGGACTGGCAGCTTTCCGATGAAATGAAAAAGGCCCTGACCGAGCGCCTGTCGTATGCACACGGTTTCCCCAAGCAGGATTTTCCCCAAGCGCTGTATGCGATGGCAAGCGAATCTGTCGCAGAGAATTACAACCACTTTTTGCAGGAACTCAAGCAGGAAACCAAAGGCCATTTGTTCACCGAGATCCCGGCCGGTGGTTTTGAAGCCCAATACATCCAGCTTTTGACCGACAGCATTTCTTATTTCATCGGCAAAAAGTGTCACCTGCCGGATGAAGAAATCCAGTTGAGTGACGGCATGGCGACGGTCAGCCATTTTAACACACTCCCGCTGGTTGCACATCTGGGTACGGCAGTAACCGCCCTTTCCAAAGGTATCCTGTTAGAAGTAGAACGGAACATCAAGATTATCAATCGTGAAAGGATGGCACAACATGAGCAAACCGAATATCAATCTGAAATACAGGGAGCAGGACGGGATGATGCTTCCCGATCTGCAAATCTCCAACAGCAGCGAAGCAGATCAACCTCTGGGCAGGTACGGCCGGATGGCCCTGGAATACCTCAGAGAGAATCACCCGGAGCGATTTACGACTTTGAAAATGGATGGCAGTCTGATGGAGATCATGCACCGGGTACAGGACGAGGCGACCGAGAAGATCGAAGCCCTGACGCAGCAAATGCTCCAGCAGGAGCCGCTTCCGCAGACCGAGGACATCATGGAGCGGACGCGACACCTGAACAGTCTGAAACTGATGGCGGAGGAAACCGTACTCCAGAGCGTAGTCCTGATTCCCCGCTGACCGAAGAACAGCCAAATACAGAAGTGGCGCCGAGCGCCGCACCTGTGGGAGAGCCGTCTGAAAAGGACGGCTCTTTTTCTGTTCCTGCGGAACAACCGACACGCCATTTTACCGATGCAGAAGTCCGGCGCAATTATGAGTACATCCTGACCAGCACCAATCTATACCCCCCAGAGCTGCACAGCGCGGTTCGCAGCGTATTGTCAGAACCGCCGCTCAATCCTGACTGGTCAGACAAAGGGCGGCAGATTGCGGCTCTCTTTACTCCCTATGGCGACCGTGAATATCAGGGCGATTTTCTCTATCGTACCCGGTTGCATGGTGAAGATGGCATTTCATTTTTCTTTGATGAAGGCTATACCTACATTCCCTGGAACGGGCTGGCGTTTTTACTGGATGCCATGATCGAGGATGGCGACTATCCCAATCCTGTTGTAGAGGAGCAGCCTGACCCCATCGGGGATTATAACATCCCTGATGAAGTTGATGAAATGGGCGGTCCTCACCGGCAAATGACCATTGGAGAAGCGGATTTTGATTATGTTCTGGATGCTGTTGCCTATGAAGCCGGAGAAACCGTAGTGGAACCGGTCAAGCCGCAGGCGATTGTTCAAATGGAAAACGACACGCCAGCAGCCGGTGACGAGCCTGCATCCGTTCCTGACGAAAATCCCCCTGTTGTTGTGGAGGCCCCCGAAACGGCTCTCCCCACAGATACAGCGGAGCAGCCTACACCGCCGCCCGTCAAAGGAAACACGACGGCACACAAGAATTTCCGCCGCTTTCAAGAGTTGTTCCCGGAGATTGTGTCCGGTCAATATGAGTATCTGCGGCTGGAGGCCGGAGAAGCCTACTATCCTCTGGTCATTCACCATAAATACGGTTCCCATTACTGCATGGAGCATTACTATATGCAGAACGGCGACCGGATGTATGACCCTTATATGGACTTCCAAATCGACAAAGAGGCTGGGACACTTCGGGCTTTCAGTTATGAGAACAGCGGCATTGGTGTATATAACGAGGCTGATCCCGACGACCCCGCATACGAGAAAGCAATCAACGGGTTCAACAGTTTCTTTGCCACCTGGCTGAACAATATCCGCAGCCAAGGCTATGAGCCGGTGCGGGCCTCTATGATGGTCAACGATGAAGAAGTCGATGTGGATTTGCGCCCGGCTGCCGAAGCTGTTCCGGTCGTGGAAGAAGAACAGCCGGAGCAGCTCTCCCTTCTGTCCTTGGAAAAGAGTACGGAAGATCTGCTTGTTGAGCGTGTCATGCAAAGAGGCCCACTTACCGCAGGAAAAAAAGAACAAATCTACGAGTTTGCTCAGACCCACCCCACCGGATCAGAATTTACTACTTTCCTAAAAAAGCTATATGGATATGAAGGGTTCTCCGGTGATGAAATGGGCGTGAAATACGCCATGTTCAATAGTGAAGGTGTCACTATCGAATGGCAGGATGAGCAGGGCGAAACACAGGAAACAAAGTTGTCCTGGGCGCGGGCTGCCGGTGTCGTGCAACGCCTGGTGGATGAAGGCCGCTATCTGGAAACCCCTGTTGTCAGTCTGCCGGAGCCGGAAACCGATGAGCCGCTTGAGGGAGAAACAGAACCGTATGATTACAGTTTTGAATATGGCCTTTTAGGGCGCCTTAAAGCGGACTGCGAGTATTTTCTAAGTGAAGGCCATCAGCACGAAAAGCATTTGTGGGCGGGTAGCATCCATGCACAGATAGCTAAAATGCGAGAGCTGTATGATCTGCTCCCGGAAAAGCCGGAAGGGATAACCAAAGAAATAATTGACGATTATGAAACCCGTATGGCTCCCTGGGAACACGATGAAGCAGAGGAAACACAGATTTTAGACGAAGCCCTGGACGCCCATCATGGGCAGATTGATATGCTGATGCAGGCAGTCCGAGGTGAGCTGACGGTTGGAACCATCCGGTACAGCATTTTTGAAGGGCGGCCCCATATCAGCATGATTGAAGTCTTGGAGGACTACCGCCGCCAAGGTATCGCAACCCAGATGCTCCGCTATCTGCAAGGGCAATATCCCAATGAGGAAATTGTATGGGGGTATTTGACCGAGGATGGCTCGGCCCTGTACCAAGCCGTGGTGGATGAACAGCCCAATCCCGACTATCTCCGGGTACAAAATGACCTTGAAGATATTACGCGGGAATTTGACGCTTATGTGCGGCGCCTGGACGGTGGGGCTATTCTCTCCCCCCAAGAAGCTGCCGACATGGACGATCTGGAGGACACGCAATACCGGCTGGAAAAAGAGCTGGAAGAACTGCGCCCCATTCGCGCCTTTGTACGAATGGGCGATGGTACAGCAGCAGAGGCGCCCGCTGTTATGGATGAAGCCACCCCCACTGATCTGGCGCCCCTTCGTGAGCCGCCTGCGGCGCCGCAGGTCGCCACACACAACTTCCGTTTTTCTGAGGACTATGACCTGTATCCAAGTGGAGCAAAAACCAAATATAAAAACAATGTCATGGCAATCAAGCTGCTCAAGCAGATTGAGCTGGAAAAGCGGACAGCGACACCGGAAGAACAAATCATCCTTGCCCGTTATGTCGGATGGGGCGGGCTTGCCAATGCTTTCTCCAGTACGGCCTCTGGTTGGGAGAACGAATATCAGGAATTGAAGTCCCTGCTGACTGATGTGGAATACAAGGCGGCCATGAACTCCACCATCACAGCCTACTACACCGAGCCTGACCTGATCCGGCACATTTACCGCGCCCTGGAACGGTTTGGCTTCGAGGGCGGCCCTGACCGAAAAATCCTGGACCCCGGTATGGGAACCGGCAACTTCTATTCTGTGCTGCCGGAGCAGTTTCAAGGGAGCAAGCTGTTTGGCGTAGAGTTGGATTCCATCACCGGCAGAATCGCAAAGCAGCTTTATCCTGATGCGGATATTTCCATCACGGGATATGAAGCCACCAAATTTGAGGACAACAGCTTTGATGTGATTCTGGGCAATATCCCGTTCAACTCCGTGAAAATCTATGACCGGCGCTACAATGACCTGAACCCGTACATCCATGACTATTTCTTCATCAAGTCCCTGGACCTTGCAAAACCGGGCGGTATCATTGCCTTTATCACCAGCAAAGGAATTATGGATCGCAAGGACGAGAGCCTTCGGGAATATATCGCACGGCGGGCAGAGTTCATCGGCGCCATTCGCCTACCCAACACAGCGTTCAAGGCTTTGGCGGGAACCGATGTAACAGCGGATGTTGTTTTCTTGAAAAAGAGAACGCAGCCCATAGAACTTGATCGCGCGAATCTTCCGTCCTGGATTGAAACTGACCTGGACCGCAGTAAATGGATCGCCTATAACCGCTATTTCAAAGATAATCCCGAAATGCTCATGGGCGAGATGGTGAGCAGCCGGAATATGTACGGCAACGAAGATGGGACGGCCTGTGTTGCCCCGGAAGATTTTGACCTGAACCAGCATCTTACCCAAGCGGTTGACTCCCTGTACGCCCGTTTCACAGCAGAGCCAGATGAAGAAATTGAGGCAGACGAACCGGAAGAAAGCAATACAGAGTATGAGGACGCTCCGGCCGGAACCAAAAACTTCACCTATGTTGTGCGGAATGGCGAGATCTTCTTCTGTGAAAAAGATAAGCTGATCCCGCAACCTTACACCGGCATGAAGGCCGAAAGAATCAAAGGATTGTGCGAAATCCGTACTGCGCTGCTGGAGGTTATCAACATCCAGTCCCATGAGTATGACCCGGTTGATCTCCAGAAAGTACAGGACACACTCAATCAGGTATATGACCGCTTCGTTGCAAAGTATGGAGCCATCAACAGCAAAGGAAACATCCTCGCTTTTTCTGATGATGACCAATTCCCCTTGCTGCGCTCTATCGAGGATGAGCGGAAAGACAAGACCGGTTGGGATAAATCAGCGATCTTCACCAAAGCCACCATCCGTCCTTTCCGTCAGGTCAACCATGCAGACACCGCCGAGGACGCCCTTCAAATCTGCCTGAATCACAAGCTGCGGGTGGATCTGCCCTATATGTCCTTCCTGACAGGAAAAGCCCCACAGGAGTTGGTGCAAGAGCTGGATACTCGCATCTATCTCAATCCCCAGAAATACTACGGTAATCCGCTGGAAGGATGGGAACTTGCAGAAGAATATCTCAGTGGTCATGTGCGGGATAAACTGCTCTACGCACGTCAGAAGGCAGCGGAAGAACCGGAACTCTTTGCCCGGAATGTAGAGGCTTTGGAGGAAGTACAGCCGGAGCCGCTGACTCCTGCCGACATCGAAGTGAATATGGGTGCCATCTGGGTTCCCATTGAGTATTACCGCCAATTCATGTATGAAACCTTCCAGACCAGCGGATATGAAAAGGTCATCGAGGGCGGCGACAACCGGCACCGCATTGACATTGAGTATTTCTCCTATACCACGACCTGGCGTGTCACCAATAAAAATGCGGAACCGGATTCCGTAATGGTCAACCAGACTTTCGGAACCAAGCGGAAAAATGCTTATGAGATTTTTGAGGATTGCCTTAATATGCAGTCCACTACTGTCCGTGACCGGCAGGAATACATCAACGAAAAGGGCAACAAGTCTGTTAAATATGTAGTCAACGCACAGGAAACCATGATTGCCCGTGCCAAGCAGCAACAGATTCAGGAAGCATTTGCGTCCTGGGTTTGGAAAGAACCGGAGCGCCGGGATAGGCTTCTGCGTATCTACAATGAAACCTTCAACACAGTTCGTCCCCGTGAGTTTGATGGGAGCCATCTCGTATTTCCCGGCATGAACACGGAGATGAAGCTGCGGAAGCACCAGCTTGATTTTGCTGCCCGTGTCATCTATACCGGGACGGGGCTTGCCGCACATGAGGTAGGCGCCGGAAAGACCGCTGCTTTAATTGCCGCCGGGATGTACCTCAAGAACCTGGGAGCGATCCACAAGGCGGTGTTTGTGGTTCCCAATCCCCTGGTGGGCCAGTGGGCAACAGAGTTCTACCGCTTTTTCCCCAACGCAAACCTTTTGGTATCCACCGCAGAGGATTTTACTCCCAAAAACCGCAATCGCTACATTTCTAAAATCGCCACCGGAGAATATGACGCAGTGATTCTGGCGCACAGCCAATTTGAGAAAATCCCAATCTCCACAGAGCGGCAGATTGCTATGCTGGAACGGCAGATCAACGATATTGAAAATGCAATCCATGAAATCAAGAGCGAAAATGGCGAGAATTGGTCCGTCAAGCAGATGGTCATTTTCCGCAAAAATCTGGATGAGCGGCTGAAAAAGCTGTCTGCCGAGGAAAAGAAAGACGATCTGCTGACCTTTGAGCAGCTCGGCGTAGATATGATGATGGTGGACGAGGCCCACTTTTTCAAAAACTGCTTTGTCTTTACGAAGCTGCGGAATGTGGCTGGTATTACAACCTCAAGCAGTCAACGCGCCTTTGATATGCTGCTCAAATGCCAGTATTTACAGGAAACGAATCAGGGGCGCGGCGTAGTATTTGCGACCGGAACGCCAATCAGTAACTCGATTTCCGAACTGTTCGTCATGCAGCGGTATTTGCAGCCGCAGGAGTTGGAACGCTTCGGCTGGTCCTACTTCGATACCTGGATCGCCCATTTTGCAAAGAAAGCCTCTGTGCTGGAATTGAAGCCGGAGGGCGGCGGCTATCGGATGCGTGATCGCTTCGTCCGTTTCTACAATCTCCCTGAACTGATGGCTGTCTTTCGTGAGGTCGCTGACATCAAAACAGCGGATATGTTGGATATTCCCGGACTCCCGGCTGTTCGCACTGGTAAAGCGGAGATTGTTTCGGTAGAAGCCACACCCGCACAGCAGGCGATCATGGCCGATTTTATTCTGCGGGCGGAAGCAATCCGAACCGGCCGAGTGAAGCCGGAAGAAGATAATATGCTGAAGCTGACCGGTGAGGCCCGCCTGATGGCGATTGACCCGCGCCTGATTCGACCGGATGCGGATGGTACAGGAAGTAAGTTGAGTGTCTGCATTGAGGATGTTTATCAGGTTTGGAAGGACACCGCCGCCTCTGCTTCCACACAGCTTGTCTTTTGTGATGTTGGCACTCCCAAAGCCGGGAAATTCAATGTATATGATGAAATAAGAAATGTGCTGCTGGCAAAGGGTGTGCCGGAATCGGAGATAGCCTTTGTTCACGACGCCACTTCTGAAGCACAGCGGCAGGAACTGTTCGAGCGTACCCGCCAAGGAAAAGTCCGTATCTTAATCGGCAGCACCAGCAAACTGGGAACCGGCGTGAATGTTCAGAATAAGGTAATCTCCATTGACCATCTGGACTGTCCGTGGAAGCCCTCTGATATTACACAGCGAAATGGACGTGGGGTACGGCAGGGCAACGAAAACCCGGAAATTATGATAAAGCAATTCGTAGCCAAAGGAACATTTGATGCGTATCTCTGGCAGATTCAGGAGCAGAAATTGCGCTATATCACGCAGATTCTCACCGGAAAACACATTGCCCGCTCTTGTGAGGATGTGGATGAAACCGTCCTGTCTGCCGCACAGTTCAAGGCGGCCGCTACCGACAATCCGATGGTCGCACAGAAGATGGAATTGGAAAACCGGGTCACGGAATTGAAAATTCTGCGTGGTGCGTGGAGCAATGAACAGCTTGCTTTGGAACACAAGGTTAACTTGACATATCCATCCCGCATCCGGGAATATGAGCAGAAAATTGAGCGAGTCACGCAGGACATTTCTCTGTTGGGTCAGACCGAAGGCAAGGATTTCTCCATCGTGCTGGATGGAAAGCATTATACGGAGCGACCGGCAGCGGGCGAAGCATTTGCCCTTCTTTATCGGATGATAAGTGAAGGCCGTGGAAAAGATGAATATGAGTTTGAAATTGGTTCGTATCGTGGCTTTTCTCTTTTCGTGAACTTCAATCCGTTTGAAAGGGATATTATTCTGCGGGGCGCTTTGCTGTATGGGACGGATATAGGCAATTCCGGTCAGGGAACGATTACCCGTATCGAGAATCTTGCTGAACGGATTCCCAATTATCTTGAAGATGCACAGCGCGAATTGAAAGAAACACAAAAACAACTGGCGGTTGCCCAACAGCAGGTTGGACAGCCGTTTCTTTATGAGGAAGAATTGTCGGAAAAGGTTGCCCAACTCACGGAAATCAACACTAAGTTGGAGTTTGAATCATTACAGGAAAGCGAGGTGATTTTGGATGAAAACGGACAACGATCTGATGGCGAGGAAGATTGGGATTCTGAAAGAGTTCCTGCCTGCGCTTCTGCCGAAGTATAAGATCATGCTGCTGGAGGCATTCAGCCCCCACGATCTTCTCACGGCGTATATCAAAAACACTCTGGCGGGCTATCCCCGTCTGGAAGATCAGAACTTGGACGACCTGACGCTGGAACTGCTGTACCCCACCGACGAGGCGGCAGAACACTGTATCAAAGAGTTCCTTGCTCTGCGCCTGGACGATGACAACGAGCATGAGCTGGAGCAGTGATGTGAGGTGGTGATATATGGGCGAGAAACATTCGGCTGTCGGCTATCTCTTTCGAGAAGGTGCTTTTTTGCCAGCCCAAGAAACAAAGCCGGTCCGCAATGAGTTTGGCCTGGACCTGTTTCAGCATAGAGGCTCCGTTTATGAAGGAAAAACCGGACTGCAATTCTGTTCTCTCAAGCAGGCGGAGGACTTGGCCGGTTTCGTTGAGAAGCATGGCGGTATTGAAAAAGTCCAAAAGCTGATTGCAGACAGTTTGGAGCGCACCGGTCTTTCTCCCCGCTATACCCGACCGGATGAAAAGAAAAAGGACATCTTTCCGCCCAAGGAAAAAGACGAGAACCGGGTCTTTGCCAAAGACCTGATGGGCAACAAGCACTACTACTACCGCTTCTACAACGAAAACGGCATTGAACTTTACACAATGGAGAAGAAACGGGAGTTCTTCCAAACGGTTTATATTCCATGTGACGGGTTTATGGTGGGCATTGACCAGCGGCACCGGCTTGAGGAAGTCCTGAAATGGCTGCCCACGCTGGAGCATGGCATCCGGGGTGAGATCGAGAGGGTTTTCAATCAGAGTATGGAAGCCCCGGACCGGTGGGCTGATCTGGGATTTGCCAATCTGCTTGGACGGTATGAGGAAGCAAAAGCCCACAATGCCCCCATTGCTGCGGAACGGCAGCGGCAAGCTAATGAAAGGCGGGCGCAGCAAGACGCCCGTGAACAGCAGTTGGCACAAGAACGACAGGCCCGTTACGATTCCGCCATCCGTGAGGCCGAAGGAAATATTATGGCGGGAAAGGAGGTGATAAACCGGGAGATCAACGGCAAATCTCTCATTATGCAGCTCTTTCGTGAGCATGAAATTCCTGTTCCTCTCAAAACACAGGGCTGGATCATCAATTCGCTTCACAGTATCCGGTACGACCCCCAAATTGGAGAATGGAACTACCGCTATTTCAAAGGCAGCCGGAACAGCACCAAAATGTTTGATCTGCTTTCCAAACTGTCCGCTGCGATTCAGACCCGACAGCAGTTTGAAGAACATGGGGCGTCCCCGCCGGACAGCCCTGTATTGGACTGTGAGGAAGAACAGGATATGGAACTGTAAATCTGGTTTTTGAAAGGAGCCAATATGAAAAAAGCAATTTTGAGCGTATCCGCTGCCGCCGCCATGATTGGCGGCCTTTTCTATTTTGGCTGGTATCGCAACCGCCACGGCGCCAACTAAGCGAATCGACCTGTCTGGAGGGAGGTGAAGCGATATGCCGATGACAGCGACAATGGCGCCCTACACCCTTTTCATACTGGATGATGATACCCCTCTGAACCCTCGTGAGGATCACGACTGCCTGGGAAAAATGGTCTGCTGGCATAGCAGATACAGCCTGGGCGAGAAGCACGATTATGATGAGCCAAGCGATTTCCTGCGGAACCTGCTGTTTTCTGAATACTCTAGCGGCCATGACCGGAACAATCCGGTTTTTGCATTTCTCAAATCTGGCAAGGCCAAAGATGCCCGATTGGAATACAACCGTTCCACGCGGGAGTGGGAATTGCGGGAGAATCAGCACTGGAGTTCAGACAGCGATTGGTATGTGTCCTCCAGCTATGCGGCCTCGTTGAAAGATGAAGTCCCGGACTGGTTTTTGGATGATTGCCTTTCTGCCCTCACTACCGGCGAACTGTTTTCGCTGGTAGAACAAATGGATGGCATGGTGATTCTTCCGCTTTACCTGTACGATCACAGCGGGATCACCATGAACACCTGCGGCTTTTCTTGCCCGTGGGATTCCGGTCAGGTTGGCTGGATCTACGCAGATAAAGCGATGATCGAGCAGGAACACGGGAAAATCACCCCTGAAATATTGGAGAAGGTTCGTCAAACCCTAGAAGCCGAAGTCAAGGAGTACGATTACTACCTGACCAACCAGTGCTATGGATTCCAGCTTTTCAAGGAAGATGTAGAGGTGGATAGCTGCTGGGGATTCCTGGGGGAAATCCGGGATGTTCAGGATGCTGTAAAGGAGCATCTGCCGGAGGACTGCAACCCGGCAATCGTTGAATCGCTCCAATTTCAGTATGAGGAACTGGACATCGACGAGTATTTGGAGCGATTGCAGGAAGAAACGGAGGAATTAGACTGTGAGCCTGGATAACACAGTGAATGTTTTCATCCTGTATGGCTGCACCTTGAGCAAGGAGCGAAGTTCCATGCGAATCGTGGCCGCCACTACGGATGAAGAAATGCTGCATACCATCATCGGCGCCCAAATCCTCGGCGGCACAATGGACTACCGGGGCTTCAGCAATATGAAGGGCTTTGAACAGTTCCGGGCGGCCTGCCGTGCCGGTGATGTTCAGTATAGCAATCTGGACTATGGCTTTGTGGAGCAGACGGAAAATCTGATGCTCCCGGACTGTGCAAAGGAGCCGCAGTTTGAGAAAGCATATCGGCTGCTGAACCTGTCCGACCATGAGTTCAATGCCATCCGCAATGGTTCTCTGGAGAGCCTGGGCGAAGATCGCACCCGTTTGATTCTGGATAAGGCGCTGTCATGGGCGGCACAGAACTATGCCGGATGGGACTTATACCGTCATTTGAGAGATGAACTCGGCATGAGCAACGAGGAAATCGGAAAAGCCGGATTTGACCTGGATGAGTTCTATGAGGTCGAAGCGGCGGACTCTGCGGAGTATGAAGTGGAGGCTGACTATGGCGAAGAACTTTAATTCTTCTGCTCTGCCGGAACATTGCTATGCAGTTCTTCCCGGTTCCGGGCAGCTCATAGAGGTCAGGCGCGGCGAAAAGGGCTACTATCCCTGTGCCTACTCCACCAGCGACCGTGAGTATAACAAGGTTCTGGCAAATTACTTCAATGCCCATGAGGGCATTTCAAAGGCACAGGCGGCAGCTATGTTGGCCGGTTCCATGTTTGGCTGGAATGTTCCTGCTGCCGATCCTGCCTGTTACGATGCAGAGGGCATCCCGATCCAACCGGGAGAAAAGAAAGCGCCCACCAGATCGCCGGAATATCAGTACGAGCAGGCAAAGCTCATCCGGCAGAACTACCAGCCCGGAACCAAGGTTGTGCTGGATGAAAAGATGGAAGATCCCTACCGTGAAATGCCTGCGGGACTGACCGGCATCGTAGATTCCGTTGACGATCTGGGGCAAATTCATTGCCATTGGGAGAATGGTTCTTCGCTGGCGCTTATTCCGGGCGTTGACCATTTTCATCAGGATATGACTCAGGAGCCTGTGATTGAGAGCAGCGAAGAACAGGAGCCTGATTTGGAATTGTGAGGTGATGTGATATGAGCAGAAGCGCCGCTGCGTATCAGAAATTTACCGAGGATGAGATTAGGAAGGCAAACAGCGTGGATATTCTGTCCCTGGCCCGTGGCTATGGATATGAGCCGGAAAAGGCAGGCCGCAAAGCTGTCCACATGAAGCACAGCGGCGGGCTTTACATCTTCCCCGAAAACAATCGCTTTTTCCAATGGACGGGTCCTGATGATGGAGTCAAAGGCGGCGCCATTGATTTTGTCATGCGGGAAGAAAACCTGTCCTTCCCCGAAGCGGTGGGCAAGCTGATCGGCAAGGAGTTCTCTCCATCCGTAAAGCAGGTGGTTCCCTATGAGAAAAAAGAACGGGAGCCGCTGGTGCTGCCCGAAAAGGCAGACAACATGAAGCGGGCCTATTGGTATCTGGTTTCTGTCCGAGGTATCAGCCCTAAAATCGTAAGCCACTTTATGAATCGGAAGATGATTTATCAGGAAAAGAAGTATGGCAACTGCGTGTTTGTAGGCTACGATGCGGAAGGAACCGCCCGGTACTGCTCCATGCGGGCGGCCAGAGATAACAGCTCCTTCAAAATGGATGCGACCGGCTCTGATAAAAGCTACCCCTTCTTCCACGAGGGCAAAACCGATCTGCTGATTGTCACCGAGGCGCCCATCGACCTGATGAGCCATGCTTCTATTGCCGCTGACTTTTATGGGCGTGACTGGATGCAAGATCACCGTATCTCTACCGGTTGCCTTTGGAATGGAGCCATTGACCGTTATCTGGAAGGCCATCCGCAGATCAAGCGACTGGTGTTTGCAGTGGACAATGACTATCTGGCCCGTGACAAGAATGGGCAACTGCGAAATTGGGGGCAGCTTACAGCGGCAAAATGGATGAAGGCATACACCGAAAAGGGATATGCCTGCGCGGTTCATGTGCCGCATTTGAATGACTTTAACACCGACCTGGTGGAAATGCGGAAGGGGCGTTCTGTGGAGGATTTAGACCGTCAGCGTATGGCGGAGCTGGAAACCGCATTTGAACAGAGCGCCGAGGAAGAACCGGAACAAGGTATGGAGGTGTAAAATTGGCAAAAATCAAAACCTTTGAATTGGATCGCTGGAGTGAGCCGGATGAAAAGCGGCGTGTCCGGCACATCGGCATGGCCGACGCAAAAGAAACCTTTGACAGACTGCAAACGCACCTGGAACTGAAAGGTCTGCTCCCGGATGAGTATTTCCTGTTCTCCGATGAACTGACGGGCGAGCTGCCTGAATTTGACCAGGCGCTCTGTATTCCCAATTTTGGGGCCAGCGAAGGTATCTATCTGGACATTTCCCTGGCCTGCCGCGACAAAGATGGCAAGCGCTATTTTCAAAACTTTGCTACCGGCAAGACATTGGGAGAAACTGCGGACGACTATTACAGGATGTTCCGCATTGCTGCCGAATGTTCCCTGATGCTCAATGGCCGTGGAAATACCTATGAACAGAAAAAAGTGGACATCGTTCTGACCGAGCAAGAAGCAGAGGCCGTGGGGACTGTGGTGGATATGGAACTCTGCGGCCACCATCCGCCGGAGGCCGAGGCAATTTTGAACTCTGCGCTGGAGAAGATCGACCGGATTGCCTTTGCAAAAGTCCAGACCATCACCTGTCACGGGAAAGACGATTACTCTCTCTGGTCTGCGGAAATCCCCAAAGATATGCTGCACTCCATCCTGCACGAAGCCTGCGAACGGGTTGGAACCCTGGATGAACTGATGGACGCAATGAACCCGAAGGACGGGTATGAAATGCGGCTGTTCATTCAGACACCGGGACGGCAGTTTGCGTTCTACCGTATCCCTGAACGGCTCTCCAATCTGGAGGACTACGCCAATGAGGGCTGCTCTGTCCGAGGAACAAAGGACGAAATCATGGCGGAGATTTTTACCGAGTGGGCGCCCGCCCAAGAAGATCTGGAAGATGACTTTGAACTGTGACAGCCCGCACTTTTCTTTTCATCTGTACCTGCCCGCCCCCCTGCGGGGGCGCCCCGCAACCGGAATCCGCAGGCCACGCCCTGCGGTTCTCGGTTAAGGCAGGAATAGCCGTCATACCTGACGGCGGGCTGACAGTTTGAAAGCAGTGCTTTCAACGGGTTTGCGGGTTTTTGAATCGGTATGACTTTCAAGTTTCGGTGTGATTTTTGTCATACCCCTCTTTTTAGCCATTCTACCCGCTGATTCTAACCATTCTAACGCCGAGAATGGTTAGAATGTGAAAAGCATTTTGTGAGAGCGCCGAGTAATCCGGCGCCTTTTCTGTTTGAAAGGAGGATTGATTTGAAGGAATCGCCCATTAAAACAGAGCGCAAGACGCTCCATCTGCCGGAAGATACAGTTCGGGCGCTCAATAAACTGGCAGCCAAGAATGGGACGGACTTTTCCAAAGAAGTGCGCAGGGCGATTGACGAATATCTGGATTTGGAAACCACCGCCGAAAATATTGACATGATAAACGGGGTCATCCGGCAGGAACTCAGCGGGCAGCTCAAAGCCCTGGGAAACCGGTTGGCCGGACTGATAAATCGCCTGACGATCATATCGGCTGCGGGCTATTACGCCAACATTGCCATTATCGCAGACCTTATTGACCAAGATCGCTATTCGTCTTTTGAAAAAATAGAGTCGGCGGCCCGAAAGCGAGCATTGGCATTTGCCAATCAAAAAAACGCGGATGCGCTGCGTACTTTCATGGATGACGAGGAAATGCAGAAAGCCATCCATGCCGTACAAGGAGGTTCCCGTGTCGATTCTGATTTATAAGCAGCGCCACCGGCACCCCAACTATAAGAAAACTCCAAAAGGCAACTATGCACATATCGGTTACATTGCAACTCGTCCCGGTGCCGTGAAGAATGAGGGGATGCGCCACGGACTGTTTGGCAAGCTGGAGCCGGGGGCGGTCAAAGAGTTTGACACTTGGCAGGAAGCCGCCCGCCTGGTTCGGGAGCTTTCCTATCGTCGGGTCAATATGTATCGTGGTATTATCTCTTTTTCACCTGAAACGGCCGCCGAATTGGGGCTGTCCGATCACAAAGCGTGGGAGGACTATATCGACCGCCACATTTTGACCCTGGCAAAGTTCAATGGAATCCGGGTGCAGGACTTGCAATGGGTGGCTGCCCACCATAACGAAAAAGGTCATCCCCACATCCATGTGGTGTTCTGGAATAAACATCAGCGAACAATGGTCCCTTTTGTCCATCCAAGCATCCCGGATAAAATCCGAAAACAACTCATTCGAGATACCTTTGCCGAGCGTATCAAAGAGTATTGCGAGGCCAAACAGCGGGCAAAGGAACACCTGTCGGCCATCACAGACGAAATGATTGACGAGTTTGAGAAGTACATGGAGCATCTTCACCCGCAGGAATATCGTCGCCTGCGTGAAGCGTTTGGGCGTATCACGGATGATGAGCTGGGGACTTCCCCCTTGGATAGCGTTGTTGGTGCAATGAAGATTGCCCCCTTTATCTCACGCCTGTTCGCGCTGAAGGAGAAAATGCCGAAAAAGGGGCGGCTGTATTACAAATTGCTTCCAGAGGATGTGAAGGCCGAATTAGATGCCTTTGTTGCCTTCTTGAAGGAAAACAACGAGTACATCCGCAATTTGGTACAGGACTACGCAGAGAGCAAGACCCGTCTTGCCATGCTCTATGACACCGACCCGGCGCACATCAAAGAACAGCAGGAAAAGGCTGTGGCGGAGGCCGATAAGCTGATTGCCAATAAAATTCTCGACGTGATCCGCACCATGCTGTGCAAAGACCGTGAGGTCCAGTCTTTTGAATATACAGAGGCCCAGAAAGCCTACCTCACGGAACAGATGATTTGTGAGATTTTAATTGCTTTGGAGCAGACTGCCATGAGCCTTGATATGGAATATGATGACCGGCAAAAGGCGATGAGTACAGATTTGTCAAAAGCAGCCCGAAAAGAGTGGTATCTGCGACATAAGGACAAGGGATTGGAACCATAGTAATCCGCAACTAAAGACAATTTTAAGTAGTTTTGCGGTTTGTAACCGCAAAACTGATGAAGGCTTATCGGAAAAAGTCCCTTGAAAAAGTTGTGACTTTAGAAGTAAAGTCCCTTGAAAAAATTGATATTGCCATACAGAAAGCAGTCCTGCGGGGCTGCTTTTTCTGTTTTCAAATGATTGTGAAAAGCAAAAAGTGACCGGCCGCCCGGTTCCAGAAAGGAGAAAGGATGATAGCAGCGAACACTTCCTATAAGCAAAATGGTGTGCCGGTGTCGATTCCGAGCGGTTCGTATGGCATTGCCCATTTGACGGTTCACCAATATGAATACCCCAAAGGACATCCCTGCCATAACTGCCCTTACACTCTGCGCACCTCTGTCCCGTCCTGTATGTTCCCTGAACGAAGGGATGGCGGCTGTCTATGGTACGATCTGAAAAAACAGCGGCGCCCTCCGCTGCCTGCGGTTTACCCCAAAAATCAGGCGGCGGCAGAGCGCATTTTTGCTTTCGTTGAAGTTCTCAAAGATGTAATGAAGCGAAAAGGTTATCAGGAAAGGAGGAAACCGATTGCGAAGTAAAACCGATTTTTACAGGCTGTTCTTTGAACAGCTTGCCCGGCGCGGCTTTGATGTGAAGCGGTCCCAATCTTCCGATTACATCGCTGATATTTATTTCAAGAACCAGCTTGTGGCCTATTTCTCCAAAGCCGATACGGTGATCCAGAACCCCTTTGTCACAGTCAAGGACAAACTCATTCGCCTTATCAACGATACGGCCCAGGACACAGCGAACAAAGCGGGTATCTGCCGCGACTGTCCTTATACTGACGCCAATGAGAAACTTCCCAATGGCTCTTATAAGCTGGCAGAATACAATGGCGTGACTCTCGCCTGCAAGGAGCATCATCTGTTTGGCTATGTGTTCTCCACCTACCGCACCGCCCCGGATTCCGGCGAAATGATGGCCCGCCAGATTTTTTACAACAAGGAATTTGCAGGACAGGATTTCGCCAAACGGAGCGGTTTGGTGGATGAACGTGCGCTGTTCACCGAAGAAGAACTCCGGGTCCTTCATGCGGGCTTGGTTAAGATGAGCATACTCGATCAGGATGTTTCCAACGAGGCCCGTGAATCTGTGGAACGGATTCTTGACAAAATCGAGGACATTATCCCGGAGCTGCGGGAGCAGGAAATGGAGTTTGACTTTGATATGGAGTTCGGCCAGCAGGAAGAAATGGAGATTGGAGGATAGCAAGAATGAGCAGCAAGAGAAATCAGACCATCGCTATCGCCCGTTTCCTGATGTATAAATACGGGCTGAACCAGCAGCTTGAGGGCATGACGGACGAAGAATACCTGGCGCATCCTATTGGCTTGGATGTGGGGCAATATGTAGCTGACCTGATGAAATACTGCCCGGAGCATATCGTCGATCAGGTCATGGAACATCAGGATGCTCTCTTGCGGCGCCTTGGTACGGATTACCTCACCGTCATAGCCTATATGCCTTATGAGGAAGATGGAGGGACAAAGTATGCGTGATGGACGCCCGAATCCTGATATTTGGGGAAACATCATCACCTGCGGGGAGATCGCCGTGGGCATTTACGAGATCGTCGGCACAAAGAAACGTGGGCTGGAAGTGCCGAAGGCCCTTGCCGAAGAAATCCTGCCGGAATCTGTGATGGAACAGGCTGCACAGGACGGTGAGAACCTTTGTTTTACCGATCCGGTTTCCAACGCCATCGTTGCGGACGCCCTGCTGGAACAGGAACTTGTTACTGATCCGCAGGCAGCGGCCCGTCTGGACGCAATCCGGCAGCTTGATGATGTGGCCTATGATACGGCCTTTGAACCGCCTGTTTCAGACTATGAGCTGGACGGGCTGGACTTGGAAAGATAGGAGTTTACAATGAAAATCCTGGATTTCGACCTGGAAGGAAGTCACTTCATCATCGAAGCAGACATTTCGCCGCGCCAAGAGGCGGATGATGATATGGAGTGTCAATGGCTCCGGTACGACTTTGATAACACGCAGGTTTATAAGGAAACGGACGGCGCTGTTTCGCCGTTCCAAATTACAGCCGTTGCCTGGGCTGGCTATCAACTGACTGCCGATCATGCGTTGCAAGATGTGATCGGACGCATTTCCCGCAATGAAACCGGCAAGCTGACCGTTCATTATGTCTGTCCAGAGCTTCAAGAGTTTTTTGATGAACTCAAAAAATATCCGGCTATCAGCGGGGAACGAACGATTCCGTACTTCATTTTTCACGGCGGCGATATTGCAAAACTGGCGTATGCGACCAATGAGTTTCTGTATTACGAGGACAGTAACTATATGCCGCTGATGTTCCGTACCGTTGACGGAACTCTTGTTTCCGACAATGAATTTGCCGATATGGGGCTGTATGAATCCGAGGAAAATGTCGAGAACGGCACAGAACACATTTTGCCGTTCACAGATTACGGTTCCGATGTGGAAAGCGCCTGTGATTTAGAGGACGAGGAAGATCTGGAAATTTGAAACTCAGAGGTTTGCGGGCTATGTTCCGTGGCCGGTAGGCAGTTTTCATCGACTTTTGCACCGTCCATCTGTTGGGTGGATGGGCTTAATTTGGAAAGGTAGGTGTTACTTTGAGGCTGGTCTATATTTCTTCCCCTCTGCGGGGAGATATGGAAAAGAACAAGGAAAAGGCAAAGGACTACTGTGCTTATGCGGCATCCTGCGGCGTGATTCCCTTGGCGCCGCATACGATTTTCACGCAATATCTGAATGATGCGGTGCCGGAGCAGCGGGAACAGGGTCTGCGAATGGGTCACGAACTGCTGGAGCGCTGCGATGAACTCTGGGTAATGGGCGACACCATCTCTCAGGGAATGAAGGACGAAATTGGCCTGGCTACTTTTCTGCAACTCCCGATTCTCTATGTATCCGATGATATGGTGAAGAATCAGAAAATGATCCGCCAGTCGGATCGCCCTCTGGACATAAATGACTGCATCCCCGACAGTAGCCAGTACAACTACGAAAATCAATTTCTGGTTCTCAAACCTGGGGTGAGCAGCAAGGGCAAGGACATGACTGCCGACGACTCCATCTGGTATGCCCGTAACGGTTTTGGATGTATTTATGGAGCCAGAGGTCAGGCCGTGTATGCAGAAAGCCTGTTGACCGGCAAATACATTCATTGGGAACGACATGACTTCTGTGGCATCGTCAAGCCGGAAAGTTTGAAAGAATGGCTTCTGGATAAGCCGGTCAGGAATGAGGCTGCCGAAGAACTCACCAAGTTTGTCACCCCTGAACTTATCAGCGCAGCCAAACAGAACCATACTGCTTGCGGCTATCCTTTTTTAATCGGGTATGCCCCTGCGGAGGGCGGCCTGCATGAAGCGTTCTGCCTGGACCCCGATCCGGTCAATCTTGCCTCTTTTATTGTGAAGATGGGAAAAGAGCGCGGCGACCTGATGATCTGTACCCCGCTGGATACCCCGTTTCTGAATACCGTTGGTATGTTCACTGACCAATGCGTAGATTTTGATTTTTTACAAGATCATCTGCTGCCGGTTCTGATTCCCATGCAGATGGGCAAAACGGAACCGCAGAAAATCAAATTGACCGAGGATCAAAATACCCAAGCATTTCTGGATGACTTTGAAGTTGAGGATGATATGGAACTATAAGCTATATTTTCGGGTCTATATGTTGCTCTTGATTTCCGAACGGTTATCGCAGAAAGTGTAGCACACTTACTATATTTGCTTGCTGGGGAAAACCCCGCCCCGATTTCTATCCACAAGTATTAACAAAATCTGCTATACTTATTTGGTTGAGTGAGGTATAATAAAAAAAGAATTTTGAAGCAAGGTGACCAATGAATGAAGGACGAAGATGTAAATAAGGATAAAGAAGAAAATTCTTTAACAGTAGCTAAGATCGTATGCAACTATTATGTTGGTGCTGTTGTAGGATTTGCGATAGGCAATTCAAAAGGAAGTTTTACAGCAGCCGTTGTAGGTGCAATCATCGGAGCCACGGTAAGCTGGTTAATTAAGCGGTATTTAATCTTAACGAGTAAAAAATGAAATCCTTGTTTATCGAACCTCTTTACAACTAAATAATAGCAAACTTTACTCCACTACATTCCCAGCAGGAAATCTGTCAAAGGTTTCCTGCTTTTCTTATGCCTTTTTTCAAGAAGGAGCGAACGAATGAGCAAAATATTTTCCCACAACCGGCAGCGTTATCAACACCACCTCAGAGCCACTCGAAATAACTTTGAGATTGAGGATGGCATGAAATTATGAAAACAAAGCCTAAACTGATGGTATGTGCGCTGATCTTCGTTTCTGGCGCAATTCTCAATCTATTTTTCTCCACAGCGGTTCACGGTCTGCTGACAAGAGAGATCACCCGGCTTTCACTTCTCCCCATCGGGGACTGCCTTGCCAGCCTATTTTCCAACCGCCAGCACATGATGTTGTATCTGTGTCTGCAAGGGTTTGTAAGTGTGTTGGCGGTTATGTTCTTCCTGACCAACATGAGGCCGTATGAATCAGACCTGGACACGATCACCCCGGAAATTCAGACACCCAGAGCCGTGGGCCAATACCAGCATGGTTCAGCCCGGTGGATGACCGATTCCGAGAAAGACAAAGCATTTGACAGCTATATTCTTGACCCGCACAACCCAACGATCCGGCAGCTCTTAGATACCGGATACGATGGTTTGGATTTTCTCAAAGAAAAATAAGGAGGCGATAAATTGAAGTTGAACCTTCACCCCAAAGGTATTCCCAAGCAGGAGCCTTTGGGAGCGGATACTCCGCTGAAAAAAGGCGGCGTGGTGGTAGGTATGCGAAAGGAGGGCGATAAAGAAAAAATCTATTTTGTCGGTGATGACTGCCACCTGCTCTGCGTTGGCGCCACTCGTTCCGGTAAATCAAGATGTCTGGTTCTGGAAAGTATCTGTCTTTTGGGACTCGCCGGAGAATCCATCTTCTGCTCCGACCCCAAAGCCGAATTGTTCCACTACACCGCTGATTTCCTGAAAAAGTTGGGTTATGAGGTTTTGGTGCTGGACTTCAAGAACCCCGAAAAGAGTATGCGCTACAATCTGCTCCAGCCCATCATTGACGCCATCAGTGAGGGAGACACCGACCGTGCAGAAATGCTGGCCTGGGACTTGACGAACAATCTGGTTGGTAAGCCGGAGGGCGAAAAGATTTGGACAAACGGTGAATGTTCCATCATAGCGGCTGCCATTCTTTGCGTGGTGTGCGACAACCAAAAACGACCGGAATTTCAGAACATGACCAATGTGTATTGGTTCATTTCGGAAATGTGCCGTACCATCGGAAATAAGATGCCGCTGTTGGAGTATGTCAAGAAGCTCTCTCCATCCCACCCGGCACGGGCGCTTCTGTCCATTTCCGATGTGGCGCCGTCCCGTACCAGAGGCAGCTTCTACACCTCTGCCCTGACCACCTTGCGGCTGTTCACCTCGAAGTCCATCTACGCTATCACCCATACCAGCGATTTTACCCTTGCAGATATGGGCAGCAAAAAGCAGGCGTTGTTTGTAATCCTGCCCGACGAGAAAACCACCTTTTATCCCATTGCTTCTCTCATTGTGTCGCAGCAATACGAACTTTTGGCAGAGGCGGCAGACCGGCGCGGCGGGCGTCTGGAACGCCGTGTCAACTTCATCCTTGACGAGTATGGCAACTTTACTCCCATCAGTGACATGACCAACAAACTGACCGTAGCGGCTGGCCGTGGGATGCGATATGCCCTGTTTGTGCAGGGCTTTGACCAACTGAAAGAAAAGTACAGCGACAACATCGCCAACACAATCAAGGGCAACTGTCAGGTGTGGGCGTACCTGCAAAGCGATGATCCGGAAACGCTGCGGGAGATCTCCGATAAACTCGGCAGCTATACCACATCCAGTTACCAGCTTTCGGCCAGCAACGGCAAATACACAACCCCGTCTAACTCCCAGAGCGTCAGTCTGACCGAAAGAAAGTTGCTCAATACGGATGAGGTCCGGCGAGTCAAGCGTCCCCATCAAATCATCACCAGCCGCGACCACCCCGCTATGATGTATGCGCCCGACCTTTCTCAGTGGATGTTCAACAAGATGTTGGGGTTGGGAGATATGGAGCATAACCGCAGGCTGCGGGAAGAACGGGAACAGAAACGGCCAATCATCACCGACACGAAGCAAGAAATCGCATTGTGGAACATCTGGATTTACTACCAGAAGGACATCATGCGCCGCCTTTCGCAGCAAAAGGGCGCTATGGGCGGTGGCCTTGATGATGATTAACTCATAGGAGGTTTTGAATGAAAGAGAAAATCAACCAGACGGCGGGCAGGCTGAAACAGACTGTCCGGGCGGTGGGTGTTGGTATTGCCACACTTACCGCCTCTTTTTTTATGTCCGCACCGGCTTATGCCGCTGGTGTGCAGGACAGTCAGATTGTCAAGGGAACCGAGAAACTGGTCGGTGATGTGACAACCTGGCTGATGGTGCTGGCGCCAGTGGTAGCCGGTCTGCTTATCATCTATTTCTGCATCCGGCGCGGCATGGCTGACGAGATGGATCAGAAAAAGTGGAACAACCGCATTGTGGTGGCGGTGGTGTCCTGCATTGGCGCCGTACTCGGTTCCGCCACCCTGAACCTGATTCTCGGCTACTACCAGTAAGCCGGGATACATTCCGTAGTACAGGCGATTTCCGCGCCTTACTAAATAAATCATTTTATTAACAGGAGGAAAAAACTATGGCTAACTTCATCCGCAACACTCAGGTTAAGGCTATGACTTCTATCTGGACTGCCAAGCAGAAGGCCCGTGAGCTGGCTGACCACACGGCGGAGGCGCTGACCGACCGCACCGGTCAGGGTACGCTGGATGTGGCGATTACTGTGCTGATCTCCATTGTCCTGGGCGCCCTGATCCTGGCCGGTCTGTACCTGATCGTGGACGACACCGTGCTGCCCACCATCACCCAGCGCATCAAGGATATGTTCAACTACGGCGGCTGATCGGAACAAGCAGCGGCGGGGCCATCGGCCCCGCCCTAATTTTTGACAGGAGGTTTTTCAATGGAGTTCAAAGCGGAAATCAAAAAGACTTTTACCGGTCCCGACAAGCTGCGGGCGGTGTGCAGCGTGGTCCTGGATGACTGCTTTCTGGTGAAGAATGTGCGGGTCGTCGAGGGCGAAAAGGGGCTGTTTGTGTCCCTGCCCAGCCGCCGGAATGTCAAGGGCGAGTGGGTGGAGCATTGCTTCCCCATGACGAAGGAACTGCGGGCAAAGCTCTCCGCCGCTGTACTGGAAGCGTATGAGGCCGCCGTACAGAACGAAGAAGCTGCCGTGTCCTGATCGCCCGCCATATTCCAATCCCTATCGGGGGCGGCCAAGCGCCGCCCCCAGAAAGGAGGTGGTTGCTGATTGGAATATATCTTAGTGCTGCTGATCGTGGCCCTGCTGAATGGAGCAATCGCCTATATTGATGGGCTGATGGAAGGGATTATCCCTCTTACCCTGTACGCAGAGCAGTATATGTCCACCTTGGCCGGGGTCGATTTGTTTCAGTCCTTGTTCGACATTGTATTCGGCTTTGGCGTATCCCTGATTGTGCTGAAGTTCCTGAAAAAAGGCTTTGAAACCTATGTTCTGTGGTCAGACGGGGACGCCGACGAGGAGCCTATTGCCATTCTCACAAACTTTTTCAAGGCTATGGCTGTGGCAATCTGCTTTCCCACCATGTATGACTGGCTTGCCACGATTGTAGAAGAAATGAGCAATAAAATGCTGGAGGCCATCGGCCTTGCCACCGCTTACGATTGGGCGGGCTGGGTATCCGGCATTTCATCAATGGGGCTTGTGACAGCCATCTTTGGCTTGGTATTTGTCATCGTCTATTTCATTCTATATTTCCAATTCCTGATGCGCGGGCTTGAAATCCTGATTTTGCGAGTAGGTATTCCGTTGGCCTGCGTAGGTCTGATTGACAATGACAAAGGCGTGTTCAAGCCCTACATGAGTAAGTTCTTCCAGTCTGCGCTCTCTGTGGTAATTCAGGTTTCTCTTGCGAAATTGGGGGTTGGCCTGATGATGAATATGCACATTTTCTGGGGCGTGGCCTGTATGATTCTTGCGGTGCGGACACCGAAGTTCCTTCAGGACTTCCTCATTACGACCGGTGGCGGTGGCGGCGGCGCCATTGTCAACAACGCATACCATTCTGTACGGCTGGTGCAGATGGTCAAGGGCATGGGAAAGTGAGGTGATGGCTGATGGTGACAATGGACGATATTTCAAATGCCATCATCCTGCTTGTGCGCGTTGGTGCGGTAGCCCGTTTCGTCTACTGCCTGGTGCGCTTGACCGCAGCCGAGGAACAGGCGGCGCAGTATAAAAAGCGCGCCCGTAACACAGTGATCTTCTACATCATCGCAGAATCCATCTGGCAAATCAAAGATCTGATTCTGTACTACTATTCCTGACAGGAGGTGCAAATGGACGAAGATTTGAAACTCTACATCCCTCTGGGCGTGAAGCCGGAGGCCGAACTGTTTACTGGCTTTGGGAAAAAGCAGCTTTTTCAATCCATTGTGGGGTCCCTGGTGATGGGCGGCATAGCGGCGCTGGCCTGGCTCTTTACCGGGAATGTGACCACCACCGTTATCCTGGCCCTGGCCGGTATCTTTGGCTCTGTGATGATGACGACCAAAGACCAGAGCAATTTGTCCGTGGTAGATCAGGTGCAAAATCTGATTCGCTTTTTACGCGGACAGAAAATCTACCCGTATCGTTACGGGGATGAATGGGGGCTTGAATAATGTACGCAACCATTCCGGTCTACTACCCCTCGCTGGAGGAAGCCGCCCGAAAGGATGAAGCGGCTCTCTGGTGTGACAGCTACAACATCAATATGTCCTGCCGCAACTTCATTCAGGATAAGGCTATGACTGCCTTCAATACCCGTGAACTGGATGCCTTTATCGAAGAATTGGTGCGCTGTTATGGAACAGAACGGGCGATGTATGTGCTGTCCCGTACTATCCAGTTTTCCGATTGGGACGCACGGTTCGATCAGGCCGTGCTTGACCGAGCGGGCAAAACGGACTTCCCTGACACAAGAGAGCCGAGGGAGGCACATCAGGTAGACCCGACCACCCGATATGTCACGGAGATTGATCCGTGCGTTGTTAACGCCGTCTTTGTGAAGCTGATGGAGCTTGAGGACGAACAGGAAGAAACCAACCACATGAATGAAATCGAGCAGGATGAGCTTGACGAGGATATGACGGCAGAACTGTGAGGCTGCCGATGGAGCAGATGACATTTCTGGATTTCTTCGCAGGCATCGGCGGTTTCCGCAAGGGCTTTGAGCTATGCGGGATGCGCTGTGTGGGGCATTGTGAGATTGATAAGTATGCCGACCGCAGTTACAGAGCCATTCACGATGTAAAGGAGGATGAATGGTATGCAGCCGACATCACAAAAGTCGCCCCCGCAGATCTCCCCAGAGCAGACCTGTGGGCAGGAGGATTCCCGTGTCAGGATATTTCGGTCGCTGGCCGCCAGCGAGGGCTTGACGGAGCAAGAAGTGGACTCTTTTTTACACTTGCTCAACTCGTCAAAGGCCAAAGTCCTGAAAATCGACCCACATGGATTGTCCTTGAAAATGTTAAGAATCTCCTATCCATTCATGGAGGATGGGACTTTGCGACTGTTCTCGATACGCTGGCCTCACTCGGCTATCATATCGAATACGGACTGCTCAATACAAAGTATTTCGGCCCCCCTCAAAATCGTGAGCGAGTGTTCATTGTCGCTTGCCGACATCCTGGAGCCGGACGCGGACCCAAAATATTTCCTGTCCCCGCAGGCAGTGGCAAAGCTCTTATCCAACTCATAGGTGGTATGCAGGGGCAGCGCGTCTATGACCCGGCAGGCATCAGCGTAACAATGGCTGCACAGTCTGGTGGCTGGGGAGGAAAGACCGGCCTGTATTTCGTTGACCTTTGCAATGGTAATCCCAAGCTGACCGATCACGCCCGCTGCATCAAGGCCAAGTATAACAGCGGCATTACCAACCGTGGCGGGGACAATTCCGGTGTTCTGATCTCTCCCGCAGGGATGGACAAGGATGCGGTTCTGTCCTTTGTGGACATTTGCACCGGGAAGGCGAAACTCACCAGAGAAGCCCGCTGCATCCTCTCCGCCTATAACCGCACCATCAGTAATTGGGGCGGCAGTTCCGGGGTGTTCTATGGTTGCCGTGCTGTCGTGACCCCAGATCGGGAAGAAAAACGGCAAAACGGACGGAGAATCAAGAACTGCGGGGAGCCGTCTTTCACCGTTACGGCGCAGGATCGGCATGGAGTGCTATTTCAAGACTGCGATGAGTGTCCCTACGGGATGCAGATTCGAGAAGCGACAAAGAAAGGATATGATATTGCCCGCTGCGGCGACAGTATCAACCTTTCTTTCCCGGAGAGCAAGACGCGGCGCGGACGGGTCGGCAAAGACCTTGCCACGACGCTGGAAACCTCTTGCAATCAAGGCACAGCTTTTGCCGGGTGCGGCCTGATCCGCAGACTGACGCCCCGTGAGTGCTGGCGACTGCAAGGCTTTACGGACGAGATGTTTGATAAGGCACGGGCAGTTAATAGCGACAATCAGCTATACCGGCAAGCCGGTAATTCCGTGACGGTTCCTGTAATCTACGCCATTGGGAAACAAATCCTTGCCGCACAGAAGGCATTGGAATGTGGAGAATAAGATGTTTCAGAAAAATTGGAACCCGTGGCCCATTTTTATCGGCATGGCGGTCGCAATGACCGCCATCGCCGTATTCTATCGACAAATCATGTGATGGAGGTGATTCATGCTGGAAACTGACGCATTAAAAGAAAAGCTGGAAATAGAAATCCATCGCTTTGCCCGACCGCCGGAGGAACTTTCTTCCGGTGATCCGTATTTTGAGCAGCTTCAGACCATGCTCGCAATCCGAGAAGAGCTGGAAAATATACCGCTGTGCGATATTCAGCGGGATATGCTGCTTGCGATGGAAAATGTATTGGAATCGGCATGGTTATTCCGTAATACCCCCGTCCCGGATCGCTGCATGAATCCGAACAATATCAGCGAAGTGGTGTACTACTTCCTTCAGGACAAAGGCGCCGAGTATCGGGGCGATCTGCTCTATGAACGGGCCAAAGCCGAGTTTGATGCCCGTATGGAAGAACTCGCCGCCCTGCCGCCTAAAGAAATTCTTGACCACGCCTACGAGAAGATCATCAAAGAAGATTTCCTCTGCCATCTGGAGGAAGGGTTGGACGAGTGGGAAACGGACGCTCTGTTGTCTTATCCGCAGCCTTTGGCGGCTCTCTACACGGAATGGATGGGAGTTGATTACTCCTATCTGGATATAGACAGAATCCAAAGCACGGCAAAGCAAGCAGCGGGAAAACGGTTAAATGAACTTCGCCGCCATGAGTTTGACGTCAATGGTGAGCCGCCTGCGGAACTGCGGTATTTCTATGATTTGCATAGCGAGATACTGGACAACCCGGATCTGGAGTGGGTCGGTGATATGGAGCCATGAATCCTCTGATTGTAAAAGGCGTGGTATTTGGCCTGCTGTTGGCTTGTGCTGCGCTCTGGGATATGAAAGAACGAGAGATTCCCAATCTGATTCCGGCCATGATTTTAGTTTGTGGCTTGATAGAGCTGCGCCCCGCCGCTTCTGTGGCGGGGCTTCTTGTTACGGGAGGTCCGTACCTGTTGGCTGCATTACTGACACATGGGAAAACCCTTGCCATTGGCGGTGGGGACATTAAGCTGATGGGGGCTTGTGGCTTTGTTCTGGGAGTGTGGCCTGGTTTGCTGCACAGCATTTTATCTCTGATCCTGGCCGTGCTTACAGGAGTGATGCTGTTTGGAGTACGCAGGCAGGACTTTTCTTCCATCCGGCTGCCACTTGCCCCATTCTTCTGCATTGGCGGCGTAACTGCTTATTGGCTGGCGGCTGCGGCCGCTGTAATCTGAACAAATGGAGGTATCAACTTGAACAAGAATATTTTCAGAAACCGGACGATTATCGGTGCGGTTTGTATCCTGCTGGCCGTCCTGGTTTGCTTTGGCATCACGCCCCTTTTCAATGCGGGTTTGAAGGCCCAGACCGAAGCGGTACGGGTGAAAGCCGAGGTGATTCCCCGTGGCACCTATATCACGGCGGATATGGTTGAGGTCTATACCAGAGGCGCGTCCGGTATGTCTGACGCCATTGCCACATCACTTGACGAGGTAGTAGGCCGATATACCGATGTAGAGCTTCGCAAAAACACAGATGTAAACACCGGCTGGCTTTCTTCTGAACCACTGACTCAGTACGAGTACCTGACCAAGCTGGACGGTTCCAAAGTGGCGATCTCCGTTACCATTCCCACCTTTGCTAAAGGTGGTTCCGGCAAGGTGGAGGCTGGTGACATCATCATGCTCTTTGCAACCGATAAGGACACGGGAGAAACCACCCAGCCCCCGGAACTCAAGTATGTAGAGGTCCTGGCCGCAACACAGAGTTCCGGCGCCGACAAGGAATATCAGGCGCCCCAGGATAACGAGGAAGAAAATCCCGAAGAATCGCTCCCGTCCACCATTACCCTGCTGGTAAATACCGAACAGGCACAACTCCTTGCGCATTTGGAGGAATCCAACAGTCTGCACCTGGCGTTTGTGTACCGTGGAACTCGTGAGAACGCCGAAAAGTTCCTGGCAGCTCAGGATCAGTTCTTTGTGGAGCCGGAGGAAGATACCGCAGCTCAGGATGGCGAACAGGGTGAGGTATCCGATGATAACAATGTGGCCGACAACACCGGTGATAATGCGGCCGGCAATGAACCCGCAGAGGAACAGGAGGTTGAGAATACCGATGGCGAATAAGCAGAAACAGATGCTTGCTGTGTGGGGCAGCCCTGGGGGCGGTAAAACCGTAACTGCGGTCAAACTGGCCCTGGAATTGTCCAAGCGGAAGAAAAATGTGGTGCTGGTGTTTACCGATGTGACGGCGCCCACGCTTCCGGCTGTGGTCAGCGAGAAGAAACTGCCGGATGTGTCCGTAGGCGAACTGCTGGCGGCTCCCGGAATGACGCAGGAACAGGTTCTCAAGACCTGTGTTCCCTGTGAGAAAAACCCCTATATCAGCTTTCTGGGCTACAAGGCCGGTGAAAATGTCTTTACCCATGCGGAGTACAGCAAGGAAAAGGCGGTGGATATGCTGGTTCTGCTGCGGCACATCGCAGACTATGTGATTGTGGACTGCACCAGCCTTTTGACCGGCAATGTGCTGGCGACCACCGCACTGGAGGTGGCGGATGATGTGCTGCGGGTGTGCAGCTGTGACCTGAAGGCCATCTCCTACTTCTCGTCCTATCTGTCGCTGGTTGCTGACAGAAAGTTCAAACCGGAACAGCACATCAAGGTGCTGTCCAACACGCGCCCTTATCAGGGTGGCAGCGAATACGAGAACTCCTTTGGCGGTGTGAAATACCGGCTGCCGTATCTTCCTTCGTTGGAGGAACAGGCGGCGACGCTGAAACTGCTGGAACCGCTTTCCGGTAAAGAGGCCAAGACCTATGAGCCGGTCATTGCCGCTATTGCCGGGGAGGTGTTCGGAGATGGCAAGTAATATTGACCTGTTCTTCAATACCAGCAGGAACAAGCGGACATTTCCCGAAGTGCTGGCAGAGATTCAGGAATATCTCGCCAGCAAGTATTCGACCCTGATCACCGATAACCCGGAGGAGCAGCACCAGCAGATCACCGCATACATCGCAAAGTATCTCAACGATTACAGTCTGGGCGTTGAGGGCATGAGCCATGAGGAACTGATCGACAAACTCTATACGGAAATGGCCGAGTTCTCCTTCTTGACGCCCTATCTTTTCGCAAATGATGTGGAGGAAATTAACATCAATTCGTGGAAAGATGTGAAAATCACTTATGCGGACGGGCGTGTGGTTCCCACCAAAGATCGGTTCCAGACCCCACAGCACGCTGTTGATGTAATCCGCAGACTCCTTCATAAGTCCGGCATGATTCTGGATAACAGTCAGCCGGGTGTGGTGGGCCATCTCTCCAATAAAATCCGTATCACGGTTCTGGGCAATCCGCTCACGGACAAAGAAAAAGGTGTGGCTGCATCCATTCGTATCGTGAATCCCAAGAAGTTGAGCCGTGATGATTTCATTGGCTACGGGACAGCCACCGCCGAAATGCTGGACTTTCTGGCCGAAGTTCTCCGGTTCGGTTTGTCCATCTGTGTGACTGGTTCCACCGGCAGCGGTAAAACCACGCTGATGAGCTGGATTCTCTCCACCATTCCCAACGAAAAGAGAATCTTCACCATTGAAAATGGGTGCCGCGAATTTGACCTTGTGAAAGAGGACGCCGAAGGAAATGTCATCAACAATGTAGTCCATACCGTTACCCGTTTTTCTGACGATCCCAAGCAGAACTACGATCAGGAACGCCTTTTGGAGTTTGCCCTGACCTGTAACCCGGACATTGTGTGTGTCGGTGAGATGAAATCGGCCGAGGCTTTCGCCGCACAGGAGGCGGCCCGCACCGGCCACGCAGTTATCACCACCACCCATGCCAATAGCTGCAAAGCAACCTATTACCGTATGGTGACGCTGTGTACCCAGAAATACGACATGGGCGATAAGACCCTGTATAACCTGGTGACGGAAGCGTTTCCCATCGTTCTGTTTGTGAAGAAGCTGGAGGACAACAGCCGCCGCGTCATGGAGATCACCGAATGTGAGATTCTGGAGGACGGCACCCGGCAGCTCCACACCCTCTACCGCTATCATGTGTCGGAAACCTCTATCGAAAATGGCAAGGTAAAGGTGCATGGCGAGTTTCAAAAGGTATCCACGATCTCAGCCAGCCTGCAAAAGCGGCTTTTGGAAAACGGTATGCCGCCCCGTCTGCTGGAGCGTATCGCTGGTGGCGGTGTAAAACTGGATACTGGAAAGGAGGAAACTGCGTGATTGTATTGATTTTGCTGGCCTTTGTCGGGATGCTGACCGGCATCTTCTTGATTCTGGGCATGACCCCCTTTACATTTGCGGAGGAACTGACCAAGCCGCTTTCTGGGCGGCAACAGCCGATTTCCAAGCGAATCCAGCAGGTCAACCACCCCAAAGAGCCGAAGGGCATCCGTAAAACCGTGCTGGAAGCACGGGAGATGTTGATTCTCACCGGAAAGGGTGGGAAGTTTGCCGCCATTTGTGCTTTCTCTCTGTTCCTGGCGGCAATGGGTGCTGTGATCTGTATTGTGATTCAGAACTACTTTATGCTGCCGGTTTTGGCGGCCGGGATGGGCTTGCTCCCGTTCTGGTATGTCCTGTTCACCTCTCACAGCTATAAAAAGCTGATGAACAACGAGATTGAAACCGGACTGTCTATCATCACAAGTTCCTATCTGCGCAGCGAGAGCATGATAACCGCTGTGGAAGAAAACATTCATTACCTGAACCCGCCTGTGGCAGATGTGTTCCGGGGCTTCTTGGCCGAAACCAATATGATAAGCGCCGATGTGAAACAGGCACTCTCCAACATGAAGCCCAAACTGGACAACTATGTGTTTCGGGAATGGGTGGATGCCGCTATCGCCTGTCAGGACGATAAGAGCCTGAAAAGCACGCTCACCCCGATCATCGGGAAACTCTCGGATATGCGGATTGTTGCGGCGGAACTGGACTACCTGCTTTATGAGCCTTTCAAGGAATTTATCACAATGGCGTTCCTGCTCATTGGCAACATCCCATTGTTATACTTCCTGAATAAAGACTGGTACGATGTGCTTGTAAATACGGGCTTTGGCAAAGGGATTCTGGCGGTGTGTCTGCTGGTGCTGCTGATCTCGTTTGCGGCGGTGATCCGGCTCACCAAGCCCGTAGAATACAAGCGTTGATCTCGTCAGGAGGTGATACCATCGAGAGTGCTACCGATCTCCCTGCGGGATGCCAATGCGTTTGTTCTGGCGCATCACCGGCACAGTGGGCAGGTGCGCGGCTGTAAATTCTGTGTAGCTGTCGTAGATGATTTGGACGCCGTTCATGGAGTTGCGATTGTTGGGCGCCCCGTTGCCCGCCGACTGGATGATGGGAAAACAGCGGAAGTGACCCGGCTTTGCACCGATGGTATTGCCAACGGGTGCAGCTTCCTTTACAGCCGGTGCGCCCGGATTGCGAAACTGATGGGCTATCAGAAAATCATCACCTACACCCTGGCAACCGAAAACGGAGCCAGCCTGCGAGCTTCCGGCTGGCAATGTGCGCCGGGACTGCGAGGCGGCGGGAACTGGAATGTGCCGGGGCGCCCCAGAGCCGACAGCCGCAACACCGGCCCCAAACGGCTCTATTACAAAGAATTGAGGTGACGCGAGTTTTGTATCTCATTTTGCTATGTTTTGGGACGCTCTTTGGCCTGGGAGCGTTCTTTTTATTGGCCGGGCTGCTCCGGCTGCCGACTTCCGCAAGCACAAAGGCGGTTCTGACCGTAACGAGCCGAGGGAAGTCCCAGAAAGGCAGCATCAACGCTGTCTTGTTCGATATGGCGGCACGGCTCTCGCCGCTGGTACATCTGGACAACTATAAGCGGAAGAAGCTGGAGGCACAGTTGAAATCCGCCGAAATTAAAATGTCCCCGGAAACCTATATTGCGGCGGCCTGGGTAAAGGCTGGTCTGATTGCTCTGCTGATAATTCCGGCCCTTCTGATTTTCCCGATCCTTGCGCCGGTCATTGTGTTTCTGGCGGTGGCAGTTTACTTCAAAGAGCAGAAACGAGCGGACGAGATCGTTCAACAGCGCCGGGAAGAAATCGAAGCCGAGCTGCCCAGATTTGTAAACACCATTGAACAGGAACTCCGGGCATCCCGTGATGTGCTGAACATCCTGAAATCCTACCAGAGAAACGCCGGTCATGCCATGAAGCGGGAACTGGAAATCACGATTGCGGATATGGCATCCGGCAACGAGGAAAACGCACTCACCCGCATGGAGAGCCGGATTGGAAGTACCATGCTGTCCGATGTGGTGCGCGGCTTGATCTCGGTCAAGCGCGGCGACAACGGTATCATGTATTTCCAGATGCTTTCTATGACCTTTAAGCAGTTGGAACTTCAAAAACTGAAACTGGAAGCCATGAAGCAGCCGGGAAAAATGCGTAAGTATTCCTTTATGCTGCTGGGCTGTTTCCTGCTGATGTATCTGGGTGTCCTGGGCTATGTGGTGTTGGAAGCCTTTGGCGAACTGTTCTAAAGGAGGTGGAGAAACTGTGAAACGACTTCTGAAGGACAAACGGGGCGAGGGCTTTGTGGATGTGTGTGTCCTGGTTCTGGCGATTGCAATGGTTCTGGCTTTGGTGGTCCGCATTGCACCGGTATTCGTGGCAAAGCAGAACCTTGATGTCTTTGCGGACGAACTGGTTCGGACTGCGGAAATCAATGGGCAGGTTGGCTCTGCCACAAACGCAAAAGCAGTGGATTTGCGGGAGCAAACTGGGCTTGACCCTAATATCTCATGGAGCGACACCGGAAAAATTCAGCTCGGCAACGAGGTGGAAGTGACCCTCACAACCACCGTCAATATCGGACTGTTCGGTGAGTTTGCATCCTTTCCTGTCACTCTGACAGCAAAGGCCAGCGGGACTTCGGAGGTGTATTGGAAGTGAAGAAGATTCGAGAAGTCCTGAAAAGCAAATCCGGGCAAGGCGTACCGATGATTTTGGCCGTTGTCCTCTGCTGCCTGATTCTGGCCTGTGTGACCTTTGAGTATATGCGCTTGATGATCGTTGCGCAGGGGGTGCGTGATTCTGTCCAGTCCGCCATTGTAGATGTGGCCACCGAGAATTGGGATGAAGCCTATGCCGGTTTGCGTGAGGGTTACTCCGGTGGCTATCAACTTGCCGGTTCGTCCTGGTCACAGAATGTTACCAGCGGCAATGTGTACGCCCGCCTGCAAGATGTTTTGGGCATTGAATACGAGGGCGGGCAGTATGTAAAGTACAGCGGCGAGAATTTGGAGTATCGACTGTACGACCTGCACCTGGATGTAGAAAATGCTCCGCTGGCCCCGTCTGTGCCGGATGGCATTACGCAGCTCAATGTCACAGGGACAATCACTGTTGATGTGCCGCTTTCCTTTGGGTTCGGGCATCTGCCCCCCATGCAGATCACCATGAAACTCAACGCCAAATATGTTCCCAGGTTTTAATTTTGTGTATTTCGCCCTGCCGCTTTTCCATAGCGCAAAAAAATATTTGGCAGGAATCACACCTGGACGCCGTATTTGTGCAAATGGTATAATGATGGCGAGAAATATTACCATCATTTTAATATAAAATCACCGTACAAGGAGGTTTTCAAATGAGTGCAAAAAACAAGAAGCTGTTGGCCGTTCTTGGCGTAGCCGCCGTTGTGGTAATTGTGATTGCCGCAGTGCTGCTGGGCAAGGGTGGGCAGACCACAACCGTTGATCCGGCATCCACCCCCTCGGATGTATCTGCCGAGGATGTGGATAGCAGCAATACCCCGGACAGCAGCTCCAGCGAACCGCTGGTAGTGGTGCCGGACACCTCTAAACCCGAAGCGACTGACAGCCAGAACCAGACCGATGCTGTTTTGAATGTGGAGGAAGAAGATCAGGTAGACGTTAACCTGACCGACAGTGAAAAGAAACCCGAAACCACTCCGCCCCCGGCGCCTTCTCAGGAGGAACAGCAGGCGGCCAGCGAAAAGGATGAGCCGATTGTGCATGAGCCGGACAGCAACCAACCCCAGACCGGCGACACACAGGGCGGTTCCATCTATCTGGAGGGCTTCGGCTGGATCACCGACGAGGGCGGCGGCACCGTTCAGGAGAATGTTCATTCCGATGGAGATATAAACAAACAGGTCGGCAACATGGGCTGATAACAACCCCGGAGAGTACGGTAGCGATACCGTACTCTTTTTTTGTCCTCGACTAATTTGATTGGAGGTGCGTTTTTGAAGCGGATATTTGTAATATTGCTCACACTTGTGCTGCTGTTGGGTATCTGCCCTATGAGCGCCCTGGCAGAAACCGGAGGAAGCGGAAACGTGGATGGCGGTGGCGGCGGTATGGGACAAGGAACCTCGCAGAACTCCTGGACTCCTGGTATGGAGGGTGTGCGGATTACCGTCGTAGATGCGGAATCCGGTCAACCGGTGTCTACACCATTTGACCTGTCCAGCAATACACCGTCTATCAAGATTCACTTTGGTAAGGTCAGTAAAATTCAGTATGTCAACGGTGCCAGCATTTCACCAAGCACAAGTGGCTATACCTGTAAGAAACCGGATATTGCGTTGCCTCGTATCATAAGCACCGGCAGTTATAGCGCCAGCATTGAAGCAATCAAAAAATACTTCTGCTCCGAGTATGCGGTAAAACTGGTGGCACAGCAGACCGGAATCGCATACGAGGAACTGATTGGCGGACAGTACAAGCTGTTTTTGGAGCCAATCGCCTATTTTAAGCACAACGGAATTATGATGGCCATGACTGCCCATGAAGCCGCGCTCTATGATAATCAGGCAGGCGGGTCCTTGCGTAAGACCATGACGAGTTTGACCCATAAAAACCTGCCGCTGGCTATGTTCCTGGAATATGCGGATATGGGATTTCCGGCCTATACAGGGGCTACCAATAAGACCTGTTCCAACGATACTATTATCACCTATCTGGGTATGGGTATTGTATGGTTTACCGACCCGCCCGAACAGCCGGAGCCAACCGACTATGACTACGAGTATCGTGTGGATACAGATGTCATCACGCCGGTAACGCTCTATGCGGGATCGGAGATCAATCCTGATAGCCCTGCTACGGTATCCTTTAGTATCAACGGCAGCACCTACCGGATGAACAATATTGTAATTCCATCGGGAGATAGTCAGATTGCCTGGGTAAAGTGGCATACACCGTCGGAGCCGCAGGATATTACCATCTATGTCAGCACTAATAAAGGTTCGTTGAGCCAAAGCACCATTCGGGCAAAGGTGGTAGATCTCTCCGGCAACGACCCGCCCGACCCGAAAGCCACCGATACAATGGGAAGCTGGTCGGCCAGCAGCGTTCCCAGCCGAGAAACCAAGACCTATGCAGCATGGAGTGTCTGGTGGGCGAAATGGCACCCCTATTGGGTGTGGCACAGCACAGGGAAAAACACAGGATATTGGGTAGACGATGGATGGTATGATTACTTCCGGGACAATTACTCGGCCAGTATGACCGCCACCACCCGAATCGAGCCGGACGAAAAGGTTCCCACCGCTTCGGGCGATTTGATGAAATCAGGCTATGGCGTAACAAACACTGTAACGGCAACCGTCAGCACCTCTGCCCCGCTGTCACACTATACCTACGGGCAGACAGCCGTATCCTACTTCCCGGAGTTTGGCTATGGAACCTACTGGCGGCTGTTGGAGCGGCTCACCAGCGGAACAACGGCGCGGTTCCAGTTTGCCAAAAACATTTACAGCACCTATAACCAGCGGGTGCATTTTTCGCCGGTTTGGTTCCCGGATGGGAGCTACACAGTCAATACTCATGTAATGGATATTTGGACGCCTGCGGGGATGCTCGCCATGAATCTCACCGATGATGTAACGATCAGCGGCTCCCTCTATGATGATTGGCATATCGCACCGGGCAATCCGTAAGAAAAAGGAGAATGGATATGAACGACAACAGAACGATTCGGATTATGGTGTTTGAACCTGGGCGGGCGCCTTATACGACCATGCTGGAGGATTCTCTTGAACACCGGCAGGAACTTGTGGGCGGGGATATTGAGTGTATTCCTCTGCCCTGCGAAACGGTTCTCTGCTGCAATGCGTCCGGGAAACTGACAGGTCTGCCGGAGAACCGACAGTACGGGCCGGATACCCTTCACGGAACTTTTTTCCTCTATGGCGATACCCCGGAAGGACGGGGCGTTTCTTTGACCGATGAACAGATTGCCATGTATCAGGAGTATTTTCCGCAGCCGATCCCCGCAGCGGTATCCTTTGAAGTACGGTCCGCCGCCGACATGAAAGAGTTTATGAACCTCATGTTCGGCAAGGGATGGGACATGGACACCGGAGCCGGAGAGGATATGGAGGCAGGCCGATGAGCAAAATGTTTTCGGTGGTGACTCTGGATGCCCCCCACTCTCTGATGACGGAGCATTTTGTCCCCGGTAGCCCTGATGGGCTGGATGAACTGCTGGACTGCGATGAAATCTCCGAGGTTCTTGCCGAATGGCCCCTGGGGGATACCATCGAAGCGAAAATTCAGACCTATCTCTATGGAGATGGCGAAACCGTGCGGGCTGACGAGGAGGATTTGGCTTTCTTCCGAGAGCATTTTGACGAGCTGGACGCCAGCGATGCCCTGGACTGCATCTCAGACCACAGCTTTTCTTTTGAATCGGACGAGTTGGATTTTGGGTACGGTGAAGAAAGCGAAGATGAAGAAGATTTGGAACTATAAGACACGGCTCTGCTGAAAAGCAGGGCCTATTTTTATGGCAAAGAAAGCGAGGTCGATAAATTGCTTTTGCCGATTATTATGATCTGCGTCTGTGCGCTGCTGGGCGGTGGGACGCTGATTTTTCTGAAGTTGTCGGCCAAACACAAAAAATCGAAGAACAAGGACAAGGAAGAACTGGCCCAGATCACCGCCAATGAGTTTGTGAATGTGAAAGATATTCGGGGGAACTTCCTCTATACCCGTGACAATCTGGCTCTGGCGTATCTGAAGATCTACCCGATCAGCACAGAACTGTTCAGCAAAAACGAAAAGCGGCTGATTGCCAAGCAGCTTACGGTAAGCCTGTCCAGCGCACAGTACCCGTTTCAGCTTCTTGCCGTATCCCGCCCGGTAGATATTTCTCCGCTGTTGTCGGAGCTGTCTGCCACACTCACTTCTTCTTCCGATGTGAAGCAAAAGGAACTGCTGAAGCAGGAAATCGTGGAAATGGGCGCCTTTGCTCTTTCCGGCGAGGTTGTGGAACGGCAATTCTACATCAAGATTTGGGATAGGGTAAGCGATGGCGTTGAGCGCGATCTGCTTCAGAAGCTCAAGCTGCTCGGCGGATATTTTTCGGACAGCGGCATTCAGACCGAGATCCTGCAACAGCAGGATATTGTCCGGCTGTGCAACCTGGTCAACAACCCCGCCTATGTGCATTTGGAGGATTCCGGCATCAATGCTGCGATCCCGATTTTGGAAAGTGTAGGTGTTGTCTAAGTATGAAGCACACCCGGCAGGATTTGAAAATCATGCAGGGTTGGAGCCTCGAAAGAAAAATCAGAGTTACGCAGACGAGAATCATGGAATGGTATATGCGGTACGATGGGCAGGTCTTTATCAGCTTTTCGGGCGGTAAAGATTCCACCGTGCTGCTTGATCTGGCACGGCGGGTCTACCCTGATATTCCTGCTGTGTATGTTGATACGGGGTTGGAATACCCCGAACTGCGCGATTTCGTAAAAACGAAGGACAATGTTATTTGGCTTCGCCCGCGCTATCCGTTCACTCAGATTCTTGAGAAGTACGGCTATCCGATCATCTCCAAAGAGGTTTCGGATGTTATCAACGGCGCAAGAAAGGGACAACCTTACCGTCTGGCACGGCTCAATGGAGAACTGCTTGACAAGAACGGAAAGAAGTCGATCTACAACTGCGAGAATTACAAATACCTTCTGGACGCTCCCTTCAAGATTTCGGCAAGGTGTTGTTACCACATGAAAAAAGCGCCGCTGAACAAATTTGAAAGGCAGTCTGGGCGGCACCCGATTACGGGTGTCCTGGCCTGCGAAAGCAAGCTGCGGGAGCAATCCTGGATCAAGTTTGGCTGCAACGGCTTCGAGCGCCAGCGGCCTCTCAGTCAGCCCCTTGCGTTCTGGCTGGAAGAAGATATTTTGCGGTATCTGAAAATGACCGGCATTCCCTATGCCCCCATCTATGGGGACATTGTTGAAAGCCGCAAGAAGAACGGCACCCCGATTCTGAAAACCACCGGTGTTTCCAGATCGGGGTGTATGTATTGTATGTACGGCGTTCATCTGGAGCATGAGCCGAACCGATTTCAGCTTATGCAGGTGACGCATCCCCAGCAGTATGATTACTGCATCAATAAATTGGGGTGCGGCGCTGTGCTGGACTACATTGGGGTGCCTTACCGCAATCAACAGTTGGAGGTGGATCATTGTTAGGTTCTAAGAAAAAAGAAGAAGCGTTTCCCGTCAATGAAGCGCTGCTAAATGTCATTACCCCGATGGGGCTGGAAATCAAGCGAAATAGTTTGGTCATCGGTGAAAATCTGGGTAAGGTGTACGGCGCCGTCCGCTATCCGCAGAAGGTGGATATGGGGTGGCTTTCCAAGATCACCAACATCCCCAGCACCATTGTTTCGGTGGGGATTACCCCCATTGACAATGGTTCGCTCATTTCCGCAATCTCCAAAAGCATTGTCCAACAGCGCGGCGCCGCTGACAGTGCCAAAGACCCGCTGACCCGGCAGCGCGCCGAGAAAGCCGCCGAGGACGGCGAGAAAATCATGCAGCGGATCGACCAAGAGGGCGAAACGGTTGCCATGATGTCGCTGACCGTGATGCCGATTGCACAGGATGAGGTCAACTTCACAAAGGTCTGCCGCCGTGTGGAGAGCGCCTTCAACATCCAGAAGTGCAAGGTGCGCACCCTCGCCAATCTCCAAAAGGAAGGGTTCCAGAGCATTTCTCCCACCTATCCGGCCAACTCCACGGTGGACAGCATTGTGTCCCGTATTATTCCCATGAGTACCTTTGTGGGCGGATTCCCGTTTGCCAGCTCCGGTTACAACGATGGTCGGGGCTATTATTTTGCAAAGGACAGCAACGGCGGCCTGGTGATTCTGGATACCTGGGAGCGCGGAAACGACCGCACCAATAGTAGCTTCGTGATTATGGGTGTGGCCGGTATCGGCAAGAGTACCGTTGTGAAGCACATCATGCTTTCGGAATACATGAAGGGGACGAAAATCCTGTGCATCGACCCGGAATCCGAATATAAGGATATGTGCCGGAACCTGAACGGAAGCTGGCTCAATGCTGGCGGCGGAAAAAACGGCCGCTCCAACCTTTTGCAGATCAGACCGGCGCCCCGTGACGATGACGATGAAACCGACAAACTCTATACCGATGAAGGAAACGGAATGTCTGATATGGCGCTGCACATGAAAACACTGGAGATTGAATTTTCCCTGTATCTGCCCAGCCTGACGGATATGCAGAAAGCAATCCTCAAGCAGACGATCATTGAACTCTACAATCAGTTCGGCATCTTCTGGGAAACGGATATTCGGCAGCTCAAGGCCACGGATTTTCCCATTCTGTCCGACCTTCACGCCCTGCTGGAAAAGAAAGCGGAGGCCAACAAGGAGAATCCGGTATATCGTGATCTGGCAATGCTGCTGTACGACGCCGCAGCGGGCAGCGACAGCTTTCTGTGGAACGGCCACACCACGCTGGAGGCTAATTCCCGGTTTATTTGCCTGGATACCCACGACCTGCAAAATGCGTCGGATAATGTCAAACGCACGCAGTATCTGAACCTGTTGAGCTGGTGCTGGGAGGAAATGAGCCGCGACCGGAATGAGCGTTGCCTGTTGGTATGTGACGAGGCATATCTGATGATTGACCCGCAGGTCCCGCAATCCCTGGTGTTCCTGCGTAATGTGGAGAAGCGGGCAAGAAAGTATGAAGCTGGACTGGCAATCATTTCTCATTCCGTGGTGGATTTCCTGGCCCCGGAGGTCAAAATGTACGGGCAGGCCCTTTTGGATATTCCGTGCTATAAAATCCTGATGGGCTGCGACGGCAAAAACCTTCAGGAAACCAAAGACCTCTACAACCTGACGGACGCGGAGCAGGAATTGTTGGAGAGCAAGCGGCGTGGACACGCGCTCTTTATCATTGGGTCCAAGCGGCTTCATGTAAACTTTGAGATTCCGGCTTACAAGTTTTCCTATATGGGCAAGGCTGGCGGCCGGTAATTCGGTGGCGGCCGGGAGCAATCCCGGTCGCCTTACTTATTTCACACAGGAGGTTTTCAGATGAATCATGCGGAACGATACGAATACCTGGTCAACAAGATGGCTGCCATACGTTGGAGGGGCAGTGATTTGGACGCTTCCTACCATGCCGCCCTTTTCCTGATGGCTTCCCATCCGGCTCTCTTTCAGAAGATGGATCGTTACCTCTGCCCGGAGGGAATCGACTTTACCAAGATGATGCGGAAAGAGGAGTTTGAATATGACTGGATGAAGATTACGGCGGATGCCGCCCGCAACCTCTTTTCCTGGAACAGCAAGTGTGCTGCTACTCCTTTTGAGATTTCGCGGATGCCTGCCCCGGCGATTCGGGCGCTCTTTACGGCCTGCTTCATCGCCAATGGGGACTACATGGTATCTGTCCGGAAAAATGACAAAGGAGAAAAGGTGTTTGAAATTGACGACAGCGCCGGTAAACGGCGGGAGGCGTTCAATCTGCAAATGGAGCAGATGATGGAAGCCCCCGGTATGGAACCGGACTGATTATGGAGGTGATTTTTTGGCTGTTGATCCGTTGACTGCAAAAATTCTGGCAAAGGTAGCTGTGCAGGCGGCTACCGACTCCGAGAGCCGGAAAAGAATCCTGTTTATGATCCTGGCCCCGGTTCTGGGGCTTTTGCTTTTAATTGCCTTCATCCTGTACCTCATTACCAGCCCCTTTTCCGTACTGTCCCAATGGTTGATTGGTGATGAGGTAAACGTGGTAGAGGATTTTCAGAAGCAATATGGTTACAACCAGCAGCTCGGCATTTATGAGAAAGACTATATAGACGGTAGTGGTCAGAGCTATGAGGGCGTCATCTTTACGGATGGGGCGACCGAAGTTGTCTACTACAATCAGTTGGATGAGCGTTGGGCCGATCTTCCGTATGGAACCGATAATATCGGCGGTTATGGATGTGGCCCGACCTCTATGGCGATTGTGGTATCCAGCCTGACAGACCAGACTGTTGATCCCCCCACAATGGCAGAATGGGCGTATCAGAACGGCTATTGGTGTTCCGGCAACGGGTCCTATCACTCGCTGATACCGGGGGCTGCGGAGGGCTTTGGACTTCAATGGGAAAGCATCAGCACCGATGACCCACAAGCTGTGGTGGATGCCTTGGCATCCGGGAAATTGATTGTGGCACTCATGTCGAAAGGCCACTTCACATCCAGCGGTCACTTTATGGTGCTGCGTGGAGTGACCTCTGAAGGAAAAATCCTGGTGGCCGATCCTGCCAGTAAAAAACGAAGCGAACAGGAATGGGATATATCAATCATTCTGGATGAGGCCAGAAAGGGTGCCGCAGCAGGCGGTCCCCTGTGGGCGATCTACTAAAGGGGTGCGATATGAATAACCGAAACAAGCTGATTGAACTGTTTATCTACATCGTGATCGTAGTGGTGGGCATCGTCCTCTTGCTGACCGGTGGGGCGGATGACAAAACCAGTGCTGAAAATATGGGAGGTGAATCCTGTGCTGTTGTACTTGACGAGTAACCAGAAAAGCAACCTGATCGACCCCGCCGTGCGGAATATGACTCTGCCCGCCAAGAAGCTGGTCGGCCGGTTCAGCCTGAAAAGTTTCGTTACCAAAGATATGCGCAATTATGCCAACGCCAAATTCTTTGTGGTGGATGCGGCGTGTATAGAGGAAAGCGGCAATGATTTCACTCTTGCCCTGCAATCCTTTCAGATGATGTTCTCCGCCCGGATCATCGTCATCCTCTCCGGCTGCGAGGATGTGAACGGCGAGGTACAGCGGTTACTGTCCATCGGCGTTGTGAATCTGGTTACGGGCGAAACGATGGAGGATGCCCTGGACGAGCTGACAGAGGCACTTTCCGAAGATGGGATGCAGCGGTATGTGGTAAAGGCCCCCGTCTATGAACAGCCAGTCTCCCGCCACGAGAAAGCCCCGGAGCCGGATGAAATTATTCCGTACCGCTGGAACGCCCGGAATATCCGTATTGCCGTGGCCGGTTCGCAGCGCAGGAGCGGCGTGACGGTGACGGCCTTTAACCTGGCCTGTTGGCTTGCGGCCAGAGGTGCGGAGGTGGCGTATATCGAAGTCAATCAGAACCGCCACCTGCAGCTCCTGCTGAATATCTACGAAGCGGCGCCGGATGGGGAGCATTACACCATTGATGGGATCGACTGCTACCTGACCAACGAGCCGGATAAGGAGTATCAGTTTATCATCTATGACTGCGGCGTGATGCAGACGCCCACCTCTATTTTCCGTGACGCGGATCACCGGCTCCTGTGCGGAAGTGTCTTGCCCTATGAGATTCCGGTGTTCCACAAGGCATTGTCCGAGTGCGGTTCGTTGGAAGTGCGCCCGGTAGCGATCTGTGTACCGCAGGAAATTCAGGAATACTGTATGGAACTCTTTGGGGAAGATGTTCAGATTGCGGCGGCATCCCACGACCTGTTTGCGAAACGAGCCAACGGACAGATCTACCGGCCGCTGGTGGAGAAGTATATTGCAGGAGAAAAGCGCCTGTAACAGTAAGACATGATTGGGAGGATTGGAATATGGCAAAGTTTGAGTATATGCAGCGGGCATTTTCTTCTGAACTGAAGCCCAGAGCGCGGCTTGTGCTGCAAGTCCTGGTCCTGCATTGCAACAAAGAGGGTGAGTGTTTCCCCTCTATCAAGACCATAGCCGCCAAGTGCGGCTATGGGGTGTCCACCGTAAAGCGGGCGCTGGACGAGCTGGTGAAGGCGGGATATATCGTCAAGCAGGCCCGGTTTGACGAGCGTAAGAACGGCGGACAGACCAGCAATCTCTATACCTTATGCTCTGACTTGCCCTGCCCTGGCGAGCCGGAAAACGCACCTGTGCCGGAAGATGATGCGTCTGATGAATCCCCGGTAGTGCAGCCGGAAAATGTCCCTGTTGATGCCTGTAACGCCCCTGATCTCACACCTGGGGAGCAGTCTGCCACTTTTCCAACAGCGGATTCCTACTCCTTTGCAGATGGCTTTGAAACAAAAATCGGGCGGCAGAATTGCCGCCCGATTCGTATGTGGACTGGGGGGCAGTCCATTTTTATACCCCCTTGAACCGTACAGGTGAACAGATACTTACGGATGAAGAAAAAAGTAAAAGGCTGGGCTGCTGATAGACACATTTTAATCAAACAGCCAAGTTAAAATACGATTGGATAAGGCTGTTGAGTGGGAATATAGTGCTAACAACGCTTCTCTTAGCAGGAAGAAAGACAACTTTTAAGAGTAATCTTTGAATGTACAGGTGAACTGCGTCCCAGAACTAATGCTTCCAGGACTACTCAGTGTGTTGCCGCTATACCCAATCATGGTCATCTTGCTCAGACCAGAAAGGTTGCCCATGTTCAACCATGTATTGGAACTGTTCAAGGTTGCTTTGCAATTCTTCAAGGTCATTGTCCCGTAGTTTCCCAGAGATGCCAACGAGCCATTAACAGTACATCTCTCAACAACCCACTCAACAGTAGTCCCATCAAATTGCGTGTCCGCATCCAGTTCTACATAACCACTGGCACTTTTCCCTGTGGAGTTATTTGCAATATAATATTCAAACTTATCATTGGCTTTCTGGAAGGCAATGTAAACATGAATATTATCGCCCGCGCTAACTGCCAACGAGTCAATATACTGCATATAAACAGTTTCACCGGTATCACTCAGGTACTCATACCACGCTTTATGTGTGTTAATTCCGCTGGTGCTCGTGCCGGCCTGAACCAGTTTCTGAGAGCCGTTGTAACCACCGAAGCCAATCCAATAAGAATTTAAGGTAACGGCCCCGGATTCAACAGAACTAATGGTCGGCTGTTTGTAGTCCATTTGAGCCTGGGTATAAAACTTGGAGCTGGAGTCACCAAGATCGGAAGCATAACCAGACCAATTATAGAAAGAGATCGAGCCAGCTCTTGTCATAGGAGTATTCGGTTCAGGATCAACGGGCTGAACAGAAATCGAAATCTCAGGTTCTGGAGTACCAGTATAATTGGACATCAGGGAATACCACTCAGCGTAGTCACTGACCTCGTTAGATAATGTCACTGCTGCTTCTGGACGATCCGGGAAACAGTAACGATCCAGTTCTTCGTCCGTTGCAGTCAGGGGATCAAAATCTTCAGGTGGCACAAGGTAATGGTTCTTGACACCGTCAATGATATAGACATAATCTCTGCCGCCATCATCAAACTCGGTAACATAGTCGTAGGAGATAGAAACGCGGTCTGTTGTTCCGGCATCCGCTGCAAATACAGATGGGACTGAAACGAAAAGCACCGCAATTCCCATCAGTAACGAAAGTAACTTCTTTCCAACTCGCATTTTCAGAAACCTCCTCGTATAGTTTGTACAATAGCCATATCACAAAACTCGGAAGTTTGCAGTTTGTTAACAAGAAATCAGATAGGAAAGTAGGCTAACGAAATTTCCTTCATCAAAGTTGTACCCATAGACAGCAAAGCCGAGATTTTTGTGATTGAACTCAGCGTAGTATCCACTTTGTCCATCATTTTCAAAGCGGAATACATTCACGCTTTCCCCTGAAATCGTAGAGGCCAACGGAGAACTATCGCTGGTTGCCGGGCTAATATCCGACTTTGGGGCCCCACCTTTGAGCATTTCTATGCTTACTTTTTCATTGCCGGTGGGGTTGACCCAGATAAAATTATGCCCCTGCATATCGCTACCATCGCTGTATTTGAAGATGCCGTAAGACTTGGTGTTTTCCTCAATCATGTCGGGGAAAATGCTTGAAATATCAAATTCAATCCCATAATAATCAAACAGTTCTTCCTTTGTGTACTCGTAGTAGTTGTCGGGCCCCAGAGAAAAGAAGCTGCTTCCGGGAATTTCCGAGTCAAGTTCATTTACAATAATTTCTGTATCCCCTGTATTTTTGAGAGGCAAAACGGCACCTTCTCCCGAATTTCCCGAGACTCCGTTTGAAATGGCCTGTCCCCGGCTGCTCAATGCCATCCCAGTCAATACAGCAATTATTAGAACAACCCCAATAGCCATTCTTATCGTCTTGGCCTGCGTTTTCATTTACTACACCCCTTTTTCATCATAGATACAAGTTCAATTACATCTTACATTATGATAGACGAAAAAGCCGATGCTTTGTTCCTTTACAAATGAGGAATGTGACTCATTGCCTCAAGAGGCCAAATAGAATGGCAAAACAGTTCGGCCACACAGTCAAGTCACTCCAATGGTTTAACAAAATAGCCCTGCGGTCTTTTGTCAAATCAGGCTGGCCTCAACATCTAGCCCATGGGTATCATCTCTTTCTCATAAAAGTCTATAATCCTACTAAGCCTGCTCATTTCATGGATGATTTTCTCAATTTGCTTACATCCCATAAACGAATAACGGAAGCCATTTTGGACAGTTGCCTGAAAATCTTTTGAATTACTTTTTTCGGATGCCTGTAACGCCCTTGATCCCACACCTGGGGCAGTCCATTTTTATACCCCCTTGAACCGTACAGGTGAACGGATACTTACGGATGAAGAAAAAAGTAAAGGGCTGTGCTGTTATAAATACTGCGGTAGTGCCAAAGGAAAAGGATACCTGGTACAGTACCGGTCCCATTCATATCGTTGTCACTCTACCTGTTGGATGATCTCACCGCTCGAATCATACTGAACAACATCCAAACAAGTAACACTTATTCCATCCAAAGTATCGTCGATTTTGGGGAAGTATATCCGAAAGCTGTTGTGTTCTTGATAGGTTTCCAAAATGTCTGAAACTTCAGTAGAATCCGCAACAACAGAGATGGTGTCACCTTGGTTGATTTCCTCCTTGTAGCTTTCAAGGGCTTCAACTAAGAAAAGGTTATCTTCATCTTCCACCATTTCAATTACTTTGACATTGAGGGCGAGCAAATGTGAAACCTGCTCATAGTTTTGGGTGGTGTCATCATTTGAAAAAGCAGGAACAACCCATACGGTATAATTTTTCCAATAAATCTCTGACTCCAGCAACCACTCGTTATCATCATCGGAAAAAATATATACCCCACCCATCTGTTCTTGAAAGACCGCTCCCGTACTTTCTGCGAACATTCTTAGAAGCGCGTCACTTTCGCCTCGCCTGGTGATATAGACACATTCAGATTCCGTTTGCTTTACCTGAACATATTGTGTTTCATCACTTAGTTTAGCAGCAGCGCGAAGATAAGGAAGCGGATTACCTCGCTGAAAAATAACGGGTGAGTACAATGCTATAATTGTGATGCAAAGGATTAAGCATACAGCAACTATTCCCAATGCAATTTTGAACTTTGATGGGTTTGATTTCATTGCCTTCTACTCCCAACCGTTTTCTTGCTTTAGAACGCTTTATCTATTTCGTAACCATAGATTGTCCAGTCATTGCCATATAAGTAGGACAGAGTAAAGGGATTCAGTGTACCGCTGGAATAGTAGTACATATATCTATCCGTTGTATGAGAGGCCAGATATTTTGAGCTATCGGTTGATCCTGCTGATACAATAATCACGGTATGATCGGGACTTCCATCTCCACCAAAATCAATAGATACAGCATCGCCAACACCAAGGTCTGCGGAACTGCTTGCCACTCCGACTCGTTCTTTCCAATGATTATAAAAGTTGCTGGCCCCTCCCCATGTATGAGAGGGTTTGTCGTCGTTATAATACCAGTTCCCGGTTTTCTGATGCGGGAGAATCAGCCCAGATTTTATTTGCGGGACTCCACCGGCCGCTAAACATTGCGAAACAAAATCGGCACAATCAGACCAGCCTCTTGCTGGATTAGATTGCCCAGAGCGGCCAGAATCAAGGCTGTTGTAATCGTTGCGTGATGTGTCCATTCCATTATATTCTGCATAATATGGGTAATCCGTATTATTAGTTTTATTCCACCATGTACGTGCATAAGTGACTACTTCCGCCGTATCATAAGAGGAAGATTGAGTTTCTGCAACAGTGTTATCTTCTTGCGCAATTTCTCCAGCAGCAACGGTACAATCAGATGTGGCAGGCATCAAGGAAGTTATTTCAGACCAATCTGCGTTGCGGGTGTGTGCAGAAATTGCATTGAGAATCTGCTGGTTGATTTCGATGTTCTCGTAATAATCAAGGTAAACTGCAAAGTCTTTGCATTCTTCAATAAGGGCAGGAGTTCCATTTTCGTTCATTGCAGCATACACTTTCGCAAAAGCTACAAAATTGGAATTGTTAATATCCGCAGGAATTCCATATACTTCCGCTGCTTCTGCACACAGTTCAAAGGCGTTCGCATAAGTTGTCAAGGCATCCTCGCTATTCATAACAGGCTCGGAATACAGTCTGACTTCTTTGCTGTCCACTGTAAATGGAGTGTACTGCTTATATTCGCCCACAATAGAACTGCTATTTTCAGCTACTGTTTCAATGCTTGCCGTATCAGTTGATTCATTATCTGCCGCAAAAGTATTTGTCGAGAGTGCACATAGCATACCCAACAGTAATAGAACGCTCAATGTTCGTTTCATCTTGTTCCTCCTGTGTTGAAAAATCCTACATAATCATCAATTCCTGGGTACTTGCGTGATATTGCATATAAATTTGCGGGAGAAACCTGGAAACATCTTTCGTAGTAAACGGTACACCCAATAACCACATATTGCTCCAAGTGTGTTCAAAATAATATCGTCAACAGCGGTGTTGCGCATAATGAAATACTGTGCGAACTCTATAAAAGTTGACATTCCAAAACCGATGATTGCAGATCGTTTCAATGAGGCATTTCGGAATAAAAGGGCGGAAAAAAATCCAATTGGGATAAACATAGCCAAATTGCCAAAGAAGTTAATGAGCGTTACAAAAAAGTACACGGGACTTTTCAATAAATCCTCAAAATAATCTTTGAATACAGAGAATGGAACTACGCTTAAACTGGATTTCCAAGCAGGGCGTTCAATTAGAATGCGGATATTTCCCCAAATACCAGGAGAATCTTCCCAAATATATGTAGGCCACAATGTCAGCGCCAAGATACCGAAAATAGATACAACAAATAGAATTAAGCCAATCTCACGTTGCCATCCAGAGTGCAAATTCATAGCCTTCAGTGCCCTCATGCGGTATGGCATAAAGCACAGAAAGACAACTACTGCCGGAAGTGAAATAATTAATATTCTGCTCACATATTGTATCAAACTTGTCATGTCCCATCCCCCATAATTCCCCGGTAGGGGATGCCCTGTTTAGGACACCCCCTACCGGTTATATATATTTTATTGGCTGATGCTCACAGTTCCGCCCAACCACAGGTCTGTGAAGGGGCCGCCCCAACCAGTGGTATTAACAATACGGATATAGTAGCTCTTGTTCGCGCTCAGGTTTCTGAATGTATGGCTCAAAGATGTCGATCCGGTGAACTGCGGTACAGTATAGGAGTCAACGGCACCGCTTTTGTTGACCTCATACAGTTCGATCTTGGCGTTTCGAGATTTATTGTTTTCGTCGCCGCTGCTGTTCAGCGTTCCGCCAATCGTCAACTGGCCAGAGGAGGTATTAAAGTAGTACTTGGTGTATGTACCGCAACCTTCACATAGATCAACCACCGTTGCGTAATAGGGCAACGCAGCGGACTCGGTGGGGATCTCTGCTGCACGTGTAGTTGCATCCATTTCAGTTTGTGCCGGGGGTTCTTTTTCCGTAGAGGATGCGGCCTCGGCTGCGAATGCGGAAACGCTCATGGTAAAGGCCAAAGCGCAGACCAACAACAAAGAAAACAGTTTTTTCATATCCAACCTTCCTTTCTATTAAGGCGACAAATCATCTAAATCCTGTCATCAAAAAAGAAAACATCGGTATCAACTCCTTTCCGGTAAAAAAGATGTCTCCACATATTTGTTCAATTACAGTGATACACCGTATTATGGACAAGTTCCTTCGACAGAAAATCTTGGCTGTGCCTTGCCTTCAAGAGTAACATCGACGGTTAATTGATAGGTCTTTCCTTTAGACACCGTTACTTTGCCACTGAAGGCAAGATCTCCAACAGAAGATTCTTCCCAAGTTTCGATACACTTACTTCCTTGCCATAACTTTATTACAGCTTCAATGTCATCAGTCGGTCGGTCCGCAGCAATAAACACCGTACAGGAGGCAGTTGTTCCATTAAAAGAGATACGGGGAACAACCGCTGCTGCCCTGGTCGATGCGGCATAGGCGGTGGAGGAGAATACCATAAGAAACACAAACAGAATCGGGAAAAATCGTTTTTTCAAAGGAATGACCCCCTTCATTCGTTCATACCCCGTAAACGAATGAAGGAGGTCATTTTGGACAGTTGTATTCAATTTTTTTAGAATTATTTTTTTTGGACACCTTCCGCCAATTTTATCATAGTATCCTCAGAAAGATCCGCCATGATATAAAAGGCAAGGTCATCTTCTTCTGATGTCCAAACCAACATATTGGAAGATGCTTCCTCGTTAGCCTGATAGAAGTCCGCACAGATATTACCAATTTGAATGGATCGAGTCTCTGCATAATCGGATGTAATAAACAGGCTTGTAGCATCATCCCCCCGCAAATAGGAAAATATGATACGCTGTCCCGAATCATTGGCATAGGTTAGATACATACCGCCATCAAGATCTTGCTCTTTCTGAAAAGAAAAGCCTTCGGGCAGCCATGTTAGCTCATACTTTACGATAGTGTTTTCTTGCGGCGCTTCACCAATAAATCTGTACTCAACAAACGCCTCGTACTGCTCCCGTACCCATGCGAAAAAAGCAGCTCGTGCTTCTACATCCACTGTCAGCCATGTACCGCTGGCAAGAGCTACCGCAAGAACAAAGCAAGCTGCATATTTGGGCAGTTTGTAGATCACAGGATGTTTTGCTTTCCGAAAAGTTCGGCGCATTTTTCTCTGAAACGATGGGGAAAACTCATGTTCACATTCTGCTGGAGCGGGGAGCGAATCCCTGATTGCCTGATCCGCTTCAGCCGCCGCTTTTTTCAGCATTTCCTCGCTTATCACAGGATTCCCGCCTCCTCACATAGTTTTTTCAATTTGCTTTTGGCCCGTTGATCCAGTTTAATTGCGGCCGGCAACGACAGTCCCAACATCTTTGCGATTTCTCTGACCGTGTACCCATGATGATAACGCAGCAAAATCATTTCTCGATACCTGGCAGGCAACTTCAAAATACATTTTGTCAAATCGTTGTCCTCTTCATAATGAGCATTTGTGCCTTGAATTTCCTCGATCAGTTCGACAGAAGGGTGTTTTTGTAACCGTCTATACTGATCTATTGCTTGGTGTTCAACTATTGTAACGACATAGCTATGCGTTTTTGGACACACAGGAGCATCAATTTTTTTAATGTTTTCTGCTATTTTTACGAAAGCCTGATGCACAGCATCCTCTGCATCCTGCTCGTTATGTAAAATTTCGTAGGCCACATGGAACATCAGGCCACGATACTCCAGATAGATCTGTTCAAACAGCGACTTCTCCTCTGGAGTTTCAAGCATCATCATATAAATTAACATAATGCGAACCCCCAGTCATAATCCATTCCATTGTATCATGTAGTCTGACTTCTCAACAAGTAGAAAGATTCAATTTACATAATATTTTGCGTGGATGAGAAAATGGGGGATAATATAGGGAAAGATAAACGGCAGGAGCCATTTGGCGCCTGCCGTCATTTTCCTTGATTCAGCCGTGCGATAAGACCAAGCAATATAATTAAATCATCATCTGATAATGTCCTGATGCCATCCAACGCCTTTCTGACAAGCTGTGGGGTGTTTTCGGTAGCGTCAAAAAATTGTAGGGGCGTTATTTCAAAATATTCGCAGATATTTAAGAATTGCTTCATGGAAGGCAATGCCCGGCCGGAGGAAATAGCCTGGATGTAGCCACGGTTTTGTCCCAGTTCCAAGCTCAACTGGTATTCAGAAATGCCTTTTTTCAACCGCAGCTCCGTGATCCGATTGCGGATAAATTCTTCGTCCATAAGTTCACCTCTCTGATTGTTAGCATATCAGAAAGGTTCCCTGGATATTGAACATTATTTGTGTTATAATTTGGCTGATGATTTCGTTTGCGCCTTAATAAATGAGTTATTTTTGTTTTCTATGTGTTGAACGCTATTAGAACAGGAGGAAACCGCATGAATGAATGCGTTTGTGCTATTACTGGACACCGGCCAAGCCGGTTCAAGTTCAAATACAGTGAAGATTATGCCCTTTGTAAGAAGATCAAAGCCAATATGCTGGAGGTGTTCCGAAAGCTACATGATGAAAAGGAAGTCCGGCGCTTTTATGTTGGCGGCGCCCTGGGTGTTGATATGTGGGCAGCTGAACAAATCCTTCGTCTGAAGGAACAGCCTGGATACGAAGATATTGAATTGGTTGTAGCCCTGCCGTTTGTCGGACATGATGCCAAGTGGGATCAGCGCAGCAAGCGCCGGATGGAGTTTATCCTGCAACATTGCAGCAAAAAAGAGGTCATCGGAAACGAAGATTGCCGTGAGAGCTATATCAAGAGAAATTGCTACATGGTGGATCAGGCCAACTACCTGGTGGCAGTTTATGACGATGTGCGGAATCTGCGATCCGGGACAATGCAGTGTGTCAGATATGCACGAGAGAACGATGTGCCGGTAGTTCTAATTCACCCAGACACAGCCAATATTACCTATCCGATGTAATCCATCAAAAGCGCCGGACGCGGCGGCCTGTTGGCCCTGCGTCCGGCGCTTTCTTATAAATCGTTACATTTTTTGCTTATCTACTATGGGGGAAGATTAAAGCAGCTTCACATCCTTTCGGGGGAACATTAGCAAGTTTGAAACTGCCGTTATGAGCTATGGCGACTTGTTGGACAATCAGCAATCCAAGCCCATGTCTTAAATCGAGCCGTTCATCTGTGCTTTCCATATAATGCGGCTTTTCTTCCAGCTCTTGCAGCTTTTCAGCAGACAGACCCGTTCCGTTATCCGTAACCGCCAAGATAAGATGATTTTGAGAGGTTGCAAGAGAAAGGCGGATTTCACAGCCTTTCGGGTTGTGTTTCATGCTGTTCTGGACAAGGTTGTTTACAGCCCGTGAAATCAATCTGGCATCACATTCCAACACAGCATTTTCGGCGTCGGGAGCAATCTCAATTTCAATGTTGTAGCTATCAGAAATTCCCGTATTCAATAGGTCTGCTACATAGGATCGCAGTAGTTTGGATAAGCGAACCACCTCTTTATGAAGCGGCTGCATCTCATATTCCAACTGCGATACTAAATTCAAATCCTGTACCAGTTCTTTGATTTTTACACTTTGCTTCCGTACTATTTCCGCCTGTTCCCGGATGCTCTTGCTGGCAGCTTCACTTTCCGCAATGCGGCCCGCATACCCCATAATCATGGAGAGAGGTGTGCGAATGTCATGGGAAACGCCGCTGATCCAGTTCGCCCGCGCTTCATTTTGCCGATTCAAAATGGAGGAAGCCTTGTTTACGCTGCTTGCAATTTCCGACAGTTCTCCGCTGATATGAAGTGAAACTGGCTTTCCGTCTGCCAGAGTTTCCACAGCGGACACAATCGGTTCGGTATTGTGAATGATTCTGCGTTTGGAAAAGTAATAGGCTAAAAAGAGGCACAGCACATCCAATCCTAACATTCCCAGTACAAAGATGGGAAGTCGTTGAAGCGCCGCAATAGAATAGTAATTGCTGGTGAGTTTTGTATAGCTATCTGTGGGATAGCCCAACACCAACAGCCCATCATCGGTGTTCCAGACAAAAACCGGGTAATCCTCAATATACCCTTTTGAAAACAGCGCGACATCCTGAATGGTGTAACTTTCCGGTACATCGTCCGGCAAATCAACCGACCAATAACTTTGTCCATCTGCGTTCAAATAGATTGCCCAAATATGATTCTGCCGGAGTTTTTGCACCGCATCATCCGATAATTGTTCCGGCGTGGCGGCAGCAGCAGTCATTTCCAACATGGATTGCGGGGATGAATCTCCATAATCCTCGGTCACAATCTTTTGAAATGTCAGGCCGAATACCACCACGTTAAGTAACAGCAATATCAGAATAAAGGCAGCGAACGACACAAGATATTTAGATATATAACTTCCGAATGATCTCATGGCTTCACTTCCTTGCTATCAGCTTATAGCCCAAACCTTTAATGGTTATCAGGGATACGGGTTTTGATGGATCAGTTTCAATCTTTTCCCGGACGCGCCGGACATGAGCATTGAGGCTGTTTTCATAACCAAAAGGATTGTCCCCCCAGAGGGCTTCACAAAGCGCATCTACGGTAACGATCTTTCCGGCATTACGGGCAAGCGTTTCAAGTAAAGTATGTTCTTTGGCTGTTAGAGAGATAATTTCGCTGCCCTTATGGACTTCGGCCCGGCTGAAATCAATCGTACATCCATCCAAAACAAGCAGCGGCGAATCCTCTTTGTAGGTTCGCCGCAGTACCGCATAGATACGCAGTAACAATTCCTGCGGCATAAAGGGCTTAGAAATGTAGTCGTCTGCACCAAGTCCCAATCCCGATAATTTGTCTGCCGCCTCGTCCTTTGCTGTTAAGAAAATGATCGGCACATTGGTAAAGGTGCGGAGCTGCTGCATCAGAGAAAAGCCGTCCCCATCCGGCAGCATGACATCCAAAACAATTAAATCAGGAGTTTCCTCTTTTGCTGTCAAAATAGCTTCTTTGACCGTCATAGCGGTAAGGACAGTTTCAAATCCCGCATCTTTCAATATATCTGATACCATCTTCAATAGTTCCTGTTCGTCATCTACCAACAGGAGCCTTTTACTATGTAAAAAAGAATTATCCATAGCATCCTCTCCAATCTGATTTTCTTTGTTTCTATTATATCATAGGCTGTCCATTCTGCGATCTTGTCCCTTAAAAAGTAAGGTAAAAGTAAGGACGAGAGAATGTAGATGTCAGGTTGAAGCTGTACCATAAAAACATCGAAAGGAGATGTTTCTATGGACTATATCATCACAACGGAACAGTTGACCAAGAAGTACAAGAACTTCACTTCGGTCAATCATGTTTCGCTTCATATTCGCAAGGGCAGCATTTATGGTTTTCTCGGCCCCAACGGTGCGGGGAAATCTACGACCATGAAAATGCTGCTGGGCCTGACCGCGCCGACAAAGGGCAGCTTTACTATTGATGGGAAGCAGTTCCCGAATGATCGGATTGCCATTCTCAAAGAGATCGGCTCTTTCATCGAAGCGCCGTCTTTCTACGCAAACCTGACCGGGCGGGAAAATCTTGATATTATCCGCCGCATTTTGGGACTGCCGAAAGCCGACGTGGAAGATGCGCTGGAACTGGTGGGGCTGACCGAGTTTGGCGACCGGCTGGCAAAAAAGTATTCGCTGGGAATGAAGCAGCGTTTGGGCCTTGCCGGGGCGCTGCTGGGGCGTCCGCCAATCCTGATTCTGGACGAACCCACCAACGGTCTTGACCCGTCCGGCATCCACGAAATCCGCAATCTGGTAAAATCCTTGCCCAGCCTTTACGACTGCACGGTGCTGATCTCGTCCCATATGCTGTCTGAAATCGAGTTGATTGCGGATGACATCGGGATTCTCAACCACGGGCGGCTGCTGTTTGAAGGCAGCATGAATGATCTGCGTCAATACGCCCTGCAATCCGGCTTCGCTGCGGACAATCTGGAAGATGTGTTCCTTTCTATGGTTGAGAAAGATAACATGGACAGAAAGCAGAGGGCAAAATTATGAAAACGCTGGCAATCGAACTTCGGAAAGAAAAGCGAACCGGCGTGATTCCCGTGCTGCTGGCCGTTGGTGTCTTGGGAGCCGCCTACGCATTTGTCAATTTCATTGTGCGGAAAGACACACTTCTGAATCTGCCGCTGGCCCCGATGGATGTCTTGTTGACCCAGCTCTACGGCATGATTATGGTGCTGAATCTGTTCGGTATCGTGGTTGCTACCTGCATGATCTACAACATGGAATTTAAGGGAAGTGCCGTAAAGAAGATGTATATGCTTCCCGTCAGCGTCCCGGCCATGTATCTGTGCAAATTTCTGATTCTGACGGTCATGTTTTTGGTTGCAATCGTGCTGCAAAATCTGGCACTTGCACAAATCGGAATGACGGATTTGCCGGACGGAGCGTTTGAGATGGGTACGCTGGTACGCTTTGCCGGATACTCTTTTCTCACATCCATGCCGGTACTGTCATTTATGCTGCTGATTTCCTCGCGCTTTGAAAATATGTGGGTGCCGCTTGGAATTGGTGTCGCCGGTTTTCTAAGTGGTATGGCTCTTGCAAATTCGGGGCTGACGCTTTTGCTGGTGCATCCTTTTGTGATTATTCTGAAACCTGCGGTAGCCATGAGCGCCCAGCCTGATCCGACGGTTGCTCTTATCGCTTTGGCGGAAACGCTGTTGTTCCTTGCTGTGGGCTTGTGGCTGGCGAAGTACAGACGCTACGAGTAAGGAGGGATAATAAGAAATGAGCTTTTTGGATTTGCTCAAAATCGAGTTTATGAAAGTAAAACGCTCCAAAATCGTACCCCTGATTTTCATTGCACCTCTATTGGTGGTGGTTTCCGGGGTTGCGAGTTTGAGCAACTACTTTACGCCGGAATACACTAATGCGTGGCCTGCCATGTTCATTCAAAGTGCGCTTGTCTACGCCTACTATCTGCTCCCGTTCAGCATGATTGTAGTCTGCGTGATGATTGCAGGACGAGAAACAGGAAATAACGGGATTCTGAAAATGCTGGCGCTGCCGGTCAGCCGTTGCACATTATCCATTGCCAAATTCTGTGTGCTTACCTTTTATCTGTTTATGGAAATGGTGGTGTTTCTTGTCGTGTTCGTAATCGCCGGGTTGATTGCGACACAGACGATGGGAGTAACAGAAACCTTGCCGATCCTGTATCTTTTGAAATGGTGCTTGGGGCTGTTTCTGACTATGCTGCCGTGCATTGCGGCTATGTGGGCCATCACCGTGCTGTTTGAAAAGCCGCTTCTTTCTGTGGGATTAAATTTGCTGCTTGTGATTCCCGGTGTATTGGTTGCGAATACGCCGCTGTGGATCGTCTACCCGTACTGTTACAGCGGTTATCTCGTTTCCTGCTCTCTCCATGACTTTACAGCAGAAACTTCCGATGCCGCTTTCTCAATGTTTCCGTTCCTGCCGTGCGCGATTGTCGTGTTTGGGCTGTTTTTCGCGCTGGCTGTCACCCAATTTGGGAAAAAAGAAATGAGGTAAAACTATGGAAAAGAAAAAACTTCAATCAGTTAGTATCGCTGCGCTCATTGTGAGCATCCTGCCGCTGGCGGCTCTTGCCCCATCGTTCCTGCACCTTTCGCTATCGGACGGAATCCGAACCGCTTGGGCCGGGGCCAATATCGTTTTTGTCCTGCTGGGCCTGATCCTTTCGGTGGTATGTGTGCGGAGCAAGGAAAGCCGCAGCGTTATCAATATCGCATCCACGGCAATCAGCGCGTTTTGGGCGCTGCTGATGGTGGGAATTGTTGCGCTTGCCATGTTCCTTACTTTCGTTCAGTGAGGAAATTGCTATGCGGAAAATTGGAAAATTTATTGGATGTTGTCTGATTGCGGTTTCTTTGCTGGCCTGTACTGCCTGCTCCGGCCTCGACAGGTTAAGTGAAAATCTCAAGGATGGTGCAGAGCAGTTAAGCGATGATGTGGTGATTGGGAAAAGCAATGCTCTCATAACGCCTTATCAGTCTTTTGAGGGCAGCCGGACTTCAGACAACGATGCTTTTCTGGCCACCTATGACGCTTCTGTAACTGGATTTAACGGACAGGATATTTTGGTTGCTGACACCGACCTCAAGGAAAATGAGTGCCGTGAAATTGTAATCCGGTACCAGTTTGATTCTCTTGATGGGGACTGTCAACTCATTTACATCTCCCCGGACTTGGAGGAGCAAGTGCTTTCTGAATCTGCCAGCGGAAGCGTTGCCGTTCAGCTTCAAGCTGGAGCGAACTACATCGGAATCACCGGCACAGACTATTCGGGCGCGATCCAGATTACTGTGGGATAAACGATAGAATGATATGAAACGAATATTGGTAGTGGATGATAACACGGAATATCTGCAAGTCCTGTCATCTGTGTTATCGGACGATTTTGATACGATTAAGGCCACGGGCTTCAAGGAAGCATTGGACATACTTCAAGCAGTCACAGTTGATGCAATCTGTTCCGATTTCAACATGAAAGATGGCACGGGGTTGGACTTGCTTGAAAAAATCCGTCGTAAAGGTTTGAAAACGCCTTTTCTGCTAATGTCTGGCGATGACAGTAAAACATTAGAGCAAAAAACCAAACTGTACTATGCTGATTTCTGCTGCAAAACAGATTTTAATTTAGTTGGAAAAATTAAAGCCTTAGTGAGCAACTAAATACAGATACTATCTGCCGGACGACGGCAAAAGAAAAAAAGCCGTCGCACAGCAGTCCTTTGACACGCCCATACGACCAGCGGCGGCTTTGAGCAATCAAGGCCGCCGCTTCTCCTTGTCCAGCGGAATCGGCGGACCGGGGAGGAAATCACATGACGGAGATTATAGTCATACGGACTTCTGATCCAGATGGAAGTGTCTTTCGTTCCATCCTGGAAGCCTTACAGGGAAAAGACGTTCAGATTCTCCATGCAGCTAACCTTGAGCCTTCTGCCCTGACTCTGGGAGATATTGAGATATTCCCAGAGCAGCGGCGGGTCACGAAGGCCGGTACGGAGATCTGTCTGAACTATGGGGAGTTCTCTATCCTTTACTGCATGGCCCGTTGCCCTGGTCGTGTATTCAGCCGGGAGCAGCTCTACAATGCGGCCTGGGGCGAGGAGTATGAATTAGGCACCAACACCGTGGACAATACGATCTGGCGCCTACGGAACAAGCTGGAGCCTGACCCAAAGCATCCCACCTACATCAAGACCGTCTTTCGGGTGGGATATAAAATTGAGAAATAGCATACAAAAGCGCCGGGTGTGACCTCGTTGGGCCTACACCTGGCGCTTTTCCCATACGACCAGGTATTCAGCCAAAGGTGCTTATATAATAATTCATATTTAATGCCTTGTATTGTTCTTTTGTAAGAACTATAATAATTCAAATGGAGGTTAAGAATATGGATTATATGACTGTCAAAGAGGCCAGCGAAAAATGGGGCGTAACTCCTCGACGGATAATCTACTATTGCGCCGGGGGTCGTATTTCCGGTGCGGTCAAAATGGCCGGTGTCTGGTTAATTCCCAAGGATGCAGATAAACCGGCAGATAGACGATATAAGCAATCGAAAGGGACAGATAAAAAATGAAGATATTAGTTGTGGAGGATGACTTGACCCTAAGTGCGGGTATATGCTTTGAACTGGATTGTAGTGGCTACTTGACTGTTGCTGCTTATAATTGCAAAAAGGCCATCCAGCTCATTCAAGGCGATCATTTTGATTTGGCCATACTTGATGTGAATTTGCCAGACGGGAATGGCTTTGATCTATGCCGTACAATAAAGGCAAACCATCCCGAACTGCCAGTGATGTTTCTAACAGCAAATGATCTGGAAACGGATATTCTGAATGGTTTTGATTTAGGCGCAGAGGACTATGTTACTAAACCATTTAATATGAAAATACTTCTGCGACGCGTAGATGTTGCAATCCGAAGAAATAAATCATCAGAGCAGCAAGCGACAGACTGCTGGAGCGATGGCTTTCTGACATTGGACTTTGGGGCACTTACCGCTCAGCGTGGAAGTGAAACTCTGAGTATCACCCCAAACGAATATAAGTTGCTTCGCGTGCTTACCGAAAACGCGGGCAATATCCTAACTCGACAGATTCTGCTGGAGCGTTTGTGGGACAGCGGCGGTAATTTCATCGACGATCATACTCTCACTGTGACCATGAATCGTCTGCGCTCTAAGATAGAAGATGATGCTCACTCCTATATCCAAACAGTTCGAGGGATGGGTTACATCTGGAAAGGAGGGCCGCGATGAAATCACGTCGCGCCGGATTTTTTTATGTCCTTTTGGGATTATTGTCTGTTGGTCTGTTTGGATTGCTTCTCTGGATACTCTGGGAATTTGTTCCCCGCGCATCGGTTCGGTACGGTCTGTTGGCGGTGTGCGGAGGAATTTTTCTGGTAGCGGGTCTCTGGATTCTTCTCCAACGCAGACAGATTGGACTTTTTGCAGACGATGTGTGCGAAACGATTGATGCAGCGATTGCCGGTCGGCAGCCTGAGAATTTTCACCCCTACGAGGACTCTCTGACTTCCAAGGTACAGGGCAAACTGATGCAGTATTATGACATCATGCACGAAGGTTGTATGCAAAGCCAGCGGGATAAGGAGACACTTCAAGGGTTGGTCAGTGACATTTCGCACCAAGTAAAAACGCCTGTTGCAAACCTCAAACTATATACTGGAATCCTTCAGAAGCCGGAATTACCGGAGGATAAACGGATGCTCTTTGTTTCTACCATGGATCAGCAGATCAATAAACTGGACTTTTTGATGCAGTCGTTGATTAAAATGTCCCGGTTGGAAACGGGGACATTTGTGCTCACACCTCTGGAAACCCGCCTGAGTGATACCATAGCTCACGCAATGAGTACGGTTTGGGCCAAAGCAGAAAAGAAACAGATTGAAATAACCGTGGACTGTACGCCGGAAATTATGGTGCAGCACGACCCCAAATGGACAGCGGAAGCCATCGGCAATATTTTGGATAATGCCGTCAAATACACTCCGAGGGGTGGTCGGGTTGCTATCGCAGTACGCCCCTGGCAGTTCTATACCCGCATCGACATTACCGATACCGGCATTGGAATCCCAGAGGAGCACTACAACGATGTGTTCCAGCGTTTCTATCGTGCCCAGGAAGTGGCTGCCGAGGAAGGTGTGGGACTTGGCTTGTATCTGGCTAACGGCATTGTTACTCGCCCAAAGGGGTATATCAGTGTCAAGTCAACGGTTGGAGTGGGGACAACCTTCTCTGTATACTTGTTAAGCTAAAATTATTTTTCAGTAAAAGAGAGAATCGCATTAAGCGCGAGAGAGGAATCTACACATGGACATTGTAACAGTACAAAATTTGCATAAAACCTTCGGCAAAGGCGAAAATGCGGTACACGCCTTGGCCGGTATCGACCTTTCCATTGAAAAGGGAAAATTCACCGCCATTATTGGCGCTTCTGGCTCCGGCAAAACCACTTTGCTCAACATGATGGGTGGACTGGACACCCCTGATGAGGGCGAAGTTGTGGTGGACGGCGTGAAGCTGTCTGGCCTCAAGGAAAAGGAACTGGCGGTATTTCGCCGCAGTAAGGTGGGATTCGTTTACCAGAGTTTCAATCTGGTGCCGACTCTTACCGTGAAGGAAAATATCTTGTTTCCCTTGAGTCTGGCCGGGTCCACGCCAGATCCCACCTTCTTTGCGGAAATCATGGAACTACTGCATCTGCAAGACCGACTGAATGCTTTTCCCCATGAGCTTTCCGGTGGCGGGCAGCAGCGAGTAGCCATTGCCCGCGCCCTGGTTGCCAAGCCTGCAATCGTTCTGGCTGACGAGCCTACCGGCAATCTGGATTCCAAAAGCGGCCAGAATGTACTGGGCTTGCTAAAACTGTCGGTGGAAACCTACCATCAAACGTTGGTAATGATTACTCACAATCTGGAGATCGCCCAGATGGCGGATCGGGTTATCCGCATCGAAGACGGCCGCATCCGTGCATAAGGAGGGCCGACCATGCTTGCGAACAACAACCTGAAGGTCTGCCGAACTCTGGTGACGCGGGACTTCAAATTTCACCCAGTCAAGAACACTATCCTGATTCTGTCTGCCATGTTGGTGACAGCTCTTTATACATTTGTCTTTCTGTTGGGCAGTTCGGTTGAGGAAGGCTTCTTGCTGAATTATGAATATACATATGGTTCTACCAGCCATATTCTCTATACCGGTCTTACTGACCGTCAAGCGGATACCATAGCCGGAAACGCCAATGTGAAAAGCACAGTACGGCTTAGCACGGTGGGGCACGTCACAGATCCGATGATTGGTCAGCGCGTAGTCAAGCTGGCGGTCACTGACCGAGACTATGCCGAATCGGTATTGTCTGTTCCTACCACGGGCCAGCTACCCACACAGCCGGGGGAGATTGCGCTGGACGAGTTTACTATGGATTCTTTAGGTGTACTTCGAGAAATCGGCGCACCGGTGACAATCCAATGGACTGATCCAGACGGGAATACCCACACCTCGCAATTTTCTCTATGCGGCTGGTGGCTCAGCTCCACCAACTTTACCGAAGCCTGTGCCTGGATCACAAAGGAAACGGCACAAATGCTGTTTCCTGGCTACGATGACGCCGCCGCAGCCAATGTCACCCTCGGTGTTAACCTGTACCAGCCCAAAGAGCTGGATGTTCAGGCAGAGGAGATTCTGGCCGAGCAGGGCGTGGCCGGAGTCAACTTCACCACCAATCTTGCCTATAACGACGCCAAGCGGGAACAGGCCAGCGGACAGGCTCGGCCATTTTATCAGCCTGCACTCCTGGTCCTGCTCTGTGGTTATCTGATGGTTTACAGCATCATCCATGTGGCAGCCCGTCGGGATCTGATGTACTATGCCGGACTAAAATCTCTGGGACTGACGCCCCGTCAGCTTCGGCGCATTTTGCTGGAACAGGGTTGTATTGTTTCCGCTGCGGGCTTTCTTCCGGGTTGGCTGCTGGGGTTTGGCATTCACTTCTGCATCACCAGTCGGGTGATTACCGGCATGGAGGAGAATCCGGCGCTCTATTTTCTCACATGGCAGCCTTTTGCGGTGGCGGCACTTTGTACACTGGCTACTACGCTGTTGGCATACCTTTTACCAACCATGCGCCTGTCTCGTATGACGCCTGCACAGACCATTCTCTCAGCTACTGGCAGGCTGCCAAAGCATGGCCGTAGTTCCGATGGCCGCACGACTTTATCCCGGCTTGCGCTGCGTAGTCTTGGCCGCAGCCGGTGGCGCACGATACTGTCAGCAATTTCTCTGCTACTTGCGGTAGTCTTGTTGAGCGGTTCATGGATCATATATTCCAGCATCAAACAGGATCTTTACCTTTCAGTCATGTCCCCCTGGGATTACAGTCTGGCTGACGGCTCTGCTTATCTGTCGGTGCAGAGGTACAACGAAGCCAACCAGGGCATTACTGAGCAGACTGTGGACGAAATAAGAACACGCCCGGAGGTCACAGAGGTCAGTTCGTTAAAAAGCCATGAGATTGCTCTGATAGCTTCCGACGAACTGCGGCAGCGCATCGTAGACTATTACAACCAGCCTTATGACGAAACAATGACCCTGCGCGAATCTCAAGCCGGTTTCCCGGATTGGTGCGCCGGTGTGGATCGGCTGGAGCAGACTGGTGAGTACACTGGTCTGGTGATCGGGCTGGATGGTGCCTATCTCAACTATGTACTGACAAATTCCCCTTTTACCAGCGGCGAATTTGACGCTGAAGCATTTGCTTCCGGAGAGTATGTACTGGCGGCAGGCGCTTACCACGACGGCATCTCCACTCCGGCAGCAGGCGAAACAGTTGAGCTGGGTGGACGCACTTTCAAAATACTGGGTTCTGTGATGCACGATGACTCATATCTTAGTGGCTCCAACAGCACAGAAGCGGCCTTCAGCATTGCCTATCTAATGCCGCCGGAGACTTTTGAGGAACTGTTCCCTGGTCAGAGCTATCGGCAGTTGGCAGTGGACATTGACCCATCTATGCAGGATTCCTTCGAGGAATATCTGGATCAGTTTGAACAGGGAATCAATCGAGGTGTAGGGATCATCCGCCGCAGTGAGTATGCGGCTAACTTTGAGTCTGCGCGATTGAATGAGGTTCTGCCTACTCTGGTGGTGGCGCTGGTGCTGCTGGGTATCGCGCTGATCAACTTCGTGAATATGCTGGTTGTCAAAACAGTGGGCCGCCGTAACGAGTTTGCTGTATATGAAAGCCTTGGGATGACACAGAGCCAGCTGCGGTACTTGATGATGTTGGAGGGCGTTTTCCACGCCGTTCTGATGGCTGTGGTGTTGGTGCCAGTCACGTTGCTGTTTGCCTGGTTTGTCATGCCCAGTGTTGTAGAGGCAATGGGTTCCTGGTGTGCGGTTTATACCTTCTCGCTTCTGCCCCTGTGGCTGATACTGCCGGTGATTTTACTACTGGCAATCATTGTGCCGCTCGCTTGCCTGCGCTTTATTACCAGGGGCAGCATCACCCAGCGGATGCGCCGTGTGGAATAAAAGACAGATGAAACAGAGAATAAAGTCCTCCACTGTGTAGAGCAGTGGGGGGCTTTGTTCTATACAGCTTGCAAAGTTACAAAAATGTACCTTTCATGTACCTTGATTGTGACATTGGTTTGGTATTCTTTTCTCAGGAATCAGGGAGGAGGGAAACTATGAGACATTCAACCGGCAGAAGCCGAGGTGCCATGTTTTGGCATTTGGCAAAAAATGAGCTATTGTCAAAGCGACTATCCAGTGGCCTGTCGCTGGCGGCGATAACCTTTGCGGCAACATTGGCCTTGAGCATTACTCTTTATCTTACCGGGGTTCAGATTCAGCAAGATAAGATTCTCGGCAATATGCAGCACGTAATGTATATGGATGTTCAGCCTGAGCAGCTCCGGGCAATTGAATCAGATGAACGAGTGGAAATGTGTGTTCCATACAAGCCGTTAGACACAGAATTTGAATCAGAGAGTGTAAATTTCAGCTTGGTCTATTACGAAAGCGTCCCAACTGGGATACGTACCTATACCGTAGTAGAAGGCAGGACGCCGCAAGCATACAACGAGATTGTGGTAGATAAAGCGTTTATGGACGCGTTGGGAAAGAAATGCGTGCTGGGAACGGAACTTACGCTGGATCTCAATGGACGCAGCGAGACCTTCGTTGTAAGCGGCTATACAGATGACTCATATAGCGTGCTGACACATCCCTTGCGGGTGTCCCAAACCTTCGCTGAACAGAGTCCAGAGATGTGTTCTGTTCCTTACACCGCACTGGTTCGTTTAAGGGATGCATCGGAAATGCCATCATCCACATTTTCTACGGCTGTCTATCAGATTGCTTTGGATTACGGAATTGCTCGAGCCAATGTCAACATCAATGGTGCCTTTGAAACTTCGCTACAAAGCGGCAACACCGCTTTCTATGTTATTGCCTTGCTGGCAATCATGATTGCTGTGGCCTGCGGAATCGTAATATACAGTATTTTTTATCTCTCGGTTACATCCAATACACAGAGATTGGGACAATATCTGACCATTGGGATGACCAAACGACAGATGCGCGGGCTGATTCGGCGCCAAGGCTTTTTGCTTACAGTTTTGGCATTACCCATCAGTTTGATAGCAAGCGCAGGTATCGCTTTGGCTGTTCTTCCTGATGGATGGAGCATATCCAATTATTTTATCTTCAGTGCGATCATGGCCATTATTATCGCTGTTGTTGTGCAAATCTCCGTTGGCAAACCTGCTTCCGTGGCTTCAAAATTGCCGCCTGTGGAGGCTCTGCGTGGCAATCTTACTGAGAAAGGAACCGCAAAGCGCCACAGGTCCTCATGTGATAATCTTTCGATCTACCGTTTAGCCCGTATTTTTGGAAACGCTGGAGGAAAAAAGTGGATTTTTACTACCCTTTCATTGGCCTTCAGTGGTGTTCTATTCATGACCGCTACCACATGGATCGCCTCTTGGGATGACGAGGCTTATTCCCGGCAGAACGGCTTTCAAGATAACGAATACCACATCTCCTATTTGTACGATCACAGTTATCCAAAAGCCTTTGGGACCACAGAAATGCAGCTCACCGGACACTTGAGCCAGGAATTACAACAGCAGATTGCAGACATTCCTCATGTGCAGGGTATCACGGTAGAGCGGGAGGCATTTGCCAATATCAGTTATCAGGGAGCCACTTTTCTTCAAAGCTTCTATCCGTTAACCGAGGAGTCCTCCGATTACTTTGCGCTGGATGCTGAAGGAAACAGCAGCTATGAGTATCTGTCAAAAAATGATGCAATCCTGATCACGAACGCTGATTTTACAGAAAACATCAATGGAATAGACTTTCAGCCAGGAGATACCATTACTCTTCATTATTTCGATGGCATAGAGCGTACTGTTGAACTGGAGATTGCCGCTGTATCTGAGTCCTATGTGGACTCGGGAAATGATCGCCCTACTTTCTGCATGGCAGATACCACTATGCAAAAGTTATGGAAGGGCATGAACACAGCCTCTGTGTTCTATATCACAGCGGACAATTACGCTGAATACGGCGATGACATTGAAACAGAACTCCGAAGTCTTGTTGAACAGTACAGCGATCTCTCGCTCCGGACGCTACGCGAACAGGCACAGGAGGACTCAGCCGCTATACAACAACAGAAACAACAGATTTATGGAATTTCTATTCTATTGATACTATTCAGCATTTTCAATCTGATAAATACTGTAATCAGCGGGTTTGCCGCCAGAAAGAGAGAGTTTTCGGTGCTGGAATCTTTAGGAATGGAGCAACGACAACTTAGAAATATGCTGTTTTGCGAAAGCATTATGCAGATGTTTCCAGGGATGATCCTGACCTTCTCAGTAGGCACTCTGGCTGGGTTTGGGCTGATTCAATTTCTTCGGCAGTCCGCTGCTTATCTGCAATATGAGTTCCCCGTGATGGCAGCTGTTTTGTATGCACTGGCTCTTTTGGGGCTTCCTTTGCTTTTGACAGCAGGATGTCTTCGGACACAGAAAAAAATCCCACTAGTAGAACGCATCCGCTATGTAGAGTAAAAGCAATGTATCAACATGAGGAGGAATTTACTATGACGAACAACACAATTTTGCAGGTCCGTGGCCTGAAAAAATACTACGGTAAAGGTGAAACTGAGGTGCGCGCTCTGGATGGTGTGGATCTTGATATTGAACGAGGAAAATTCACTGCCATCATTGGCACTTCTGGCTCCGGAAAATCCACGCTTCTCAATATGCTGGGAGGGTTGGATACTCCCAGTGCCGGTAGCATCAAGGTTGGCGATACTGAGCTTGCCAAACTGAACAGCGAGCAGGCTACCATTTTCCGTCGCAAGCAGATCGGCTTTATCTTTCAGAACTACAATCTTGTCCCGGTGCTCAGCGTCTGGGAAAACATCATTTTCCCTATCTCCCTGGATGGCCGCAAGCCCGATAAGACCTTCATCATGCAGGTGGTGAAGCTGCTGGGTCTGGAGAAAAAGCTGGACAGCCTCCCCAACAATCTCTCGGGCGGTCAGCAGCAGAGAGTGGCCATTGCCCGCGCTCTTGCAAGCAAGCCTTCCATTATCTTGGCCGACGAACCGACTGGAAATCTTGATACTAAAACCAGTGATGATGTGATCGGTCTGCTGAAAATGACCAGCAAGGAATTCCATCAGACCATCGTGATGATTACTCATAACCCGGAGATTGCGCAGATGGCAGACCGAGTCATTCGCATTGAGGACGGGCGCATTGTGGCACAGTAAAGGTGGTGGGCGCAATGAACAGGCAGAAAAAGAAGAAAAAATTTGATCCCATCCGGGTGTTGAATCAGCGCACCTTCCGCAAAAATAAGGGTCGCAATCTGGTGGCAGTTTTGGCTATCTTGATGACCACCCTTATGTTCACGACACTGTTTACTCTGGCCCAGAGCATGAACAAGAATCTGGTGGAAATGACCTTCCGACAGACCGGCTATGACGCACAAGCCAGCTTTAAGGAGATTACACCAGAACAGGCAGAGAAACTGGCTGCCCATCCGGATGTAAAGGAGTTGGGTGAAAGTATCGTACTGGGCCTTGCTGAAAACGACAAGCTGACCGGCCGCCAGGTGGAAATCCGCTGGGCCAACGACAGCTATGCAACCCACAGTTTTGCGGCACCTACCACCGGTCAAATGCCCCAGGCGGCCAATGAGGTTGCGCTGGATACCATCGCACTGGATCGTCTGGGCATCCCTCATGAACTGGGACAGACCGTAACGCTGGAATGGCGCAAAGATCTGTCCGACCAGGACTCTGAACCCCTTCAGTCAGAATTTGTTCTCTGCGGATTTTGGGAGGGCAACGAATCCAGCTATGCCAGCATGGCGTGGGTCAGCCGGGAGTACGCTGACCAGATGACCGGCGGTAATTTGACGGCGGAAAATGGCGTGTTTGGCTTGTTCATGGCGCAGGTCAACCTGTACAGCGACAACAACATCGAGGCATCTATGGAACAGATACTCGCTGATACCGGTCTGACTGGCCTCGATTACAATGTGAACTTGGCCTATTCTCCTGAGATGGGCGCTACTGCTCTGCAAGAGACCCTTCCCATGTATCTGGGTATGGTGTTGGTGTTCTTGGCCGGATATTTGATTATCTACAATATCTTCCAAATCAGTGTCACCGCTGATGTTCAGTTCTATGGTAAACTAAAAACTTTGGGTACGACTACCCGGCAAATCAAAAAGCTCATTTACGGTCAGGCAAACCGCCTGTGCCTCATTGGTATCCCAGTGGGGCTTGTGCTGGGTTGGGTGCTTGGATTGGTACTGGTTCCTGCCTTCACTGGCATTATAGAGGGTGGCGGAAGTGTGTCAACAAATCCGCTGATTTTCCTCGGTTCAGCAGTTTTTGCATGGCTTACCGTCGTGATCTCCTGCCTGCGCCCTGCACGTCTGGCTGGTAAGGTGTCGCCCATCGAGGCATTGCGCATGAGTGATGCGTCTGTCTCCAATAGAAAAAAGGCGAAACGCAGCCGTACTGGTGCGTCCCTTGCGGGTATGGCTTGGGCCAACTTGTGGCGGAATAAAAAGCGCACTATTACCGTGATTTGCTCTCTGACCTTGGGGCTGGTATTGCTCAGCTGCTTCTACGCCAAAAACGCAGCCTTTGACATGGAAAAGTATCTGGCCGAATTGTCGATTGCTGATTTTGAACTGGCCGAAGCAACCAGTGAGGACTATATTAACGGCTATGATCCTCAAGGCACAACACTGGGAACTGAGCTGGTAGAGGAACTGGAATCCATGGATGGTGTAGAAGCTACGGGCCATCAATATTCCCACCAGTTTGTTTGGCGGTTTGATGACCAGATGACAGAAAACCTGAAAGGATTTTATACAGAAGAAATGCTGAACGACTGGGCCAGCTATGACCCAACCGGTGTAGACGGTTTTCATCAGGCGGTGGATACCCAACAGATGAACGCAGTTATCTTTGGCCTGGACGGAATCCCGCTGGATACCATCACACAGACACAGCATATCATGCAGGGCAGTTTCGATCCGGATGCCTTTGCCACCGGTGAGTATGTTCTGGCGATTGGTCCGGCAATCGGTGCAGATGAGAAGTATCCCGTTTTACCTGTGCCATCCGTAGGCAGTCAAATCACACTGGAGGGTAAGGATTACACCGTAATGGCGGTTGTCTATCCGGTAATGTCCATTGATGACGGCGCGGCTGAATCAGGCACTCCGGCTTCTATGGAACAACATTTTATTTTGCCCTCTAACATCTTCCGTCAGAACTGGTCGGAGAACACGCTGCGAAAGCTGTTTTTGAATGTGGATGATGAACATATCGACGCAGTACAAACCTGGCTGGATGATTATACTGCCACGGTTGACTCCAGCCTGCCGGTTACTTCTCGACAGACCATGGCGGAGCAGTATGAGAGTGAGACACGTTCCTCTGCTGTCATGGGTAACGCTATCAGTATGATCATCGCTCTGGTGGGCGTATTGAACTTCGTGAACTCTATGGTTACTGCTATCGTATCCCGCAAACGGGAATTTGCCATGATCCAGAGCATAGGTATGACCAAAAAACAGCTCTGCAAAATGCTGGTGTACGAGGGACTGGATTATGCTGTCATCACACTTATAGTGTCCTGGCTGACCAGTGCCTTTGCGGTTGGTGTGGTAATTCGTGCTATGGTTGCTGGAGGATTCACCACCTTTCATTTCACACTGTTGCCCTTGGCAATCTGCACTCCCATTTTGCTGGTTTTTGCAGTACTCATTCCTTTTGTCTGCTTCAAAAACTTGGAGAAACAAAGTATCGTGGAAAGACTTCGGGCGACCGATTGATGTGTTCTACCATACCTCAAAGGTAATTGGATACTAAATATCTTCCAACTGCCGTGCGACGGCAAAAGAAAAAAAGCCGTCGTACAGCAGCCCTTTGACACGCAATACGATTAGCGGCGGCTTTGAACAATCAAGGCCGCCGCTCTTAATTATGCCTGAAGGAGTGTAATACCAGGATCGGCGGTCCAGGGAGGAAACGATATGAAAGAGATTATAGTCATACGAACTTCTGACTCGGACGGAAGCGTTTTTCGCTCCATCTTGGGAGCCTTACGGGGAAAAGATGTTCAGATTGTCCATGCTGCCGATTTCGAGCCGTCTACCCTGACTCTGGGAGATATTGAGATATTTCCAGAGCAGCGGCGGGTAACGAAGGCCGGTGTGGAGATCTGCCTGAACTACGGAGAGTTCTCTATCCTTTACTGCATGGCCCGCCGCCCCGGTCATGTGTTTAGCCGGGAGCAGCTCTATAATGCGGCCTGGGGCGAGGACTATGAATTAGGCACTAACACCGTGGACAATACGATCTGGCGCCTACGGAACAAGCTGGAGCCTGACCCAAAGCACCCCACCTACATCAAGACTGTTTTTCGGGTTGGGTACAAAATTGAGAAATAGCATACTAAAAGCGCCGGGTGTGGCCTTATTGGTTTTACACCTGGCGTTTTTTCATACGCCCAGGTATTCAGCCAAAGGTACTTATACAACAATTCATATTTTGCGCCTTGTATTGTTCTTTTGTGAGAACTATAATAATTTAATTGGAGGTTAAGGATATGGATTATATAACGGTCAAAGAGGCCAGTGAAAAATGGGGCGTAACGCCTCGACGGGTAAACTACTATTGCGCCGGTGGCCATATTCCCGGCGCTGTGAAGATGGCTGGTGTTTGGCTGATCCCCAAAAATGCAGAAAAGCCGTTGGATAAACGCTGTAAAGCAAACAAATCTATAGGTGGTGATAATACATGAAACGGATTTTCTTTGTTGAAGATGATTTGAGCTTAATCAATGGACTATCCTTTGCAATTAAGAAACAGGGGTATGAGGTTGATATTGCCCGGACAAGTTCAGAAGCGGAAAGCCTGTGGATAAACGGAAAATATGATTTAGTCATATTGGATGTATCTCTGCCGGATGGTTCCGGCTATGATCTGTGTAAAAAAATCCGTCAGACTTCAAAGGTGCCGATTATCTTTTTGACCGCAGCAGATGAAGAAACGGATATTATTATGGGCCTTGACATAGGAGGCGACGATTATATTACGAAGCCTTTCAAATTGGCGGTATTTCTGTCAAGAGTCAATGCTCTGCTTCGCAGAAGTGAGAACTTCAATCAGGCTGACACAGAATTGAAATCAAATGGGATAACAATACAACTATTAAAGCACGAGGTTTACAGGGATGGTGTTTTGATCGACTTAACGGCCAGTGAATATAAATTGCTGTGTTTGTTTATGGAAAACCCAAACATTGTTCTGTCATCGGAGCAAATCTTGAGCAGGCTTTGGGATTGTGAGGAAAACTATATCGACAATAGCACCCTGACAGTATATATCCGAAGATTACGCACAAAAATTGAGGATGATCCCGGCAATCCCCAAAAAATCGTCACTGTTCGGCGTATCGGTTACAAATGGAATGTGACAGAATGAGGTGTGCAATGCGAATACTGGTAGACCGAAAAATCAAACATCTTTTCATCTGTATTCTATTGCTTGTCGTTGGTTTCTCGTCAATTTCCGTTGTTGCCGTCAGTCTGCAACGGAAGTTTGCAGCACTATATGTATTGGTATCTGCAATTTGTATGGGAGTTTTCATTTTTGCTGCTCTGTATGTCTACTTTAGAAAGCAGGAGCAAATCATGGAAAACGCTGTGACACAAATACGGGAATATATTTCCGGCAATCACGATGCCCGGATTGACTGTGACGACGAGGGTGAATTATATCGGTTGTTCCATGAAGTAAATGCTTTGGTTGCAATCTTAAATGCTCACGCAGAAAATGAGGGAAAAGCAAAGATTTTCTTGAAAGATACCATATCGAACATTTCCCACCAACTAAAAACGCCCCTTGCAGCTCTGAATATATACAATGGACTTCTGCAAGAAGAAACCGCTAATTTCCCGGCGATTAAAGAATTTACTGATCTTTCAGAACAGGAACTTGACCGAATAGAAACCCTTGTCCAAAATCTTCTCACAATTACGAAGTTGGATGCCAGGACGATTGTTTTGGAAAAGAGCGAACACTACGTTGATGATATGATGGCACAAATCCAAAGGCGATTTGCATTTCAGGCGCAGCAACAGGAAAAGAATTTGAATTTTGCTGGACAAGATACTGTTATGCTGATTTGTGACGCGCATTGGTTTATGGAGGCGATCGGCAACATCATAAAAAATGCTCTGGATCATACGAAAGCAGGAAGTACCATTCAAGTTTCGTGGCGTGAGTTTACATCAATGGTGCAGGTGGTAATAAAAGATGATGGAAGTGGTATTCACCCAGAAGATCTTCCCCACATCTTTAAGCGATTTTACCGCAGCCGTTTTTCAAAAGATACACAGGGCGTTGGCTTGGGACTTCCTCTCGCAAAAGCGATTATAGAGGCCCACAGCGGAACAATAGAAGTAGACAGCGAATTGGGCGTAGGAACGACGTTCACGATCAATTTTTTGATTCCTACAAAATTGTAGGATGAATGTCATCTTGCAGTAGGATTCGTATGGTACTCTTTCTATACCAAAGCAGAAAGAGGTGTTAGAACAATGAACTTATTAGAGGTGCAAAACCTGTCAAAAACCTACGGAAGCGGCGAGGCCACCGTCCATGCCTTGAAAGGTGCGACCTTTTCCGTTCCGAAAGGTGAATTTGTTGCCATAGTTGGTGAGTCTGGTTCCGGCAAAAGCACGCTGCTGAACATGATCGGCGCACTGGATACTCCGACTTCCGGCAAGGTGTTTATTGACGGCAAAGACATTTTCTCTATGAAAGAGCGCAACTTGACGGTATTTCGCCGTAGAAATATTGGATTTATTTTCCAGAGCTTCAACCTGATCCCGGAGCTGACGGTAGAACAGAATATCATTTTCCCGGTGCTGCTGGATTACCAAAAGCCCAATAAAAAGTATCTGGAAGAATTGCTGGCGGTACTGAACCTGACCGCACGGAGGAACCATCTTCCCAGTCAACTTTCCGGCGGCCAGCAGCAGCGTGTCGCTATTGGACGCGCCTTGATTACACGTCCCTCTCTGATCTTGGCAGACGAGCCGACTGGCAATCTGGATACGCAAAACACAAGCGAAGTCATTACGCTGCTAAAAGAAGCATCCAGAAAATATGAGCAGACCATTGTTATGATTACGCATAGCAAACGCATTGCCCAGACCGCTGACCGTATTTTGAGGGTATCCGATGGTGTACTGACGGATTTCGGGAGGTGTCGTGAATGAAAAGTTATCTTAGTCTCATTCCCATCTCCGCTAAAGTCCACCGCCGTCAAAATCGTATGACGCTGCTTTGCATTGTATTTGCTGTGTTTATGGTAACAGCAGTATTCAGTATGGCAGAAATGGGTTTTCGGATGGAACAGGCACGATTGGTTGGTAAGCATGGAAGTTTCTCTATTGGAGACTTGCTCGGCAGTTCCATGGGGCAAACCCTTCTTTCTGTTGCGGTTGTTCTGTTCCTGTTGATTTTGATTGCAGGTGTTTTGATGATTTCCAGCAGCATGAACAGCAGCGTTGCACAGAGAACCCAATTTTTCGGAATGATGCGCTGCATTGGTATGAGTAAGCAGCAGATCATCCGCTTTGTCCGTTTAGAGGCATTGAACTGGTGCAAAACAGCTATCCCTATCGGTCTTGTTTTAGGGGTTGTTACTACATGGGGACTTTGCGCGGTACTGCGTTTTGTAGTCAAAGAAGAATTTTCTGATATTCCTCTCTTTGGCATTAGTATTTTTGGCATTGCTTGCGGTATCTTTGTGGGACTGATTACTGTACTGATCGCCGCAAATGCTCCGGCAAAACATGCTGCAAAGGTATCTCCTATCACAGCGGTGTCTGGAAATGCAGGCCACGAAAAAACAATGCGCCATTCGCCGTATGCAGGCTTCGGAAAAATTGAATCCCTTCTTGGTGTCAGCCATGCAATCTCCGGGAAGAAAAATTTATTCCTGATGACAGGTTCTTTTGCACTTAGCATCATCCTGTTTTTGAGCTTTTCTGTTATGGTCAATTTTGTGGATTACCTGATTCCTCAGTCGGCTGCCACATCAGATATAGATATTGCAAGTGCTGGCGGTAATACGATTTCTCGGGAACTGCTTACAACCATCCGCGAAATGGATGGAGTGAAGGAAGTTTACGGGCGTCGTAGTGTGTTTGATGTTTCTGCCAAACTAAACGACGACACCAACTTTTCTGGCACAGTCGATTTGATTTCTTATGACGATTTTGATTTACAATGTCTGAAAAAAGACAGTGCTTTGAAAAGGGGGAGTGATCTGTCCAAAGTTTTTGGGGACAGCAATTTTGTTTTGGCAACATCCGATCAGGACAGCACATGGAAAATCGGTGACACTGTTCAGATTGGGGATGAAACCCTTACCATAGCCGGACTGTTAAAAAACGACCCATTTAGTGAGAATGGATTGACAAATGGAAAGCTCACATTGATTACCTCTGATGAAACATTTGTCCGTTTGACAGGAGAGGAAGGTTATTCTCTTGTGCTGATACAAACAACGGGAGATGTTACGGACGAAAATGTTCAGGCAATCCAGAATTCCGTAGATCAAACATATAGCTTTCGAGATAAACGCGACGAGCGCACTACGGGAACTTATATGGCTTTTGTTTTCTGTGTTTATGCGTTTTTGGCAATTATTGCACTGGTAACGGTAATGAACATTGTCAATAGCATTTCCATGAGTGTGTCCGCCAGAATGAAGCAATATGGAGCTATGCGGGCAGTAGGAATGGATGAACGGCAAATGACGAAAATGATTGCTTGTGAAGCATTCACCTATGCTGTTTTGGGGTGCATTGTTGGTTGTGCTATTGGCTTGCCGCTTAGCAAATCGCTGTATGATTTCCTTATTGCAGGGCATTTTCCATCTGCTGTGTGGCAGTTCCCAATTACCTCTTTGGGCGTTATTCTTCTGTTTGTCTCGATTGCGGCAATCGCAGCTGTATATACTCCGGCAAAGCGAATTCGCAATATGTCCATTACTGCAACCATCAATGAATTATAGTTTCATATTTTGATCTGCCGGGCGACGGCAAAAGAAAAAAAGCCGTCGTACAGCAGCCCTTTTGACACGCCCATACGATCAGCGGCGGCTTTGAGAAATCAAGGCCGCCGCTTTCTTTTGTCCGGCGCAGGATCGGCGGCCCAGGGAGGAAATCGTATGAAAGATGTTATAGTCATTCGCACTTCTGACCCAGACGGAAGTGTCTTTCGTTCCATCCTGAGAGCCTTACAGGGAAAAGATGTTCAAATTCTCCATGCTGCTGACCTGGGGCCTTCTGCTTTGACTCTGGGCGATATTGAGATATTCCCAGAGCAGCGGCGGGTCACAAAAGCTGGTGTGGAGATCTGCCTGAACTACGGAGAGTTCTCCATCCTTTACTGCATGGCCCGCTGCCCTGGGCGTGTATTCAGCCGTGAGCAGCTCTACAATGCAGCCTGGGGCGAGGACTATGAATTAGGCACCAACACTGTGGACAACACAATCTGGCGCCTACGGAGCAAGCTGGAGCCTGACCCAAAGCACCCCACCTATATCAAGACTGTTTTTCGGGTGGGGTACAAAATTGAGAGATAGCATACAAAAAATACCGGACGCGGCGGCCTGCTGGCCCTGCGCCCGGCATTTTCCTATGGGTTGATTCTACGCATTTCAAAGCCCGTTTCGGCGGGGATTGAAGCAATCCTATTGCCGACCCGTCAATCGCTTGCCAGAAGCCCACTATGGCGGGGCATTCAGCATCTTAACTGCGTAGCTTGCAGAGTGGTTTTTAATAGTTCAAACAATATTCAAAGAAGATACCCATGTTTGAATTGCTTCCGCAAGTACATACTGCTGACGCAAGACGGCCATACCTGTTGCTGGAATACTGGGTTCGTTTTCTTTTTGCCGTATATTATCTTCCAGATAAGATTTCAGAATACTAACATTTTCCTCAATCTCTGCTATGCACGATTTTTGTTTTTCAGGCGGTAAGGATTCTAAATTCACAATAACGGCGTTGAAATCCAGAAAAATGTTGATGGGCTTTGCAGCAATCTCAAACATCAGCCGTTCAAATTCTGCTTCTCCGGCTTCCGTCAGGGAGTAAATTGCTTTTTCTGGCATTTTTCCTTCCTTTACAATTTCGCCTTGGATTAGCCCTTTTTCTTCCAACTGAATGGCCTTTTTATAAATGGATGGGGTGCTGATTTTTACCCATTTTGATATGTTTCTATATTCTACCAACTTTTGAATATCGTAGGCACTCATTGGCTCCTTTTTTAATATTCCCAATACGATTAAATCTATGGTAGCCATGTGGATCACGACCTTTCGCTTGTTTTCTGCATAAAAGAATACTGTCAAATTAACTATAAATTATAGTAGTAGATTTTATACTTTTTGTCAAGGAAAATCCCGCCGTTTCCCTTGACATCTACTATAAATTATAGTAGTATGATTTATGCGACAGTATGCTATAATTTATACTACTGTAAATTACATTCGCAGGGAGCGAAAGGAGTATCAACAATGAGTGAACGTAACAACAAACTTGAACTTTTGGGAAGTGCGCCCATCCCAAAAGCTCTAATGGCGCTCGGCGTACCGATTATGATTGGAATGTTAATCAACGCCCTATATAATCTGGTGGATGCCTATTTTGTGGGCGGACTGGGCAGAAGTCAAATGGGAGCTATTTCCATCGTATTTCCGTTGGGGCAAGTCGTGGTTGGTTTAGGTCTTATGTTCGGTAACGGAGCCGCATCTTATCTGTCAAGACTTCTGGGACGTGGCGATAAGGATACTGCCAATAAAGTGGCAAGTACAGCCTTGTATAGCAGCCTTCTGATTGGTAGTATTATCATCCTTTTTTCTACGATCTTCCTTAAACCAATTTTGACCATGTTAGGCGCGACAGAAACTATCATGCCGTATGCCCTGACGTACTCAAGAATTTATATACTGTCCTGTGTTTTCAATGTGTTTAATGTGACCATGAACAACATTGTAAGCAGCGAAGGTGCAGCAAAGACAACTATGTGTGCGTTACTGCTGGGAGCTGTCTTGAATATCGGATTAGACCCTCTTTTTATTTACACTTTTAACATGGGGGTTGCCGGTGCAGCAATCGCCACCGCGATTTCGCAGATGGTATCTACACTTGTTTATCTTACATACGTTCTGCGGAAAAGAAGCGCATTTTCTTTCAGCGTAAAAGCATTTTCTCCAACTGGGCAAATGATGGTGGAAATCTTGAAAATCGGTATCCCTACTTTGGTGTTCCAGTTGCTTACAAGTCTTTCGATTACACTGATTAACCGTGCAGCCAGCGATTATGGTGATTCCGTCATTGCAGGCATGGGGGCGGTTACACGAATTACTTCTATGGGAACACTGGTTGTCTTTGGCTTTCTGAAAGGATTCCAGCCTATTGCCGGATTCAGCTATGGGGCAAAGAAGTTTGACCGTCTGCGCGAAGCAATCAAAACCTCGATCATTTGGTCTACAAGTTTCTGCTTGGTTGTGGGCTTGGCAATGGCCATTTTCTCCACACAGATTATCTCTCAATTTACTGATGGAGATACCCAAATGATTTTAGCTGGTCAAAAATCGCTGTTTATGAATGGGATCACATTCATCCTTTTTGGTTTCTACACAGTGTATTCCTCTCTGTTCCTTGCGTTGGGAAAAGGTGCAGCAGGCTTCTTTTTGGGAGCTTGCAGACAAGGCATCTGCTTTGTTCCTGTCATTTTGTTGCTGCCTATGGTATGGGGTATGAACGGAATTTTGTATGCCCAACCCATCGCTGATGTGATTTCCGTAGTAATTACCGTATTTATGGCATTGCATCTTCACAAGGAATTATTCGAAAGTGAACGTCGCGCTTTTTCTGAAAAAGCCCAATAAGTAGTTTTTAATACAAATAACATATATCTGCCGGACGACGACAAAAGAAAAAAAGCCGCCGCTTTTCTTTGCCCGGCACAGGATCGGCGGCCCACGGAGGGGGCCGCCATGCTGATATACCCTGTTTTTCAAAAGTATAGCTTGTTCCTATGGGTTTTGCAAAAGTTCAAGCCCAATGTCCATTTGCTCAACCATAAAATTATTGCCACATAGATGATAGATTTGCTTTGCTTTTTTGATTTTTGATAAGCCAGATTGCGGGTTACCTGTTACATAGTTTAGTAAACCGTCATAATAAAGCATTGGAACTTTCCAAGATAGCATATTAGGATCAATCGTTAACTCTTGCAGTTTGTCAATCGCTTTTTCTGCAATGGTATATTGCCTGCTGCGAATCAGTTGATAGAGATTGTTCACTAACAAATGAGATAGGTATACCTGATAATCTGGATGCGCTTTATACTTTTCTAAAGTTTTCCATGCGGTGAGAAAAAGCGAAGTTTTCACATCACCATTCTCAAAGATAAAGCTCATGTCTGAAAAAATACGAAATTCAGATAATGACCAAGTTTCCACATCAAATAGGTATTTTTGAATATAACTTTTGGCGGCTTGATACTCGGATGAATTTTGATAATCAGGATTTCCATATACACATCTTAATGCTACTATTTCTGCGTGTTGTAATCTGCTGGAAGAAGTTTTATTTGCCTTCATTTCATCATACAATTTCTTTTCTATATCAGCAGAATATATTGGATCATTTTTCAGACGTTCGAGATTAACATTAAGCAAAGGTTCATAGCAGGGTGTTGTTTTGTATTGGCTATGTATCAGAAGAAGTTCATCCACAGAAATCATAAGCCTATCCAAAATTCTCAACATGAGATTAAACTTGATGTCATATATCCCTTTCTCAAAATCAATGGCAAAAGACTTGCTCAAAATACCAGTATATATTTCTTTATGCGAAAAGCCTTTGCTTAATCTTATTTTACGAATCGTGATACCGTATGTTTCCATAATCTTCACCTCTTTCTTTACTAAATCATTATATCACAACAGGAGAAAATGGTGTGAATACTCGGACTTTTTTTGCGTGTATAGTCATGGCTTTTATAATGAGAGAGAAAGGAGGTGTTGTAAATGAAAAAAAGCACTATCCCCGGAACAAAAATCATTAAGGTTGTTGCCGGGAAGAATGGCAGTGAAGAAAAGCTGCGAAAAGATTTGGAGAAGATCGGCAAAATTGAACTCTTAGGGAAAGCGTTAAAAAGTGTTTTTTCACTGTGAGTTGTTCCGACATTACCAGACAACCGTATCTATGAGCTGCTAAATGTGTGGCTACAACTTGATATTCTCTGCAATGGAGGTGGAACCGTATAAAAGAAATAATAGTAATTAGGACTTCCGACCCAGATGGAAGTGTCTTTCGTTCCATCATAGACAGCTTGCAGGGAAAAAATGTTCAAATCATCCATGCTGCTGAACTGGAGCCTTCAGGTCTAATTCTGGGCGATATAGAGATATTTCCAGAGGAACGACGGGTCACAAAATCCGGCGTGGAAATCTGTCTCAACTACGGAGAGTTCTCTATCCTTTACTGCATGGCCCGCTGCCCTGGGCGTGTATTCAGCCGGGAGCAGCTCTACAATGCTGCCTGGGGCGAGGACTATGAATTAGGCAGCAACACAGTGGACAACACGATCTGGCGACTACGGAACAAGCTGGAACCTGACCCAAAGCACCCCACCTACATCAAGACTGTTTTTCGGGTGGGATATAAAATTGAAAAATAGCATATCAAAAGTGCCGGACGCAGAATCTACCTCTGAGTCCGGCGCTATTTTCTGCCATTATAAAAAACTAAAATGCGAAGAAAAGAAAGAAAATTTTACATTTCTCGATGAAGTCCTGATGATTTCTTCAAGATAAACTCTTACTGTGACAGTCTACCCATCCCCTGGGAAAAAGTGAGGTGAGGCCGATGAGGGGCTGCAAAAACAGTATCATACATAATCAGCGCATACGGCGGTCTTTATCTTATGGATAAGGGCCGCCTTTCTTTATGCTATCGACAAATTCCGAGGGAAACCGTCAAGGTTCCCCAAATTTAGAACTTACAATTAAAAATTATCAGCAAAGGCGGCAGCGTAGAACTGCCACATTGATGGAAGAAAGGGGATGATGCCAGCCGCCTGTGTGCCGTCCGCATAGCAGCGGACAAGGAGTAACAGTGCTATGGATCAGAAAATCCGCAGCATTGAGAAGTTGCTTTTTGTCCCATATCAACGACACACGGCTTTCAATGGACAAATTTCAATAGGCGTTGGTCTGCGTTTTTGTGCGCGGGAGTTTTCCCCAAGTGGGGACAAACCCCCGCCTGCCGGTGCTGCCTACTCTATTGGACTTCTCAATGCACATATCCAGGAAGCGGCTGATTTTGTATTCCGATACAAAGTCGGCCGCTTTCATTTAAGGCTCCCTGAACAAAGAGTTAGGGGGCCGCCACCTCCGATTTGTTTTCCGCAAAAAAACAAATCGGAGGTAACAGAGGTGCAAAATTATCGCAAAAGCGACTATGCGATAAACAAAAACAGCCCAAATATCGTTTATCGCTTTCATAACGAAATCATAGAAATCACACTGGAGGATTATCTGAAGGAGAATCCTGACAAAACGGAACATGACTTTGCAGAGCTGAAAGCCCTGTCCGATCAAATTTACTATGAGCAGGATCGGGCAGAGAGCGCCCAGACCCGCAAGGATGTTTCGATCCACGGTTTGGAGGAAACGGAGCATTGTGCCACTCGCGCTCTGGATGAAGAATGGGAAGAACGAGTTGTTGACATACAGAACCGCAAGTATGCCTGGAAAGCCCTGGAGCAGCTTTTTACAGTGGGCGCTTTGACCGAGGTTCAGAAACGGCGATTCCGGCTTCATGTTTTTCAGGGACTCTCTACCCGGCAGATCGGTCGCATGGAAGGGACAAGCCATCAAGCCGTTGCCAAGTCCATAAACCTGGCGATTGCCAAACTTAAAAAATATTTTGCGGCACAGGGTTGACACCCCTGCGGTTTCAGGACGATAGGTGAAAGGCATTCTTTCGAGTGTTCTTCTTTCACCTGTACCTTGACAACCGCATACTCATTCATCAGTAACATCCCCCCTTTCCAGCTCGAAGAGCTAAAGCCGATTCAGGGGCCGCGCCATGATATACGGACATGATGAGCAGATCCCACCTGATTATCATAATTGGTCTTGCATACAATCCTGTCCCGTATGAGCGAGTAACGGCAGCCTGTAAAAACCGGGCAGCACCCGGCGTGGCCATGACCGGAAAGGGGCATAATGGTACTCCTGTCCAGCCACAGCCCTGCTTAAGATCAGAGTAGTCCATAACATTTGGAAACCATCTGGTTGCAGGATCACGCAATGGGGGCAGCTCGGAGAGATCCTCGGAGGGGTGAGATTCCCGTGGGCCGGTTCGCTGCCGGTCACTGATGACTTCCCAATATGTGCGGGGTGTCAAGGACAAATGGCACATAACAAGAAAACAAATCGGATTTTGTATTTCGCCGGAAATGGGGCAGGTCTTATGGCCTGCCCCATTTTCGGCTTACTTAATATTCAGGAGGTCAGTTTATGCGAAAGGCTATCCGGCGTGGCGATCTGTTCTATGCAGACCTGAACCCGGTGGTCGGCTCCGAACAAGGCGGCATCCGCCCTGTCCTTGTTATCCAAAATGATGTGGGGAATCACTTTAGTCCTACCGTTGTTGCGGCAGCCATCACCAGCAGAAAAGCGAAGAACAGTCTGCCTACCCATATCCTACTTGAGAATGTGCCGGGGCTTGCGCCTACCTCTCTGCTTCTGTTGGAACAACTGCGGACAATAGACCGGAAGCGGCTCCGTGGTTACATTGGGCGTATCAGCAAAGAAAAAATGCTGGAGATAGATGCAGCCCTGGCAATCAGCGTTGGCATAGGATACCCCAACGAAAGGAGGACTCACAATGTATGAAAATGACGGCGGCCTACTCTCTCCCAGAGATGCCTACCGATTGATGTTAAAAGACTACCCGGATGTAATGGACATTGGTCAAATGTGTGAGGCGCTTGGCGTCAGTACAAAAACCGGGTACAAGTTACTTAAAGATGGGAAAATTGAGTACCTGAAAATTGGACGGGCTTACCGCATCCCCAAAGCCCACATTCTTCGCTATTTGAAAATTACCTGCTCCACTTTTGCGGAGTAGCAGGCTATGGTATCGATCTTCACCGGATAGACGCAGAAAGTTAACAATTCTGACGCGGATTTACCTGGAGTTTTGTTCTGTCCGATGATACAATAAAGGTGTCATTGGTAGGTGAACTCAATACCGCAAAAGGAGGAACAGATCAGTATGCCAGCGGTACACCTGCAAGAAAACAGCAAACTAATCTCCGGCCATGTGGCCGAGAAAAAAGGGTATCTCTATTGGGTTCTGAACCTTACCGATGAGAACGGTAAGAGAAAGCCCAAATGGATTCCCACCCATAAGAAAGTCAAGGGCAACAAGACCTGGGCAAACAATATGCTTCCCACCATCCGAAAGGAATGGACGGAAAAGCTGCTTCAGGAGGCTACGGCCTCACAGCAGTCGGCTTCTCCGTCTGACCCGTCATCCGCAAAGATTTCCTTTGTGGATTTCCTGTATCAGTGGCTTGAGTACAAGTATAAGTCTGCTACCGGACGGGTGATGGACAGCAAGCCCATTGAACTCTCGACCTATTCGGGATACGAACAACAGCTTAACAACCCCATCGCCCCGTATTTCCGAGAGCATCCTGTCGCCCTTTGCGACCTTACCAAACAAGATATTCTCGCTTTTTATGAGAAAGAATTGGAACGGGTCAAGCCGACTACCGTTAAACATTACCACGCTCTGATTCATGGGGCGTTGAATTATGCGGTTGACAAAAATCTGATTCCAAGCAATCCGGCTGACCGGATTATCATTTCCAAGCCTGAACCCTTCAAGGGTGACTACTACCTGGATTCGGAAGTCCTGAATCTGTTTGAAGTCATCAAGGGGCATAAGATCGAACTGGTAGTTCTTCTGACTGCTTTTTACGGCCTGCGCCGCAGTGAGGTTATCGGTCTGAAATGGAGTGCCTTTGACTTCAACCACAACTGCTTCTCCATCCGGCATACGGTAACAACTTGCAATGTAAAGGGAGAACGGGTCACGATTAAGAAGGACAAGGCAAAAAACAAATCCAGTCTGCGGACTTATCCATTGATTCCTTTTTTGAAAGAGCGGTTGCTGGAGGCCAAGAAACAGCAGGAAGAAAATCGCAAGCTGTGCGGGCGTTCCTACAACAAAGAATATCTGGGATATGTCTGTGTCGATGTGATCGGCAATCTTATTAAACCCAACTATGTGTCCTCGACCTTTGGGAAGTTGCTTGCCAAGAACAATTTAAGGCACATTCGTTTCCACGATCTTCGCCATACCTGTGCCTCGCTTTTGCTGGCCAACGGTGTCCCGATGGAACAGGTAAAGGAGTGGCTGGGACACAGTGAGATCTCAACAACGGTGGATATTTACGGGCATCTGCAATATGCCACGAAAAAACAATCCGCCGCAGCCATTGAGCAGGACATTGTGGCACCCATGCTGCAAAACCTATCGGCGGTTTCTCCGTAAAAAGGAAAGAGGTCTACCAGCTTTTCGCTGGCAGACCTCATGGCGGAGATGGAGAGATTCGAACTCTCGCGCCGGTTTTGAGCCGACCTACCGCATTTCGAGTGCGGACCCTTCAACCGCTTGGGTACATCTCCAAATTTATGTTATATTCCTGGTCCCGACCCGCCGACCAATTCAGCCGGTGGAAATCGGGAAGAACAACAGGATAGAACAAGCAACATTATTCAATTTGAACTCGGCTGGAACCCGCATGGTTCCAAGGGTTTCAGCCGTTTGGCACTCCGCATAGGAAACCTGATTTCGAATCATTACACCAACTTGGATGATGACGGTAAATCAGGGACGATAGCGGTAACTACGGAACCCCAAAACACACCTCTCAAAGTGGCCGTCAGATGGCTGCTCTCATTATAGCCATTTTCCCGCAAAATTCAAGCCGTGGAAATCGGGAAGAACAACAGGATAGAACAGACCCCAATTCACGATTTGAACTTGCCCGCAAACCCGCATGGTTACTGGCTTTTCGGCAGTTTGGACTTCCAAAGTGGAAACATGATTTCGAGTCAGCCCCGTTATGACCACTTCGATACCGCTGCGTATTCAGTTCGCTGTTATCAGCCAAACTATTATGCCATAACTTTTTGCGTCTTGCAAGGTCTTTTTTCGCATTCGGGGCATATTCTGTGCGTATGAAGACTGTCTATTTATCGGTACGCCTGAAAAATTACGAAAATGCGCTCGCGCTGGTCGGTGCGCCGCTCGCCGAAACGCCGGAGAACGCGGACGTTTTGCTGCTGCCCGGCGGGGGCGACATGCACCCGCGCTTTTACGGTCAAGCGCTGGACGGCTCGAAAGATCTCGACGAAGCACGCGACGCGCGTGAGCTCACGCTGATTGACAACTTCCTGTGCGCGGGAAAGCCTGTCATCGGCATCTGCCGCGGGCTGCAAGTCCTCAACGTCTATTTTGGCGGCACGCTGCGTCAGCACATCGAGGGCCACAGTCAAATTGACGGCGTTGATCGGCTGCATGCCATCAACACCGCGCCGGGCCTTCTGCGCGAGCTGTACGGAACGCGCTGCACGGTCAACAGTGCACACCATCAGGCCGTCTGGCGGCTGGGGACGGGGCTTCAGGTCTTCGCCTGCGCGGAGGACGGCACGGTCGAGGCCGTCGGCCACAGGACGCTCCCCGTCTTTGCCGTGCAGTGGCATCCCGAGCGGCTGTGCGGCGCGTTCGCGCGGCCGGAAAGTGCTGACGGTGCAAGGCTTTTGTGCGCTCTACTCAGATAACATAAAAAAGTGCAGAAAAATTCTGAAAAAACGTTGACAAAACGGGACACTGATGCTATTATAACAGAGCTGACGATTTTTGCGGAGGGCGCATGCAGGTGTAGCACAATGGCTAGGGCACCAGCCTTCCAAGCTGGGGATGCGGGTTCGATTCCCGTCACCTGCTCCATTCAATTTGCGCCAGTAGCTCAGTTGGATAGAGCAACTGCCTTCTAAGCAGTAGGCCGGGGGTTCGAATCCCTCCTGGCGTACCATTTACAAGGCGTCCCTCAGCAAAGCAGCAAATATCGCACGGATACAGAATATGTGGTGGGTGTAGCTCAGTTGGTTAGAGCACCGGATTGTGGTTCCGGGTGTCGAGGGTTCGAGTCCCTTTACCCACCCCACAAAAAGAGAGGGATGGGATTTGGTCCCAGCCCTCTCTTCCCAATAGGGGTGTAGCCAAGCGGTAAGGCAAGGGACTTTGACTCCCTCATTCGCTGGTTCGAGTCCAGCCATCCCTGCCAGATTTTTACCGCTTCGGTGGTTTGGAATAGAATATGCTTCGTTAGCTCAGTTGGCAGAGCACCTGCCTTTTAAGCAGGGTGTCCGGGGTTCGAATCCCCGACGAGGCACCAAAAAAGAGATGGCTTTAAGCTGTCTCTTTTTTTGGATTCCGTTAGAAATTAAAATACTCGGGGCAAATAAACACCTCAGGGCAGCTTCTCTTGCCGCTCTGCGGCAATTCACCTTCTGTCGCGGCAGAAAACGAATTTGAATTTATTTCGTGCCGTGCGCGGCACGAAACTCTACGAGGCTTTTCATTCTACGCCGCCCGCAAAGAACCTTTGCTTGTCTGCTCGTAGCTTTTTTGCTATGATGTGAGCAGCAAGGGAGGTCGATCTATGTCTGATTTCAGTTCCAACCTGCGGCGGCTGCGGAAAAGGGCAGGCCTTTCGCAGGACGCGCTCGCGGAAAAGCTCTCCGTCGCCCGCCAGACCGTTTCAAGCTGGGAGCGCGGCAATTCCTACCCGGACCTTGACATGCTGGTGCACATCAGCGACGCGCTCGCGACCGATCCGAACGAGCTGCTTTACCCGAATCAAAAGCGCAGGAGCGGCGGCGTGAGCCGCCTTGTGGACGACGACTTTTTCGGCAAGCTCACGGTCGTCATTTGGATCGTGGGGTTCCTGCTCGGCCTGCCCGCCGGCAGTCAAGGCTATGCGTCGGGGCCGAACACCGTCTCGTGGCATTTCGTGTTTTCCGACGCGCTGCGATGCTGGGCTCCCGCATTTTTGACCGGCATGGCGTTTCTCGGCCTTCAGAAGATCATCGACCTTTTGAAAGAGCGCGGCGAGTGAGCGGGCATTCTTTGCCCAGGCTCTTGCCATTCTCCTCAAAAACGGCTATGATGGACTTACTTTACATGAACAGGAGAAGCGCATTGAACATCACGACCATTTTATTCGACCTGGACGGGACGCTGCTGCCGATGGATCAGGAGGCGTTCACGACCGGATACTTTAAGTTCCTCGCCAAAAAGCTCGCGCCCTACGGCTACGAGCCCAAATCCCTCGTCGACGCCATTTGGTCGGGCACGGCGGCCATGGTCAAAAACGACGGCAGCTGCACGAACGAGCAGGCCTTCTGGAAGAAGTTCGCGGCGATCTACGGCGAGGAAAAGTGCCAAAGCGACCAGGGCCTTTTCGAGGATTTCTACGCTAATGAGTTCAACGCCGCGCGCGACATCTGCGGCTTTAATCCCGCGTCGGTGGAGACGGTCCATAAGCTCAAAGAGTGCGGCTACCGCGTTGCGCTGGCGACGAATCCGATCTTTCCCCACATGGCGACGGAGAACCGCATCCGCTGGGCGGGCCTTGTGCCGGAGGACTTTGCGCTCTATACGACCTACGAAAATTCGACCTTTTGCAAGCCAAATCCCGCTTATTATCTCGAGATCGCGCGAACGCTGCATGTGCAGCCAGAGGAGTGCCTGATGGTCGGCAACGACGCGACCGAGGACATGGCCGCACGCGAGGTCGGGATGGATGTGTTTCTTTTGACCGACTGTCTCATCAACGCGAAAAACCGCGACCTGAACGCCTATCCCCGCGGCGATTTTGCCGCGCTGAACGCTTACATTGACGCACTGCAATAAAAAACTGCCGCCCAAACGGGCGGCAGTTTTTACTTTTCGAACACTACTTTCTGCTTTTCCCGTTCTGCGCGGTGACGAGGCGGAAGATCGTGGACACCAGCAGGATCGCCACGGCGATGCTGCCCGCGACGCCCGCGGTCTCAAGTCCTTTGTGCACCGCGGCCTGCACATCGCCGCCCAGGCCGAGGCTCATCGTGTAGTAAATGCCCGCGCCCGGCACCAGCGGCAGGAGCGAGATGACGAGGTACGACGTGACGGGGTATTTGCGCGAGCGCGCCATAAGCTCAGAATACAGCGCCGAGACGACGGCGGCAAAGAAATTCATGCTGTAAATGCTCATGCCCAGATCACGGCAGAGCAGGTACGTCATCCATGTGAACACGCCGCCGAGCGCGCAGAGAATGCTGCCCCAGTCGTGCACATTGAAGAGGATGAAAAAGCCCGTACAGGCGACGAAGATCATCACGGCCTGTGCCCAGGCGGGATAGCTCGCTGAGCCGGACGCGACCGTCAGCCCGTATACGCCGGACGTGACGCGCCATGCCGCCGCCGTGCCGAGCGCGATGGCGAACGCCGAGAGAAGCACCTGCACGATGCGGTTGATGCCGGAGTTCGTATCGCCGTAAATGATGTCGCGCATGGAGGTCGTGATGAGAAGGCCGGGGACCAAGATCATTAAGGTGCCGATGATGACAAAGTCGATATAGTCGACCAGATGGAAGCCCGCGGCGAGATATGCCGGCACCGCCATGGCGAACGCCTCGACGATGGTGCTGAAAAACGGGTTCGTCTCGCGCCTGTCCATCTGGCGCGAGACAAAGCCGATGATGAGGCCCAGAAGGCCCGCGAACAGGCTGTCGCGCAGCGTGCCGCCAAACACCGGGCAAAAGCCCGCCGCGGCGCAGAAATTGCCCAGGTAATAAACGGGCACCGAGTAGTGCCGCCGCCCCTTGAGCGTTTCGTCGAGCCACTGCGCGGCGACGCTCGGGTCAGGCGTTTCGGCGCAGATGCGGCGCGAGAGCGCGTTGAGCTTTTCCACCGACTCGAGGTCATTGCCGTGGAAACCGACGCGCTTCATCACCATCAAAGGCTTGCCGTTGGCCGCCTCGAGGCTGACCATCACGCAGTTGGGGATGGAAAAGGCCTCGCATTCAATGCCGTAGGCTCCGATGATGCGGCGTATCGTCTCTTCGACGCGGAACGTCTCCGCCCCGCTGAGCGCCAGATGATAGCCGACGCGCGCGGCCAGATCGGTCAAAAGGTAATAATCCATAAAAAATCCTCATATTTTTGGGAAATTTGCCGTCAGCGGGCCTTATATTACAGCGAAACGACCGTCCTGTCAATGCTGACAGGGCGGTCACGCAAAAAACATTTGCCATTTTGCCGCGGCGGCACTATACTGGTGCTCGGTCAAGCGGAAAACAGAAAGAAATGAGAGAGATCATGGGAACTACAGTCAAAAAGCATGAGATCGACATGCTGCACGGCTCCATCTGGAATAAGCTGCCGCTCTTTGCCCTGCCGGTCGCAGCCACGGCGATCTTGGAGCAGCTCTTCCACGCCTCGGACGTCGCCATCGTCGGCAACTTCACGGGCGATGCGCGCACAGTCGCCGTCGCGGCGGTGGGCGCGAATGGCCCGATCATCGGCCTCATCGTCAACCTTTTCATCGGCATCGCGCTCGGCGCGAATGTCGTCATCGCGAACGCCATCGGCTGCCGCGACGACAATGCGGTCAAGCGCGCGGTGCACACGGCCATTGTGTTCGCTGTGTGCGGCGGCGCGGCGGTCGCGCTGCTTGGTCAGCTCATCGCCTCGCCGCTCTTGAGTATTCTCAATGTGCCGGAGGACGTGTTCCCCTATGCGCTTTTGTATCTGCGCATTTATCTTCTCGGCATGCCGGTGATATTGCTCTACAACTTTGAGGCCGCGATCTTCCGCAGCATCGGCGACACAAAGGTGCCGCTCGCAGCGCTCGCGGTCTCCGGTGTGCTGAACGTGCTCTTAAACCTCTTTTTCGTCATTGTGCTGCATATGACGGTCAACGGCGTCGCCATCGCCACGGTGGCGGCCAACGCCGTGAGCGCGGCACTGCTCTACGTCCGCCTGACGCGCACGGATAAATGCGTGCGCGTGGAGCGGAAAGCGCTGCGCATCGACGGCGCGAGCTTGAAGCGCATTTTGAGCATCGGCCTCCCCGCGGGCGTGCAGAGTGCGGTGTTCTCGTTCGCCAACATCGTCATCCAGTCGGCCATCAACACCCTCGGCACGGTGGCGATCGCGGCGTCGAGCGCGGCGTTCAATGTGGAAATTCTCGCCTACGACGTGCTCAACTCGTTTTCGCAGGCCTGCACGACCTTTGTCGGCCAGAACTACGGCGCAGGGCAGATCAAGCGCTGCAAGAAGACGATGCAGCTCAGCTTTTTGGAGGGGGCCATCGCGACATTTGTCTCGGTCGTTGTCCTGCTGCTGAGCGCAAGGTCGCTGCTCGCCATTTTCAACAGCGATCCCGAGGTCATTGCCATCGGCTATATTCGCCTTGCGACGATCCTGCCGGCGTATGTTTTCTGCCTAATCTACGAAATACTCTCCGGGTATCTGCGCGGCTTCGGCATTTCGCTCGCGCCCGCACTTTTGACGATGCTCGGCGTGTGCGGTATCCGCATCGCGTGGGTCAAGTTCGTCTTCCCGACGAGCATGACGTTCCAGACCGTCATGTGGGTCTATCCCATCAGCCTTTGCGCAACGGCGATCCTGATCTGCGGCGCGGTGCTGATCTATCGCCCGTCCAAGCGCTTTGCAAGCCTTGAAACGGAAGAAGCGGACAAGTGAGGGATTCCCTCACTTGTCAAAATGCTCCCAGAAGGCGCGCACGGCGGCCTCGTACGCGCCGCGGCCCATATAGTAGCTCATCGCGTGGTCCGCGCCGGGCACGACGAGCAGCTTGCAGGGCGCGGCGCAGGCGTCGCGGTTTTCAAACGCCATTTTGAGCGGGACGAAGTGGTCGTCCTCGCCGTGAATCAGTAAAATCGGAACATCGGTATTTTTGAGCGCCTCGACGGTGGAGTAGCTGCCGGACGAGGCGTTCAGTCTCTTTTTGCACAGGCTGTCGGCGATGACGGTCGCTGCGCGGACAGGAAGATGCAGGTTCTTCCCCATCACGTGCTGCCAGATCGCACGCGGCGAGGTGTAGGCCGAGTCGGCGATCACGCCGTGCACCGCGGCGGGGAGAATATCGCCTGCGGCCATGAGCACCGTCGCCCCGCCGAGCGACACGCCCATAAGGTAAACGGGCAGGCCGGGGAAGCGTTCGGCTGCCCAGTTTGCCCAGTCGACGCAGTCGTAGCGCTCGGTCAGGCCGAAGCCGATGTAGTCGCCCTCGCTCTCGTTCTGCGCGCGCTGCTCCACATAGAGCACGCTGCACTGCTCGCGGCTTAAAAAGTCCGCGAGCAGGCCGAAATCGCGGTACCACGCTGAGCGCCAGCCGTGAAACGCGATCACAAGGCGCTTGGCCTTTTCGCATTCACGAAGATGGCCCACGAGCGTCAAGCCCTCGCGGTTTTCGAGCAGCACTGTCTCCGTTTCCGAAGACGCAAGCTTTTTCGCGGCGGCGCGCTGCGCCTCACGGTAGGGCTCGTCGCGCTTTTCGCCCGTGAGCTGGGCGCTGCCCTTATTTTTGAGTGCCTTGGGAGCTTCGCGCTTCATCGCGACGTCCATCAGCGTTCTCGTCACGCCGTAGGCCGCCGCGCCGTAGAGTGCCGCCGCAGCCGTGACGAATATAGCCGCCTTTGTCGCTTTTTTCATAACTGTGACCTCCTTGTATCCAAACTGTAAACTCTTATCTTGGGTACTGGACAGGGATATTTTCCCGTGTTATACTCCAAACTAATCTAAGTTCCGGGCGGTTTCGACCGCCCGTCTCTTCTTTCAGCGTAGCAAAAACTCCGGCTTTTTGCTACGTTCAGTTTTTCCCGTTTGTATGCACTTCCTGCCGGAAATTTCAATGATCGGAGGAACGCATTTTCATGAACGAAGTCAAGTCCCCGAAAAAGCCGCTGCTGTACTATTACTTTGTCGCGATGCTGCTCGTGATGCTCTTCAACTTCATCGCCATGCCGTGGATCTCTGAGCACCAGATCAAGGACGTCGACTACAACACTTTCGTCACCATGACAGAGCAGGGCGAGGTCGGCCGGGTCGAGATCCAGGAGCAGTCCAACCGCATTCTCTTCACCAGCAGCGATGAAAAGACCGTCTACAAGACGGCGATGGTGCCTGACGACGGTTTGGTGCAGCGCCTTTTGGACGCGGGCGTCTCCACCACGGGTGAGGAGATCGAGCAGACGTCCACGCTCGTCAGCATTCTCGCCTGGGTGTTGCCCATCATCATCTTTGTCGCGCTGGGACAGTATATGTCGCGCAAGATGATGGAGAAGATGGGCGGCGGAGGCAACTCCATGATGTTCAACATGGGTAAGTCCAACGCCAAGGTGTATGTCAAGTCCGCCGAGGGCATCAAGTTTGACGATGTCGCGGGCGAGGATGAGGCCAAGGAGAACCTCACCGAGGTCGTCAACTACCTGCACGACCCCAGCAAGTATCAGGAGATCGGTGCCTCAATGCCCAAGGGCATTCTGCTCGTCGGCCCTCCGGGAACCGGTAAAACGATGCTCGCCAAGGCGGTCGCCGGCGAGGCGAATGTGCCGTTCTTCTCGATGTCGGGCTCTGAATTTGTCGAAATGTTCGTCGGCATGGGTGCAAGCAAGGTGCGTGACCTCTTCAAGCAGGCCAAGGAAAAGGCCCCCTGCATCGTCTTCATCGACGAGATCGACGCCATCGGCCAGAAGCGCAGCGGCGGCCAGTACGGCGGCAACGACGAACGCGAGCAGACCTTGAACCAACTGCTCACCGAAATGGACGGCTTTGAGGGCAACAACGGCGTCATCATTCTCGCCGCCACGAACCGCCCCGAATCCCTCGACCCCGCGCTCACGCGCCCGGGCCGCTTCGACCGCCGCGTGCCGGTGGAGCTGCCCGACCTCAAGGGACGCGAGGCTATCTTGCAGGTCCACGCGAAGAAGATCAAGGTCGCCGAGGACGTCGACTTCAACAAGATCGCGCGCATGGCCTCCGGCGCTTCCGGCGCGGAGCTTGCCAACATTGTGAACGAAGCGGCGCTGCGCGCCGTGCGCGACGGCCGCCGCTTTGCCACGCAGGCGGACTTAGAGGAAAGCATCGAGGTCGTCATCGCGGGCTACCAGAAGAAGAACGCCATCATGACCGACGAGGAGAAGAAGATCGTCTCCTACCACGAGATCGGCCACGCGCTCGTGGCGGCGATGCAGACGCACTCCGCCCCCGTGCAGAAGATCACCATTGTGCCGCGCACCTCGGGCGCGCTGGGCTACACGATGCAGATCGAAGAGGGCAACCATTATCTCATGAGCAAAACCGAGATGGAGAACAAGATCGCCACGCTGACCGGTGGCCGCGCCGCGGAGGAGGTCGTGTTCCACTCCATCACGACCGGCGCGTCGAACGATATCGAGCAGGCGACGAAGCTCGCCCGCGCGATGATCACGCGCTATGGCATGAGCGACGATTTCGACATGGTCGCGCTTGAGACGGTCAACAATCAGTACCTCGGCGGCGATGCGTCGCTCGCCTGCTCCGCCGAAACGCAGACGAAGATCGATCAGCGCGTGGTGGAGCTGGTGAAAAAGCAGCACGAGAAGGCTGTGAACATCCTCACCGAGAACCGCGCGAAGCTCGATGAGCTGGCGCAGTACCTCTACGAGAAGGAGACGATCACGGGCGAAGAGTTCATGCACATCCTGAATGCGCAGTAAACTCCATAAATAGAAAGAAGGCACAGCCAAACGGCTGTGCCTTTCTTTCTATTTACAGGTTGCTTTCTTTTCTGCTCGTGCGGCTGCGCAGGTAGTCGCCAAGGTTCGTGATGCAAAGGAGCATCACGACCAGAAATGCGCCGGGGATGAGCAAGATCCACCACGCGTCGGTCATCAGCGCCTTTTCCGCGAGCGAGAGCATGCTGCCCCAGGTCACGACCTCGATGGGCAGGCCGAGGCCCATGAAGCTGAGCGTCGACTCGGCGATGATGGCACTGCGCACATTCATCACTACCATAAAGAGAATGGACGAGAAGAAATTCGGCGCAAGGTGACACCGCAGAATGTGGAAAAAGCTGCCGCCCATGCACTTCGCCGCGATGACGTACTCGCTCGCGCGCAGCTGCCTGACCTCGGTGCGCACGACCTTGGCGATGCTCGTCCAGCTTGTGAGGCCGATGACGAGCGCAATGCTCCACGCGCTCGGCGTGCCGATGATCGCCTGCAAAAAGATGACGAGCAGCAGGTTCGGCACGCTGAGGAGAATTTCGGCCAGGCGCATCAGCAGCGCGTCGAGCCATTTGGACGCAAGCCCGCTGACCGCGCCGAATAGAATCGCGAGCAGCGTCGAAATGACGGTCGAGCCGACGCCGATGAACAGCGACAGCCGCCCGCCGTACCAGATCATCGAGAAGATGTCGCGCCCCATCGTGTCCGTGCCGAACAGGAATTCGCGGCACGGCGCAACGGAGCAGTGAGCCAAATCAAGATACGTCGGATTCTTCGTCATGATGAGTTCGCAGAAAAGGCACGCGAGCACGATGAGTGACAAAATCACAGCGGAGACGACAGGCTTGCCGCGCAGGGGATGTCTATTTTTCGTGGGTACGGCCTCCGGCAGCGGTCGCGCGCCGACGATTTGGAAGCGGTCGTTCATGGCTGCACCTCCGCTTCCCGCACGGCCTGCTCGGCGCGGATGCGCGGGTCGATCTGCTCGTTGATCGTCTGTGCGATGATGCTGCACAGAATGACGAGCGCACCGGAGAGCAGGCTCAGCAGCATCAGCAGGTTATAGTCCTTGTATCGCGCGCTCTCATAGGCCAGCGTGCCGAGGCCGGGGTAGGAAAACACGGCTTCGACAATGTACGTCCCGCCCAGCACGTGAGGGACGGAGATGGCCATGATGCTTAAGTACGTTGGCATCGTGTTTCGCAGGCAGTGCCGCAGCATCACGGCGCGGCGCGTTAGCCCCTTGGCCTTGGCGAGCAGCACATAGTCTGCGCGCATCTCGTCAAGAAGCCTGTTTCGGATCATGTAGGCATAGTACCACAGGTGCCCGAGCACCACGACCGCAAGCGGCAGGATGAGGTGCGCGGCGCGGTCGGCGATGTTATTTTGCTGCCCGATGGAGTAGGCCCCCGAGCTCGGCAGCACGCGCAGCTCGATGGCGAAGATCAGAATGAGCAGCAGCGACAGCCAGAATTCCGGAATGCAGCTCGTGATGGTGCCGAGCTTGCAGACCGCGCGGTCGAAAAGCGTTCCCTCCCGCCGCGCGCAGAGCATCCCAAGCAGGAGTGAGAGCGTGAAGATCAGCACAAAACCGATGCCGCCGAGAAGAAGCGTATTGCCCGCGCGGCTTGCGATGACCTCTGCCGCGGGCATTTTGTACTTATACGAGATGCCGAAATCCCCGCGCAGGGCATTCTGCGCCCAGCGGACATACTGCGTGAAGATAGGCTCGTCGAGGCCGAGCTTTTCCTCCGCCTGCGCGCGCTCCTGCGGCGTCAGCTTCTCTGCACGGTCACCGTAGTAGGAGACGAGCGGGTCGCCCGGGGCGAGGCGTGAGACATAGAACACCGCGAGCGACAGAACAAGAACGCTCAGAAGAAACGCCAGCGCCTTTTTGCCGAAATACAGGATCTTCGATGGCTTTTTCATCGCGCGCCCCCTTCCCGCAAGACGAAATGGTCCGGTTCGACCTCGACAAGCTCGCCGGTCAGCGGAAACTGCCCGGGCGAGAAGTCCGGCAATACGCGGTTTCGTTCGATGCGCGGGTCAGGAACCGGCATAGCCGCGAGCAGCGCCTTGGTGTAGGGGTGGAGCGGATGGTCGTAAAGCGCGCGCACGGGCGCGACCTCGACAAGCTTGCCGTGGTACAGTACGCCTACGCGGTCGCAGAGGAATTCCACCATCGCAAGGTCATGCGCGATGAAGAGAAACGAAAAGCCGTGCTCGCGCTGCAAATGGCGGAACAGGTTGACGATCTGTGCCTGAATGGACACATCCAGCGACGCGATCGGTTCGTCCGCCACCAGAAGCTCCGGCTCCATGCACAGCGCCCGCGCGATGGCGACGCGCTGGCGCTGCCCACCGGAGAGCTCAGACGGGTACTTGTCGAGATAGGCTTTGTCAAGGCCGACATAATACATCTGGAACTCGGCCTCCTTGCGGTATGTGCCGCGCGGCGGGACGATGTGGTGGATGCGCATGGGCTCGGTGATACTATCGCAGACTGTCATGCGCGGGTCGAGGCTCGAGGCAGAGTCCTGAAAGATCATTTGACGCGTGGTTTGCAGCATTTTTTTGTTCGCGCGGCAGGCGGCCTTGTCGCAGAGGTCGACGCCGTTATAAAAAATGTGTCCGCCGCTCGGCTGCAAGATGCCCATCGCGTAGCGCGCGGCCGTCGACTTGCCGGAGCCGGACTCACCGACGAGGCCGAAAATTTCCCCGCGGCGAATCTGGAACGAAACATCGTCCAGTGCCTTGACGGAGACTTGCTTCGTCAGCGGAAAGACATGGCTCACGTGCTGCACATCGAGCAGAATGTCATGTTTTGTCATCGCACACCTCCCACCGGCGGGGTGATCTTCGGCGCACGCTCGTCGAGCAGCCATGTTGCGGCATAGTGCGTGTCGCTGACGCGGAACATCGGCGGCGCTTCCTCGTAGTCGATGTCGAGGGCGTATTCGTTGCGGGGGCGAAGGCGTCGCCTTGCGGCGGGTCAATGAGCGTCGGCGGCATGCCGGGGATGCTCGGCAGCGTCTCCTTTCCGCGCGAGAGCGCGGGCAGCGAGCGCAGCAGCCCCCACGTATAGGGGTGGCGCGGGTCGTAGAAGATCTCCTCCGTCGTGCCGGTCTCGACGATCTTGCCCGCGTACATCACGGCCACGCGGTCGGCGACGCGCGCGACGACGCCGAGGTCGTGCGTGACAAACACCGTCGCCGTGCCGAGCTTTCGCTGCACGTCGCGCAGCAGATCTAAGATCTGCGCTTGAATGGTCACATCCAGCGCGGTCGTCGGCTCGTCGGCAAATAAAATGTGCGGCTTCCCCGCAAGCGCGATGGCCAGCACCACGCGCTGGCGCATCCCACCGGAAAAGTTGTGGGGATAGAGTGCCATGCGCTCCTGCGCGCGGTCGATGCCGACAAGCTCGAGCAGTTCGATCACGCGCGATCTTACGGCGCTTTTTTCGGACTTTGGTTTGTGCGCGAGCACCGCCTCGGCGATCTGCGCGCCGATCGTCATCGTCGGATCAAGCGCGGTCATCGGGTCCTGGAACACCATGGAAAAGAGCGAACCGCGCAGCGCCGTCATCTCGCGCTCGCGATAAGCCGTAATGTCCGTGCCGTCTACGATGATCTTGCCGGACTTGATTTTTGCCGTCTGCGGCAGAAGGCGCAGGATGCTCTTGCACAGTACGCTCTTGCCGCAGCCCGATTCGCCGACGATGGCGAGCACCTCGCCCGCTTTCAGCGAAAAGCTCACGTCGCGCACGGACTGCACCTCGCCCGCCGGAGTGAAAAAGCTGACGGAAAGGTGCTCGACGTTCAATAGATCTGCCATGAAAAATGCCCTCTTTATGCAAGACAAAGGGGCTGAAGCCAGCCCCTCGTCAAAGATGTCAACGGCGTTTACTCGCCGATCGTCCAGTCCTGAATGTTCCAGAAAATGCCGACGCCGTGGTGGCCGAGCACCGTGTCCGCATCGATGCCGTGGACGGTGGATTTGGCAACATAGTTCGCGTCGATATAGCAGATAAAGGCGTAGGCCGGATCGTCCGCAAGCGCGTGCAGGAATTTGCTGTAATACTCTTTGCGGACGGCGTTGTCGCTGCTCTGGCGCGCGAGCGTCAGATATTCGTCCACCAGCGCGTTTGAGTAGCCCGAGTAGTTCGCGCCCTTATCCGTGCCGAAGACCTTGTAGGTGTGGTCGTCGGCGTCAAACGGGCTGCCCCAGCCGATGAGACATGCCATCTGGCCGCTCCAGTCCATCTGCGCGGGGATGTCCACCGTGCAGTGGATGCCAACTTCTCTAAGCTGCTGCGCCGCGGCCTGCGCGATGTCGATGCGGTCCTGCTCGCCGGACATGACGCTGATGACAAAACCGATCTCCTCGCCGTTTCGCTCGTAGTAGCCGCTTTCGCCCATCGTGCAGCCGACGGATTCGAGAATTTCTTTCGCTTTTGCGGGATCGTAGTCGTAGTGGTTCACGGTCTCGTCATTGTAGACGTTGCGCTGGAGCGGGCTGTACGCCGCCATGCCCTGCCCGAGCAGCACCGAATCGACAATGGCCTGACGGTCGATGGCGTAGCAGACGGCGGGGATGATGTCGCGATTTTCCGTCCAGTAGGGGTTGTTGAAGTTGAAGAGAATGCCGCGGTAGTCCGCGGTGGTCATGTCGTAGCAGGTGTAGCCGTCCTTGCCCGCGAAGTTCTGCGCGTTTTTCGGGTCGAGCAGCGCAAGGTCGATCTCACCGGACTCGAGCTGCATCGCCTGCGCATTGTCGTCGGGTACGATCTTGAAGATGACGCGCTCGATGTTCGGCGCGCCCAAGAAGTAGTCCTCGTTGCGCACGAGCACGATGGACTGGCCGGCGTCCCAGCTTTCGAGCTTGTAGGGCCCCGTGCCGACGGGGGCGCGGAAAAAGGCGGATTCCTGCATGTCCTCGCCCTCGAGCAAATGCTGCGGCAGGATCGCCATCGTCATGTACTCCAGAAATGCGGCGTTCGGCTCAGCGAGGCGGAACGAGACGGTGTGGTCGTCGAGCACGGTGATCTCCTGTACATCCTCGTAATTCGGCGCGTTTTCCGAGCCGTTGTCGGGGTCCATGATGGCTTCGATCGTGAATTTGACGTCCTGCGCCGTGAACGGCTCGCCGTCGTGCCATTTCACCCCTTCGCGCAGGTAGAAAATATAGGTGCAGTTCGCCTCGTCATAGTCCCAGCGCTCGGCGAGGGCGGGAACGATCTGATCATTGCCGTCGTGCGCGGTCAGTCCGTTGAAGAGCAGCAGGTTGATCTCGCAGTGCTCGTCCATCGCGGGATCGATGCGCGTGTAGTCGGCAGAGCCGTAGACGAGCGTGGACGGCGCGTCGTCGGTCGAGTCGCCGCCGCTCCGGCCGCAGGCGGCGAGGGAGAAGAGCATCGCGAGGGACAGCAGAAGAGTCAGCGCTTTTTTCATGGGAAACTCCTTTTCAGGGAAAAATTGGGAAACACCGCGCCGTCGGATGCGGCGAAAAATGCAATCATTTGTAGTATAGGGGAAATTCTCACCCGCCACAAGCCGGGTGGGGGATATGATGGGCAAAGTTTTTCCAAAAAATCACGGCGCGCGACGGAAATTTCCCGATTTTTGACCTTTTTGGCCTTTTTGCGAATCGCGCTTGCACTTTCCACGCGGCAATGGTACAATATTATGCCGAAAATACAGCAAAGGAGTTTGCTTTTTATGAAATTAGGTATCGTCGAAAGTGAGCCTGTTTCTGAAACTCTCCGCAAACGCACAAATGCTGATAAAGCTTGATAGGACAGGTATTTTCGGATGAAGCCAAAACATAAAAGTTCCTATTTCCCTACGCATCCCCACGCAGAAATGGCGTAAAAATGGCGTAGAGGAACCGGCGGTACACAGTTGCGAAAATCGCCTGCTGCAACATTACTAAGAATATTCAAGCTGCCCTGCGCACAAGCAGGGCAGCTTTTTTATCTGCGCACCGGCGCAGAGAGATACAAGGCGTTTCACTTCGCGTCGCAGCGTCCTGCGTGAAGTGTTTCCGCCGCGGGAAGCGGTCGCAGAACGCCCAGTGCTTTTCATAAAACGTGAAAAATTGTCCGATGACATATGCTTGTCCTTTTATATCTGACGCATTATGTTAAGATGTGCAGTAGATGTTCCATTTTACCATCCCACTCTCTGCTGGAATCGGCGCACTCTTTCAGCTCAGTTTCGATTTCAGTATATAAATCGTTCAAACTTTCCTTTCTGACACACAGTTTAGCTTTTCCTCTTGCAAGAACAAGAAGCTGCCGATATAACAAAGAAAAAACGACTTGTACCGAATGCACAAGCCGAAGAAGGAGGCAGACCGTGGAGGAAAACGCTGGGAATCGTGCAATGCCGAGGCGCTACTGGATGAGTTCTTTTCGCAGGATGATCTCCGGCAGTTAGCGCGCTGAGCACAGGGGAGCTGCTGGACTGCCCGCTGATGGTACTGGATGATACCTTTCGCATTGCTGCATACCGTTTGCCGCTCGGCTTTTCCGATGCGCTCTTTGAAACCGCCGTACGCTGCGGCGAGATCACCTACGAGGCCGGCGCAATCATCAGCAAAAATGCGATGCTCACAGCTGGTTGGGCGGACTATGTCCAGCTGGCTGATAGCCCCTATCGGCGGCGTTTTGCACCTCTCATCAGCGCGGGCGTGCGCCTCGGCTGCCTCATCTGCGTGGATACGGACGGACATTTGGAAAAAATCCCGCCGCAGACCTGGGAGCTGGTGGAGCACATCCTCTCCAAGCAGCTGTTCATGGAGGTGAGCCGTCAGGACAAGCCTTCCGAGACGGTGGAGGACATCCTCATGCACCTGCTGGACGGCGGGTTTTCCTCCACCGCGCATTTTCAGCTTCAGGCCTCCGGCATCTACCTCGCGGACTTTCATCCGCGCGCCTTCGCCCTCATCGACCTTGAGACCTACCACAGCGCGTACATGGGAAAGCGGCATCTGAAAGAGGAACTGGAAGCGCAGATTGCGGATTCCCACCCGTTTTTGTATCAGGGGGACGTTTTCCTCTTTCTGCACAGAGAGGGGGATGCGGACACGCTTTCCGCGCTGGCAAAGGAGTTTCAGCTCAAGATCCTCGTGTCCGAGCCGCTGGATGAGCTGTTCGATCTTCCGGGGCTTTATCGCACGGCTCGTGAGGCGCTGGAGCTGATGACGGACGAGCGCTTTCACGGGGAGCCGGTCTGTTCCGTGGCGCAATTGCGCACCCCGCTGCTGCTGAAAAATCTGGAGGTGCGCGGCGACCTGATCCCGATCGCGCTGCGCCGCCTTGCCGCCCACGACCGTGAAAAGGATACACAGTACTGTGAAACGCTCTACCATTACCTCACCTGCTGCCACTCGCTGAAAAAGACCAGCGACGCGCTCTATACCCACCGCAACACCGTGCTCTACCGCATCCGCAGATTGCAGGAGGATTTCGCGATCCCGCTGGAGGAGCCGTCCCAGCACGCCGACCTGCTGCTGGGCGTGTCGCTCATTTTGTTTGAGATCAAGGGGCCGGACTTTTTTCTGCGCGCGCCGAAAAATGAAGCATAAAACCGTCGCGATCACGCGCCGGTCAGATAGAAAAGGATGATATCATGAAGGAAAACAGAAAGCTTTTGAGAGAAGTCCTCAAGGACATCCGCCACGATATGACGGATGAAGAGGTACTGAACCTGCTGGCGGACAGTAAGATTTCCGAAAATCTCGCAGGCGAAAAGGAAAAATACACCATTGGCCAGCGCGCGGCAGACGCCATCGCAAAATTTGCGGGCAGCTGGTCGTTCATCTTCGCCTTCACCGGCGTACTGATACTCTGGATGCTCGTCAACACGCTGCTGGCGGCAAAGGCGTTCGACCCGTACCCCTTCATCCTGCTCAATCTGGTGCTCTCTTGCGTGGCGGCCATTCAAGCGCCGCTCATCATGATGAGCCAGAACCGGCAGGAGGAAAAGGACCGCCGCCGTGCAGAGAACGATTATAAGGTCAACCTCAAGGCAGAGATCATGATCGAGGATCTTTACGACAAGGTCAATGCCATCCTGGCCAGACAGACCGCACTGGAAAAACAGCTGACGGAGAAGGGCGAAAGCGCAGGGCAAAAATGAGGGAGGACAGAGCCGTCCTCCCTCATTTTTTGCTGTTTTTGCGCAACGCGGAATCCTCCTCCGCAAACCTGCGCGCTTTTGTTGAGATGCCTCTCCGGCGCATCAAGCCCTTATACGTGCAAGACTCTATGTTGCTTTACAGCCGGAAGTGCTTCTTAAGTTCTTGGTTTTCCCCCAGCACCAGCAGCGTCATATCAGCGTCCAGCACAGTTTCCGGTGAGACGTTCACATCGGTCTTGCCGTTCCGCTTCACGCCGAGGATGTTGACGCCGCATTTTCTGCGGATGTCCAGCTCACCGATGCTGCGGCCCTGCCAATCCCCCGGCACGGCGACCTCAATAATGGCGTGCTGCTCGTCCAGCTCAATGTAGCTGAAAATATGGTCGGAGGTATAGCGGATGGCCGCCCACTTCGCCAGCTGCTTTTCCGGGTAGGCGACCGCGTCCGCGCCGTTGCGCAGCAGAAATTTCGCCTGCACATCCCGCTCAGCGCGGGATACCACATATTTTGCTCCCAGCTCCTTGAGCAGCGACGTCGTCTCCAGCGAATTCTGAAAATTTCCGCTGATGGTGACATAGCAGACATCGTAATTGCTCACGCCCAGCGAGCGCAGAAAGTCCACACGGGTGCTGTCGCCGATCTGCGCGTTGGTGACAAAGGGCATACACTCGTTGACGCGCTCCTCGTCTTTGTCCACTGCCATCACCTGATGGCCCAACTCGTTGAGCTGCATGGCAAGATGCCGCCCGAAGCGGCCCAGTCCGATCAATAATACCGTTTTCATCGTGTGCTCCTTTCAGCCTACGGTAATTTTCTCCTGCGGATAGCGGGCGTAAGTCAGATCATGCCCGGAGAATGCGGCGTAGATCAAGGTCAATCCGCCGACGCGCCCGAAATACATCAGCAGGATGAGAATGCTCTGCGACAGGACTCCCAGCTGCGGCGTCAGCCCCAGCGTCAGGCCCACCGTACCGGCGGCGGACGCTGTTTCATAGAGACAGGCGCCGAGGGGAAGCTCCTCCGCTGCGCTGATGGCCGCCGCGCCCGCAAAGGTCAGCCCCAGATACAGCAGCAGAATGGCGGCGGCGTTGCGGACGGCGGAGTGTTCCAATCTGCGGTGGAAGAGCTGCGGATCCTCCCGCCTGCGGAAGGCGGCAACGGCGTTGGCGATCAGGACGGCCAGCGTTGTGACCTTCATGCCGCCCGCCGTGGAGCCGGGTGCTCCGCCGGTGAGCATCAGCAAAATGGTGACCGCCTGAGAGGCATCCGTCATCTCCGTCAGATCCACTGTGTTATAGCCGGCCGTCCGCGGCGTGACCGACTGAAAAAGGGAGGCCAATATCCGCTCTCCCACGGGGAGGTCCGCAAAGTCTGTCAGATAAAAGAGAAACGCCGGAATCGTGATCAAAAGCGCCGTCGCGCTCAGAATGACCTTGCTCTGCATCCGGTAACGCCGCAGGTGCAGACCGTGCGTACAGACATCGTCCCACGTTAGAAAGCCGATGCCGCCCACGATGATCAGCAGCATGATCACGATGTTGACCAGCGGGTCTGCGGCATAGGCCGTCAGCGAGGGGTAGAGGGAATCCGTCCGCCCCAGAATATCGAAGCCCGCATTGCAGAAGGCGGAAACGGAATGGAAAACGGACATCCATACGCCCCGCAGTCCATAGTCCCGGCAAAAGGCTGGCAGCAGCGCCAGCGCGCCCAGCAGCTCGACCAGAAAGGTCCCCTTGAGGATAAATCTCGTCAGGCGCACGATGCCGCCCACCGCGGGAGCGGAGATGGCGTCCTGCATGGCGCTGCGCTCCTTGAGCGTGATATTCCTGCCTGAGAGCATCAGAAAGGTCACCGCACCGGTGATCACGCCCAGCCCGCCGATCTGGATCAGCAGCAAAATGACCGTCTGACCAAAGGCAGACCAATAGCTGCCGGTATCCTGCACCACCAGCCCCGTCACGCAGACAGCGGAGGTGGAGGTGAACAGTGCCTCATGAAACGGCGTCCAGACCCGCTGTACTGTGGCGATAGGCAGCATCAGCACCAGCGCCCCCAACAGGATCACACCCGCAAAGCCGAGGATCATGATTTGAAAAGAAGTCAGATGCCGCTTTAAGCGAAACACGGTCTCCGTCACATCACACACCTCCTTCCATTTTCAGAAATTTCCTATACTTTTGACCCCGGCATCATGACATTGCTCATAGAGGGAGCATATCAATCGCCGTGCAGGGCTTTTTTATGTTCCTTTTCGATGTGGCTACTCTTTGGTGCAATTACAATACTCAGCGTACAGCCGATTCTTTTCTTCGGACAGTCTGGAATATTCCTCGCGCAGCTTGGCAAGGTCAGGGAGCTTGTCACCGACGCCCGCCGCTTTCAGCGCCCGCGCCGACGCTTCAAAGAGAATGATTTCGCGCTCACGTCCGCGCAGATACTTTTCCTTGTCATGGGATTTCTTGTATTCGCTATACAGCGGCTTTAGCTCTTTGTAGGTGGCGGTATGCTTTATCAGCAGCGCCAGATCAGGCAGTCGGTGTTCCGCCGTTTTCAGCGCAGCGGCAGTTTGCTCGTTGCTGTCCTGAAGCTCCGTGATCTTCTGCTCCAAATCGGTATAGTGGGAAATGCCGTGCTGGTCGAGAAATACCATTGTGCGGGCGGCACGTTTCAGGTTTTCAATTTTTGCCCAGCGTTCATAGCCTGCGGATTGCTGCGCCTTGATGCAGTTTTCAATGTCAATCAGCAGCGACACGCCGCTGCGCTCCGGCTTCGGCGTTTTCAGAATGACCTTGCCCTTGATGCGTTCGGCTATGGCTTCCTCGGTGTAGGCTTCACCCAACGTCTTTGCACGGGTGAATCGCTCCTGACCGGGAGCGCGGAATGAGATATACTTTCCACGCTTGATTTCATACCCCTCGGCTTCCAGCCGACGCAGGAGGTCGTCAAGGTCTTTGGAAATGGGAATGAGCCTGTCAATAGCAATTTTCAGCTTTTGCTTATAGCTTGTCCCTTTCCGCTGCGCGTCCCGTTCAGCGTACTGCTTGCCGCGCTCCGCGCCGGGCGTAACAACGGACAGCCCATTTTCTCGGCACAGCCTGTCGCTGACATGGCGGATCTGCGCATAGCTTTTGCGGTTGGAAATGTACTTCTTGTGTTCCGCAAAATCTACAGCACAGAAAATGATATGGTTATGGCAATGCTCCTTGTTGATGTGGGTAGCAATGACATACTCATACTTGCCGCCGAGGATTTCATCGGCAAGCTGCCGCCCGATCTCGTGGGCTTGCGCATAGCTGACCTCGCCCGGCTCAAAGGCCTGTATCAGCTGGTGAGCGAGATTGTTGCCTTTCTGCATGGCAAGCAGCCGTGTCTTCTCAAACTCAAGGTCTGCGGTTTCCACGGCGCAGCCGAACGAGGACACCAGCAGCTTATCGTCGGTCTTTGCCGGATCAACGATATAGTCAATAGCTTTTTTTAAGGTGCTTTTGATAGGATGGATCTTTGTAATTGCCATATCTCCGCCATCGCCCCCTTGATGTCCTCAATGTCCTGCGCATAGAGCGTTCCCGTAGCGTTCACGCGCTTCGCAATCTGATTGATGTTTGTGCCGATTTTTTGCAGCTCGGCGGTCATTGCTTTCACGTCGCTGTAATCCAGCCGGATTACATAGCCGTCTATGAGCATTTTCCGCGCATAAACGGAGAAGCAGCCCGTACCCATCTGCTGCATTTTACGCTCGATCATTGCCCGTTCCTCGGCAGTCACAGGAACGCGCAGCACGATATTCCGCGTTCGGTTTGCCATTTGTTCACCGTCCTTTCCGCTCCGAATAAGGGTTTGGGATTATCCCAACAAGCAAAGCACAAACAGGTGCTTTTTCGGGAGTGTGGCTACACTCCCTATGCTTGCTACGGTATCTCCCTCACTACTACAACGGCGGCACAGCCGCAATTTGGCAAACCGCAGGCAAACTTTTTCAAAAGAAAAACGCCATGAACCACCTGTTCATAGCGTTCCTTATACCGTATTCAATTTTCTCCCTCGTTGTCCGTCCTTGCGTCCAGCAACGCTTGCGCGGTTGCTGTGAGGATTTTGATTTCAGCGTCCGTCAGCTCATCCAACAGCGTTTCAAACTGCATCCGCTCCGTGGACTTGCCCTCCATAGTTTCACCATGAAGAATCTGATCCACAGAGATATGATAGCGGGACATCAGTTCTAAGAATACCTGTACGCTGGGATGCTGCCCCTTATTTTCGATGTTGGCAAGATAGCGCGGCGAAATAAACAGCGCGTCGGCCGCCTTATTCCGGGATTCTTTCTGCTTTGTGCGCCCAGCTTTGATTGCTGCACCATACGGCTTGAAGTCGATTTTCGCAACAGGGCGCTTTTCTTTTTTTGCTCTTTTAGACATTTTCAATCACCCTATTACATTCTACTGTTCCCCTTTCTTTTGAAATATGTCTTGATTATTCAATGCAGTAGCTTAAATAATTCATATTACAGGAAGCGCTAAGCGGCGTGACCTCTTGCAAATATCTGAATAATGCAAAAACGCCATCTCGTGAAATTACGAGATGGCGTTTTTTGACGAAGCATGTATCGTATGTGAATACATGAAATGCGCACTTTATAGAACATATCGAAACGGGCGTACAATAATACGCAACAGCGATTGAAGGACTTGTTTGGTAGCTGAAACTTTTGGTGTTATATACAATTCTCCCGTAACTGTCACTCCGTCTGGTGATATGGTTTTGCCCTCGTACATCATCTGCTGTGCTTCATCCCGAAGTATAGCATTTAGTGCAGGACAGTCTATCAACAGCATCATTTCCGTATCCAGATAGGCACTACGCATATCCCAGTTAAATGATCCGATGATGCTAATTCGATCATCAATCAGAATCGTTTTAGTGTGCATGGAGAAGCTGCCGTTCCACTCACATATATCAACACCCGTTTCTAAAATATCATCCCTATGATTGAGATAATCAGCGCAGCCCCACGGATTTGCTCCACTCTGCGGCGCGTTGGTAATGACCTGTACCTGTACATTGTCGGTGACCTTTTTGAGTGCATTATACATAGCTTGGTTGCAGATCATGTATGGGGTTTGCAACACAATATTTTGTTCACCCTTCTGCATCAGCGTTGTCAAGGTATTCAGAAGCATCGGCTCCTTATTCCACGCAGTGCAATCACCACTTAAAAGTGCGACTTCATTTGTCTGGAGCGTTTCTGTCTCCCAGTTAATCGCTGTTAACTGTTTTGCGTCATTGATCTCAGTCCAACGTCTTGCAAGAATGGCAGTAGCTTTTTTAACCCTGTGATTCTCAGCCTCTGCGTGGAATGCACGGTTGGTATCAAGTAACCATATCCTATCAAAATATTCTAACAAGGTATTAGCGGACGCTGTTGTGAAACCGCCGTTGTATACGACTATATCACGATCTATGTTCTGACGTGACGTACCCCCACTCCCAAGGAATAAGTCGCTGGTGTTCCGCCCACCCATAAGATATGTAGATCGGTCGATAATCAAGTATTTATCGTGGCAGCGATAATTGACCGTCCAAAGTTGCGTCAGCCGAATAGGGTTGTAGAATTTGACCTCCACATTGTCGTGCGCTGCCAATGCCTGAAACACATCACTGCCGCTTAAATGCAGTTGCGCATTGATTCCGTCAATAATGAGCCGTACTTGTACGCCGCGCTCTGCCGCGCCCCAAAGCGCCGCGATCACATCTGTTCCACTGCTGTCGGCGCGGAAGTCAAAGGTTGAGAGAATGATTTCTTCCTGTGCCGAACGAATGAGCCTCAGCCTCCAAAGAAGTGCATCCTCGTTATTGTCAATCAAGCAAACTCGTTCAGACGTTGTTATGGATACTTCTGCCTGCGTATCACTCTTTTCATGTGTTCCAATCAGCGGAGGAATAATTAAAGAAACAAGTAGATATATCAAAAAGCATAATGACACACCTAAAACTAGTTTGAAGCATTTTATGCGAAAGGTTTTTTTCATGTTTGATTCGATTTCTCCAAGCAAATCATTTTTTCCTGAGTTGCTAATTTTATCTGCAAAATTGACTTATTTATGAGGACTATCATAATCTGCACGCGCTGGAACACAAGAGCAACTTTTTGAAATAACGTACCTTTGAGGAGTCTGGACTGGCTCCTCTTTTTTGTTGCACAAATTGTGCAGGCGGTGCTTGCACAATTATCAACCTAACATCTGCATTCCATACAATCTCGATATTGTCCTCCTGTTGTTCTGCGTTATGCTTTCTCCGTGCATTTTCGTATTATTTATTCTGCCATCTGACTTCGCCCTTGGACAGAAGCGGATAACAGATCAGCTGATCTGAATCCAGATTTTCCGCATGCATGTCAACCGCTGTGATCTGATGATTATCATAAGTCGTATAATAATAAATACCTTTTGCTGTATTACAACAGGACGTGTATATCGTGATCTCATATTTGCCTTCTGTCACCTCACAGCATCCACGCTGCTGATCTACGGATCCTAAGATATGGAAGAACTGGCTTACACTCTCATCCTCTTCTTCACCGGAGATCGAATTTAATTTTGTAAAGGCAACTTTCACAAATCTTGACTGGCTGGAAAGATCTCCAGGTATTCCCATTCCACCCATTCCTCTGCTATATGCATCAAGCTGTAATACTCCTGCAAAAGTACTCTCCGGCTGTTTTCTGGATACTCCGGCATAATTATT